>Ga0137392_10002891_pt1 | contig 10464 bp, 6 predicted proteins | sample 15con2h34AmetaG_FD_101394 | JGI IMG/M metagenome (GOLD analysis project Ga0137392, IMG submission 101394) | Vadose zone soil microbial communities from Angelo Coast Range Reserve, California, USA - 15con2h3.4A metaG | ecosystem: Environmental > Terrestrial > Soil > Vadose zone > Saprolite... | reverse complement strand
TCGTACATCGAACGGTTGAATGGGACCGTCAGAGAACGGCTTGCCACCTTGACGCGCAAGTGTCGCCATGCCGCTCAGCGGCTCCAAGCTCTTGAGACGGGCATGTACTTGATTGGGAGCACCTACAACTTTTGCTGTTTCCATCAAGCACTTAACAAACGAGTGGCAGGAGAAGCTCAGAGGCTACAGAGACAGACGCCAGCAATGGCGAGTGGTCTGACCGATCATCTTTGGAGCATCTCTGAATTGTTAAGGTACAAGGTCGCTCCTGCACCTTGGGTCGAGCCGAAGCGACGAGGCCGTCCCCGTACCAGGCCGTTGGCTGATCCCAATGTGCCGAAGCGTCCACGAGGCCGGCCCCGTAAAATCCCCTTGAGCACGTTCACCGTTTAATGGGGCTGTACCAAACGTCCTGAAGGCTGGTTTTATTTGGATGAATTGTACTCGACATTTGGTACAGTTCACATTTAAATCTGAAGCGGCTCAGCAAGCCAATTTATTTTATTCAGCATGTGAGGGGCTGTCAGGTCAATTCGAATCATATCTAAAGAATACATAGAGGAGAAAACGCATGGGTACTCTAGAAAATCTCGTATCACAAGCACGTCAGTATTGCAAAGTTGGACGGTTTGCGGAAGCAGCCCAACTGATTGATCAAGCCATCAATCTCGCACCTAAAGACGCAGTTCTGTATCATGAAAAGTGCCTCATTCTTGGCATGATGCGACGGTATCAGGATTCACTCGGAGCGATTAATGAGGCCATCCGGCTTAATCCTAAAAGTGCTGATTTTCACTGCGAAAAGGGCCTTGCTCTTAGCAACTTGGGGCGTAATACTGAAGCACTCGCTGCATTTAACGAGGCCATCCGGCTTAATCCCAGTGATGCAGATTTTCATAGTGGCAAGGGTGACATTCTTGTCGAACTAAAGCGGTATCAGGAGGCACTCAGGGCGTATAATGAAGCTGTTCGGCTTAATTATAGGGACGCAGGGTTGCATATTAAGTGTTGCTACATGCTTGGCGCACTGGAACGGTTTGAGGAAGCACGCACTGAGTGTGGCATTGCTATAGCGCTTGATCCATCTAACGCTAAGTATCGTCAGGCCATGCGAATGATTGAAGATCAGTTTCTCTAGTGAACGCAAAACAATCAGCACGCCTCATAGGCCAGGTAGGAGATGTGAAGATGGCGGGCTATGGCAGTAGACGAAGTAACTGGCTACTAATTGAAGACCCTGCCAAGTGGTCTTACAGACCCTTGTTCCCACTGCTGAATAGTTACAAGTAATGCCTGGTATGTTTATGTCTACTGCAGCAGCAATGGAGACAAAGCGCGCAGGGTATGATCCCACCACGGCATTGTGAGTGGCTTTTTCCATAGAAATGGATGTATACCTTACATCAGGGAGGTAACGCTGATGACTATAGAACAACCAACCGGAAAACGCTGGAACCTCTTCGCGCGCGAACTAGAAGACATTTTGCGCATGCATCATGCAGAGCTAGGGTTGCTCGATGACCGGGCCGGCATACACCGGGAGAAAGTACGCCGTTTGCAACAATCACTGCTCAAACCGAAAAGCTTCCCCACTCTCACTGCTGAAGAGCTTGGTAGGGTAGCGGAAGTCTTTCAACTGGAAGATACCGAAGTGACGCGCCTACGCGCGGCGGTGCTGGGAACAGCTATCGAACGGACGCTCATGGACCGTATCAACCAGGATGACGCTCTGCGCGCGGCGGAAATGATGGTGCCGGTTATTCGCGAGGCAATGGAGAAGCAGTTTCAGGAGGAGAACGCCCTTGGAACCATTCGCGGACGTGACTACGATTTCAGCGAAGATAGCGAGGAGCAACTGGATACCATCATTGACTACATCGATGCTGCGCAGTTGGAAGTCCATCTCAGTCATGATGTAGCCTCGCACCGCGAACGAGTAGAGCATGCACACCAGGCACGGAAGCTGTTTGAGATGGCCCTTGCCGCGCTAGACGAGGTAGACGAGGATGTGCAGACATTACAGGTTTGGCGTGACTGGCATACTACGGCTGTTGCTGGACTGAGTGACGCTACTAATTACCTTGCAGAGTTAGGTGAGTGATCGTCCCTTTCTGGTTAGAAAATGCGAACAGTGGAAGGACTATTCGTGCGAGAAGCGGATTTCATTCTCTATGTTTCGTATGCTCAAAAGGATCAACTCTATCGCCAGGAACTTGAGGCACAACTGAGCATGCTCAAACGGAGTGGGCATATTGCTATTCGGGATCACCGCGCTATCTTCGCAGGGTGGGAACGCGACCGCGCATTACGCATGTTGCTGGACGAAGCAGATATTATTCTGTTACTGATCAGTCCTGCCTATTTCTATTCTGAGTTCCAAGACGAGGAGCTGCGTTGTCGAAAGGAATTAGAACTGGCTCTGGAACGAGAACGGAATGGACGCGCCATTCTTATTCCTATCATCCTGCAAGTGATCGAGGGCTTGGAAGAAAACGAACTCCTGACGAGGCAATCCTTGCCAAGAGATGGAACGCCCATTGCCAATCTGTCAAAACCTAAACGCGAACAGGCGCTGAAAACTATCGTAGAAGAGATACGCAATGTGATTGATCAGCTTGCGCGTGAATTCGCTGCACGTATCCCGGTACGAAGCCTGTTGGGGTTGCCTCCGCCGCTTGAAATGGAGTATATCCTGCAGCGAGATTCCCTCGCCAGCGCAGTATATGATCGCCTGATTCGCCCTGATCTCTCTGCTCTGGTACTGACAGGGGTGGCGGGCGCGGGCAAAACGACGCTGGCGGCACAGCTTTACGCTTACGCGGAAAATCGGCTCGGCAAAGGCTCTTGCCCATTTACCGCCGAAGCTCTCTGGCTCACGCTCGATGCAACAACGACGCTCACCGAACTGGTACGTACCCTCTTTGAAGCGTTTGGCGAACCCATTCCGGCTTTTGTAACGCTCGCTCCGCAGCGACAAGCGCAGGTCCTCATCACCCTATTGAATACTACCGCCAGGCCACGCCTGATCGTGCTTGATCAGTTCGAGCATCTGCTCGATTGGCAACATGGGCGCGTTCTGCCTGATCGTCCCGGTATTGTTGAGTGGCTGGAACAACTCAACCAGCAGCCATGCCGCGTCAAATTTTTACTGACCTCGCGTATCTTTCCTCATTGGAATGATCAGGCCCGGCCAAACTTTGTGCAGGATTTTCCGGTACAGGCATTGGGAACCGGGGAAGGCGTTACGCTCCTGCGAAAACTGCACGTGGAGGGAACGGACAAAGCATTGGAGCGTGCAACCCAGCGTTATGGAGGTCATCCCTACGCCCTTGTCCTGCTCGCCTCTCATCTCCAATCCTCCGGATGGAGCATCAACCAGTACCTTGCTGATAAAGACAGGAATGCTTCAGAGGACAAAGGGGAGACCGTGACCGGTGAAATTCTGGCGACGATTTTTACCCAGCAACTCAATCAGCTTCAACGAGAGTTGCTACTGGCATTCTCTATGTATCGCGAAAAAGTGCCGCTTGAGGCTGCGCAGCCACTGTTCAGCAGCCAGGTATCTACCTCAGCTGAATGTACATCGGCCCTCAATGCGCTCCTGGCGCAACACCTGTTGATTGGTGAAGAAGATCGTTATCAGGTACACGCGGTTGTAGCCGATTACGCTCTGGAATCCCTGTTCGGCACTTATCGGCAGGCCCGGCGCGCGTTCATCAGCGAAGCACATAGCAGGGCCGCGCGCTACTACCAGGCTCAGCCGCGTTTGTCGCGCGAGTTGCGCAGGCAAATCAACGATGTTCGCGACGTAATTGAAACCGTATGGCACTGGTGCCAGGCCGGGCAGCCACAGACGGCTTATGCCCTTATGCAGGAAGAGGCCCTCTTTCAAGATCTGCAGCGCTGGGGGTGGAGCAGCACCCTGCTCGAATTGTACCTGCTGCTCTTGAACTTCAAGGAATGGCAGCCATACCAGCAAGCGCAGATAGACAATGAACTGGGTGAGGTTTATCATCGCCTGGGCCAGCTTGACGAGGCACAGAGCTATTTTGAAAAGGCGCTTGCGCTCTTCCGCACCATAGAAGGAAACGCGGGGCGCGCTGGCGAGGCCAACGTACTGAATAACCTGGGTCAGGTGAGCCGCGCTCGCAAAGACCTGCAAGCTGCGCTCTTTTCCTATGAACAGGCATTACGTATCTGTGAGGAAATCGGCGACGCGGTCGGGCAAAGCCTGACGCTAAGCGATCTTGGCAACATCTATGCCGATCTGGACAGACCGCAACAAGCTTTGGACTATTACGAGCGAGCGCTGGCCATCCCTTCGGACGAACATCCATCGGAAGATGCCATTACGCTCAGCAATATGGCGCGCATCTATGATACGCAGGGGCAGCCGGAGAAAGCGCATCGCTACTATCAGCAGGCGTTGGCGCTTTTCCATGGAACAGGAGGACGCTGGGGAGAGGCAAATGTGTTGAACAACCTGGGACTGCACTACAAGAAGCGGAAGCGCTTCTCAGAAGCTCGTCAGTGCTACCTGCAGTCCCTCGCGCTCTTCCGTGAGATGGGTCATAGTGAGCGCGAGGCCGCCACGCTCAAGAATCTCGGCCACTTCTGGTGGTCATGGTACCTGGCGCAGAAGCGCAAAGGAGAGGACGCGCTTCTCGCACTCCGGTATTGCCTGGCCTGCTTTATACAGGCTCAGTGCATCCTCGAGGAGCTACACAGCAATGAACAGGCCAGAGTTCCACGCTCGATAGCCGACGCACTGCGCTTAGAACTGGGTGAGGCACCTTTCCAGGCGTTGTGGGACGAGGCGCAATTGCGCGCGAGCGAGATCGTGGAGGAGATGAGTTGATCAGAAAGGGGTAACTGTAATCTCCAGAGCAAAACCTACACTAAGACTTCACACAACTCTTCAGACTCCCGCTTTTGCGATAAAAGAGAAGAAAAGATGCGTATTGAAAGACAATGAAGGGACTATGCCGCTTTTGATCTCTCCAGAGAACAAGCCAGAGGAGGGGCTTCGCAGCTTAGCGTAGGTTTTGCCCCGGATAATACGGTGACCCCAGAAAGTACTGAGGCTGATCAGATGAGAAAGGAAGGCGCTGATTGTCCATTACCGATGCTTTTCACAACCCAAACAACGAGTTGGTGCGCGCTCTACGCGAATTGCTGGATGCCCCCACGGTCGAACAAGCCCGAATCGTCATAGACCAGAAACAACCATTATTGCTCACTGATGTAGCAATCGAACTGCTCCGCGATTTCTATAGCGAACTTATGCGAGATGATCCTATAGAGTGCATGTATGATCCAACGTATATTGGCTATCACAGTGTTTTGCTGATGGGCGCGCGTTTGCGAGGGATCGAGAAAGGCTGGGAAGAAGCCGAAAAGATGGCGGTAAAAGCGCGCTCATCCAGAGCAGCACTAAAACATGGAGCGCGTGACTTTCTCAGAAGTCTGGAGGGAGGAAAATAGATGGACCCGACAGAGGAAACTAGAAAACCGACTCTGATGTATATGTGGGCGCTTGAGCAGCTGCTTATAGCAGATACCTGGGAAAAGAAGCGCAAGGCACTGGAAGAGCAGTGGGAATTTCTCGTGACTACGCGCGACGCGACGGATATCCTCGATGTGCTTATAAAACAGCTGGAGACGCGGCAAGCCGGAAACGAAGATGAGTGGTTAGCGCAAAGCGCTTATCTCCTATTCTACCGCGGGCTACTGGTAAACGCGAGGGTTAGTGGCATTGAGCATGCATGGAGTGCATTTATGATGCAAATGAGCATGGCCCAATTATAAACCTCTCACAGATACTTTACAGGCAAAAATATTGATGAATCGAGGGAGCAGACTGCTATGACAGAACGGGAAGAGTGGTACAACCGGGCGCTGGGATTTGTGCAAAAACGACAATTTAGCCGTGCTTTACAAGCCCTTGAAAGCGCTCTCGCGCTTGATCCTACCTGGGCAGTGGCCTGGAATCTCAAATCGGTCTTACTCATGATGCTCATGCGTATTGGCGAAGGAGTTGCAGCCATTAACCAGGCGTTGGAACTGGAACCAGATGATGCAAGCTACTGGAAAAACAATGCGCTGGTCCTGCGTAGCCTGGATACAGGCGGGGTAGAAACGTGGATCCTGCGCGAAGAGGCAGAGGCAGCCGAGATGTGGGCGAAAGAACTTGAAGAGCATCCAGAAAACTATCAGCTTGCATCGAATGCTCACCGTATCATACATGCTGTCGCTTTTTTCATCAGCAGGCCAGAATGGGAGCAAGTACATAAAGCGCTCATTGAGCAGCAGCAACTTCTTTTCACCGATTTCGCAGATCTCACCCTTGAACTGCTTGAACAATATGCCAAGGAGAGCGACCTGACAGGCGAGGAAGGACGCCAGGCATGGCTCTTCATTCACCGGGCATTCCTGAATGATGCCATACGATATGGTATAGAGCGAGCCTGGGAGATATTCCAGGCCCATGTGAGGCTGTTGGAACGTGTTCCTCCAGCCCGTCTGCTTGCACCACCCATCACACATCCGGTAAATATCTACCGTGTGCCTGCCATCTCCTCTGGCGCGCGGCCCGACACCGGTGAACTCGATGATATTGATATCCCGGCTGAACTCGCTTCCCTTATCAAAAGTATCCGGGGAAATTTGCTGAACTTGCAGCGTATGAACGAGAGTGTTTTACCCGAAGCGATTGAACAACTGCTGCGAGCGATTGCACTGGCAGATAAGGATGATACATGCAATCCATTCATTCGTATAGTACTTCGACAATGGCTTGGCGCAGTGTTGCCAGAAAATCCCGAAGGGAATGAAGAAGAAAACATTGAGCTTGCGATCTCCACAACTGAGGAAGCTATCGATATCCTCAATGCGTTGCCTGCCGGGGAAGAACAGGGCAGGCGCGCATTCATCGCGTTTAACCTTGCTAATAACCTGGTGCAAGCCTACTTGCATCGCTTGAGTGGGATACAGGAGCGCAACATTGAGCGCAGTATCGCTTTCTGTAGAGAAATCCTGCGCCAGTATCCGCGCGATGTCTTCTCGATTGGTTGGGCAAAAACGCAGGAGAACCTGGCGTTGGCTTATCTGCATCGCCTGGAGGACCCGCCAGCTGCGAATATGGAGATGGCCCTGCTCTGTCACCAGGAAGCGTTATCGGTCTTCACCTTTGAAGAATACCCGGTGGACTGGGGCATTATTCAGTTACATATAGGTAATCTGTACCTGCGTCGCATTTGTGGGGATCGCTCGCAAAATGTTGAGGAGGCTATTCACTACTATGAACGCGCCTTGCAAGCATTGGAATACTATCCTTCCTCGCGCCGCTATGTTGAAATACAGCGCAATCTCGGACTGGCCTATACTATGCGTCTTGTAGGTGACCGCGCTGCAAATCTGAAGCGCGCACGTATGTATCTTGATATGGCAACGGTTTCCTATCAGGAACATCCTGCCGAGATGCGTGATTTGCAGCTTGATTGCGCGGTACTCGAGGCCAGCCGGGAGCAATGGGAAGCTGCGCACGAAGCCTACACGCGCGCACGCGAGATGGAGGTGACGGTGCTGCAACAGGCAGCAGGCGCGGTGCAGCGCGATAAAGTGCTGAGGGAGGGACGCGATGCTGCGACACGACATGGCTACGTCCTGACGCGGCTGGAGCGCATTGCCGAGGCCGCCGTTGAGATTGAGCGTGGCCGAGCGCGTAGCCTGGCAGAGGCACGCCTGCTCAGCGGCGCGGATAGCGCCTTGATTCTCAACGAAGAACTGCGCAAACGCTTTGAAGAAGCCAGGGAAAACCTGCTGGCAGCGCAGACAGCGCTCTACGCGCCAGTTTCGGCAGATGGCCAGCCGCTCGAAGAGGGGGAAGAACGCGAACGTATACGGCAGCGCACCACTGCTTACCGCGCAGCAAAGTCTATGCTGGATAAAGTAGTCCTGGAGATCAGACGGGAACCTGATTTAGGAGACTTTATGCAAGATACGTGTAATGCAGAAGCGCTTCTACAGGCTGCCGGGCAGGGAGGGCAGAATCACGCGCTTGTCTACTTGCTCGCCACACCCTGGGGAGGTGTCGCTGTAGCTGCGCTTGCTACTCCATCGCTCCGGCATGGAATCGCACCTTTTGCTATGTTGGATATACCAGGACTGACCGATGAATACGTCAAAACACTCATCGAGGTCAGGTTGAGCGATATGACCGACCGCGTCATTGGCGGCTATGCGTATGCGCAGCGCGGGGATGGCGATTACCTGCTGCGCCGCCGTGTCTGGCCTGGAGAAACCTTTCGCGAGCGGGCAGCAGCATTACACAACGCATGCGAACGACAACAGCAAACCAGCACGCTCGACGCATCTGCTCAGTACGTGCTGGCCAATTCAGAGTTATCGGCGCTGGCAGACAAACCGGTAGAATCACTCACGCGCGGCGAGGAACAGAGCTTAGCCGCGCGCCTCGCGGATTTCTTCTTGCGCGCAGAGGTCACGCGCTGCCTGGCTGAACTCTCGCAGGCAGTAGCGCAGCCTCTGGCAAACTGGCTGACTGGATTAGGTGTAAGGCATTTTACACTTGTCTCCTGCGGCACGCTTGCTGCATTCCCCTGGGGCGCTGTCATGGTTTCAGACAATGTTACCGTTGCTGAAACACTGCCTATGAGCGTTGTGCCCAGCGCTCGCTCGCTTCTTTATGAAAAGAAGAGCAAGCAGATACGCAAGGGGGTCTACTCGCTGGGCAACCCTAGTGGAAATTTGCAGTGGGGAGAGGCGGAGTCGTATCTCCTGGCGAACCTGGGGAGCATACCGGGCGAGAAAGCTAAACTTGCTGTGCAGCAGGATGCGAAGCTCAAATGGTTTCTAGGAGCCGCGCGTGATGCTCTGGTTCTCCATGCAGGCTGTCACGGAGCTTTTGACTCCAGCGATTTTCTGCGCTCGGCGCTCCTGCTCGCGGCTAGCGGGCGGGTCACGCTGGGCAATCTTTTGAGCCACCGTATCGGCAAGCAGGAGATTGACCTGCAAGGGATGCGCCTGCTCATTCTGGCCGCCTGTGAAACAGCCATCCTTGATCTACGCGGCGCGCAGGACGAGGTGCGCAGCCTGGCGGCAGGCATGATCGAGGCCGGAACAAAGGCGGTCATGGCCTCCTTCTGGCCCGTCGACGACGAAGCCACATTCTTGCTGATGGCGCGCTTTGCTCAGATATGGTTTCCCAACATACAGAGCATGTCGCCTGCAGAAGCGCTGGCACGCGCTCAGGGCTGGTTGCGTACCGTACCCAATCGTGAGTTACAGGCATGGACGATCGATATTCGCTCACTATTGGCAGGAACCCCAGCCGAGTCACTGCTTGATGATGCGCTGCAAAACGATACGGCAGAAAAAGATGCTTCATCCCCGGTCTCAGGACAACCTGTATCCGCCAATAGCCGCAACCCTCGTTACACTATCAGTGAGGCAAGAGAATATATCCGTAAAGCCAGACGTGCAGGTGGCCCTGATGCGCGCCCTTTTGCTGAGCCGTTCTACTGGGCTGGTTTTCAGATTACCGGGTGGTAGTTATCTGCAAGGATGAGTTGTTACTGAGTTTAAGGACCACTTGGGCAGCAAACGCGCCTTTCGATCGATCAATCCTTGGTTTACGGCACAGCTACCAGCCCGTCACACTGAACCCGGCCCAGAAAAACGGATCGGCGAAGGGGCACTCGTTCTTTTGCTGTTCATTTTTCGACGCCCGGATTGCTTGCGCCCGGATTGCTTGTTGTGCCCAGGCAGCATCGTGCTTCTCGTGCTTGAATCGCGCTTTATCTTGCCTGACAGGATCCAGATCAGGCGTGTTGGCGATGCCAGCTGGCAGGGGACTGCGCCCCTACCACGTGCGTAAATCACTCCATGTCACTGTGCGTAGCCAGCGTTGAGCCGCTGCCAGTGCCGCTGCCGGTGACATGCCTCTATCAGATTGCTGCCAGATTTGATAGAAGCGCACTATAAGGAGATAAGTGGCGCCATCATTGACAGACCACTGAGTAGCAAGCACCGCTTCGGCACCTGCTTGCAACAAACCTACCGCCGACGATCGCACCTCATCGCGCGCTTCGTGCAAATCCAGTATGCCTGTCTGGCAGGCGGATAGAATAAAAAGCCGGAGGCCGCGCAAATCGGTGAGTTGCCCGCTGAAGATATTGCGCAAACTCAATCGCTCCCTGTTGGCCAGGAAGAGGCAATAGTCGAGAAAATCACCTGTCCCACCATTGCCATGACAGGACGCCTCATAGATCAAGGCTTCCTTCAGATCGGTGACGACCTTTTCTCTGGTCGCTTCATACCCGATACGGGCAGCGTCAATATCACCAGCCAGTTTTGCAAGTGTCAGAGCCTCGGCCTGCCCCCAGCGCAACGGAGGCAAGCCCTTGGAGAGAGGATTTCCGATGGCGCGTAACCCCTTGCGCTCGT
>Ga0137392_10002887_pt1 | contig 10467 bp, 8 predicted proteins | sample 15con2h34AmetaG_FD_101394 | JGI IMG/M metagenome (GOLD analysis project Ga0137392, IMG submission 101394) | Vadose zone soil microbial communities from Angelo Coast Range Reserve, California, USA - 15con2h3.4A metaG | ecosystem: Environmental > Terrestrial > Soil > Vadose zone > Saprolite... | reverse complement strand
CGAAGCCGTTGAAACCACCGACGGGCCGGTGCTCATTCTGGCCGGAGCGGGGAGTGGGAAGACTCGCGTCATTACGTATCGCATTGCGCATCTGATCGAAAACATTGGCACCATGCCGGAGTCTATTCTGGCCATGACGTTCACCAACAAAGCGGCGGCCGAGATGGGGGAGCGGGTCGAAAAGCTGGTGGGCGGGATGTCTATTGCCAAGCCAGTCATTTCGACTTTTCATTCTTTTTGCGTGCGGGTGTTGCGGCGGGACATTGAAGCGCTGCGGATTCCGTCGTCGGTTCCGGGGCAGGCGGCGATCGGGCATACGAAGAGTTTTGTCATCTACGACGAAAGCGATCAGCAGCAGGTGACGAAATCGGTGATGAAGCGGCTGGGGATTGACGACAAGCAGCTCACGCCGCGCGCGGTGCTGGCGCATATTTCGTGGGCCAAGAACCACATGCTCGATCCGCACGAAGTTTATCTCAACTCTGCCGATCCTAAGACTGAGCGCATTGCGCACATTTACGAGGAGTACCGCAAAGAACTGCGGCGGGCGAATGCGTTTGACTTTGACGATCTGCTGCTGGAGGCGGTGCGGCTGCTGAAGTCGGCAGCGCCGGTGCGCGAGTATTACAACCAGCGCTTTCAGTACATCCTGGTGGATGAGTATCAGGACACGAATCGTCCGCAATACGAATTGATGCGGGTGCTGGCGGCAGACCGGCACAATGTATGCGCGGTGGGCGATGAAGACCAGTCGATTTATTCCTGGCGCGGCGCTGATATTCGCAACATTCTGGAATTTGAAAAAGATTTTCCGGAGGCGAAGATTGTTCGCCTCGAACAGAATTACCGCTCGACGCAGAACATTCTGCAGGCGGCGTCTTCGGTAGTGGCAAATAACGTTCGGCGCAAAGGTAAGAACCTGTGGACTGCGCGCCAGGGCGGGACGAAGCTGGGCTACTACGAGGCTCCGGACGGCGAAAACGAAGCGCTGTTTACCGCCGATTCGATTGCGCGCTATGTGCGCGAGGCTACTGATCGGGGCGAGGACGCACGGGCCGCGGTGCTGTATCGGACCAATTCGCAGTCGCGATTGTTTGAAGAGGCGATGCGGCGATACCAGTTGAAGTACCACGTGGTCGGCGGGTTTTCGTTCTACGAGCGGGCGGAGATCAAGGACCTGATTTCGTATTTGAAAGTCATTCACAATCCTGACGACTCGGTTTCGTTGCTGCGGGTAATTAATACACCGACGCGGGGGATTGGAAAGACGACGTTGGATGTGATTGAGCGCGTGGCGCTGGACTCGGGGAAGTCTCTGTGGAGCGCGGTTGGAGAATGCGCGGGGCGCGGGCTGCTTCCGGCGAGGGCGTTGGCGGCGCTGAAATCTTTCCACGACTTGATTGAAGATGCGCGGGCGAAGCTGGCAGGGACGTATGTGGAGAGGTTGCGGGAGACTGCGGATTCGGCGGAGGGAGAGCGGGGCCTCGCCCAGCCGGACAGCCGAGGCCGGCTCTCCCCACGTGGTTTGGATATTAGTTCGGAATCCGGAGACATGACCGAGTTTGATCCGGCGGCGTTCGATTTCGGCGGAGGAGAGCACATTGAAGCTGCGAGTTCTGTTCCTGAAGGTGAGGTCGAAGAAGCGGTCGAAGGCTTTCGCACCCCGGGCGCACCCGCGAACACCGCGGAGCTTTTGAAATTTCTGATTGATCGCACTGGATATATCAAGCAGCTCGAAGCAGAGGACACTCCCGAGGCTTACTCGCGGGTTGAGAACCTGCACGAACTGGTCAACGCGGCCATGGATTCGAAAGATCGCGGTGAAACCCTCGATCAATTTCTCGATCATGCCGCGCTGGTAAGCGATGCTGATGCCTACGATGAACGGGCGCAGATCACGCTGATGACTTTGCATGCCGCCAAGGGCCTCGAGTTTCCGCTGGTATTTCTTTGCGGCCTCGAAGAGGGTCTGTTTCCGCATTCGCGGACCTTTCTAAATCCGGATGACGTCGAGGAAGAGCGGCGGCTTTGCTATGTGGGCATGACGCGGGCTATGGACCAGTTGGTGCTTACGCGCGCGGTTTACCGGCGCCGGTATGGGACGGACATGCCGGAGGCGAGCGTGCCGTCGAGGTTCCTGGAAGAAATTCCGGCGGAGTTGATGGAGGGCTTGGGTCGTGTGGGGCGGGCGCCCTCGCCCGCGTTTTCGGGGGGAGTTTCATCGAACCGGCGGGCGGGGGCGCCCGCCCCACACAATCAAAGGCGTCGGACAGGAATGTCTGAGCCTCACTATGCTTACGAAGACGAAGATCAGTCAGCGCAGTGGGCGGAAAGGCCGGGGCGAGCGGCCGCCTCGACTGGGCCAAAGTACAATTCGATTGACAATATTGCCAATTTTTTTGCGTCGCGGGGAAAGAAGTTTAGTGTCCCCAAGGTGCCGGTTGAGACGCCAAACGGGCGTCGGGGATTTCGCCCTGGGCAGAAAGTCCGGCATCCAAAATATGGCGAAGGGACGGTGTATCTGCGCGAAGGAGAAGGCGAAGAGGCCAAGATTACGGTACAATTCCCTCGCTTCGGATTGAAGAAGCTGGTGGAGAAGTACGCGCAGCTGGAGAAGAGCAGCTCTTAGGTTCTTAGCTCTTGGCTCTTAAGCTTTTTCGAGCGGCTCCAGGCATTCGACTCTCGGCCCTGAGCAGAGCTCTAGCACCCCGGTTCCAGCTCTGTAAGCTCCGGAGGGGCGAACGAGAATAGCCCAGCGCTTCAGCGCTGGGTCGGTAGCGCACGAAGGATGCCAAGTCCCGGAGGGACGGCAGAAAATTTGTCCAAAGGAAACCAATCGCACTCATGGCAAACACAGCAGCTTTAAGCAAAGACGAACGCAAGAAACTGAAACGCACCGCGCGCAAGAAGCGCAAAGCCGAGAATCCGTTAAAGCCGCGGGAGTACGCGCGCGGATCAAAGAAGAGCAAAGTGAAGAAGCTGGCGCGCGGCACGGCGAAACGGTAGAGGCGCACTTTGGCATTTAGCACTTGGCACTTAGTCGGCAAATGGTTCATCCGTTTGCCGGCTGAGTGCCTTTGCTGATATCGAGGTTCACGAGGACCTCAGGAGGCATCAACCGCTTGCCAGAACCCGCGCCGTCCGAAAAAACCACCCGCGTTTCCATCCGCACATCGGAGAACCAGCTTTTCTGCTGCAAGTCCATCGACAACCTAATCTCTGACTCGCAAGAGCCGGAACGCAGGCTGAAAAAGACGCTTGGTCCGGTTTCGCTGACGGCGCTCGGAATCGGCGCGGTGATTGGGTCGGGAATTTTCACCGTCATTGGCACGGCCATGGCGGGGCAGAAGTTCGATACTTCGTCCATCCTGAATGCACCGCTGCTCGATTACCTGATCAAACATACGGCCTCGCTTGGCCGGCCGGGGGCGGGGCCGGCGCTGGCGATATCGCTGGTGCTGGTGGCGGTAGTGTGCGCATTTACCGGGTTGTGTTACGCCGAACTGGCTTCCATGATTCCGATCGCGGGCAGCGCGTACACCTACACCTACGCCACCATGGGCGAGCTGATTGCGTGGATCATCGGCTGGGACCTGATTCTGGAATACGCGGTCAGCAACATGGCGGTGAGCGTGGGGTTCGCGCAGCACTTAGTGAACATGTTTGACTGGTTCGGCTGGCATCCTGCGCTGCGCTGGATCTCTCCTGCGTATTTGCCTGCGGGGATGAGCGGATTGCAGGGAGAGATGCTGTACGCGCCGGGGTTTCACTTCGGCTTTAATTTTCCTGCGTTTTTCGTGGTGATGGTTCTCACCGTGGTGCTGGTGCGGGGCATTCGCGAGTCGGCGGAAGCCAACAACACCATGGTGATTCTTAAAATCGCCGCGATTCTGGCGTTCATCATTGCCGGAGCGCATTACGTGAATCCGGGATTGTGGCATCCATTTGCGCCTAACGGATGGTCGGGGATTCTTACTGGCGGCTCAATCATTTTCTTTACCTACATCGGATTCGATTCGGTCTCCACCGCAGCAGAAGAAGCGAAAAATCCGCAGCGCGATTTGCCGATCGGTATTATCGCTACGTTGGTTGTCTGCACGGTGCTGTATATCGGGGTCGCGGTTGTGCTCTCGGGAATTGTTCCGTGGGACTCCGTCAGGGACGATGCGGCGCCGGTGGTCAACAGCATGAAACACCTGACCGAGATCACGGGGTCGCCCGTGCTGCGCTGGGTGCGGCTGGGAGTGCTGTTCGGGGCGATGATGGGGATGATTTCATCGCTGCTGGTATTTCAGTTGGGGCAGGCGCGGGTATGGTTTTCGATGTCGAGAGATGGCCTACTTCCAAAATTGTTTGGCAAAGTACATCCCCGATTCCGCACCCCCGCAACTGCCACCTGGATTGCAGGATTCGTGGTCGGAGTTCCGGCGGGGGTCCTCGATATTGGCACGCTTTCCGATTTGTCTAACATCGGGACCCTGTTTGCGTTTGTGCTGGTCTCGCTGGGAGTCATCATTCTGCGATATCGTGATCCGCACCGGCACCGCGGCTTCCGCGCTCCAGGTGGGATTATTGCGCCGGTGCTGAGCGTTTTCTTCTGCGTGCTGCTGATGGGCGGGCTGCCGATTCTTACCTGGCTGCGCTTTTTCGGGTGGCTTCTGATCGGGCTGGGGATTTATCGGTTCTACAGCCGGAAGCATAGCGAGTTTGCGAAAAGCTGAGGAGTTGTTGTGCTCAGGATGCGTTCCGTCGCAGTTTCGAGGTCTTTTTCAATGAGTGCGATCGGGATTTTGCGACAATTATCTGGTGGAAGGGCTGCGTGGCGCAGTCTTTTGTTTCTCAAACTCCACTTTCCTCCTCAGGCCATTGCCTGCAAGCGATTTATAGCCGTCAGGAAAGTACGCCCTCAAACGCTGCAGCGCCGGATTCACTGCGAATTCTACGTACATGACTTCGTTGAACTGCTTTGGGTCGGCGACATCAATGTCTGCTAGAAGAGATGCCTTGAGCGTCTCCGCATCTGCGTTTCCCCAGTCGTTCTTCACCTGCTCAATAAGGACCGGAGCCTCAATGGGTGAATTAACTACCAAAAGTACACTCGGCACGTTCTGCAAGACCTGCAACCCACGGTTGACAATCTGGCCGATGAGCGCGTAGCAAACATCCCCAACCCTCAGTGTATAAGTTGTCGCGAACGTTTTTTGAGTCCATGGAGGTTCCAAGCCTGGCCGCTGCGAATCGCGCACACGAGGGGAATATACGTGCCCAAAGACCTTATAGACAAAACCGCCGGTACTTCCGGGCGGGGGCCGCCAACGTCGAGTCTCGTGAGCCTTTTGTCGTCCAGGTGCTTAATCAATTCTGGTAGGGTGAGCGGGCCACGCCGAACCAGCTCGCGCATCTGTGGGGGAGCATCGGGAAGAACCACCCCAAAACGGTTGGTGCGAAGAGAGGCGGGAGTTTCGTCTGCGATGAATCCGTGCAAATAACTGGTGTTGATTGCGATCGACTCCGAGTCGATCTGAGTCAGGTCGTCAATAAGTTCAGGGACCGACTTCTGCGAGTAATCAGTGCTACCGTAGCTCAGGCCCGAAGCGACGACAAGAGCAAGAAAGCATGTTCCAAGACTGCGCAGTACCGTGTAGCCCGCGGCGCAAATCTACACCCTAACTTTAGGTATCAGGCGTTTGCACTCGTCAGCATAGGGTCCCCGCCTCGCCAATCTTCGATCCGAAATCTACAATCTGAAGTGATGTCTTCCGCCTTTATCCGCTCGCTCCCCAAAGCCGAACTGCACCTTCACCTGGAGGGTTCGGTCACGGCGGAGACGCTGGTTGAGTTGCGGCAACGGCATGGCAAGCAGAGCACTCTTGAGCAGGCGGAGTCGCTTTATCAGTATCGTGACTTCAACGGCTTCCTGATCGCGTTCAAGACTCTAACCGAGGACTTGCAAACTCCTGAAGATTACGAACTGATTACGTATCGGTTGATGGAGCGGCTCAAGGCAGAGAACGTTCTTCATGCCGAGGTTTATGTTTCGGTGGGCGTATGCCTGTGGCGGAAGCAGGACTTTGACGCCATCTTTGAAGGGCTGGAGCGCGGGCGGGAGCGGGGAGAACGCGACTTTGGCGGTTCACTGGTTTGGATTTTTGATGCAGTCCGGCAGTTTGGGCCGGGGGCGGCACAGGATGTGTTTAATCTGGCGGCGAAGTTTCGCGATCGAAATGTGATCGGGGTGGGGATTGGCGGGGATGAGCAGAAAGCCCCGCCGGAACTTTTTCGCGAGGCATATGCGTATGCGGCAGAGCAAGGGCTCCGGTTGACTGCCCATGCGGGCGAGAGCGCTGGGCCGGAGTCCATTTGGGGGGCGCTGAATCTGGGAGCGGAGCGGATTGGGCATGGGCTGACCGCCAGCCAGGATTCGGAACTGATCGAGGAACTGGCGACGCGGCAAATCCCGGTAGAGATTTGTATAACCAGCAACCTGCGCACAGGATGCTGCCCCAAGATTTCTGATCATCCGGTGCGGAGGTATTTTGATCAGGGGCTGATGCTTACCCTCAACACGGACGATCCGGCAATGTTTGGCACCACGTTGACGCGGGAATACGAGCGGGCGCAAGCCGAGTTTGGGTTCACCGACGAGCATTTGCGCGAGCTGGCGCGGAATTCGTTTGAGGCGTCGTTTCTGCCGCCGGAGAAGAAAGTGCATTTCCTGAACTTGCTGGATTCGGCGGCGATCCAGGCCTAGCCGGACTCCGCGTAAAATTGCGAGCGTGAATTAGGGTTTTGACGAGGGCCGGTCTGGCCACTGTTCGAGGGGGTCATCGAAAGCTCTTTACGAGGAGCAGGCACGGCATGAAACGACAAACCCTGGGCGCCATCTCTCCCTTCTTCATAGTGAGTGACGTTTCGCGGGCCATCACTTTCTACCAGGAGCGGCTCGAGTTCGAGCTGCGCTTTTCGGAGCCGGCGGAGCGGCCGGCTTTCGCAATTGTGGGCCGCGACTCTGCCCAGATTTTTCTGAAATCCGTCTCACCGACGATCACCGCGCAACCCAATCCCACCCGTCACGAATGGGCACTCTGGGATGCGTTCGTATATGTGGACGATCCTGATTCGTTGGCCGCTGAGTTTGCGTCTCGAGGCCTGACCTTTTACAAAGAGATCATCAATCGTGGTGATGGCCTCAGGGGTTTCGAGGTTTCGGACAACGACGGCTACGTGCTGTTCTTTGGCCGCCCCAATCTTCCGCTCGGGTAAACCGTGGTTAAGCCAAACACTGCAGATCAGGCGAATCTGTACTCCGGGATCGCCGTTCGCTTCCCGAAATCTGCCATACGCTGTTCAGAATGATGCACTTAGGATTGGGCTATGCTCTAATATTAAGCATCGGGTTATGCCTTCCACCGGGACCAAAATTCATCGCGGCCTGAAGCGAATTTCACGGGCTGTGCGCGGCGCGCGCAAAGTGGCGTGGGCGCTGGCTTCGACCGACCATCCGCTGCTGGCGCATATCATTCCTATCCGGCGCTGCAACCTGGCTTGCGAATACTGCAACGAGTACGACGATTTCTCGAAGCCGGTCGCGACCGAGGTGATGTTCCAGCGTGTGGACAAGCTGGCCGACTTAGGCACCTCGGTGGTGACGATCAGTGGCGGCGAGCCGCTGCTGCATCCGGAGCTTGATCAGATCATCGGACGCATTCGCAAGCGTGGCATCGTCGCTGGGATGATAACCAACGGATACCTGCTGATGCCGGAGCGGATCGAGCAGCTGAACAACGCCGGCCTGGAATGGCTGCAGATTTCGATTGATAACGTGAATCCGGATGAGGTTTCGAAGAAGAGTTTGAAAGTTCTCGACAAAAAGCTTCAGATGCTGGCCGAGCATGCGGACTTTCACGTGAACATCAATTCCGTAGTCGGCGGCGGGGTGCACAATCCGCAGGACGCGCTTACAATCGGCAGGCGCGCGCTGGAACTGGGATTCAGTTCGACCATTGGCATCATTCACGATGGGCAAGGTCAACTGCAACCGCTCGCCGACGAAGAGCGGCGGGTGTATCACGAGATGAAGAACCTCGAGAAGCGTAGCTTCACCCGCATCAACGCTTTTCAGGACAACATTGCGCTGGGCACGCCGAACCAGTGGCGCTGCCGGGCGGGGGCGCGCTATCTCTACATCTGCGAAGACGGCCTGGTGCACTACTGCTCGCAGCAGCGCGGCTATCCGGCGATTCCGCTGGAGAAGTACACGGTGGATGACATTCGGCGCGAGTATTTGACGGAGAAGTCATGCGCGCCGCATTGCACGGTATCGTGCGTGCATCAGGTGTCGGTGCTGGATGGGTGGAGAGCGCCGCAACATCCCGCGCCGGCGGCAGCGGAATCGCGGGCTAGTGAACTGGTGCAGATCGAGTAGGGTGGGGACACCTTGACGAAAAAGGAATCTGTAGTACGCCCTCTAGTGATCCTATTTGCAGCGATATTGGGCCTGCCTCAGAACGTATGCTGCCAACCGTCGGACAAACAGGCTGGATCCGATGATGTCCGCCCTATAGCTGAGTCAGTGCTTGTCGCCATACGCAACTATGACGTCGCACTCCTTTCAAAGCTAGTGGATCCAAAAGGCATAACGCTGGGGTTCGATTCAGATCCACTTAGCGCCGATCAGTTCAAGAAACAACTTTCCCTCAAGCGCGGAGCGTATTGGTTATTTTTGACCTCTCGTGCTTAGAAGGTCCTAAGTCGCCCGACGGTCATTCGCTGCGTCAGGCTTTGACGGATGAGCCAATCGAAATCTCCATTTCTCAGGTACAAGGCTATCCGCAATTGAGAACGGCCGCGGTTAAGTCCTCAGCAAACCCGAACGAAGTCCTATTTACTCTGTATTTTCGGCGGGTTGGGAAGAAATGGGTATTGGAACAAATCGAATACTCATAGATTGCTGCAGTAAAGTCCTCATTTTCTTCTCGCGAAGCACAGCCCCGACCAAGTCTCATCAATCGCACAAACTTTATAGTCCACCCATCCCTCACCGAGGCCGAATTCGCGGACAACATTTTCGTTGAGATCAGTCGCAACTCCCGAAGCCTTTTTCGGCCAGGCGATCCACAGCGCGGTTTTTTCCGGGAGCGCCTTCGCGAGCGGGCGGAAATCGCGAACCAGTTCTGACTGCGACAAGGCAAAGAGCACCGCGACATTTGCGGCCTTTGGACTCGTCACGATCTCGGCCTCGGCGGGCAGGGGCCCCAGCTTCCGCTCGAATCGGGGCGGCGAGTTGATCAACGTGACGGAATAGTTTTCACGAATGCCCAGCTTCTTGGGCAGTGGTGTGCCGGAATACCCGGCCGTGGTGCCGCCCTTTGATTCATTCGCGGACGGCTCCCGAACTTTTTTCCCGGGCATACTGTTTTTAAGCTGCACAGGATCGTCGAGCTTAGCTCGACCGGACGGGCGAGGGCGCCCGCCCCCACGTGATTTGGGAAGAGGACGGGACTTCGCGGGACTCAACTGATTGCCTTTTTCTCGAACTGCCGCAGGCCGACTACTAGCAGCAGGACGTCAAAGAAAAGCAGCGCAGCAAGTACGGCAATGGTGGAGAGATGCGGGAACTTCGGCACCAGCATTGCCCGCAGGCCCTCGCTGGCATAAACGAGTGGGTTGATGAGCACAGCCTTTTGCAGAATCGGGAACTTGGTGAGCGCGCTCCAGGGATAGTAGGTACATCCAAAAAAAATCATTGGAGTCATGACCAGGCTGAACATCAGGCCGATGTGCTGCTGGTTCATGCTGCAACCGAGGGCCAATCCGCCGCAGGCGGAAAAGGCGGCCACCAGGAGAATGATGGTGATGAAGTTCAGTGGCGAACTGATGCTGATATCAATGGGGCGAAGCACCAGCCACGCCAGCGGGATCACGACCAGGCCGGCGACGATCGCCTGCAGCATTCCGGCAAGAACTTTTTCGATTGCTATCCAAGTCATGTCAATGGGAGCGAGCAGGCGGTCTTCGATCTCGCGCGTCCATTGGAATTCGGCGATCAGCGGCATGGCAACGGCCCAGATCCCGGTAAAAGTCATGCTGATGGCAATGATGCCGGGGAGCAAAAGGCTCTTGTAGGCTTGGGGCATGTAGCCGCTGCCGACCATCACGCGGCCGAAGATGAAAACGAAAAGCAGCGGCTGCAAGAAAGTCTGCAACATCAGTTGGATCGCATTACGCCGCGCGACGTGGGCGTCGCGGCCAAGCATGGCGCCAAAAGTTTTCCAGTTCAATCGCGCAAACTCCTTCCAGTGTGGTGCAGGAACAAATTCTCGAGACTGGGCTCGGAGATGTGCACATCCGACAATTCGGCGCCGACAGCAGCTGCGACGTTGGCGATTTCTGGAATAAGCGAGCCGCCGCGGTCGGCGTACACGTCTGCGCCAGTCGAGTCACTCGGGCGGACTTCGCGCACTCCTG
>Ga0137392_10002882_pt1 | contig 10474 bp, 6 predicted proteins | sample 15con2h34AmetaG_FD_101394 | JGI IMG/M metagenome (GOLD analysis project Ga0137392, IMG submission 101394) | Vadose zone soil microbial communities from Angelo Coast Range Reserve, California, USA - 15con2h3.4A metaG | ecosystem: Environmental > Terrestrial > Soil > Vadose zone > Saprolite... | reverse complement strand
AGACTACGAATACGCAAAGGCATTGACGGATTAACCGCGAGGTCAACCACCGAACCAAAACGCCGATCGTGCAGCCCTTGCTGGATACTTTCAATAAGTAGATCGCCAGCATCGTCTTCTCTCAGCTCGATATCCGCATCTCGAAGCACGCGAAATGGATGGGACTCCCAAATTTCAAAACCTGGAAAGAGCATACTCAAATTGGCAGCAATGACCTGTTCGATCCATACAAAAGCTATTACTGCTGGCTTTTTTACTGCAAATTGCACAGGAACCAGGCGCGGCAACGTAGGGGGAACTTTGACACGCGCAAAGCGCTCACCATAGATAGCATCAGCAGCAATCACAACCGCCAGGTTGAGACTGAGGTTAGAGATATGCGGGAAAGGATGTCCTGGATCAACAGCGAGAGGGGTCAGGACCGGAAAAATCTCTTGCTCAAAATAGGTTTTCATCGCAGCACGTTGTTTGACATCGAGTTGCTCATAATCAAGAATATGGATATGTTGAGCTTCAAGTAAAGGCATAAGCTCTTCACGCCAGCAAAGTCGCACCTGCTGCACTAGAGGTGCCAGGCATTGACGCACAGCTTGCAACTGCTGCTCTGCGGTGAGGCCGTCCGGGCTGACATTTGTTACACGAGCGGCTAGCTGATCTTTTAGACCGGCCAGACGAATCATGATGAACTCGTCGAGATTGGTCTCGAAGATGGAAAGAAATTTCACGCGCTCAAGCAATGGATGGCGACTATCCTGGGCTTCTTCAAGCACACGCCGGTTAAACTCGACCCAACTCAATTCGCGGTTGATATAGAGATCTGGTTGATTCAGATCTAAGGAAGTAGTTGATGTTGTCGGATTTTTATGCATAGCCTGATCTGTCCTCTCCACTCCTGGATGGGGAATACGAATTCATCCATTCTATCATGCTAGAAGAGCGGGGTGCAAATTGGCTCGAAGTAGAGACATACAGCGGAGATTAGGATGAATGAGAGCGCTGAGAGTAGTTGATTTGAAAACTATAGTTGCAGCAACTTAACGTAGCCCAAACGGAATGCAGCGCCGTGTTTGTCTTGACAGTAGCTTGTGCGCTGATGTATCATCGTGAAGTGAGGTTTTTTCTATTTCCAGAAGAGATTTATGGGCGGTTGCTGAAATTGGTAGACAGGACGGACTTAGGATCCGTTGGCGCAAGTCATGAGAGTTCGAGTCTCTCACCGCCCACCTGGATAAAGATTACAGGTATTGCATCCTTTGTCTGGTAGAAGCGCAATCATGCGGGAGTGGCTCAGTGGTAGAGCATCTCCTTGCCAAGGAGAAAGTCGCGGGTTCGATCCCCGTCTCCCGCTCCAGGTTTACCTGAGCCTAAATGAGCACGCATATCGCGATTATCATCGATTCTATGTGTTCGCGCAAGGATAATATGCGCTTCTCGTCTGGCTTCGGGTAGTCAATTGGGAGCGTTCGCCCCTCAATACTTCCCATTTGAAGCTTGCCTTAGGTATAATCAGAGTAGAGTAATGTAGGGGCTACCCCTGTGACCATCAACAAGATGGAAATGCAGCATGCTACATGTGTTGGAGGAAACGTGAAGGTCTCGGTTGAAAAGTTGCCAAGCAGTGAGGCACTCGTTGAATTTGATTTTTCCTGGGATGAAGTAGAAAAAGCTTCAGACAAGGCATACCGCAAGCTGGTACAAAAGGTTGACATACATGGCTTCCGACGGGGGAAAGCTCCCCGTTCACTGGTAGAACGCAAACTCGGCAAAGAATATATCTATCAGGAAGGGCTCGATGACTTAATGTCAGAGGCCTATCGCGACGCTCTCAAAGAACACGAGCTCACCCCACTTTCGCAGCCAGAACTGGATGCGCCTGTATTTGAGATGGGCCAGCCTTACCATTTTAGCCTCAAAGTGCCTATTATCACTCCAGTTGAGTTATCCGACTACCGTTCACTCCATTTTGATCGTGAAGAGGCGGTTGTCACATCCGAAGAAGTCGAGCAGGAACTTGAATCTCTACGCAACCGTCAGGCTGTCTGGGAAGTTGTCGAACGTCCTGCCCAGATAGGCGATCGCGTGACGATGGATCTGAAGCTGACAGTAGATGATGAGAGCATTTCTGATCTGAAAGACAATCCCTTTGAACTGACAGATGAGCGACCTGGCCTTTTTTCCGGTATGGATGCCCATATTTTAGGTATGCAAGCTGGCGAAAGCAAGACATTTACGACCACCATAGCAGAAGACTATAGCAATGAGAAACTTGCAGGAAAAGAAGCGCAGTATACAACCACTCTTCATAAAGTCGATTTCAAAGAACTTCCGGAACTCGATGACGCGCTCGCTGCCCAGGTAAGCAATGACGAATATCAGACGCTGGAAGATCTGCGCAAAGCAGTCAGTGACAATTTACTCGAAAATAAGCAGCGTCATATACGTGATGAACTGCGAGAAACTATTATGAATGCCGTCATTGAGCAATCACACTTCACGATCCATCCTGTGATGATTCAAGAAGAGACAGAAGAGATGGTACACCAGTTCTCGCATGTGCTTGAGCAGCAGCATATGTCCATGGATCAATACCTGATGCTGCTCAAGAAGACACGCGAAGAATATCAAAAGGAACTAGAACCTGATGCCGAAAAGCGCGTGAAACGTCAACTCGTGCTTGATGAAGTCATCAAGAAAGAAAAAATTAGCGTCGCACCCGAAGAGGTGGAAGCCCTCTTCCGTGCTTATACTCAGGTGGGACAAAGCCTGCCCCAAACCGAAGGGCAGATTCGAGCGCTTGCACAGAGCCTGCTCCATGAGAAAGCCATTACACGACTGGTTGAACTGACAACGGAGCCTGAGATTGAAGACAGCGAAGCAGAGTCGGGTGTAGAGACCCAGGCTGAGTCCACAGAGGCAGCAGTTCTTGCGGGCGAAGAAGAGACTGTGGATACTCAGAAGATAGAGGAGGATGACTCCCAACCATCCCTCTCCGATGGTGAGACTGGAGAGATACAAAAACCTATCGATGATGAAACAGCCGATACAGGCATAGAGATACAATAATTTGTTCTACGGGCGCGAAAGTAAGGATGCGCGCTTTTAGAATTTACACTGAGGCCCTATCAGGGAAAGGTTACAGACGTGGCAAATTCGAAAAATATGCGAACTACTTACCGTTGCTCTTTCTGCGGCAAGAGTCAGGATCAGGTTCAGCGCCTTATCGCTGGCCCTGGGGGTGTCTACATTTGTGATGAGTGTATCGACCTTTGTCGAGAGATTATTGAAGAGGAGCAAAACACTGTCACGAAGCCGCGTCTGCAAACAGGGAAGATCCCTCCACCTAAGAAAATGTATGAGCAACTCAGTCAATATGTGATTGGACAGGAGCGGGCCAAGAAGACGCTAGCGGTGGCTGTCTATAACCACTACAAGCGTATCGGCGTAGGTATGCAAATTGACGATGTAGAGCTGATCAAAAGTAACATTTTGCTTATCGGCCCTACGGGTTGCGGTAAAACCTTGCTGGCACAGACACTTGCAAAGATATTAGACGTGCCTTTCTGCATCGCTGATGCCACAGCTCTGACAGAAGCAGGATATGTCGGCGAGGATGTCGAGAATATTCTCCTGCGACTGATTCAAACGGCGGACTTTGACGTGGCGCGAGCAGAGCGAGGTATCGTGTATATAGATGAAATCGATAAGATCGCGCGCAAGTCTGATAATCCATCCATCACCCGCGACGTTTCGGGCGAGGGCGTACAGCAAGCCCTGCTTAAGATTATCGAGGGCACAATCGCCAATGTGCCACCACAGGGTGGGCGTAAGCACCCGCACCAGGATTTCATCCAGATCAACACAGCCAATATCCTGTTCATCTGCGGCGGTGCTTTTGAAGGACTTGACAAGATCGTCGAGCAACGTCTGGGCAGCAACAAAACGATGGGCTTCAGGTCAGTTGCTGCGCCTGAGCAGTCCGAAGAGTCGGTTCTAACGAAACTCATTCCAGATGACCTGCTCAAATACGGCTTGATTCCTGAGTTTGTGGGACGTTTGCCTGTTGCCGTGTCATTGGATAGCCTGGACAAGGATGCGCTGATCCGAATCTTGACCGAGCCAAAAAACGCGATTGTCAAACAGTATCAAAAGTTCTTACAGCTTGACCGGGTTGAACTGGTATTTACACCGGACGCCCTTGATGCGGCAGCCGAAGGCGCTTTGAAACAACGTACGGGAGCACGGGGCTTGCGCAGTATCATCGAGGACGTATTGCTTGAAATAATGTACGAAATCCCATCGCGCGCTGATGTAAAGAAAGTCATTATCAACAGCGAGGTGATTATTCAACGCAACAAACCATTGCTGGTTACACGCACCGAGCGTGCGACAGCATATTCTGAAGATGAGTCTGCTTAAAGCAGGCTCATCCGTTTTTATTCACTTTCCTTTTCGGAAAAGGGTTGCTGCGGGTTTGAGCGACCCGGCACAAAGCTCCTTTTCGGGGAACGGGGATGTCCCTGGAAAATCTCCCCTCTTTATACACTAGCCAGGTGAAAAATACGTGAGCGAACAAGAACGCCAGGAAACAAATACGGATAACAGCGAGACATATCCACTTGTGGCGTTAAAAAATATGGTTGTATTTCCTCGCACACGTATGACATTGGCAGTTGCACGCGAAAAGTCGGTGCGCGCGGTTGAAGAAGCGATGATACAATCTGAACACTTGCTAGTTGCCGCGTCTCAACGTGATCCCGAGATCGATAATCCCCAGCCAAAGGATATTTATCCTACGGGCACGCTGGTAGAAGTTACAACTTTGCACCGGCAGCCGGACGGCAGCTTCCAGATGCTCTTAAGCGGTATACGTCGCGTACAAATTGAAGAGTACGATGAACTGGAACCTTATCTACGGGTACGCGTGACCACTCCTCAGGAAATCCATACTCGTGACCCACAAGCTGATGCACTCGTACGTCATGCCACTAACCTCTTCGAGCGCTATGCTCAATTGAACCGTCGCTTTTCGGTAGAAGATATTAATTCGATAGTTGCCCTTAAGTCTGCTGCCCGGCTTTCAGATATGCTCGCAGCACATCTAGTGACCGATCCTGAACAGCAACAAGATTTGCTGGAGACAATGAACCCATTAGCACGCCTCGAAAAAATCTGCGTGATTATGGGTAACGAAATTGAAATTCTGGAACTTGAAGCGACCATTCGCAACCGAGTACGTTCACAGGTAGACCATACGCAAAAGGAGTTCTACCTGCGTGAACAATTGCGCGCGATCCAGGAAGAATTGGGGATGGAGACATCTAATGAAGTAAGCGAGCTGCTTGCCAGGTTAAACGAAAAATCGATGCCTCCTGATATTACGGCCAGGGTACGCAAAGAGATTGACCGGCTTGAGCGGACGCCTCCCCAATCAGCCGAAATTGCAATTATGCGTTCATATATAGATTGGTTACTGGCATTACCATGGACTGAGCGCAGCGACGATAGTTTCAGCATTGATCATTCACGACGAATATTGGATGAAGATCATTACGGTCTTGAGGGAATTAAGGAACGTATCATTGAGTTCCTGGCGGTACGTGAGTTGCGACAGAAACTCGCTTTAAGGGATGGGCACTCCAGGAGAGAAAGCCAGGGGCAGATTCTTTGCTTCATTGGCCCCCCAGGTGTTGGTAAAACATCGCTAGGCCGTTCTATAGCTCGTGCCCTTACACGCAAATTTGCGCGTATTTCACTAGGTGGAGTGCATGACGAGGCCGAAATACGCGGTCATCGCCGTACATATGTGGGCGCTCTCCCTGGTCGTATCATTCAATCAATGAAGACGGTTGGTGTACGCAATCCCGTATTCTTGCTCGATGAGATTGATAAGCTTTCTGCGGAGTACCGGGGAGACCCTGCTGCTGCGCTCTTAGAAGTTCTAGATCCTGAGCAGAACAGCAACTTTACTGATCATTACCTGGAAGTACCTTTTGATCTCTCTGAGGTATTTTTTATTTGTACCGGAAATGTGAAATACCAGATTCCACGTGCGCTAGCTGACCGTATGGATATCATTGACCTGCCGGGCTATATGCTTGAGGAGAAAGTGAATATTGGATTGCGCCACCTCTTGCCTGCTGTATTAGCAGAGCATGGCCTGGCCCCTGAGCAGTTAAAGATTCCACAATCAGTGATGCAACAAATCGTCACGGGCTATACTCGTGAGGCTGGTGTGCGTAACCTTGAACGGCAATTGGCAACGATTTGCCGTAAAGCAGCAAGAAGAATCATCGAGAAACCAGATTCACATCTAAGACTCACAAGCAATAGCCTGGAACAGTATCTTGGTACGCCTCGCTACTCCGAAAGTCCGATAGTGCAAAAAACACAGGTTGGTGTGGCGATGGGTCTGGCTGTGACCGAAATAGGCGGAATTTTATTGCCTGTGGAAGTCGCTACAATGACAGGCAAAGGTGAACTACTCATCACTGGCCAGTTAGGGGATGTGATGCGCGAGTCTGCGTATGCCGCGCTCTCCTATATCCGTTCACGCGCCGAAGAGCTACAGATTGATCCTAATTTCCAGGATAGCACCGATTTGCATATCCACATGCCAGAAAACGCTCTTCCCAAAGATGGACCATCTGCGGGCATCACTATCGCCACTGCACTTATTTCAGCGCTCACAGGACGTCCCATTCGTCCCGGTATTGCAATGACCGGGGAAATAACACTACGAGGACGCGTGCTGGGCATTGGCGGACTGAAAGAGAAGGTGCTTGCTGCGCATCATGCGAATATCTATCATTTACTAATCCCATTGGAAAATAAAAAGGACCTCGCTGAGATTCCAGCCAAAATCCGCCAGCGCATCAACTTTATCATTGTAGATTCGATGGACCAGGTGATTGAGGCTACCCTCTTAGAAATGCCTAACACCGCTAAAAGCCGCGAGAGGGACGACAAAGATATTCCGCTGATGCGACCTTTGCATTTAGATGAGCGTGAATCGGCAACTCGTGAACGTAAGCTACTCCGTCCTATTACACCCGACGACGAACAGCACAAAGATGAAGATAGCGAACATGAGCACCCCCCATTGATAATTCCACCCTCTGAGCGCCTGTCGGGTGAATCCTATCCACATACTCCAGCGTAGGTTCAGTAGGATACGTTGCTTGAAATCTATACAAATACAACCCCTCAATGTATAGTACGTAGTAGATCATGTAAACGGAAACTTACAATCTGGTAAAACTGTCGATTATCCTTCATTGTAAACTCATCTATATCTATTAGAAAGAAATGAGGTAAACTCGATGTCATGGAATCCGAACCAGGGACAAGATCCTAATCAGCCTGGGCAACCAGGCGGCTACCAACCAGGGGGTGACCCACAACCAGGCGGTTACCAGCAGCAGGGGGGATATCAACCAGGCGGCTACCAGCAACAAAGTGGGTATCAGCAACAACCAGGCTATCAACCAGGTGGCTATCAGCAGCAACCAGGCTATCAGCAGCCATATGGTACCCCTTCTTCGGCTATTCCCAATCCAAATGGTCCTACTTCGATGGGCATGGATGCCAATGTTGCAGCAGGGCTAAGTTACCTGTTTTCAATCGTCGGTGGACTAATTTTCTACTTCGGAGAGAAACAGAATCGCTTCGTACGCTTCCATGCGATGCAATCGATACTCTTTAATGCGTTCTGGATTGTGCTGTTCATAGTACTCTTCACCGTTCAGTCCTTTCTTTATGCCAGTGTTATCCTGATTCCATTGGGATTTGTCTTTACCTGCCTTACCATTCTGTTGCCACTCGCATTACTCGCCGTATGGATCGTATTGATGGTTTACGCATTCCAGGGCAAGTACTTCAAACTTCCTGTCATTGGAGATTATGCTGAGAAATACGCAGCACCAACCATGTAATGCATAGCAAGTAAGTTGAGAGGCTCCACGCGCAAACTTGCGCGGGAGCTTCAACCACCCCATAATCCCAACCAAACTCCCAAACTCTCTATCTCAATTGCCTCTCCACACTACCTATGCTATACTTGCCTTCGAACATGAGAAGGGAGTTCATTCACACGCATGACACAAGATACCTCGCAGATGCAGAATCCTCTTATCGTAGGAGAACGCATTTCTACAGCATCCTTCGAAGCGAATATTTAGAGAGCCTTTGATTGCAGTATGACTATCATCATCCAGGAAATTACCGATAAAGCACTATGGAATGGGTTTTTAACAAGTCAGCCAAGAGGCCACCTGCTACAATCATATGAATGGGGCGAATTGAATCAATATCTTGGTGGTCGTATTTACCGACTGGGCGCTATGGAAAATGGGCGTATGACTGGCGCCATGATGTTGACTGTATCTCCTATTCCCATCCCTCTACCAGTGCCCGGAGTGCGCTTCAACTGGCTGTACTGCTCGCGTGGTCCTACGGTGGAACGACCAGATTCTCCTGCTCTTCCTGCACTGATCGAAAGCGTGCAGAAGATCACACGCGCAGAACACGCGGTGGTTTTACGCCTTGAACCAAATATTGCCGATGACGATCCTCAAATTGACAGGTGGATCGCAGCATACAATGACCTGGGGTTTCAGACAAATCCTCATGCAGTACACGGACGGCGAAGCTGGGTTCTCGACATTCGATCAGACGATGAACAATTACTAGCCAATTTTAAGATGACGTGGCGGCAGAATGTACGCATCGCCGAACGTAAGGGCGTGATCATACGCGAAGCAAAGAACGACGCTGATTTCGATGCTTATTATGAACTACTCAAAATCACGAGCGAACGCGATGCGTTCTTTATCCACAAGAAGGATTACCACCGGGAGATTTTGCGTCAGTTCTCCGGCCAGGGTGACGCTGTACTCTACCTTGCCGAACACGAGGGAGGGGCAATTGCCGCCAAAATACTGATTCGCTTTGGTGATTGGTGCTGGGATATGTTTGGAGCCTCTTCCAATAACAAGCGCAATCTCAAACCCACCTACTTGCTCCAATACCGCTGTATACAATGGGCAAAGGCTCGCGGCTGCTCATATTTCGATTTTCGTACTATTCCCGAGATTCTAGAGCCGGGCGAAGAGATGTGGGGAGTATATGAATATAAGAAAGGTTTTGGAGGCTTCTCGCGCCTGAATATGCCAACACAAGATTATGTTTACCGTCCCCTCATCTATAACGCGTGGCGCAAATCGGTTGAAATTCGTCGCACACGCCGGCATGAAGAACGCAAGAAGGTAGAGTTGGAACGAGCCGCCAGAGGTAAAGGCGACAATCAGGATTGAAGGAGATACGGGCAAAATGATTCAAACTGAGAGAAAACATATGCAGGCGCGTATCATTACCGACCGTCAGCAATGGAATGACTTTGTGGCAGCCTCGGTGTGTTGCAATATAACCCAATCCTATGAGTGGGCCGAGCTAGCGCCCCACCTGGGAGCCGAGGCGCTGCGAATAGGCGTTGTGGATGATAATGAGCGACTTTGCGCTGCCATGCTACTACTGATTACTCGCGCTCCTGTCCTGAGAAAAACCTATTTCTATGCGCCCCGAGGCCCCGTCATTGATGATCCCGATTCGCCCGCGATGGATATCTTGCTCAACTATATATTGGCGGAGGCACACAAACGAGGCGCATTCATGCTTAAAATCGAGCCAGGCGTACCTGATGGGAATAACCACTGGCTGGAGTCATTACGCAAACGGGGCTTTCGTCCCAATCCTTACGCGGTTCACGTGCGCAACGAATGGGTACTCGACCTGCGACCCGATGAAAAAGAGATCCTGGCAGGCATGAAAGAAAAATGGCGCTACAATGTGCGTTTAGCAGGTCGCAAAGGTGTGATCGTACGACGAGGCGAGGGGCAGGTTGACCTGGATACGTTCTATCACATTTATGAGACGACGAGTGAGCGCGATCAATTTTTCATTCACAACAAGCAGCATTACGAAGATGTGATGCGTCTCTATAGCGACGGAGACAGAGCCGTGCTCTTGCTGGCGGAATATGAGGGCAAGGCTATTGCCGGTATTCTTGTGCTGCGTTTAGGTCGTTGGAGCTGGTACATGTATGGGGCATCCTCGAACGAGCAACGCAATTTGATGCCCAACCACCTGTTGCAGTGGACCGGCATGCAATGGGCCAAAGCACATGGCTGCTGGTATTACAATTTTCGTGGTATCCCTGATGTCTTAGAAGAAGGCCAGGAACTCTGGGGAGTGTACCTGTTTAAGCGAGGCTTTGGTGGATATGCGATGCGCTTCCTGGAAACCCACGACCTGGTATACAAACCATTGATCTATAAGCTGTATATGCGGCTGTTGGAGGTGAAGAGGAGGAGGGACGAGAGGGAACGGAGGAGGATTGAAGAGCAGAGAAAGTGAGTTTGAGGAAGTGGTGCCGACAGCACTTGCCAAAGACCCCAAGAGGCACTTTGCCAGTATGAGT
>Ga0137392_10002880_pt1 | contig 10475 bp, 6 predicted proteins | sample 15con2h34AmetaG_FD_101394 | JGI IMG/M metagenome (GOLD analysis project Ga0137392, IMG submission 101394) | Vadose zone soil microbial communities from Angelo Coast Range Reserve, California, USA - 15con2h3.4A metaG | ecosystem: Environmental > Terrestrial > Soil > Vadose zone > Saprolite... | reverse complement strand
TTCTTTTCCCTCGAACGGAATGTGCACGACCTCCAACGGCGGGTCCCAGAAGCGCGCGTGAGCACGAAACGCTTCGAGCGCCTCGGCATAGGAACGTTGTTTTCCCGGAGATGCTGGTATCGGCCAACGGCCGAACGAGTAGAGCCTCCATGCGCGGATGTAATCAGCGTTTGCTTTTGTGGGATCTGTGGTTTCAAGCGCTTTCGCTTGGGCCATATATCTATCGGCAACCGACATGAATGCGGCGGCCCATTCGTCTTTGTCAGTTGTCTTGATCGAAGCAAAGGCTTCGCGAACGTCTGCCGGATCGAGTCCGATTAGCGGATACATTCCATTTTCCGCGCGATGGATCGCTTCCGTCTTTATCTCATCGAGCGTTCGTTCGCCGCGCTGCTGGGGAAACGCGGTGTCCGTAACCATGACTGTCAAGACAAACACGAGGATTATAGCGAAGCGATTATGAAAGCCTGGCATCAATACCCCTTTTTACTTTCGCGAACATCCTGCATTAAGCGTTTCGTGAAGCTGTTACGGATTCAGTCTCCGGAGCGCTGCCGAGCCGTCGACTGTATTAGTCCACTTACTCTCGACTTCAGGTGCTTGTCGAAATACGACATCAAGATCTTGAATGTTTTTTCCTGTATCTGGTCGGGCTTATAGGAGCCATCCGGTTGCGCCTTGATAAACACATAGCCGTGAACAGGATGATCGAAGCTGAGCCAGGTTACATCCTTGCCTGCTTCGTGCATCCACTCATTGGTCAGCTTGAAGATGCCCTGCAGGTGGTCCGTGTCGCGGCCGAAAATCAGGATGGGAGTATTGATTCGTCGAATGCGCTCCATCGCCTTCGTCTTGTTCGTGTTCTTCCGGGCGACTTCCATATCGTTGTACTGGATCTCAGTCCCTTTGCGCGGCGCCGTAGGGCCAGTGTTGACGTTCAGGAACTCGTGGGCGGCGGGCTCGATGCATACTCCGGCGCCGAAGTTATACTCGGCGGCCGCCTTCAGGATCATCTCGCCACCGTGACTCACACCCATTGCGCCGATGGCGTTCTTATCGACGTACGGCAGGCTTTGTAGATAACCCATGGTTGCGATCAAGTCCGCGTGATCGAGGGTCGGCTGAGATTTCAGCGTTCGCCGCTCTCCACTGATGCTGTCGGGGAGATTTTGCGCCGGTTGCTGGAGTTGCTCATAGAGGTAAGGGATCTCATTCCGGTATTTGACGGTCACGACAACATATCCGCGCGCGATCATGCGATCCTGCATCGGCGTCAGACGCTCCACCAGCTCTTCGACCCTCCGCATTCCCCCCTTGCCCTCGCCCCAGCCCATCGTGATGACAGGGAACGGCCCGTTGCCTTTTGGCTTGCGGACGGCGATCGGCAGGTAGATCTCGTCTTGCGTCAGGACAAAGGTGTAGTCCGCCGGGATGTCGGATCCTTTGACGGGTTTCGTGATCACGTAACCGTGAGTGGGCGTCTCGGGCGCTGGTGGCTTGCCGTAAGGGATCTGCGCCCAAACGCTCGGAGCGATTTGCGAGACAAGATCCAGCATGCTAAAGCAGACCAACAAGCCGATTATCCCTAGTGGCTAGAAGGTAAGTTTCAGACCTAGTTGGACAGCGCGGCTGCCGCCCGAACCGATGACGGGGTTAGCGGCCGCAATGTCCGGAGTAGCACATCCACAACCAAAGGTGCTCGGCGCCCCTGGATCGTTTTGCCCGTAGCCGTTCTGTCCGCCATAGGGGTTGGCGAAATTTGGGTGGTTCAGAATGTTGAAGAACTCCGCGCGGAACTGGGCGCGCACCCGCTCGCCAAAATGCCAGTTCTTGGCAATCGAGAAATCCAGATTCTTGAAGCCCGAATCGGGGAAGAGGTTGCGCCCCATCGTTCCGAACTGCCCGAAGGGCGGTGGGACCATGATCGAGTTACCCTTGCCGTAGCATCCGAAGGCTGCGAGCGAAGCGATAGCACTGCCAGGAGTCCCTCCGTCCATGGCTAGAGATTTTGCATTGCAGCTCGCATTAGCCGTGGGGTTACGGTCGGTCCGAATGCCGTCGCCAGGGAAAAATGGTATTGGCGTTGGTCCCGCCTTGAAGTCGGAGGGGTTGCCAAAAAAGTCCCATCGAACTGGTGTGCTCTGCGGCGGGCTGACCGGCAGATTGCCGAGGCCGGAAACGTCAGTAGTCAGATCAATCGGCCCCCAAAATTGGGCGCTCTCAACGGTTGCAATCGTGTTGATCTCCCAGCCCTCTAACAACTGACCGAAGCCAGCCTTGCCCGGGATCGCGTAACTTAGAGAAAGAGTCAGGCGATGGCGAATGTCGAAGTCGCTGTTGGCGTACTCTCGTCCAACATTGGTGGAATCCTGTGGCAGCCCGTACCCCGCTCCGAAATCCCAGTTGGCGCCCACGTCATCCAGCGAATGGGAGTAGGTGTAACCTGCGACCATGCTCAGCCCATGGAAGTTGCGTGTGTTCAACGTGGCCTGCAGCCCGTTGTAGTTCGATTTGTAAATGTTCGCCATTTGGAAGATGTTGCTCAGGAACGGGAACTTCGCGTTGAATGGCCTGGTGGCCTGCGAGTCAGTGCCCGGCAACTCCTGGTTGATGTCCCGAATCCCGGTCAGATTCGCACCGTGATTCCCGACGTAGGCCACCTCTAGCGACAGATTCTGTGTAAACGAGTGTTGGACATTCAATGTCCAATTCCAGACGTAGGGAGTGGTCAAGTGGCGATCCACGCTCATGATGGGACACGGGTTTGCGTTCACCGGATCGCAATTGATCTGGTTGCTGCCAAGGTTGCCATAGATCGGCCCACTGTCCCAGGGATAGACTAAAGGGATGATTGTGAGATTGGCGGCCGTAATGGTGCCCCCGGCGGTGTCGCCTGCGGCGTCGATGATGGCTCCAGTAGGTACGTTGGAGAGGCCGAAACTATTATTGAACGCGAGGAATGATTCCCAATTCACGGTCTCGTAAAGCAGACCTCCGCCGCCTCTTACCACCGTGCTCCCCTTGCCGGTGACGTCCCAGGCAAAGCCGAAGCGCGGGCCGAAGTTTTTGTGATCGGCGTTGTAGGGACTGCTAACGCCATTCAGTCCGACCTGAATCAATCCTTTTATCGGGTCGAAGTTGCCCAGAAGGTTATGGGCCTCCTTGATGACCGAACTCAGCTCGTAGCGCAGTCCAAAGTTTAGTGTCAGGTTCCTGGTCGCGCGCCAGTCGTCCTGGATGAACGCAGCGTACCCCCAGTTGTGCGACTGCCGCGTAGGATTGCCGGTTTGTACGGATGCCTTGAATGGCGCGCCAGAGAAGAAGTCCTCAAGTTGTGAAGTGTTGAGGAAATTGCTTGGGTTTGCAGGATCGGGAGTGTTACCGCCAAGGAACGTAATACTTCCCCTAGCGTTTCCAAAGGCGGCGCCGCTGACGCCATCGCGATGGACTTCTCCGCCGAATTTGTAGGCATGCTTTCCCGCGGTGTAGGAAACGTGGTCGATGAATTGGACCCTCGTGTCCGGTCCCTGGAACTTTGGCCACTTAAAGGCGCCTAACCCTGGGAAAAAGAATCCGCCAAAGCCGATGCGCGGAAGTCCTCCAGTGAACGGCCCGCTAACGCCGGTGTTGAGACCATAGCTTGACGCCGGCTTATTCAAATCGCCGGGCAGCGTGGGTTGGTAGAGGCGGTTGTAGCCGACCCTGGCTTCGTTCACCCAGCGCGCATTGGGGATCCAAGTCCAATTCCCGCCGACCACCTGGGCGCGGGTGTGGATTTTGGACCGCCACTTGGATTGCAGCTCCGGAAAATCCTCGACCGTTCCGGAGTTGTTGCCGAAGAAATACATGCCGTTCACGGCATTACGCTCGTTGAAGTTGTAGTCCACTTTGCCCAGCGCGTTGTCGACACCGACCTGGTTGGGGAATCCGTTGACGATGTTGATGGTTGGGTTGTTATTGGTGGGAAACCCTGTCCCGTTGCAAGTAACCGTGGAACCGGACAGGGCGCACCCCGCCACCTGCAGACTGGCCGGGCTTACTGTGATTCCTCCCGCCTGCAGGTCGGCGATAACATCTGGAATGCTGCGCGCACAGTCACCCGTGGCGAGGAAGACGCAATTTCCTGCGGCAGGCATCGGCACCATCGATGGGCTGGTGATACCCCCGAACGAGTTGCCGACGTCGTAGCGCTGGCCCTCGTATGTGCCAAAGAAGAAAGCTTTGTCCTTGATGATTGGGCCGCCCAGACTGCCGCCAAATTGCTCGAGGGTTCGCGGATTTTTTGGAGCAGGAGACTGCCCGAAGGCGCATGGATTGTTGCTACAGTTGAAATAGTTGCGCGCGTCCATTACCCCGTCACGGCCGAACGCAAACGCAGAGCCGTGCAACTGGTTCGTCCCGGACTTCAACCCGACGTTGACTATAGCGCCCGGCTTCCAGCCGTATTCGGCCAGAGGATTTTCCTGGACGTTAAATTCTTGAATGGCGTCTATGGGCAAAATCGTCGCCGAATCTCCAGCGATGCCGGCCCCGTTGATGATGCCCTGCCCCGAAAAGGGCTCGCTGTTGTATAGGCCGTCAATAAGATAGGCGTTGTCTTCCGCACGCAAGCCGTTGGTGCTGGTGGTAGAGAACCCGCCTCCCGGATAGCGCATCACACCTGGGCGAAGCTGAAGCAGGTTTTCGTAATTACGGCCATTCAAGGGCAGATCATTGATCTCTTTGTTGCTTAACGTTCCTCCCAGGACGGAAGAGGTAGTATTCAGCAGCGGGATATCTTCCGTAACAGTGATGGTCTCGGTAGCCTCTCCAGGCGGCAATGCAAGGTCGATGAGCGCATCCCTTGCAACCTCCAACTCGATGTTCACCCGCTCAATAGTTTTGAAACCTTTAGCCTCGGCACGCACCTTATAAGTACCCGGATCTAAATTGGGAGCGACGTAGGTGCCCGCGTCATCGGTAGTCAGAGTTCGCGAGATCCCTCTTTGCACATCCGTGATGGTCACGGTCGCCCCGCGCAGAGCAGCACCCGTTTGGTCGCGAACGTTTCCCAGGATACGTCCAGTCGGAGTCTGAGCGAATAAGGGAAGGCAAACCAGAAACATGGGACCTAGTAGCCGGATTGTTTTTCCGGTGGCGTGGAGCCACCCGCGGCTCCAGAAGCTCAAGGTAATGGGATTCATACGAGTGCCCTCCGATAATAGTGTTGGAGTGATGGCCCCGAATATCTGGTCCGACAGCTGTACCACCCTCTGAGTTTTTCTGTCAAGGTATTTTATTAAGGTGCGGCTTGACAGCATATGACAAGTTTGTGGTATAGGTGTCAGACCGCCAACACGGGGCGTGGACTTGGCGCGATTGAGGTGGTCAACACCAGCGGCAGCGCCGCGAACACGTCATACTTCCTCCGGAGGCACACATATGGCTATCGCGACAATTAACCCCGCCGACGGGCTACTCCTGAAAACCTTTGAGCCATTGTCGGATTCGCAGATTGACGAGAAACTTCGCCGCGCAGTCGACACGTTTTCCAGATACCGAAAAGTGCCATTCGCCGAACGAGCGCGAATGATGATTAAGGCTGCCGGCATTTTGGACACAGAGAAAGAAACTCTCGGCCGATTGATGACCATGGAAATGGGAAAGCCGTTTCGGGCTGGCGTGGACGAGGCCGTCAAATGCGCGTGGGCATGTCGGTACTATGCTGAAAATGCAGAGCGCTTTCTCGCAGATGAAGTGATCGAAACCGCGGCAAGCCGAAGTTACATCCATTACCAGCCTCTTGGACCCATCCTGGCGGTGATGCCGTGGAATTTTCCATTCTGGCAGGTCGTCCGATTCGCGGCTCCAGCTTTGATGGCTGGTAACGTCGGGCTGTTGAAGCACGCGTCTAACGTGCCGCAATGCGCACTCACTATCGAAGATATCTTTCGCAGAGCAGGATTTCCGGAGGGGGCTTTCCAAACACTTCTTATCGGCTCCGACAAGGTGGAGCGAATTCTGGGTGATCCGCGAGTGGTTGCAGCCACACTCACGGGAAGTGAGGAAGCGGGAATCAAGGTGGGAACTGCAGCCGCAAAGAGAATTAAAAAAGTTGTGCTCGAGCTGGGTGGCAGCGATCCTTTTATTGTTATGCCGAGTGCAAATCTCGATGAGGCCGTCGCCACTGCCGTTAAAGCCCGGATCGTCAACAATGGGCAGTCTTGCATCGCCGCCAAGCGCTTCATCGTTGCCGAACAGATTGCAACTGAGTTCGAAGGCAAATTCGTGAGTAAGATGGAGGCGCTCAGAGTCGGCGATCCCCTCGACGAAAACACGGAACTGGGGCCGCTTTCGACCGCAGACGCTCTCGCCGGACTGGATGCAGATGTTCGAAAGTCTGTCGAAGCGGGGGCGCGGTTGTTGACCGGAGGAAAGCGGCTCGATCGCCCGGGGAACTTCTATGCTCCAACGGTGTTAAGCGACATCCCAAAAAATTCGCCAGCCTACGGGGAAGAGTTATTTGGCCCGGTAGCTTGCCTGTTCCGAGCGAAAGATCTAGATGAGGCCATTCGGATCGCAAACGATAGCCGATTTGGGCTGGGAGCGAGCGCGTGGACCAACGATGATAGTGAGCGTGAGCGCTTCATTAACGAGATCGAAGCTGGAATGGTGTTCATTAACCGAATGGTCGCTTCCGACCCTCGCCTCCCGTTTGGCGGTGTGAAGCAGTCGGGTCACGGCCGGGAACTGGGGCCGTATGGAATCCGCGAGTTTACCAATACGAAGACGGTCTGGATTCAAGAAGCCGCCGAAGGATTGCGCACCTCGAAAGCAGCGTGACAGTCTAGGAAACGTCAGACCAGGGATGCAAGAAGTTCGCGGGGGAATAATTTGTGTTTAAGGTAGTCCAGGCATCACGGCTTTACGAGCAAATCGTTCAGCAAATCGAGGACTCGATACTCAAGGGTGCTCTAAAGCCCGGTGATCAACTGCCGGCAGAACGTGAACTCGCAGAACAATTTGGCGTGAGCCGGACCGCCGTCCGGGAGGCTGTCAACGCGCTTCGTGAAAAAGGGCTGGTCGAAGCTTATTCCGGGCGGGGAACGTTTGTCACCGATGGGACCTCACAGGCCATCCGGCAGTCGCTAGGCCTGATGATCAAGATCGGCCAGCCGGACGGTTCCACTCACCTTGCCGAACTGCGAGCGATTCTCGAGCCTGAGATTGCCGCGCTGGCCGCGATCCGGGTTGAGGAACAATACGTCGCCACCATGCGAGACGCCGTCGCTGTGATGGATCGCGCCCGACACGATCCCGATGCCTATATCGAAGCAGATCTCGACTTCCATCTGGCATTGGCCGAAGCCGCGGCCAATCCTCTCATTCTCTCGTTGATCGATTCAATTGTGGGGCTTCTTCGCGAACAGCGGATGCGGATATTCAAGGTGGATGGTGGCCCGGAGCGCGGGCAGTTTCATCACAAGCGCATCCTGGAAGCTATCGAGCAGAGGAACCCAGAAAAAGCGCGCGAGGCGATGCGGGCTCACCTGCAGCAAGTGCGCAAAGATTCCCAGGTCTACTCAGCCGGGGAGTACTCGACGGTCTCAAAACCAGTTACATAGTTTGGAGCCGATTATTAATGGCCAATCTTGGGTTTGTCGGTCTCGGAGTGATGGGAAGCCAAATGGTGAATCGGCTTCTCGGCAAGGGACACGTCGTGACCGGATACAACCGTACCCGCTCAAAGGCACAGTGGTTAATCGACCGTGGCATGAAGTGGGCGGATTCGCCACGTGCGGTCGCGGCCGCTGCGGACGTAACCTTTGCCATGGTCACCAACTCCGCCGCACTCGCCGCGATTACCGATGGACCGGATGGACTGCTTGCCGGCTTGAGCAAAGGGAAGACATTCATCGACATGAGTACAGTCAGTCCTACAGTAAGCCGCGCGCTTTCAACCAAGGTACGCGAAAAAGGCGCAGACATGGTCGACTCACCGGTGTCAGGAAGCGTCACGACTCTTCAGGAAGGAAAGCTATCGGTGATGGTCGGTGGACGTCGCGAGACTTTTGACCGCGTCAAACCCCTACTCGAGGACATCGGACCCAAGGTTACCTACGTTGGTGATAACGGCCTCGCACTCTCGATGAAAATCGCTGTCAATCTTAGCCTCGCCACTCAGATGCTGGCGTTCTCAGAAGGCGTGTTGCTGGCAGAAAAGAGTGGCATCACCCGCGAGACCGCGGTAGACGTTCTCACACACAGCGCCGTGGCATCTCCGATGATTCAATACCGCGGACCGTTCGTCCTTAAACAGCCTGATGAGGCCTGGTTCGACGTAAACATGATGCAGAAAGATATGCTGCTGGCGCTGGAGATGGGTCGTCAGCTCGATGTCCCCTTGCCAACGACCGCTATATCCAACGAGTTTCTGACTGCCGCCCGTGGCATGGGCATGGCGAAGCAGGATTTCGCAGTCATGTTTGATGTGTTGGCCCACATGTCAGGGGTGGCGAAATGACAATCGCCGCCCACCATCCAGAAACCGATTCCAAGATTGGTGTCGAACAATGGATCCGCATGTACCGGCAGATGGTCAGCATTCGCCTGTTCGAAGAGCAGGTAAATGAACTGTACACTCGCGCCCTGATGCCAGGACTGGCCCATCTCTATGCAGGCGAAGAAGCGGTAGCGGTTGGGATCTGCGAGGCGCTTCGGCCCGACGACTACATCACCAGCACTCACCGCGGCCACGGACACTGCCTGGCAAAAGGGGCATCTCCGGATCGCATGTTTGCGGAGTTGCTGGGCAAGGAAGCGGGTTATTGCCGCGGCAAGGGCGGATCGATGCACATTGCCGATCCGGCTACCGGGAATCTGGGAGCGAACGCAATCGTGGCTGGGAGCGTGGGGATCGCGACCGGCGCTGCGTTTTCGGCAAAGCGGTTGGGCACGAGCCAGGTTGCGGTGTGCTTCTTCGGCGAGGGAGCGCTGGGACAAGGTGTGCTCTACGAAGTAATGAACTTGGCTCAACTCTGGAAGCTGCCGGTAATCTACGTCTGCGAGAACAATCTGTACACGGAGTACACGCACTACTCAGAGACCACCGCGGGCGATATCGTGGCTCGAGGGGCCGCTTTCGGATTGCACGCGGAGAGCGTCGATGGACAGGACGTGCGAGTTGTGCACGACACCGCAATCCGCCTCGTCGAGCGTGCGCGCCACGGGCAAGGCCCCGCGTTCCTCTGTTGCAATACGTATCGCTACAGCGGTCATCACGTCGGCGACATCAACCGTGAGTATTACCGCTCGAAGCAGGAAGAGCAGCGCTGGAAGACCGAACGTGATCCTATTAAGCTACTGGCCGATTGGCTTAGCGAACAGAAGCTCGCCGACTCCGGTCTTTTCGATAGCATTCACTCGCAGGTTAAGTCCGAGATGGAGAAAGCCGTTAAATTTGCAATATCGGCCCCCTATCCCAGTCCCGAAGAAGTGGAGCAGGACGTGTATGCCTGAAGCTGCCCATCGCGAATTGACCTTCGCGCAAGCAGTCCGCGAAGCGCTGGCGGAAGAAATGCGCCGCGATTCGCGTGTCTGTATTTTCGGCGAAGATGTGGCTGAGGCGGGCACGCCGTTCAAAGTTCTGTCCGGGCTGGTAGAAGAGTTCGGTACCGAGCGCGTGGTTGATACACCAATCTCCGAAGCCGGCTTCACCGGCTTGGCCGTGGGCGCCGCGATGACTGGCCTTCGCCCCGTGGTTGACATCATGTTCGGAGATTTCATCACCCTCGCCATGGATCAGATGGCCAACCAGGCGGCCAAGGTCCATTACATGTCTGGAGGGAAGTGGAAAGTTCCGATGGTGATGCGGACGACTCTCGGAGCGACGCGCCGGTCCGCCGCTCAACATTCGCAATCTCTCCACGCCTGGTTCAGTCACGTCCCCGGACTGAAAGTCGTTCTGCCGTCTACGCCCTACGATGCGAAAGGCTTGCTGAAGACGGCTATCCGCGACGAGAATCCGGTGGTTTTCTTCGAAGACAAGATGATGCATCACAAGTTAAAAGGGCCGGTACCGGCGGAGGAATACACGATCCCTTTCGGCGTAGCGGATGTTAAACGCGCAGGCAGTGACATTACCCTGGTTGCAACCAGCAGCATGGTGCAAGTGGCGCTGGGAGCAGCGGACTTGTTGGAAGCAGCAGGAATCAGCGCCGAAGTTATCGACCCGCGCACGACCTGGCCTTTGGATGAAGCGTCACTTATCGAGTCAGCCAGGAAGACATCACGAGTGATCGTTATGGATGAGGGTTACGGGCGGTACGGTGTAACGGCGGAGATCGCTGCGGTGATTGCGGAAGGCGCTTTCTATGATCTTGATGCGCCGGTAAAGCGGATGGGGGCGATGCACGTCCCAATTCCTTTCTCGCCTCCGCTTGAAGATGCCACCGTACCCACCGAGCAGTCAGTGTTCGAAGCAGCGCAAGCACTCT
>Ga0137392_10002878_pt1 | contig 10478 bp, 9 predicted proteins | sample 15con2h34AmetaG_FD_101394 | JGI IMG/M metagenome (GOLD analysis project Ga0137392, IMG submission 101394) | Vadose zone soil microbial communities from Angelo Coast Range Reserve, California, USA - 15con2h3.4A metaG | ecosystem: Environmental > Terrestrial > Soil > Vadose zone > Saprolite... | reverse complement strand
CGGCACAATCCAGCGCGGCACACCCCAGCGCGGCACAATCCAGCGCGACAGACCCCCGTGCGCCACACCCCAGTGCGGCACACCCCAGTGCGCCAGACCACAGTGCCATCCAGGCCCCTGCCTCGTTCCGGGTGGCCGGCCCCGTCCTCACTCACCTGCTGCGATCCGCTGACCGGCTCGCGTCCGCGGCCTCCCGGGCGCTCACCGGGGTGACCGACTCGCCGGCCTTCCTCGACGGGAGGTTCGTCGGCACCGCGGGATTTCATGGACTCGACCTGTCGGCGCACTGTGACCAGCTGACCGCGGCCCTCACGCATGCGTGCGAGATATCGGCCGCTCGCGTCCACCGGCTGCTTGACTCGCGGGTGACCGGCCTGCCCGCGCAGTTGGCCGCGACACCGGGACCGGACACCGGCCTTGTCACCGTGCACAAGCGCGCGGCCGGCGAGACCCATGCCATGCGGCGGCTGGCCATCCCGACCGCGACCGGTCTCATCGAGACGTCGGGCGGCCAGGAGGACGTCCAGTCATTCGCGTGGGAGGCCGCCGAGGCGCTGCGCCAGGCAATGCAGCACGCCAACGCGGTGACCGCGTGCGAGCTCCTGACGGCCTATCAGGCGATCGCGCTCTCCGGCCGCCCCGCCCCGCCGGGGTGCCGCGGCGTGCTCGACTGGCTGGCCGGGATCGTCGGCCCGATCGACGCCGACCGCCCCTTCGGCGAGGACATCGAACGCCTCCGCCACGCGGACTGGCCAGCCGGCTAGCCGTCCTCAGGACGCGGCCCCAGACGCACGCGCCCAGGACGCGGCCCGGACGGCACACGCTCAGGACGCGGCCCGGACGGCACACGCTCAGGACGCGGCCGGGACGGCCCGGATTGCCAGCGGTGCCCGGGACGGCCCCGCCGCGAGGGCCGACGCGATGTCGGCCAGCACCCTGTCCGGCTCCTTCCTGATCTGACCGGGGGAGAAATGCAGGACGCGGATGCCCCGGCTGGTCAGCGCGGTATGGCGGCGCATGGTCGCCTCCCAATCCTGCGGCGAGAGATGCCACTCGCGCGAGTCCACTTCGGCCGCGACGCCGACCTCTGGCCACCAGGCATCGACGATGGCGACCAAGTCCGCGTCGTCGTACAGCCGTGCGTTGAACATCGGCATTGGCAGCCGGCCCCGCCTGAGCAGGGTCCGGAAGTCTCCCTCGGCGATGGACCGGACGCCGTCGGCCACCTCCTCCAGGGCAGCCCGCAGCAGCCTCGATCCCTGGGCCGGGCCCTGTTCTAACTCCCTGGCGAGCATGCTGACCGAGCAGTGCCGTCTTTGCACCGCACTGGCCACCAGCGCACGCACCTCCCGCAAGCTTCTCAGGTCGCGCGCAGCGTCAGCGACGGCGCGGGGACCGGTCACGTACCGGATCTCGCCGTCCACGCACACCATTGAGGGCATCCGCCTGGTCCGGTGGACCCGGACGAACGAGTAGCTGCCGCGATCTACCGAGATAGGCACCAGCACATCGACGACACGCGGCGATGAAGCCGTGATCCCGTTGCGGTGCAGCGCCGCAAGACCAGTGAGGGCGCCCGCTGGCCCGGCGTGGAGAAGCGCGGCCATCTCGCGCTGGCCTGCCGTCGCGGTCCCTGTGACTGTGAGATAGACGCCAGGCAGCAGTAGCTGCCAAGTGCCGCCTGGCCGGAGCCGGTGCCGCAGGACCCCGGGTGTCATCCCGCAGGCCAGGGCCTGTTGCCGCGATACAACCCAATACTGCGCCCGCAGAATCCGGCTCAGGGCGGCATCATCAACCGCAGTCGACCTCGCCATGCCCGCAGCGTTCCAGCCGGCTCCGACAAAACGGCTCCACCAGTCCGCCAAGCGCGGGCTTCATCAGCGCCAGCAGCCGCCGCAGCCCCACGCCTGCAACGAGCCCGGTGCGGAATCGGTGTCGTCAGGACGAACCCGGTGCGGAATCGGTGTCGTTGGAGCTCTAACGCCAATCCGCCAAGCGCGGGCTTCGTCAGTGCCAGCAGCCGCCGCGGCCCACGCCTGCAACGAGCCCGGTGCGGAATCGGTGTCGTCAGGACGAACCCGGTGCGGAATCGGTGTCGTTGGAGCTCTAACGCCATAGGTGGGATGCGCCAGCGCGGCTAAGATCCATTGCTCTATGCCAGCCCGGCGGGCTTAGCATGGAATTTCCTGCAGAGGAGGTCGCGTGTCGCTCGCCACGGTCAACGGTCCGGACGGCAGCGGCGCCGATCGGCCGGGCCAGGCCAATGCCGTATGCAGCGGCACCAAAGCGGGTAACAGCGGAGCGGGCAGCGGTGGGCTGACCAGCGGTGGGCTGACCAGCGGCGGGCTGACCAGCGGCGGACTGACCAGGCCAGACCTGACCGGCGCCGGGCTGAAGCCGGGCTGGGGGGTTAGCCCGGAACGCCAGCAGGCGATCATCGACACGCTCCATGGCATGGTGCCGCGGGCCGGCCGACTGTCGCCGGCCCAGCTGCGGGCGATCACCGTCGAGCTGGCCGGGCGCCCCGGGCTCTGGGCGGATCTCGTCGTGCATGACCATGACGTGCGCTGGTACCTGCCGCTGCACCGGTCGAACGCGTGCGATGTGTGGCTGCTGGCCTGGGAGCGCGGCCAGGACACCGACTGGCATGACCATGGCGGGTCGTCCGGGTCATTCGCGGTAGCCGAGGGCAGCCTGGTCGAACAGTACCGGGTGCCGAGCGGCCGGCGGCTCGGCCGCCGGAGTCTGCGCACGGGCGAAGCGGTGGCCTTCGGCCCCGGGCACGTGCACGATGTGGCCCACATTGGCGATGGTTCCGCGACGAGCATCCACGCGTATTCGCCGCCGCTGGTGGCGATGACCTACTACACGGGTACCGACTACGGGCTGATCGCCAGGGAGACCGTGGCGATCGACGGCCCAGAAGGAGCCCGCGGCCGTGGTGGCGCGGACACGGCACTGGCCGACGCCAGCGCGTCAGCGGCCGAGCTCACCTCCGATGCTCTCCCGGTCGGCGCCCCCGGCATCGACGAACTGGTGGCCGAGGCACGCAGCGGCCTGCGGCGGCTCCGGCCAGAGGCGACCCTGGCCGCCCTCACCGACGGCGCCGTGCTCGTCGACATCCGGCCGCTTGAGCAGCGGATCGTGGAGGGCGAGGTCCCCGGGGCGATCATCATCGGCCGCAACGTTCTCGAATGGCGGCTGGACCCGCGCAGTGAGGCGCGGATCCCGGCCCTGGCCCGTGCCGACGCGCGCATCGTCGTGATGTGCTCGGAGAGCTACGCGTCCTCGCTCGCCGCGGCGACGCTGCGGCGGATCGGCCTGCGAGAGGCGACCGATCTCGAAGGCGGCTTCCAGGCGTGGAAGTCGGCCGGCCTGCCGACCCGACCCGCCCAGTCGCTCGGCTGACCGCGGAGCGCACACCAGCGGCCAGGGCCGCAGGGAATAATGGGTGCCCGCGGCTGGTTGGCGAGACGTTCCGGTACCCACGCCATCAGCTGGCGGCCCCGGCGGCCCCGGGGACTGACACGGACATCCGAGGAACCACCAATGACCGCTGCTAGTAGCACGCACAGTGAGGCGCACGGGCACGAGCACCGCGATGTCTCCGGCGGCTGGCTGCGGCCGTCTGTCTTCGGCGCCATGGACGGGCTCGTCACCAACGTCTCGCTGATCGCCGGGGTTGGGGGCGGCGGCGTGTCGCCGCACACTGTGGTGCTGACCGGGCTTGCCGGGCTCGCCGCCGGTGCGTTCTCCATGGCGACCGGCGAGTACGTCTCGGTCTCCTCGCAGAACGAGCTGGTCGCCGCCGAGGTCCGCAAGGAGCGCTCGGAACTGGAGAACCACCCGGAGTCGGAGCGCCGTGAGCTGGTGGCCGTGTTCCGCAAGCGCGGCGTGGACGCGGACCTCGCGCGGAAGGTGGCCGAGCAGATCTCAGCGCACCCGGAACAGGCGCTCAGCATGCACGTCCAGGAGGAACTCGGGGTCGATCACCGGGAGCTGCCGTCGCCATACACAGCTGCGGGCGCCTCGCTGATCACGTTCGCCGCGGGGGCATTGATCCCCCTGCTCCCCTACCTGGCGGGCCTCGGCTCGCTCGCCTCCGCGCTCGGGCTCGCGGCGGTGGCGGCGTTCATCGGCGGCGGCCTGGTAGCCCGGATGACCGACCGGCCCTTCCTGCGCGGCGCGCTACGCCAGCTGCTGCTCGGCGCCGTCGCGGCCGGCCTCACCTACGGGATCGGCACCCTGGTCGGCCACGTCGCCTCCTGACGCCGGGGCCCGCTGGCCCAGACCCACTCGGGCTGACGCCGGCTTTTCATGATCGCAGAACATCCCGCCGACTACATGGGGCTGTCGCGGAATCGCCAAGCGGAGCACCCTCCGCGCAGGATATTGGGTCAGATTGCGGCATCCGACCCACATATAGTGACGAAGTTGATCTTCGAGTCGATTCTGCGACAGCCCCACATGTGACGCGGATGTTCCGTGATCATGAGGAGCGCCTCGCTGCGTCTCACTGAGCGAGACGCAGCGGCGGGCGGGGCACACGTTGGTGCCTACCAGGCCTCCGGGCCGAACGAGTCGTCCTCGTGACTGCCCGGCGTGGACAGGAGTTCCAGGTCGGCCTCGACCATCATGCTGATGAGCTCGTCGAAGCCGACCTTCGGCTCCCAGCCGAGCCGCTCCGCCGCCTTGGACGGGTCCGCGCACAGATGATCTACCTCGGCGGGCCGGACGAAGGCTGCGTCGCAGACCACATGATCCCGCCAGTCGAGCCCGGCGACCCCGAACGCCCGCTCGACAAGATCCTCCACGGTATGCGTCAGGCCGGTGCCCACCACGTAGTCGTCAGGCTCGTCCGCCGTAAGCATCTGATGCATGGCCCGCACGTAGTCGCCCGCGAACCCCCAGTCCCGCCTGGCCCACAGGGTGCCGAGCCGCAACTGCCGCTCGTGGCCGAGCTTGATCCTGGCCACGCCGAGCGACACCTTGCGGCTGACGAACTCGGCGCCACGCCGCGGCGACTCGTGATTGAACAAGATCCCCGACACCGCGTACATGCCATAGGACTCGCGGTAGTTCTGGGTCAGGAAGTGCCCGTACGTCTTCGCTACCCCATATGGGCTGCGCGGATGGAACGGGGTCCGCTCGGTCTGCGGGGATTCCCGCACCTTGCCGAACATCTCCGAGGATGAAGCCTGGTAGAAGCGGATCTGCCCACCGCCGGGAGTCCGTGAGCCGCTGATGCCGCTGCACACCCGGATCGCCTCAAGGACCCGCAGCACGCCCAGGCCGGTCACCTCACCGGTGAGTTCCGCCTGCTGCCAGGACATGGGCACGTAAGAGATCGCGGCCAGGTTGTAGACCTCATCGGGCTGGACACGCTCAACGGCGGAGATCAGGCTCCCCTGGTCGAGCAGGTCGCCGCGGACCAGCCGAACATCCCCGAGCAGCTTGCGGACCCGCCGCACCCGGGGATTGGACTGGCCCCTGACCAGGCCCCAGACCTCGTACCCGACCTCCAGGAGGTACTCAGCGAGGTAGGACCCGTCCTGCCCGGTGATCCCAGTGATCAGTGCACGCTTCGTCAGCGGAGCCTCCGTCCGTCCTCGCGAATCGTGTCACGTCATAATCCAGAGTCGCGTTAAGTCAAAGAAAGTCGGGTCATGCGAAATCAGGCTACGTTGCCGCAGCTTACCGAGCACGGCAAGGCCGCGGCCCGGTCCCCGGTGGCTAATGGCGGCTGCGTGCCTGAGCAGGCTCTTCCCCCGTGCCGGGCATTGGCGTACCCGATGGTAATGTTCGCTGCCTAACAGGCCACGCGGGCAGGCCTCAGGTACACCGGACGGCGAGCGGCGGACGAGGAGGCTGACCTGCGTGTTGATCACCGATCGTCCGCTCCGCGTGGCGCTGCTGTCCTATCGCAGCAAGCCGCACTGCGGCGGCCAGGGCATCTACCTGCGCCACCTCTCCCGTGAGCTCAGTGCGCTCGGACACCATGTCGAGGTCTTCTCCGGTCAGCCCTACCCCGAACTCGAGCCCGGGCCGGTGCTGCACACCGTCCCGAGCCTCGACCTCTACCGCGACGAGGACCCGTTCCGCTGGCCGCACCTGTCGGAGTACCGGGACTGGATCGACGCGCTCGAGTTCGCCATTATGCGGTCGGGGGCGTTTCCTGAGCCGCTCACGTTCAGCCTGCGTGCGCTGCGCATCATGCGGGCCCGCCACGCCGACTTCGACCTGGTGCACGACAACCAGGTGCTCGCCTACGGGATGCTCGGCCTGGCCCGGGCCGGGCTGCCGCTGGTGACCAGCATCCATCACCCGATCAGCGTGGACCGGCGCATCGAGATCGCGGCCGCCACCGGCCTGGCCAGGCTCTCCAAATGGCGCTGGTACAGCTTCGTGCGGATGCAGGCCCGGGTCGCCCGCCGGGTCGGCCCGATCCTGACCGCCTCGCAGTCCTCCCGCGCCGACATCTGCCATGACTTCAAGGTGGCGCCGGAGAAGGTGCACGTAATCCCGCTCGGCGTGGACACCCGCCTGTTCCACCCCCGGTCTGCGCCCCGGGTACCTGGCCGGATCGTTGCGGTGGCCAGCGCAGACTCCCCGCTGAAGGGCGTGGGCACGCTGCTGCAATCGTTCGGAAAAATTATGGCCGAACGCGAAGCGCAGCTGATCGTGGTGGGCAAGCCGGCGCCGGGTGGGCCGACCGAGCGCCTGGCGAGCGACCTCGCCCTCGGCGATCGGGTCCGCTTCGTGCACGGGATCAGCGACTCCGAACTCGCCGAGTTGACCGCGAGCGCCGAGATCGCCGTGGTGCCCTCGCTGTACGAGGGCTTCTCGTTGCCGGCGGTGGAGCACATGGCGTCAGGGACTCCCCTGGTGGCCAGCGACACAGGCGCGCTGCCTGAGGTCACCGGCGACGCCGCCGTGCTGGTCGAGCCGGGCGACGCCGAGGCGCTCGCCGTGGTGCTGCGCAATCTGCTCGACTCACCGGAGGAACGCGCGCGGCTGGGCGCCGCCGCATGGCAGCGGGTTCAGGAGCGGTTCACCTGGAGTGCGGTCGCCCGCGCGACCGTGCAGCGTTACCTGCATGCGATCGACGACGCCCGGACCGCAGCCCCCCTCGCCGGGCCCGGCCGCGCCACGCCGGAGGGAGCCGGGCCCTGCTGACCATCGACTTCAACCTCCTGCCGGTCAGTCCCGGTGACCGCGTGCTCGACCTGGGCTGCGGCGCGGGACGGCACGCGTTCGAGGCATTCAGGCGCGGCGGCCGTGTTGTTGCCTTCGACGCGGATGCTGGCGAGCTTGAGGCGGTTGGCGGCATGCTCGCGGCGATGCGGGAGGCGGGTCAGGACCCGCCGGGGGCGAGCGCGCGGGTCGTGCGCGGCGACGCCACCGCGATGCCGTTCGCCGACGGCGCCTTCGACCGGGTCATCGCCGCCGAGGTGCTCGAGCACATCCCCGGTGATCAGCGAGCCCTGCATGAGATCACCCGGGTGCTGCGGCCCGGAGGGGTCGCCGCGGTTACCGTGCCCTCCTGGCTGCCGGAGCGCATCTGCTGGAGCTTGTCCGACGACTACCACAACGTCCCCGGGGGCCACGTGCGCATCTACACTCGCCCTGAACTCGAGGCGAAGCTCCGGGCGGCCGGCCTGAGCGTCGGCGCCCACCACCACGCGCACGGACTGCACTCGCCCTATTGGTGGCTGAAGTGCGCGGTGGGCGTGCACGACGACGGTCATCCGCTGGCCCGCGCCTATCACCGGCTCCTGGTCTGGGACATCGTGAAGCGGCCGAAGGTCACCCGGCTGGCCGAGCGGGCACTGGACCCGGTGATCGGCAAGAGCCTGGTCATCTACGCAGAAAAACCGCAGGCGCCGGAGGCAGCACTGGCGGTGGCCCAGCTCGAGCGGGCCTATGCCGCCAGGTGAGATCCCGGGCGGCAGTGTGACGCCTCCCGGTCGAGGTCCGGCCCCGGACGCGCCCGCCCCGCACGCGCCCGCCCGGCACGCGCCCGCCCCGCGCACGCCAGCACTGCCCACGCCAGCACTGCCCACGCCAGCACTGCCCACGCCAGCACTGCCCACGCCAGCACTGCCCACGCCAGCGGTGCCCACGCCAGCAGTACGCACGCCAGCGGTACCCGGCATTCTGACCGCGGATGACGTCCTGGCCACGGGACAGTGCATCGCCGCTGGCCAGCTGCGCAACGGCGCGATCGGCTGGCCGGACGGCCACTGCGACGCGTGGAACCATGTCGAGTGCGCGATGGCGCTGAGTGCCTGCGGGCTCACGGAGCCCGCCCGGCGGGCCTACGACTGGCTGCGCCGCACCCAGCGCCGTGACGGGTCGTGGCCGAAGAGGACCGTCGGGGACGTGGTCACCGACAGCGCGGCGGAGAGCAACCAGGTCGCGTACGTGGCGGTGGGGACCTGGCATGAGTTCCAGGTCACTGGGGACGAGGATTTCGTCCGCCAGATGTGGCCTGTGGTGCGCCGAGCGATCGAGTTCGCGCTCGAATTGCAGACGACGCGCGGTGAGATCGTCTGGAAACGGGCGGCCGACGGCAAGCTCGCCAACTACGCCCTGCTGACCGGCTGCTCAAGCACGCACCAGAGCCTGCGCTGCGCCATCTCGCTGGCCGAGCACGTGGGCGAGCCGCAGCCGGGCTGGGAACTGGCCGCCGACCGGCTCGAGCACGTTGTGGCCTGCCATCCTGAGGCGTTTGCCGACAAGAGCCGGTTCTCGATGGACTGGTACTACCCGGTCCTGGCCGGGCCGGTGCGCGGGCCCGCCGCGGCGGAGCGGCTCGACGCTGGCTGGCCCGATTTCGTGGTACCGGACCTGGGCGTGCGGTGCGTCAGTGACCAGCCCTGGGTGACCGGAGCGGAAACATGCGAGCTGGTCATGGCGCTCGACGCGATCGGCGACCGGGCCCGTGCGCTGCGGCTGTACGCGGATATCCAGCACCTGCGCGACGCCGACGGCGCCTACTGGACCGGCTGGCAGTTCGCGAACCGGGCGTATTTTCCCGCCGAGCGGAGTAGCTGGACGGCGGCGGCGATGATCCTGGCCGCCGACACGCTGGCCGGGGCGACCGGAGGGGCGGGGCTGTTCCGTGCGGCCGCAGCGAGCCAGCCGCTGATGCCCCCGGCTGACGCTGACGCGTGCGGCTGCGCGGCGGCCGGGCCGGCCGACCGGCGGGTCCGCGACGCCCAGGGCCTCGGTATGTAGCTGCGGTCAGCCGGTGCCGTCGCCGGTCCGCTCGAGCACGCGCAGCGAGCCGTGCACGCCAACTTCGGTGAAGGCACCCGACGCGCAGGCGCGCAGGTAGATCTCGTAGGGCGGCCGCCCGCCGTCGGCGCGGTCCGGAAAGACGTCGTGGATGGCGAGCGCTCCGCCGCGAGTCACCCAGGGGGCCCACCCCTGGTAGTCAGCCTGAGCCGCGGCGTCGGTGTGGCCGCCATCAATGAACACCATGCCCAACGGTCTCCGCCAGAGCTCTGCCACGGCTGTTGACCTGCCAACGACCGCGATCACATGATCGTCGAGGCCCGCGTCCGCCATCGTGGCCCTGAAGTGCGGCAAGGTGTCCAGCCGCCCGGTGCGCGGGTCAACCAGCGTCGGATCGTGGTACTCCCAGCCGGGCTGGTTCTCCTCCGAGCCGTGATGGTGATCCACTGTGATGACCAGCTGGCCAGCCTGCCGCGCTGCCGCGGCGAGGTAGATCGTCGACTTCCCGCAGTACGTCCCGATCTCCAGGATGGGGCCCAGGTGAGCGTACGCGGCGGCCGTCCGGTACAGGGCCAGTCCCTCAGCGGGCGGCATGAATCCCTTGGCCGCCTCCGCCGCCCGCCGGAGCCCTTCCGGCATGGGCGAAAGCACTTCGGGCACAGGCGAGAGCCCCTCTGGCATGGCGGCTATGTCGTTCATGCTTCCGTCCGGTTGCGGGTCGATGAGCATGAGTATGCTCCCACTGGCCCAGGGGCGTGTCCCGTGGATCTTGGCCGTCGCGAGCGGCCGCGCAGGCTGAAGATCCGCGGGGACACACCTTAGGGCGCCGACCGCTTCATGGCGCCGCGCTCAACACGGTCGATCTGACGTTGAGCGCCAGGACCCGCTCAATCTCATATCGATCGGCTTGGGCGAAGCCAGCCTGGGCCGGGACATGCTCTACTACTGCTGTGGTGAGGAGGTCCCGGCGATGAAGGTCACCGTCGATCACGAACTGTGCGAGGCCAACGGGGTGTGCGCCGGCACCGCACCGGAGGTCTTCGACCTGGACGACGAGGATGAACTGCATATTCTGCTGCCCGACGTGCCTGCCCGGCTGGCCGGCGTGGTCCGCGGCGCGGTCGGGTCGTGCCCGAAGACCGCGCTGCGGCTGGAGGAGTGAGTCCGGCCGGGCGAGCCTGGCCGCCCGTCAGCCCGGTGACCCGGGTTCCTGCAGTTCGATGCGGTTCCCGGCGGGG
>Ga0137392_10002873_pt1 | contig 10483 bp, 10 predicted proteins | sample 15con2h34AmetaG_FD_101394 | JGI IMG/M metagenome (GOLD analysis project Ga0137392, IMG submission 101394) | Vadose zone soil microbial communities from Angelo Coast Range Reserve, California, USA - 15con2h3.4A metaG | ecosystem: Environmental > Terrestrial > Soil > Vadose zone > Saprolite... | reverse complement strand
GGCACCAGGTTCAAGGCAAGAGAAATTGTGCCGCCTTGTCCGGCAAGCCACGCGCCGCTGTCCTTCGCATCGCTTGGAATAGAAAGCCGGACGAGCACCTGTGCCGTGCCCGCAAGCACAGCAAAGAGGATTCCGGCAATGGCAGCGGCGCGCGGCGTCTTGAGCTGCCTGGGAAGGTTGACTGGCTCTTCAGCCATCGTTTTCACCTCGGCTTCCAGTTGATGAACTTGGGGCAGTGCCTTGATCTTTTTTTCAGTATAATATGCAGAAAAACAATGGTCTGTGTACTCCGTTTCGTTTGGCCCTGTATGCTATACTATAAATAGCAAGTCATCTATGATGACCATGTAACTCGCTGCCATACAGTTCATCGCGAAGCGCACCCAGGTTTAGGAAATTCACCTACTCATATCTCAAGTGTCCCAAATGTCCCAAATGTCCCAAACGTGAGAAAGTCCCTTCCAACAGGTTTGTGTAAGTAAAGTCTCAAAACATTGCCTATGTCCCAAGTGTCCCAAGTGTCCCGAAAGGAACATTCACATGCCAGATCCACATCATCAAAAACTGGCTCAAGTATTGATCCACTACTCCCTTGCCATCAAACCTGGTGACAAACTATCCATCAGCAGCCATGCCATTGCTGCTCCGTTGATACGCGAAGTCTACCGTGAGGCCATCCGTGCAGGTGCTCACGTCACGACATACATTGATATCGATGGACTGCGTGAAATCCACTACCGTGAAGCCAGCGATGAGCAGTTGAACTACATCTCGGAGCTTGATAAGCTGGAGGCCAAATCGTTTAGGCTTGTGCAATCTCAGCAGCACGCTTGTGGATTCCCTCTGCTGCCTTGCGCCATTGTTCCGCGCCCATTTCCGGCACGCCAATCACCGCGCCTTCAGCCTCGCCCAGCGCCCCGTAGAGCATACGCACCAGCCGCTCGGCCTCACGTGGGTGGCGATCGATACCTGCCAGCGTCTTTTCCACCTGGATCGTGTGCTGCCGCAGGTGAGCATCGAAGCGATGCAGGCGGAACCGGATCTCCATCGGGTTGTCTTCCCAGAAAAACGATGGCATGCGCAGCTCATCGTCGCTGATGCTTGCCAGTTCATGGAGCGCTTGAAAGTGCAGCATATCGTAGTTGCTGAGAATCTGCTCAAGTGTACCCGCGCTGTTGTCAACCTCATCTTCCACATCGTCCTCTTCAGGCATCTCCAGTGGTCGCCCATCCCCACTGCGATGCCGCTCCAGAGCGTAGCGAATGACGCCCAGAAAACCCTGCTCAGTGTCAATAACATGTCCGAGCACCACCCGTAGCGGCCATTCCCCAGGGACTGGCACGCGGTCTAGTTCGTCTTCGCTCACGGAAACCAGGATACCGCACAGGTCCCTATATGCCGCGTGGTGCTGTGCCAGGATACGCTGCGCCCACGTCATCGCGGGTCCATCGATCGTCCTCTGTACCGCTGTCTGTGCTGCTACCTCGCGCAATTCCTGGTACGTCAGGAAGAACGCGAACCTCACCCCTTCCTCGTAATCGCCCCACTTCCATTCGTTTTCTAGCTTAGCGTCCGAGTACTTGACTCCTACACGTGCAAATGCCTCAACAGCCTGGGTTAATAATATTTGACTCATAAAAACCCCCTCTCTAAAAGAAGTTTTATCGCTTGGAAAACATCACATAAAGTGTAGCACGAAAATCGGATAGGCGTAGCCGCGACATTTATGGCGCCCTGGGGTGGGGCAAAACCCACATAAATTTGTTCATCCCAATGTAGTTGTCGTCCTCAAATGGTAAAATAATATCCTGTAGTTCTCGCTGAATGGAAGACAAAATATATGCAAGATCAATCATCACTTTTTGGGCCGGATGATACCCCATCCTCGCAAAAGACATCTCTGCCAACGAGCTCGGCAGCTTCCACCAACCCTGGCGAGCCATTGGCCTCGCGCATGCGCCCGCGTACATTGGACGAGATCCTCGGGCAGGAACACCTGCTGGCGCCGGGGCGAGTCGTGCGGCGCAGCATCGAAGAGGACCGCATCACCTCCATGATCCTGTGGGGACCTCCGGGCAGTGGCAAGACAACCCTGGCCGAGGTTATCGCGCGGCAGACACAAACCCATTTCGTCTCGCTCAGCGCCGTCTCTGCCGGTGTAGCCGATCTACGCAAGGTGGTGGAAGATGCCCGCAAACTGCGCCAGTTCTCCAGGCAGCGCACCATCCTCTTCATCGACGAGATCCACCGCTTCAATAAAGCGCAGCAAGATGCCGTCCTGCCCCATGTCGAACGCGGCACCGTGACGCTCATCGGTGCCACCACCGAAAACCCGAGTTTTGAAGTCATTAGCGCCCTCCTCTCGCGCTGCCGTGTCTTCACGCTCAGGGGCTTGTCCGAGGAGCACATACTGACCATCTTGCATCGTGCCCTGGCCGACAGGGAGCGCGGCCTGGGTCAACTCGGCATAACAATTGATGAGGATGCATTACGACAGACTGCCATCTTTGCCAACGGCGATGCTCGTACTGCACTCAACGTCCTGGAGTTGGCCGCCTCCGCTGCGCTTACCCCTTCCGGAAACCGGGATCTGGAGGAGCGATCCATCGCACCTGCCGCCCACATCACCCTCCCCCTGGTCGAGGAGATAATGCAGCACCGCGCACTGCTCTACGACAAAAGCGGTGATCAGCATTATGATACCATCTCGGCCCTGCACAAATCGCTGCGCGGCTCAGACCCCGATGCAGGCCTGTACTGGCTGGCGCGCATGCTCGAGGCCGGTGAAGACCCGCTCTATATAGTGCGCCGCCTCATCCGCTTCGCCTCTGAAGATGTTGGTATGGCCGATCCCCAGGCCCTCCTGGTCTGCGTCGCGGCCCAGCAGGCCGTCCACTTTGTGGGCCTGCCCGAGGCAAACCTCGCATTAGCTCAGGCCGTCGTACATCTCGCTACCGCTCCTAAAAGCAACGCCCTGGAGGCCGCGTATAGCCGTGTGCAGGAGGACGTGCAGCAGACCCGCAACGACCCCGTTCCCCTGTGGATACGCAACGCGCCGACGCAGTTGATGAAAGACCTCGATTACGGCAAAGACTATAAATATGCCCACGACTACTATAAAGACATGCAGGTCGACGATGCTGAAAGGCCGCCGACAGTGCAGCTTCAGGAGTACTTGCCGGAAAATCTCAAGGGACGACGCTATTATGAGCCGGGGCACCAGGGGAAAGAGGCAAGTATTAAGCAGTGGCTGGAGAAACGGCGAGGGCTAGAAGAGCAGGAATCATAAGGCATTCGCATGAAACCTACCCTATACAGCGCTGTTGTACTGTCTGAAAACTACGTCACTGCTGTGAAACTGCTACGACGAAGTGAGTTCCGTTATGACCCTGATTGGTCCCTCTCCCTCTTTGGAGCGACGTAACGTGATATCCGCGGTCAACTGTAAAGCAGAAAGCATTTCTATAAATGTGTCGAGTGTTGGATTAATCTCATCGTCAGTGAACAGGCGAGAGATTACTTCCCGCTTCCTGCCCATTCGTGCGGCAAGAGCTTCTTTCGTTATCTTCTCTTGCTTACGTACCTCGTCAAGAGCATGCATCAGCTGCAGTTCTGCAGCCATCTCTCGGTAGCCCTCCGCAATCTCCGGATTCTGCAGATGCTTTTGTCGGCGCTGTTCGTACCTATTCATTTGCTGTCTCCTCCTCTTGTACCGGACTCACATGCCGTGTCTTCTGATAGTCTTTCCAGTAGTCAGCTGCTTTTTTGAGATCACGCTGTGATGCTGGTTCCCCTGTGCGCTTAAGATAGCCGTGTAATAAGACAATACGCTCACCGTCAAAACCAAAGAGTTCCCGTGCGAGCGTTCCACTATGGATCACACGAATCTCCCATACTCCCTTATAGCTATGGCATTTCTCGATAAGTCCACCACCCAGATGATATCCCTCGACCAATAACAAATCAGTGATATGAATGAGCTTCCCTCTGATCTTGGGATATATCCGAGCTAATTCGTCCTCAAACAGTTCGGCCGGTTGTGTGGTGTCCTCTTGTTCAAAATATTCGATTGTCCACTTCATACATCAATCGTAACATAAAAGTCACGAATATACAAGACGTTTTCTTAATAACCTTTTCCCCAACTTTTCCTACTATAATTATAGAACGGCCAATAAGCAAGAGTTACAATCAAAGATTTGTCATGACAAACAAAGCCGATTCCGAACTGGTTGCATTAGCGCGCTCTGGCGATAAGGACGCTTTTAGTCAACTTATTGAGCGCTACCAACAGATGGTCAGGCGCATTGCTCTGGGCATGGTCGCCCATGAAGAGACAGCACGCGAACTGGCGCAGGAGGCGCTACTCCAGGCATACCTTTCGCTCGACCACCTGCGGGACGTCTCGCGCTTCAAAAGCTGGCTCTACGGCATCACCTTGAACGTCTGTCGGAACTATCTCCGCTCTCAAAAGATAGATGTTTGCTCATTGGAAACGCTGGTGGGCGGAATGTTCATCGATCCCTCATTGCTCTCTGTAGGCATCATCGATCCGCTTGTTATCGCTGAGGAACACGAGTTATCGCAGGCGATCTTGCAATCCGTTTACGCGCTTTCTCCAGCTGAGCGGGAAGCAACGCTCCTGTTCTACTACGCCCAGTTTCGTCTGAGTGAAATCGCTGTCATCCTCGGCATTTCAATCACCGCCGTTAAGGGACGCCTGCATAAAGCGCGCAAACTACTGAAAGAAGATGTATCAGCATGGTTTGAAGTACCATACGCACCGCCAGCATTGCCACAAAGGAGGAAGACCATGATCAAGGTTTCAGTCGTTGACAGTGTGACCGTCATGAACAAAGAGAAATCCGGTCCTGCATACTCCGTCGTCGTTTTGCACGACGAGGCTCACAATCGAGCACTGGGCATCTGGGTCGGACAAGCCGAAGCTTTCGCCATCGACCGGGGATTGCGACAATCTCCATTGCCACGCCCATTGACGATGAATTTTATCGCCAGTATTCTGCAATCCCTGGGCGCAGTGCTCGAAGAGGTACGTATCGAGTCACTCAAAGATGATATCTTCTACGCAACGGCCAGAATTCGCCGTGATAACACGCCGCATGAGATCGACGCTCGTCCCAGCGATGCTATCGCGCTGGCTGTGGCTACCAGGACCCCCATCTTCGTCTCCGAAGAAGTATTGGATATGTGCGGAGTTGCTCTACCCGAGGGAAAGACACTGCATCGCATTGACGCCGCTATCGCGGCAGAACAACCAGAGCAGCATTCAGCCAGAGCGGTGCTGGTTTTGGAGGCGGAACTGACGAAGGCAGAATACAAGCAGAATTTCCAGCGTGTACTTCGGATGTTGATACGGTAATTCCCAGCCCTGCCTTCGCCTAAGCGGCTCTTAGACCATTGTCAGGGGACCTTATGAGTTAGGCAATGCCCTCTGGGTAGATAAACTTCTCAGCCGTTCACACTCAGGCGTTGGAACGTTGCCGGGCGCTATCGACGAGTGCCTGGCCGCGTTCCGCGTCATCCTCTTGATTGTGGGCCACGTAGAAGAGGCCATACGCTTCCTGCGTGCGTGCATGTTCCACCATATCGTCTATCGCTGCAAGCTCGGCAAGCGACCACTTGAAACAGGACTGCGCCTCGTCAAAATCCCCTATGCTGCGTGATAGCAGCGTGCAATAGATAAATTGATATGTTATAATTTGAAGCATCTTGATACATTTTCCTTAGAAGCGTCTTTCTTGACATCTTGCCAGCCATCTTTGATAATGTGGCAAGAAGTGTAAAATATAAGACAGTAGGCTCACTGCGCAGTTCAGCAAGGCGAAAGAAAGGGAGAGCTAATGCAGAGTGATGAGAAGCAGCCTCGGCAGAAGCGGCCCAAGACAAAACAGGACGACTCGACTGCATTTGATATACCAGATACGCAAGACGATGTATCCTTGCAGGATACGCAATCGGATTCCAGGCCCTTACGTTACCGCAGTAGCTCCATTCGCCTGCGCGATCCAATGAGTATCCAGACTACCGGCCCCCAGACTACTCGTCGCAACGTCATTATTCCCGATCAGGCCGTTGGTCGGGTAACTACCCCGACGCCTGGCGCGATGCCGACCCGCTCTGTACGTGGTTCAGTGGCGAAACAAGGACCGGCGGACAGGGGTCAGCGCAGGGGACTGCATTGGCTTCTCTACGTTGGGGTGGGGATGATTGCCATGCTCGCACTCTGGGTGGTTGGTTCGTCGGCGCTTGCCTGGGGTCTTGCCAGGTATGATGACCTGCGCTACGGGAATCCTCGCACCTTCCAGATAGATGCTGTCGTTGGTCACGGCGACGATGCTGCTCACCCCAGCCACTTTATTGCCGTCAACCTGCATCGCCATATCGTCATCGTTGAATTTATGGCGGGCAATCCAGCCAGGGCCATCAGCTATAGCGGCCCCTACCTCTTCGATCCGGGCGGAGACCTCACCCCTGTCACCCTGGAATTTCGCGATGTTACCGGACATGGCCTGCCTGACATGCTTATTCACATCCAGGATCAAACCATCGTTTTCGTCAATGATGGCACGAAGTTCAGGCCGCCAAACAGCAGCGACCACATTCACCTCTAATGCTCGCAGGTAGAAATGGGTGCCAAATAGGCATCAACCGGAGGAAAGATACGACACGAAAAAGCGCGGGTATCATTCCGTAGGGGTGGGGGCCTTTATGGCCGCTCGCTCGTGGGGCACCAGAGACGCTTGCTATTGTGCCTGCATATAATAATAGACCAGCGCGCCTGCTCCTACCAGCCCGGCATTTCCACCCAGTTCTGCCAGCACAATGCGTACCGCATCAAGCGGAACCTTCATCGTACGCTCCTGGACGATGCGCAGAGCAGGTTCCATGAGCATAGGTCCCATCTGAGTGACCCCACCACCCAGGACAATCACTTGTGGATTGAAAATGTGGATGACGTTGACGAGGCCAACGCCAATAGCTTCCGCCGCGTTTGTAATGATCGCTCGTGCCAGTGGTATACCAGCCTGCGCCGCCTGTGAGACCATATGGGCAGTAATACGCGGCGCCTCTAAGTTACCGGGGCTACCTTCGTACCCAACCCCTGCAGCCTCGTGTGCGAGTAACTCCAACTCATTGCCATGCTGCTGCAATGCTCGTGCAAATTCGAGCAGTTCGACACCTTGCCCGGCTGCTATTGCCTCGTCAGCATACCTGGCAATCGCAGTACCTGAAGCCAGGTATTCCAGGCAGCCATAGTTGCCACATCTACAGCGTCCCCCATGCCGGTCAATGGTCATATGGCCCAGCTCTCCAGCGGTCCCGTTCACACCTTCCACGATCTTGCCATCAACAATCACCCCGCCGCCTATACCTGTACTGAGAGTCAGGTAAACCATATTGCTGCACCCTCGCCCCGCGCCAAACAAGTACTCTCCCAGGCCTGCCGCATGCGCGTCATTCTCTACAAAGATCCGCAATTGGGCAGCATCGCCTCCCTTACTTGCAGGTGAAAAGTGTTGTTCAAAAATATCGCGCAGTGGTACGATGTCCCACCCTGGCATATTTGGCGGAGCATAAACTATGCCTGTGCGGTGGTCTAACGGCCCCGGCGTGGCTATCCCGATGCCTGCAACCTGCTCAAGCGTCGTTCGGGCTTCATCGAGCGCCTGTTGTATCGCATTGAAAATACGTGGAATTAGGTGTTCGGGGGCAGTATCCTCACCCGTGAGCTGCGCGACCCGCGAGATCAGCTCGGCGCCGCGCAGGACCGCCGCGCGAATCTGCGTCCCACCAAGGTCTACCCCGATTACCACCGGTAAGTTTCGGGTCTCATTATTGGTAAGAGCACCTGCAAGAGGTGCTCTCATGGCTGGCGTCTCTTCACTCATAGCGGCTCCCCCTTACTGGGACTACTCTGCCTCGCTTCAACTGAAAATGCTGATAGGATTATCAGTCGGAATAGCCCCCGTTGGAGGCGTAATCATCACAGGATCATTAAACTTGCTCAGATCAAGAGTTGAATCGAAGCTTGTAATCACACCTGCTGGTAAGGGCAACGTCACAACAGGTGTTAGGGATTGGCTCAACGAACTTATGTCCTCATCTACGTTGATCTTAAACTCAGTGCGATGCACATAGAAGTTGGTCTCGTCTATCCACAGATCCAGGCTTGACGCAAACAATTTTGTGCTGTTGAGAATTATCTCGATGTTCTGCTGCCCGAACAAATTGCCCAACTGGGGATCACTATTGAGAATCTTCTTAAAACCTGCTTTGTCCAACGCCACGCTAATGTGGCGCAAGCTTTCTCCGTTTAGCAATTCATCGCCGTGATCGGTAATCTGGGTATCCTGTAGCAGGCCCAGTAAAGCATTTGGATCGAGCCCGTTGATGCCAGAAAAGGGATTGCCCGTGAAACCTTCTAGCTCGCTTTTGTCCAGAACGTACCACTGTCCTTTCGTATTCTGTACGTAGACCTTGTCCCCCTGGACGATTTCCGCCAGGTTAGCCGGTGAACTGTTCTTTCCTTGAGAGACGGTAACCTGCAGCTGTTCCTCGTTTGGCAGCGCCTCGTCACCACTCCCGCTGACTTTGAACATAAGAGATCTGGCAGTGGTTGGTGTCGGTGTACCTGGTGTGCCTATGCTCTGTAATGTACCGGTGGTCTTTGTCTCGATATGTGCCGACTTCAGATCCTTCATCGCCTTTGCGCTGTTTTGCAGCACCTGTAACACGGTCAAAGAACTGTTCCCCGTGCCTAGAGACGGGCTACAGGCACTTATCAATAGCAGGACTGGCAATAAGACCAGCGGGATGTAGCGTACCTTGTATATATTCATCGGGTGCTCCTTTATATAGCTTTACAATACGTGTCTACGTAATAGAACGTACTACCACGCTTTGGAGTTTCTGGATAATTCTTTCGCAGGGTTGGTATAGGTGTTCGTTTCGGTCTCCAAGAATCATGACATCTCTTGATAGATGCTGATAAATATGGTACATTTGTCCTATGAAACTGAGCCAGTTTGCCAAGAAGGCGGGTGTGACCTATCGGACGGTGTTTCGCTGGTGGCAACAAGGGCAACTCAAGGGCTACCAGATGCCCTCAGGCACGATTGTCGTCACCGAAGAGGAAACGGGCGCGCCACAACCGCCGGGACGGGTGGTCATCTATGCCCTGTCTCCTCGCGCACACAGGCAGAGGACTTGGAGTGCCAAGTGCAACGGCTTCTGCACTACTGTGCTGCCAAAGGCTATCAGGTGGCTCGCAGTGTGAAGGAAATCGCATCCGGGCTCAACGATAATCGTCCCTAGCTTTTAGGATTGCTCAAGGACTCCTCGATCGGCACGATCGTTGTCGAGCATAAGGATGGTGCGACGCAGTTCGGCTTTCGCTATCTTGAGACGCTCATGACCGTGCTAGGGCGGTGCATCGAAGTGGTGAACTTGGCGGAAAGCAACCAGGAAGACTTGTTAGCCGACCTGATCAGCGTTATTTACTAGCTCTGCGCGAGGCTCTACGGACAGCGCCAGGCAAAGTTGAAGGCAGAAACTATCGTCAAACAGGTGGAGGAATCATGCGACTCGTCGAGCAACACATCATCCGCAAAGGCGATCCCCGTTACGCCAAGATTGACGCCGCCGCGTTTGCCTCCAAAAACTTGTGGAACGCTGCCGATTATCTGGTACGTCAGTCCTTCATTGTTCAGGAGAAGTACCTGAATAACACCGAAGTGTTCCACCAGATCAAATCTCATGAAGCCTATCAGGCTCTTCCGCGCAAAGTGAGTAATCAAGTGCTCATTCAGCTTCACGATGCCTGGAAGGCCTTCTTTGAAGCCATCGCCGAGTGGCGGAAGCATCCAGAAAAGTTCCTCAGTCGCCCGAAGCTTCCCAAGTACAAGCACAAAACGGAAGGGCGCAATCTGCTGGTTTACGAGTGGAAAGCCGTTTCCAAGCGTGCGTTGAAACGCGGGATGATCTCGCTCACTGGACTGGGAGATCTGGTCAAGACCAAGGTCTCTCGCGCTGCCCTCTATCAAGTCCGCATTATCCCCAAAGGCACCCACTATGTCCTTGAAGTCGTCTATGAGCGTCCCGAAACACAAGCTGCCGTCTCCTCCGTGCTGTTTGCTTCTCTGGACCCTGGCGTCACTAACTTGGCTGCGATAACTTCAAACAAGCCGGGCTTTGTGCCCCTGTTGGTTAACGGTCGTGTGCTCAAGTCGATCAACCAGGGCTACAGCAAGCAGCGGGAACACTTGCAAAAGCAACTTGCCAAACAGGATCGCTTGACATCTAGACGATTGAAAGCCCTCACCGACAAACGCAACCGCCGCATCCAGCACTACCTCCATGTGGCCTCCAGAGCCATCATTGACCGGCTGGTGGATGAGGGCATTGGCACCCTCATCATCGGCAAAAATGTCTTCTGGAAGCAAGAAGTGGAGACGGGCAAGCG
>Ga0137392_10002865_pt1 | contig 10500 bp, 9 predicted proteins | sample 15con2h34AmetaG_FD_101394 | JGI IMG/M metagenome (GOLD analysis project Ga0137392, IMG submission 101394) | Vadose zone soil microbial communities from Angelo Coast Range Reserve, California, USA - 15con2h3.4A metaG | ecosystem: Environmental > Terrestrial > Soil > Vadose zone > Saprolite... | reverse complement strand
CCTCGTCGATCGCGATGAATTCGCCGGTCAGCTTGCCGGAGAACACCAGTCCGCCCGCGGTGGAAAGCATCCCTGACCACATCGGGAATTCGATCAGCGGCATCCTCCACTTGGGTTTCGCCGTCAGGGGATTCAGCGCCGCGTAGTAGCCCCAGGCCGCGCCTGGCGCCCGGGGAGCGGTGGTGTTTTCAACGCCCATATAACGCTCGCCCGGCTTGTACGCGGGCATCTCTTTGTTGATCTGGTAAATGGCGGTCTCTTCCTTCATCGGAAGGTACAAGAGCCCCGTGTTGGGATTGAACGCCATGGGGAACCAATTCTTGCCGCCGGTCCACCTCGGCTTGAGCTCGACCTTCTCGCCCGCGCGCAGGCGCTTCGCCACTTCCGTTTCCACCGGACGCCCGGTCGCCAGATCGATGCGCTCGGCCCAGTTCACAGTCACGTAGGGGTTGCCGGCGAGCAGCTCGCCGTTGGTGCGGTCCAGCACGTACAGAAAGCCGTTGCGGTCGGCGTGCATCAACACCTTGCGCTTGACGCCGTTGACCATGATGTCGGCGAGCACGTTTTCGTTGTTGCCGTCGTAATCGTAGGTCTCGGCGGGTGTCCACTGGTAATGCCAGACGATCTCGCCGGTCTTGGGCCTCAACGCGAGCACCGAGGCCACCCACAGATTGTCGCCCGGCCGCCAGTTGGCATCCCACGGCCCGCCGTTGCTCGTGCCCCAGTAAGTCAGGTCGAGGTCGGGATCGTAGGAACCCGTTATCCAGGTGGAGCCGCCTCCGCGCAGGTAGGCATTGCCGGCAGGCCAGGTCTCGTGACCTTTTTCACCTGGACCCGCGGTGGTGTGTCTGCGCCACAGCAGGCTGCCCGTCTCGGGATGGTATCCCGCAACGAAACCCCGAACGCCGTATTCGCCGCCGGTCATGCCTGTCATCAGCACGCCGTTCACCACCGTGGGCGCCGAGGTGATCGAATAGCCTTCCTTCCATTCGGCGACCTTGGTCTTCCAGACTTCTTTGCCGGTTTTCGCATCGAGCGCCTTCAAGTGCGCGTCGATCGAGGCGACGAATACCTTGCCGTCGTAGAGCGCAACCCCCCTGTTGGAGAGCCCGCAGCACACCACGCGCGCGGCCGCCGGGTCCCATTCGATGGGCGTTGCCCAGATCTGCCTGCCGGTGGCGATGTCGATTGCCACCGTCTGCCTGACGTTGCTCACGTACATGACGCCGTTGTAGACGAGCGGCTGCCCCTGCTCGCCGACCTCGTTCGCGAGCGACAGCGCCCACACCGGGACGAGGCGCTTGACCGTGTTCTTGTTGATTTGCCTGAGCGGGCTGTAGCGCTGCTGGTGATACCCCATGCCGTACGTCAGCACGTTGTCGGTGTTGCTGCCGCTGCCGTCGCGCAGCAGCTCCTCCTGCGATTGCGCATGGGCGATCGCGACGAATGCGGCAAACAGGACCGTTCCTGCTAAGAGTTTTCCCATAAATCCTCCTTGATTGAACGCGCGGGCGAGGATTTTCTCAGTCCCGCGCTCGCGGCGGCCAGTCGCTCACGAAGCCGTCGCGGTTGGGCATCTTCACCTGCGGCAGTGTCTGCGCGCTCATGACCGCGTCCTCGCCGACGATGCCGTTTAGGAAGAGCACATAGGCGCTCACCGCGTAGACCTCGTCGTCGGTGAGCGAAAGCGGATTGGTGATCGGCATCGCCCGCCGCACGTAGTCGAACAGCGTGGTCGCGTACGGCCAGTAGCTGCCGACCGTGCGCTGCGGCGTCTTGCCCGCGAGCGAGCCGATTCCGCCGGCGAGCGGATCGGCCGGCTTGCCGGCGCCTCGGGCACCATGGCAGGACTGGCACTTCTCCTCGTAGACCTTGAGTCCCTGGCGCGCGCTGCCGCCGCCCTTCGGCAACCCGGCGCCGCTCGGCGGAATGCTGATGTCCCACCGCGCGATTTCTTCCGCGCTCACTGCGGCGCCGAACGCCGGCGGCTTGCCCGGCGCGGGCGGCAGGCTCGCGCAGGCGGCGAGCGCCGCGGCCCCGATCGCGATGACGACGGTGCGCTCAGACGTAGACATTTTTCACGCCCCCGTCCGCGCCCACCGACCAGCTCACTATGGAGTTGTTGTGATAGGGATTGACTGAATATTGCGCCAGCCACGCCTTGCGCGCCGGCTGCACTTGCCCTTTTTCGTCGGTGGCGCGGCTCTGCAGCACCGCTTCCCCGCCCGTCCATTCCCAGGGCAGGCGGAAGCGCACCAAGCTCTTCGGGCGCTCCTCGCCGATGAGCGCGGCCTCCGCCCAGGTCGCTCCGCCGTCGGTGGAGACTTCGACCCGGCGGATGCGCCCGGCGCCGCTCCAGGCGATGCCCGAGATCTCGTAGAACCCGGTGCGCGGCAGTTTCATGGTGGAAGAAGGCTTGGTGATCACCGACTTCACTCCCATCTCGAAGGTGAACTGCAGCGCGCGGCCGTCGGGCAGCAGATCGGTGTACTTCGACGTCTCATCCTTGGTGTGCGTCGGCCCCTCGGTCGCCTTCAGACGCCGCAGCCACTTGACACTCATGTTGCCTTCCCACCCGGGCAGCAGCAGACGCACCGGGTAGCCCTGCTCGGGCCGGAGGCGCTCGCCGTTCTGGTAGAGCGCGATTAGCGCGTCGTCGAGCGCCTTCTCGATGGGGATGCTGCGGCTCATATGCGCCGAATCGGCGCCCTCGGCGAGCAGCCACTTCGCCTGCGGCAGCAGCCCGGCCTCCTCGAGCAGCATGCGCAAGGGGACGCCCGTCCATTCGCTGCACGCGATGTTGCCGTGCATCGCGCCCGCGGGCACCTGGGCGGGCTGCGGCGCGAGGGCGCGGTTGCTGTTGCCCGAGCACTCGACGAAATGGGTGCGCGTGGTCATCGGGTAGCGCCACAGCGCTTCCATGGAAAACACGAGCGGCCGCGCGACGAGTCCGTGCAGCAGCAGCTGGTGCTGCTTCGGATCGATGTCGGGCGTGCCGCTGTGGCTGCGGATGTTGTGCAAGCCGCTCGGGGTGAGGATGCCCTCCAGCGATTCGATCGGCGCGAGCGCCGACCCGGAGCCGGGCGCGAGATCGCCGTACGGGCGCCCGATGTGGCGCATGACGGGCTGCTCGAAGCGCGAGGGCAGGCCGTATCCGGTGAACCCCGCGCCGTACACGCGCTCCCAGGGCTGGCCCGCCAGGCCTTGCGCGTTCGCGCCCGGCGCGAGCCCGGCGGATGCGGCGCCCGTGACCAGCGCGGCGCCCTGCTTCAGAAAGCCGCGTCGGCCTGTCTCGCCGATTGTCTTCTTCATGTGAGGCCCTCCCGATTGGAATGCGAGCGCTGTTCCGATCAGGATGCTAGGCAGGATTCCCGGGACGCGTCAAGCAAGCGCCGACGCGTCAGCGTCCGAAGTACTCCAGAACGGTGTCCTGGGCGGTCTGCTGCAGGAAACGCGCAGTGACGGGATCGATTCCAGCGGCGTAGGTATTGCCTACCGGCGATTTCTTGAAAACCGCCGCATACGTGGTACACGCCGCCAAATAAGTCCCGATAAGGCTCGGGTGCCGTTTATCGGGCTGATAGAACTCTAGATCCGGGCGCCTCGCGATCGCCTTCGCAAAGGCCAGCCCCGCCGGAATGACCAGTGCGTCGTTGTCGTTGCCGGCGAGGGTGTACTGCTCCGCCAACTGCGCCGACATGTCGGGTCTGTCCTTGTACGCCCACGTCATGAAAAAAATCGGGCGCGCGCCATGGGCCGTCACGACCTCGCTTTGTTTCCTGGCGTACCGATGAAACACCGGCTTCAGCTGCGGATGGATGGGGCACTGGCTGCAGTCGGCGATGATCACCGCATCGAACTGCCGCCCGGGTTTGTTGAAGACGATCTCGTTGTCCCCGACGAATGAATACTTCCCGATCCCTTCCGGCCTGAAGTAGGACTCCATGTCATGCCAGTCGATGCCGGACCCGCTGATCGTCACGGACGTGGCGCGAGGCGCGATCTTCGGATCCGCGGCGCGCACGAGGTTGGACACGTGGTTGTGCATGCTGTTGTTGTAGTAGAAGAAGCTATTGCCGACCCAGAGGATGCCGGTCGGAGCGGCGCCGATGTCGGTCCGCTTCGGTCTGGTTTGGGCTGACGCTGTGGCGGACACGCACACCGCCAATACCAAGAAGAGAAATCGCCTGTGCACCGGTTTTGAATTCGACATTGAACCTCCGTGGGCGCTCGAATCGAGCTGGAAAAGTATAAAGGTCAAGAGGCTCGCCCGGCAGCCGGGCCCGCATAAATAACGGCACGCGAACACCCCGAAAAAAGAGCCTGGATATTCTCCAGGCTCAAATCCCGATACCGGCGGCACCGCTAGCGCCGGCGCAGGCCCAGCATGTTCTGACGCTTCTCCGGCTCAGTAGTACATCTCCGGCATCGGCTCGACTTCCTTGGCCTGATTGACGTACTGGTCGGGGAGATAGCCGGCGGGGGGAGCCGCTGCGGCGGGCGCCGTGCTCACGGTCGAACGGCCGGAGGTCGCTTCCGCTGGCATCAGCAGAATTGCTGCTCCCGTGGCGCAGATCGCGACCGCGGCAACGGCGAGCATGAAGGGGTTGAAAAGTCCGGACTCGCCGGCGCGGTTTTTTTTGCGGTTGATCATCGTGCTCTCCGTTTGTTCGCGGGCTTGCGGAAATCGGGCGCCCGATGGAGATCACTTTGAAGTTTTGATCGTCCGCAATCGCCGTACCCAGGCACAGCGGTTTTGTGTCAAATGCACATTTCGGCGGGCAGGGCCGCACGAGCCGGTGCACGGCCTTACTCAGCCGTTTCCCCGGCGTGGCCGATTGGGCCGGCAAAAATCCTGACCTGGTTGCGTCCCGCTCTCTTGGCTTCGTAGAGGGCCTGGTCGGCGGCGCGCAGAAGGGCCTCCGCGTCCGTCGCATGGGCGGGACACAGCGCGACCCCGAGCGAAGCGGTCACGCCAAGAAGCCGGTCCGGCTCGCGCCTGATGGCTGAGCAGATTTCCGCGCTCCTGCGGCGTGCGCTCTCGAGGGTCGTCTTGGGGAGCACCACCGCGAACTCCTCGCCGCCGTATCGGCAGGCGATGTCGCTGCCGCGAACGTGGCGTTTCAGGAGCGCACCCACTTGTACGAGCACCTGGTCGCCTGCCTGGTGGCCGGCGCTGTCGTTGAGCCGCTTGAAACGATCGAGGTCCATCATGATCAGCGCAAGCGGTGCGCGCTCGCGCTTTGCGCGGATCAGCTCCCGCTCCAGATAGTCCTGCAGGAATCGGCGGTTGTAGAGGGAAGTGAGCGGGTCGCGGATCGTCTGCTCGCGCAATTCCCGCAGGAGGCGCTGCGCCGCTTCGACCGCGCGCCCGTGATCCGCGATGACCGCGTTCAGCACGAGCCCCGTCGTCACCACGGTGCACATGAACGCGAGCAGCAGCAACAGCGACTCGTTCAGCGATCCTTGAGCGAACGGCCCGCTGCCCTCGAGCGTAAACCACACGGCCATTGCGCACACCAGCGCGTTGACGGTCGCGACTTCGCGCTGCCGGAAGCGGAAGGCGGCCCATATGATGAACGGCAGGATCGCGAAAGTGAGCGGGAGCGAAGGGATGTAGGAGGCAATGCCCGGACCGAATATCGCGTACATCACTCCTGACAGAAGGCAGACGAGCAGGGATCCTTCGGCGATTTTCCGGGGTGTCCACGCGAGATGGGTCCGAACGGTCCAGGCCAGGATCAGGGGAGCGACGACGATGATTCCGACGGTGTCGCCCAGCCACCAAGTCCACCAGTTCCACAACAACTCGGGCGAACTCAGAGAGTGCACGAAGGCGAGCGGCGCCGCGGCGACGGTGGCCGCGATCGTCGCGCTCGCCGCTGCGATGGCGACGAATTTGACCACGTCCTCTCCTCGCCGGAACGCTCCGGGCAAGCCGATGAACGCGCGCACGAGCGTCGCACCGGCAAGCGCTTCCAGGGTATTGCCCGCGCCGATGAGCGTCGCGGCCACGAGCGAAGACTGGACGGCGACGTTGACGAGCGAAGCGCCCAGCCAGATCCCCGGCCAGATGCGGCTGCCCAGCAGCAGGACCGAGGCGAGGGCGATCCCCGAGGGCGGCCACACCGCGGTGGCGTAGCCCGGCGGTATCGCCACCAGCAAAGCGAGCTTGGCCGCGGAAAAATACGCGGCGGCGAGCAAAACGACCCTCGCCAGATAGGGGACCGGGCGGTCGAGGGCGAGGGTTCGCGCGCTGCGCGCCGCGAAATCCACGGTCCATTTCCGCGCTCGCTCGAAGGGGAAAAGGTGGCGGTTCATGCGAATTCCTGCGCTCCCGCCTGGACGGCGAGCGCTAGACAGGCGCTACCCAACACGCGAAATGCAAATGCGCCCTTCTGCCGGACTCTCCGGAAGTCAAAGCGGCGACCTCGTGGTAACGGCAGCATAGGCCTTTTCCGGCCTGACGCAAGGAGTAACATGGCCGTGGGGAACGCGAGGCAAGGGGTCCCGCGACCCCATCCACAGTCCAGGGGGAAGATCATGAACCGTCGAAACACGCTTGCTGCAATCTCGGCTTCGCTTCTGCTTCTTTCACTCGCAATGCCCGCCGGCGATGCCGCCGCGCAGGGAGCCAAGAGCCTTGTCGGATCGTGGGCGCTCGTATCGACCGACAATGTCGACGCATCCGGCAAGAGGACTCCGATCTTCGGGGCCAATCCGCGGGCTTCGCTGATTTTCACTTCCAACGGCCGCTACAGCCTTTACATCTCGCGCGCCAGCTTGCCGAAGTTCGCCGCCGGCAATCGCGAGAAAGGAACCTTGGACGAGAATAGGGCGGTCGTCGGCGGCGTGATCAGCCACATCGGCAGGTATGTGGTCCCGAGCTGCTCCAGCTCGCCGGTCCCGTGCTGTGAATCGCGATGACGCGGTGGCGACAACGGAAGCTGCGCACGGGCGCGAAGCTCGCGGTGTCGGTGGAACCCGCCGGCGGTTCGCTCACCGGCGGCCCGACCGGGCCGGTGATTCTGGTCGGTGAGGTCAATACCTGATTTTGCAACAGATTCGCAAATCACGCGGGGGCGTTGGGAGGATCCCCTGCGGCCACATCCATTCGAGCGCGCCATCCGTATACGATTTCGGGGATTCCCCTCACGTTTTCGGCTGCTTCCCGGCGGCCACTTCAAGGAGAGTGCAATGAATCGACTGTACAAAAACTTAATCGCCGCGGCGCTGCTCGCCGCGTTCGGAATCACCGCGCAAGCGTCGAGCCATCGTGAGGCGCTGGCCGTCCTCAACGAGCCCTGCGCCGACAACACCGACACCTACGCCTGGGTGTCGAACGGCGCGCACGACAAGCTCTATCTCATCATGAACTTCAACCCGCTCCACGAGCCGGGTCAGGGCAACCAGGGCCTTCGCGCATGCAACGGCTACCGCTACGAGTTCCACATCGGCGTCAGCGAGAGCCTCAAGTCCAGGGTGATCTACCGAGTCGAGTTCAAGAACACGCTCACGCCGGAAGCGGCTCCGACTCCGACGGATCCTCTGGGCGGCGGCAACGAGCTGCTGTGGCAGCTCACCGGCGGCACCGAGACCATGAAGGTCACGCGCATCGCCGGTTCGAAAGACGGCTACGGCGGCGAGGATGACGGGGACGAACGCCGAAGCGGCGATCGCGAGGGTGTCGTCCTTGGCAGCGATCTCGCTGTCCTCCCGAACAACCACGGCCCGCAGACCGATCGGCTCATCTACGGTCTCGGCGCCTTCAAGGGTTACCAGACCGGGGATCCCACAAGCCGTGAAGTGGGTCTCTACGATCAGCCGTTCGTCGACACCTTCATCCACGATCTGGCGAACGGCGGGCGGATCATCGCCGGTCAGTTCGACGATCCCTATCAGCTCGATGAAAAGGGGATCTTCGACCTCGTCAACCTGGCCTCGAGCGATCTCGGCGGAATCCCGGGCGCGCGCCGTCCGCCAGCGAAAGACGTGTTCACCGGCTTCAATGTTTTTTCGATCGCCCTCGAAGTGCCGATCAGCGACATCTTCCCGCACGGCATCCCGCACAACAGGGTGCTCAATCCGAGCTCGACCGACAGTTTGCTGCGGGTGTGGGCGAGCATCAGCCGTCAGAAAACGCAGACCGTCGATACCGGCAACATCATCACCGGCCTGCGGGGTTCCGGCGAGTTCGTGCAGGTTGGCCGGAATGCTCTGCCGCTGTCCAACGCCGGTTTGGTGGGAACGCAGCGTCAGACACTTTACCTGCACAGCAGCCCCCTCCACGACGTGACCAACTTCGGCGCCGACATTTTGTTCCCGGTGCTCGTTCGCGACGCCGAGGCGCTCGGAATCTACGCGGCCCTGGGCGTTCCTGCCGGCGTCGTGGCCACGCTCAAAGGCCCGCGCGTGGACATCATCAACGCCATCAACCTGGGCCGGCCGATCCCGATCGCCGACGGCTTCACGGGTGACGTCATCACAATCGACGCGTCGATCGATTCGAGCTTCCCCAACGGTCGACGCTTGGGCGGCGGGTCTGCGCCGAACCGCCATCAGGTGAACGTAAACAGTGTGCTGATCAGCCTGATCGTCGCGGGCAACCCGGCTGCCGGCCTCGCCAAAGGAACCGAAGTCAACGACAAAGACTTTCTCGACAGGTTCCCGTTCCTGGCTCCTGCCCACCAGGGTCTGCTCCAGGGGCACGGCGGTATCAACGTGCCGACGGTGCCGAACATCCCGCTGCCCTAGCACGCGGCGCGCGAAGTCGAACGGTTCCCGCTTGTCCGGGCCGTTCGACTTTGTGCTGAGCGCATCGATGCTGTGTCGCCCGCGGAGATTGGTGGCGCTGACAGTCGCCCTGAGCAGCACACCGCTCCTCGCCCACGATCTGTGGATCGAGCCGACGGCCTTCTCGCCGAAGCTCGGCCAGATCGTCGGCGTGCGGTTGCGTGTCGGGCAGAACCTTCTCGGCGATCCACTGCCGCTCGTACCGGGGCTCGTCAATCAGTTCGTCGTCGTGGATGCGGCCGGCCGCAAGCCGGTCGTCGGCCGGCGCGGCGCCGAACCGGCTGGGGTCATGCGTGTGGCCATGCCCGGTCTGCTCGTCATCGGTTATCGCAGCAACCGAAGCGCGATAGAGCTGGAGGCGGACAAGTTCAATGCGTACTTGATGGAGGAAGGGCTCGATGCGATCGCCGCCCTGAGGGCCGGTCGCAACGAAACAAGCGCCAAGGCTCGCGAGCTCTATTCCCGCTGCGCGAAGAGCCTGGTGCTTTCGGGATCACCGAGCGAGGCGCAGGGCGATCGGCGTCTCGGTTTTACGCTCGAACTCGTGGCCGAACGCAATCCGTACACGATCCGCGCGGGTCAGGATCTTCCCGTCCGCTTGACGTACGAAGACCGGCCGCTCGCGGGCGCGCTCGTCGTTGCCATGAACACTCTGAACCCTTCCAGGAAGCAGGCGGCTCGCTCTGACCGCGACGGCCGCGTGCGGTTCCGGTTGCAGCCGGGTGGGATGTGGCTGGTCAAAGCTGTCCATATGGTCCCGGCGCCTGCCGGTGCCGACGCCGAGTGGGAGAGCTTCTGGGCGTCGCTCACGTTCGAGTTGCGAACCACGAACGCCGGGGGAAAGTAGGGATCAAAGAATAGATGTCGGCAACTGCCTTCCTCGAACACCCGCGGGCGAACCCGCCGTGCGACGTCAATCTTATACTTTAAGAGCAACGGCCTCGGTGAATGCTAGTGAAGCCGGAACGCGGATTTGATATGCGCGCTGCTTCCCTTGGGAACGCCCCACTTCGCGGCGAGCGCATCCCATTTTTTCAGAGCGGTACCGATGGTCTCGATTATCCTCTTGCCGTCGTTTTTTATCCCGAAGCCTTTGCCGAGGCTCAGGAGATCCTTTCGGGTGAATCCGTCCCGCTTCCCGCCGAGGCTCATCTGGTGCTGCTGCGTAAATCCAGCGCCTTTCGCGTAGGTCAGATCGTAAGCGGGAGCGAGCCGCCATCGTCCAGTGTCGTCCATCAGAAACGCGATGTTCTTCACATGGTCGTCCTGATTCACGGCCATGATGTTGAAGCACGTGCGCCGGAAGGCCTGCTCCAACGCCGGGTAGCCGAGCTTCATCTCGAGGACGACGCGAAGAAACTGCTCGTATGAGTAGCTTCCCGGAGCGTTGTAGTCCGCGTGCTCCAGTCCACCCAAGCTGTGCAGGTGCAGCTTCTTCCCGCCTGCGCGATCGAACCGCTTGACCATGAAATGCGCGTACTTGCGTTCCGTCAGCAAATACGACTCTTCCATCTCGATGCCGGCATCCTTCGCCAGCAGCGAGTACACGTATTCGATGCGGTTGTAGGGCCGGGACTTCGGATCGGGAGCATCGAGCTCGCCCACGCCGTCGAATTTGATGATCCATTGTTCGTCGCCGGCTTGCGGCCCTGCAAAACCCGAACGCACTTCCTTTTTGTCGCGGTTCCACAGAATGACCGCCTTGGG
>Ga0137392_10002861_pt1 | contig 10506 bp, 10 predicted proteins | sample 15con2h34AmetaG_FD_101394 | JGI IMG/M metagenome (GOLD analysis project Ga0137392, IMG submission 101394) | Vadose zone soil microbial communities from Angelo Coast Range Reserve, California, USA - 15con2h3.4A metaG | ecosystem: Environmental > Terrestrial > Soil > Vadose zone > Saprolite... | reverse complement strand
GTGAGCCTGCTCGACGCCGTGGCATTTTCCACGCTGGAGGTCTCGACCGCCGAAGCCCCCAACTTCGCCGGCGCCAGCCTCGCCGGCGCGCACATCATCGCCCGGCTGAGCCGCGCCAACATGAGCGGCGCCAACCTCGCCCATATCCACATGGGCGCGCCGCGCAATCGCACGATACCGCCCACCCGCAACGCGCTGTCGGGCTGCAATCTCGCGAATGCGTCGCTCGCCGGCGCCGATCTCGGCGGCGTCGATCTGGCCTTCGCCGATCTCACCGGCGCCGACCTGTCGCACGCCAATCTCGCGCGCGCCGATCTGGCGCATGCCGATCTCACCGGCGCCGATCTCACCGGCGCCGACCTGTCCGATGCCGACCTCGACGAGACCGTCCTCCGGCGGGCGCGAGGCTTGAGCCAAGCGAAAGGCATCGACACGGCGCGCCATCACGACACGACGATCCGCTAGAGCCGAGGGGCGCAGAGCATGGCGCGATTGGGGCTTCTCGGCGCGATCCTGGCGACGGCCGTCACCCCGATGCTGGGTCCGACCCCGCCGGCAAGCGCGGCCGAGATGACCGACACGGCCCTGGTGCTGGCGGTCGACGTGTCCGAATCCGTCACGCCCGAGCGCTACGCGCTGCAGATGGAGGGCATCGCCCGCGCCTTCCATGATCGCGAAGTGCAGGGCAGCATCCTCTCCGGCGCGCATCACTCGATGTTCGTCACTCTCGTCGAATGGTCGAACAAGCCTTTTCTCGTGCTGCCCTGGACGCTCATCACCAGCGCCGAGGAGGCGGACGCCTTCGCCGACAAGATCCGCCACGCGCCGCGCGCTGACAACCAGTTCACCTGCCTGTCGCGCGCGCTCGAGGTCATCGAAGGCAAAATCCTGCCGTTCCTGCCGGCGCCGGCCGAGCGCACCATCATCGACGTCTCCGGCGACGGCCGCGACAATTGCAATCCTGCGAAATCGGTCGATGCGGTCCGCGACGAGCTCGTCGCCGCCGGCACGACGATCAACGGACTGCCGATCCTCGAAGGCGACGAGTCCGCTACGCTCGAGGCGTGGTATCGCGAGCATGTAATCGGCGGCCATGCCGCCTTCCTGCTGCCCGCGCATGGCTTCGCCGATATGCAGCGGGCCATGCGCCAGAAATTCATCGTCGAGATCAGCGCCAACTGACCGCCGCGCGGCGCGCGCTCAGGAGAGCGCCGCCTGGAGGGCGCGGGCATAGGCGCCGAGGCGCGCATCGAGCTGCCCCGGGATCTCGCAGGCGTAGCGCATCGTCCGCTGCACTTCGGTGTAGGTGCGCGAGCTGAAGGTCCACCGCTGCATCAGCTCGGCGCGCTCCGGCGACGGCTCGCCTTTGGGCTCCGGCGTCGCATCGACCTCGGCGGTGAGGCGGGCGACGATATCGGCGAGGTTGCGCTGCCGCTCGGCCAAACTCTTGATCCGCTGAATCACCTCCGTGCGCTGCCGGTTGGTTTCGTCGAGCAAGCCGGCGAAGGCGAGCGTGATGAGGCGGTTGCGGTCGCCGCCGAGGCTCCGTGTGAAGTCGCCGATGGCGGCCTCGCCATCCGCCGCGGAGACGCCGCGCGGTGCCGCGCGGTCGACCAGCGCGGCGACCGCGGGCTCGGCGCGCCAATCGCCGATGCCCTCGACCGGCGGTCCGCTCCAGATGGTCGCCGCCGCGATCTCGGGCACGAGCGCCTGCTGGCAGGGCCAGTTCGGGTCGACGTTGCGCGGCGCAGCACCGGCGGCAAACGGCACGAGGCACGTCACCACGCCCAGCAGGGCGGCGAGCGGCCTCATTCTGCGACAACCCGCCGGGCGATGAGGCCGCGGCTCGGATCGTAGCCGTAGATCGCCGCCAGCATGAACACGAACAGCGAGCCCATCACCATCGCCGCCGATAGCGGCTCGAATTCCCCGTAAAGCGCGAAGCGGATGAGTTCGACCGCGTGGGTGAAGGGATTGGCCAGGCAAATGTAGTAGAGCGTCAAGCTCGACTCCTTGACACGCCACAGAGGATAAAGCGCGGAGGAAGCGAAGAACATCGGGAAGATCACGAAATTCATCACGCCCGCGAAATTCTCGAGCTGGCGGATCGCCGATGACAGCAACAGGCCGAGCGCGCCCAGCATCATCCCCGACAGGATGAGCGCGGGCAGCACGGTCAGATAACCCAGCGCGGGCGGCTCAATGTCCCAGAAATAAGCGATGGCGAGAAAGACATAGGCCTGCAGCACGGAGACGATGACGCCGGCGAGCAGCTTGGCGACGAGCAGGAACCAGCGGGGCAGCGGGCTGATCATCAGCGTGCGCATGCTGCCCATCTCGCGGTCGTACACCATCGAGAGCGAGCTCTGCATGCCCTGGAAGAGTTGGATCATGCCGATGAGGCCCGGGGCGATGTAGACCTCGTAGGGCACGTAGGTCTCGTAGGGCGGGATGATCGACACGCCCAACACGAAGTGGAAGCCGGTGGCGAAAATCAGCAGCCACACCAGCGGCCGCACCAGCGCGGCGATGAAGCGCCCACGCTGATTGAGGAAGCGCAGGGCCTCGCGCCGCACGATGCCGGCGAGGCAGCGGTAGTAATGCGCGGGGCTCATGCCGCCCGCTCCTGGGTCAGCGTATCGAAGGCGCCGCGCATCGACGACGCGCGGGTTTCGCGGATCACGTCGGCGACGGCGCCGTGGGCGAGGACGCGGCCGCGATGCAGGACGACCACCTGTCCGGCGGCGTCGACCTCGTCGATGAGGTGCGTCGCCCACAGCGCGGCAAGGCCTTCGTCGCGGCACAAATCGCGCACGTGATCGAGCAGGAATTGCCGGCTGGCGATGTCGAGGCCGACGGTGGGCTCGTCGAGCAGCAGGAGCTGCGGTCGGTGCAGCAGCGCGCGCGCGATCTCGACGCGGCGACGTTGGCCGCCGCTGAGCTGGCGGACCTTGTCTCCGAGCCGGTCGCTCAAGCCCACGCGCTCGACCTCGGCGGCGATGCGCTCGGCCGCGACTCGGCGGCGGATGCCGTGCAGCGCGGCATGGTAGAACAGGTTCTGCGCCACCGAGAGATCGAGATCGAGGGTCGATTGCTGGAACACGGCGCCGATGCGGGCCAGCGCTTCCGACGGCTTCTCCTTGATCTCCCAGCCGAAGACGCGGATCGAGCCGCTGCGGTGGTCGTAGAGCCGGGTGATCAGCGAGAACAGCGTCGTCTTGCCCGCGCCGTTGAGGCCGAGCAAGGTCAGGCGCTGGCCGCGCTCGATCGCGAGCGAGACATCGCGCAGCACTTCGCGGCCGCCGAACGCATGGCTCACGCCGGCGACCACGAGAGGCGGCGCCGTGTTTTGCGCCGCTATCGGCGTTGCCGCATCCATGGCGTCGCTGCGCCCGCTCCCGCTCGACGATGACATGGCCCGTCCGTCATGGCCGCACGACCACACCCCAGGGCTGGTTGCCGACGGTCACCGACTTGACGACACGGAGATTCGGAACGTCGATCACCGAGATATCGTTGCTGATGCCGTTGGTCGTATAGAGGCGGCTCTCGTCGCTGTTGAAGGCGAGGTTCCAGACGCGCTGCCCGACCAGCAGATATTTCTTGACCTCGTAGGTCTGCGCGTCGACCACGGCGACGCGGTTGGCCGGCCCCAGGGCGACGAAGGCGAGCTTGCGGTCCTTGGTCAGCGCGACGCCCACGGCCTGGATCGCCTCCTGCGGCACGCCCGACACGGCGAAGGCGATCTTATGCACGATCTTGTGCGATGCCGGATCGATGACGCTGACGCTACCGCCGATCTCGGAGGAGACCCACACCTGCTGTCCATCCGCGGTCCATTCGGCGCGACGCGGTCGGCTGTCGACCAGGACGTTCGCCACCACCTTGCGCGTGTCGTTGTCGATGAAATGCGCCATGCTGGTCGTCTCGGAGGTGTTGACGATCCATTTGCCGTCCGGGCTGATGCCCATGCCCTCCGGTTCGACGCCCACGGGGATCTCGCCGGCGATGCGGCGGGCGGCGATGTCGATGATGGAGACGAGGCTGCTGCCCTCGTTGGCGACATAGAGGTGCAGGCCGTCGGGATGGAGCGCGAAGGTCTCCGGATCGGGGCCGCTCGGCAGCGGCGGGCCGAGCGTGAACTTGTCGAGATCGAGCGTCTCGATCTCGTCGTCGTCGCTGGCGCAGATGTAGAGAGTCTTCTTGTCCTGCGACAGCACGATGCCGCGCGGCCGCTGGCCGACCGGGACGGTGCGCAGCACCTTCAGGCTCTCGCCGTCGAGCACGGTGATCGAATTGCCCTTCTCGTTCGACACGAGCACCGTTTCGGCGCGGACCCCGCCGAGCGGCGCTACTGAGAGAGCGAGCGCCAGCGCGGGCAGCGCCCACGCTCCGCACAGATGCGGCAGACGGCTCTGCGCGCGCGTCATTGCAAGCGGCATTTGCTCTCCGGACGGTCCATGCCGAGCGTATCCAATTCCGAAAACTGGTGCAGGAAGCGGCCTGGCGGCGGCGATACGGAGACCAGGGCGCGCGTATCGGCGAGCAGGATCGCCTGGCGCATCTGGCCGTCCCAGGGACGGAAGCTGAGCGGCGTCCCCTTGTAGCCGCCGAGTTGGAACTGCTCGCCCCGCATGAAGGCGATGAGCTTCTCCGGCTCGACCGATTGCGCGCGCGCCGCGGCTTCGCCGACGGCGCGCACCGCGAGCCACGCCGCGTAGTCGCGCGCGGTCATCCAGCGCTTGGCGGCCTGGCGAAAGCGGTCTTGCAGCTGCGTCGCGCCCCATTCCTCGTGGGGCCGCGCCCAGGCGGTGGGGACCAGACCGGCCGTGCCGGCCACCGGCCGCGGTGCGTAGGTGGCATAGCTCATATAATCGCCGAATTGGTCGTCCTCGTCGGCGACGACGAGAACGTCGTAGCTCACCCCTTGCGTGAAATTCGCCACCTCGGCGGCGATCGAGTAATGCCCGCTGTCGGAGCGCTTGGCCCCCGGCTGAAACGTCCACGGCTTCTCCGCCACGAGCTTGGCGCCGAACTTGGCGACGGCGCGCTTGACCGCCGCGGCATAGGCGCGGTCGCCCTCGGTCGGGCCGACGACCAGGAACACCTTGGGCCATTGCTTGGCGAGAAGATATTCGAGCAGCGCATCGGCCAGCATGGCGCGGCTCGGCACCGTGTGCAGCAGGTTGGCGCGGCATTTCTCGGCGCGCAGATCGTCATCGGGCGCGGCGGCGTTGAAGAGCGTGACGGCGCGCGCTTCCGGCAGCGCCGCCACGGCGAGGAGCGGCGCCTCCGGCAGGTCGGTCACGACCAGCCGCACGCCCTCGCCGACGAGCTTGCGGAAGGCCGCCGCGACATCGCCGCCCGCGGGAGCAATCGCCTCGGCGAGGACGAAGTGCTGGCCGGTGAAGCGGCCGGTCGTATTGTCGTCGGCGATCCCCAGGCGCGCGCCGGCTACGCCCTCATCGGCGGGCGGCGGATCGAGATAGGGCTGCGGCGCTTCGCGTTTAACGCCCTCGCGGAGAAAGCCGATCTTCACCGCGGCCGGGCTTTGCTCCTCGGCCCGCGGCGAACCGAGGGCCAGCGCCATGAGCGCGGCAAGCGCCGACAGCGCGAGCAACGCCCGCCGCGCGCGCCTGCCGATCGGATGACCCACGCCTTCTCCCTCCCCAGCCCCGACTGCGCCGCTCTCATGGCGCTTCCGATGCGGCCACGCAAGCCCTCGCCCGCTTCCCGGCGAATGCGACGATGGTGGAGATATCGTGGCGGCTAATCCGCGAAGAGGAACGGCGCGTCGATGCCCCGCCGCGACGCAGCGGGGCGACGCCCTATCGTTACTTCAGGGTCTCGAGATAGGCGATGACGTTCTGGCGATCCTTCTCGTCCTTCAAGCCCGGAAAGATCATCTTGGTCCCCGGCACGAGCTTGCGTGGGTCGGTCAGGTAGATGTCGAGCTCTTCCGATGTCCATTTGTGCTTGAAGTTCTTCATCGCGTCCGAGTAGTTGAAGTTCGGAGCGGTGCCGGCTTCGCGATCCATCACCCCCGCCAGGCTGGGGCCGATCTTGTTCTTGCCGGCTTCCGTCGTGTGACAGAGCGCGCATTTCTTGAACACTTCCTTGCCGGCCGCGGCATCGCCTGCCGCATAGGCCGAGCCTGCGGCGACAAGCGTCCCGAGCACGGCCATGAATAAGACCCATTTCGACATTTGAGCTCCTCCCGCAGGAATATCCGAGCGCCGACGGAGGCGCGTCGCCTTGGCTGCCATCCAGATAACGTCGGCAACCGATCATTTCATCCCCAAATTTGCCTCAAACCGCAACCGCTCTTTGCCACCTCATGGGTGGTGATCCTCCTCTGGGTCTGCTGTGTGGGGCTGAGCCGAGCAAGGCCGGAGGTCGCCCTCGACCGCTGCTCATGACCGGTTCCGTACATGCATTCCGTTGGCTATGCTTCGTATCACGGAACGCCCAGTTTGCGATGGATCCGAGGCCGCCATGGACAATGGACGTCGATCGACAATTCAGAGACGGCTTCGAATTTGGAGAACTCATGGCCCGGAATCGCAAAGGTCCCCCACACCAAGCCAAGCACTTCCAGCCCGAGGATCATGCGCACGCGGCGCATCAGGAGGAAGCGTCGCATGGCCACACGCAAAAGCCCGGTCAGGGCACCCAGGGGGACGGGAAGAGTCAGCCGCGAAAGACCGCCCATCCGGTGGAGCGCACGCCGAAGGGTCCGAGTAAGGGGCAGTAGGCCCGGATTCGCCGTGGACCGGACGGGAAACCCGTTGCGGTCGTTCTGCACCGACGTCTCGATCGTTCGCTCGCATATGGGGCGTGATAGAGAAGACGAATCCACAGATGTCGCCTCCCGCTCAGGCTTCGGATAAAAAGGTTCGGCAAGGTGTTCGCCCTTGGCCGATCTTTTCTTCGCTGTCCGGCTACGCTGCGAAAAACCTGAGCCGGGACCTTGCGGCGGGGCTCACCCTTGCTGCCATCGCGATACCCGAGCAGATGGCCACCGCGCGCCTTGGCGGGTTTCCAGCAGACATCGGCTTCGTTGCATTTGTCGCCGGGTCAATCGGTTTCGCGGCTTTCGGCGCCAATCGCTTCCTGTCCGCGGGCGCCGATTCAACCATTACCCCTATTTTTGCTGGCGGTCTGGTGACCTTGGCGGCCATGGGAACACCGGAATATGCCGGTTTGGCGCTTGCGCTCGCGCTGGTCGTCGGCACCATTTTGATCGGCGCCGGATTTTTTCGCCTCGGCTGGATAGCAAATCTCTTGTCTGTTCCCGTCACGACGGGGTTTCTTGCCGGTATCGCCATTCACATCATCGTCTTTCAGCTTCCGGGTCTTCTTGGTGTTTCACCGCCCGAAGGCAATCTGTTTCACCGTATTGCAGCTCTCGCCGAGGACCTCGATCGAGCAAACCTCTATTCGGTCGCACTCGGCTTGGCCGTCCTTTTTCTGGCTCTTGGGTCGGAGCGCATCAGCGCCCGCATTCCGGGCGCGCTGATTGGCCTTCTTACGGCCACCGCAGCGCTCCTTTTGTTCGGCCTGGAAAGCCGTGGCGTGGCCGTCTTGGGCGGGACTCCGGGCGCGTTGCCGCGGCTTCTTTGGCCGGCAGTAAAGCTCGATGACCTGGTCCATGTCTTGCCGTTGGCGCTGCTCGTTTCCGTCGTGATCATGGTGCAAACAGCCGCGACGACATGCTCGTTTATCTCCGATCCCGGTGACCCTCCCGCCGTCAATCGCGACTTCATCGGGGTTGGCGCAGGAAGCATTCTGGCCGGGCTCCTCGGCGCCTTCCCGGTGAACGCCAGCCCGCCCAGGACCGCAATCGTGTCCGAGTCCGGAGGTCGCTCGCAAATCGCCGGCTTGGTGGCATCGGGGCTTGTGTTGGGACTGATCGCCTTCGGGGCGAAGCTCCTGGCCCATGTGCCGCAGGCAGCGCTCGCCGGCATCCTGCTTTTCATCGGCCTGCGGATGATTCGTATGCGCGAAGTCATCGACGTCTATCGTCGAACATTGGGGGAATTCCTCCTGATCATCGTCACGATGATCTCGATCGTCGCGCTGCCCATGGCGACAGGTGTCGTGGTCGGGATCGTGCTTTCGCTCCTGCACGGAATGTGGACCGCGACCTGGGCGCAAGCGATCGAGTTTGAAAAGGTCCCGGGGACTTCCATCTGGTGGGCGCCCAGCGGCAAGCCGAAGGGCGAAATGCTTCCCGGAGTCTTGGTCATCGCCTTTCAGGCGCCGCTCTCCTTCTTGAACGCTTATGATTTTAGACAAGGCATCCTGGATGCCATAGAGCGCCGCCCGAAGCCGCTTGACCTCGTCGTTCTGGAAGCCAGCAGTATCATCGCGCTTGACTACACCGCCTCGAAAATCCTCGCGGAAGTGATCACACGGTGCCAAACCTCGGGCATCGACTTTGCCGTTGCACGTCTCGAATCCGTGCGGGCGCAGGAAGCGTTTTCGCGCTTCGGCATCATGGACCTCCTCCGGCAGGACCATCTGTTCCACAGCGTGGATGAGGCTGTCACGGCCTTGACCGGGAAGACCTCACGGCCGGCCTTCGAGGCCGCATCTGAATGGAACGACGATCGATGAACCATAACGCCGGCCCCGCCATGCACGCGAAGCTCGAGGAATGCGGCCGACGAGGCCGCGCATCTGCCCGATTGGTCGCAAATCAGCAAAGGCTGATCGTGCGCGAAAAGGGGGTCAGAGCCGACAACGGTGCTCAACGCGGTGAAGGAAGGTCCGGTTCTCACACACGGAGCAGCCGTCAGCGCCCGCTGCGCGATGGTCAGCGGATGGCCTTCTCGCGATTGTTGGCCTGATCGAACCCCTTGGCGGCAGCGAGACCCTTTACGTCCTTGAGCACGGTGCCGTCGAGGTCGGCCTCGGTGAGGTCCGCACCCGTCAGATCGGCGCCCGTGAGATCGGCGCGCGCCAGGTTGGCGCGGAACAGGATCGCGCCCGTCAGGTTGGCGCCGGTGAGCTTGGCAAAGGCAAGGACGGCGCGATTGACGTCGGCGCCGGTGAGGTCCGCACCGGTCAGATCGGAGCTGGTGAAGTCATTGCGCATCTGGCCCATCGGCTGGTTCTTGAGATCGACGCCGAGACGCGCACCGACGAAGCGCGCGCCGCGCATGTCGACGCCGTTGAAGCGGGCGATGATTCGCGCCCCCGACAGATCGGCACCGGCAAAGCGCGGCGCCTCGCTCGCCGGCGCCGCCGCCATGGTGGTCGAGACGACCGGCCCGAACAGGCTCGCATTCGACAGATCGGCGCCGCTGAAATCCGCCCGCATGATCCAGGCAAGATCGAGCCGCGCGCCGCGCAGCTTCGTGCCGGTGAATTTCGCACCCACCAGCTTGGCGCCGAAGAGATCGGCCTGAGCGAGGTTGGCGTGGCTGAAATCGAGCCCGCTCAGATCGAGCTCGCTGAGATTCTTGCCGGACAAATCGGCCACGTGCTCCGCCGTCGCTTGCGCCAGCGCCGCACGCACCTGCTCCACCGTCAGGTCGGCCGCGCGGGCCGCGCCCGCCGCCAACAAACCTGCTGCAAGGACCGCCAGCAGTCTCGTCGCTCCGGGCATCGTTTCCTCCCTTGCCGCCGGCCGGGTCAGGCGCCGGCCGCCATGGCCCGCCAGGTCGCGATGGCCTGGCCGGTTGCCGCGACATCATGCACCCTGAGGATCTGCACGCCTTGGCTCACGCCGTAGAGCGCGCCGGCGACGGAGCCGGGCATGCGCTCCTTCGGCGGCAAGCCGCCGCCGACGTCGCCGATCAGTCCCTTGCGCGAGAGGCCGAGCAGCACGCCGCAGCCGAGCGCGTGGAACAGCGCCAGCCGCATGATGACATCGAGATTGTGCGCCGAGCGCTTGCCGAAGCCGATGCCGGGATCGACCACGATGCGCTCGCGCGGAATGCCGGCGGCGAGACAGGCCTCGACGCGTGCCGCGAGGTATTCCAGGACATCGAGCGAGGCGAGCGTGTAGGAGGGGTTGTCCTGCATTGTGCGCGGGTCGCCCGGCATGTGCATCAGCACCACCGGCGCTCCGGAGCGCGCGGCCAGGGCGAGGCTTTCGCGCTCGCCGGCGAGCGCCGACACGTCGTTGATGATGCGCGCGCCGGCGGCGAGCGCCGCCGCCATGACCCGGGCGTGGCGCGTGTCGATCGAGACGAGCGCGCCGACCGCGGCGAGGGCGCGCACCACCGGCTCGATGCGGCGGATCTCCTCCTCGGCAGGCACCGGCATCGCGCCCGGACGGGTCGACTCGCCGCCGACATCGAGAATGTCCGCGCCCTCGTCGAGCAGCGCCCGGCCATGGCGGATGGCCTGGTCCGCCGCCATGAATTCGCCGCCGTCGGAAAAGCTGTCGGGGGTGACGTTGACGATGCCCATCAGCAGCGGGCGCTCGAGCGCGAGCCCGGCCCAGGCCGGCCGCGGCATGGCCAGCCGCTCGAGTTGCTGGGCGATACGCTCGGC
>Ga0137392_10002856_pt1 | contig 10510 bp, 8 predicted proteins | sample 15con2h34AmetaG_FD_101394 | JGI IMG/M metagenome (GOLD analysis project Ga0137392, IMG submission 101394) | Vadose zone soil microbial communities from Angelo Coast Range Reserve, California, USA - 15con2h3.4A metaG | ecosystem: Environmental > Terrestrial > Soil > Vadose zone > Saprolite... | reverse complement strand
GGCCGCCCAACTCCGTGAGCGCGCGCAGCGGCGCGCCGGAGTCGCCTGTGTCGGCGACGCACGTGACGCCGCGCGCCCAGCCATCCCGCACGCCTTGCCGGGCTGCCGCCAGAAACTGTTCGGCGGGCGTCTCTTGCTTCAGGTCGCGCACCCGGCGGATCCAGCGGGTGAAGTCGGCCTCGCGGTTTTGGCCCGCGAGATGAGTCAGCTCGAGATGGGTGTGGCAGTTGATGAGACCGGGGACCAACACGGCGTCACGGTATTCGAGCAGCTCGGCCGCGGGGGGACTGGGGACACGGGAATGGGGGCCGACGGCGGCGATGCGCCCGTCGCTACCCACGAGAACGGCGCCGTCGTCCAGCGGCGGCGCCGTCACCGGGTACACCCGCCCCGCGCGGACGCGCAGCACGAGCCGCTAGGACATCACGGCGTCACGCCCGTGCCGAACGGCGAGTGCACGGGACAAGACTGCGTCGGCTCGGTGCCCGGGTAGAACCAATCCCAGTGGCGGACGGTCTGCGGACAGAATGGTGTCGCGATGTAGCCGTTGGACCAGTCCACTTCGCGGGTGACCAGCGAATCGGGCCGCTCCCAGTCGGCGGGCGGCGAGCGGCGGTCGTACACGTCGCGCATGAAGGTCGTCCAGGCCGGCGCCGCGATGCGCCCGCCGCCCGCGTTGTGCTGCATGATCGGCGTCGGCAAGTCGTACCCCACCCACACGCCCGCCACGAGGTCGGTCGTGTAGCCGATGAACCACGCGTCGGTGTAGGTGTCGGTGGTGCCCGTCTTGCCCGCCGCGGGATAGGTGAACCCCGCTTTCCAGACGGCCGTGAACGCCGTGCCCTGCTTGATCACGTCTTTCATCATGTCGACGATGAGCCAGGTGTGCGCCGGATCCATCACCGGGTCTTTGCGCGGGACGTCGTTGCGATAAAGAATGTGGCCCGACTTGTCCTCCACGCGCAGAATCGCGATCGGCTCGGCGCGCGTGCCGAGATTCGCGAACGCCGTGTAGGCCGACACCATCTCCAGCGGGTACACCGCGTTGGCGCCGATGTGCAGCGACGGATACGGCCGGATCGGCGTGGTGATGCCGTAGCTGCGCGCCTCGCCGATCACCGTCTGCTCGCCCAGTTGCATGCCGAGCTTGATAGTGGCGAGGTTGCGCGACATGTACAGCGCCTTGCGCATCGGGATCGGCCCAAGGGTTGTGTCGTCGTCGTCCTTGGGGCGCCACAGCGTCGAATCGAGCTGCATCACCGGCGGATTGAGCGGCGAGTCGTCGAGGATCTCCGTCACCGGATGGCCGGCGCGCACCGCCGCCGAATAGACGAACGGCTTGAACGTCGAGCCCGCGGCGCGCTGGCCCTGCGTGGCGCGGTTGAACTTGGAGTCGTCGAAGTCGCGGCCGCCGATCATCGCCCGGATGTAGCCGGTCTTCGCGTCGATCGCGATGAAGGCGCCTTGCAGGTACGGCGTGAACCCGCCGTGATCCTCCTCGGCGCGCGCCGACTCGATGTACTCGCGGTACGTCTGGTGCCCCGTGAACTTGCCGTTGGGCGAGTACACGCCCGACTCGATCGCGTCGAGCTGCGACAACAGCGCCCGCTCGGCCGATTGCTGCATATCGAGATCGAGGGTCGTATAGATCCGCAGGCCGCCCTCGTACAGCTCCCGCCCGAAACGCTTCTCGAGGTCCTGGCGTAGCCACTCGATGAAGTACGGCGCTACGTCGCCGTAATTGGTGCGCTGGCTGGTGAGCACGAGCGGGTACGCCTTCCACAGCTCGCACTCGTCGGCCGAAATGAAGCCTTGATCGCGCATCAAGTTGAGCACCACGTTGCGACGCCGCGTCGAGCGGTCGGGATGCAACCGCGGGTTATAGGTGCCCGGCGCTTTGGGGATCGCCGCTAGCGTCGCCGCTTCCGCGAGGTTCAGATCACGCGCGGACTTGCCGAAGTAGATCTGCGCCGCCGCCTCGACGCCGTGCGCGCCCGCCCCCAGGTCGATCTGATTCAGATACATCTGGAGGATCGTGTCCTTGGGGAAGTTGTGCTCGATCTCCATCGCAATGCGCGCTTCCTTCAACTTGCGAACCAGCGTCTTCTCGCGTGTAAGCTTTTCGGGGAACACGTTGCGGGCGAGCTGCATCGTGATGGTCGAGAAGCCCTGGCTGTAGCCCAGGGTGAGTACGTTCGCCTTGATCGCGCCGAGGATGCGGATGTAGTCGATACCGTGATGACTGTAGAAACGCTTGTCTTCCGTCGCGATGAATGCCTGACGCACGAACGGCGGGATCTCGCTGAGCGGCAACACGGTGCGGCGTTCGCCGCCCAGCTCCGAGATCAGCCGGCCGTCGGCCGCGTACACTTTGGAGGTCTGCTGCGGCGTGCCCGAGGGCCCGATGAGGCGCGAGATGGACGGGCAGCGCTCGGCTGCGCAGACGCGCGTCCACGAGCCGTACGACAGGCCGCCGCCGAACGCCACCGCCAGGACGACGCCGGCGATGGCCTTGCCGCGGCGGATCGGGTCGTGCCACCACGACAGCCACCAGGCGCGGGTCAATACCGGCAGGCGCACGGGGAGCGGGGCTGGAACGGGAGACGATACGAACGCCATAGACGACAACCTAGTGAGGGCCCAATCGGCTTGCCAGCATCCGGCCGCTTGCAGTACGATTCCGCGCCATGACCGACCTCCTTAAGGAACTCGAGTGGCGGGGCTTCGTGCAGGACGCGACGCCCCGGATCGATGCACACCTGGCCAAAGGGCCGGTGACGCTCTATTGCGGCTTCGATCTCACCGCTCCGTCGCTGCAGCTCGGCAACCTGCTGCCGTTGATGCTGCTGCGGCACTTCCAGCGCCACGGGCACAAGCCCATCGTGCTGATGGGCGGCGGCACGTCACTGATCGGCGATCCCTCGGGCAAGCGCACCGAACGGCCGCTGCTCCCCAAGGAGCAGATCCGCGAGCACCTGCAACGCCAGCGCGACCAGATGGCGCGGTTTCTTGACTTCGACCCTGGCCCAGCGCGCCTGCTCGACAACGCCAAGTGGCTGGTGGAGCAGCGGCTCACCGATTTCCTGCGCGACGTCGGCAAGCATTTCACGGTCAACGTGATGCTGCAGAAAGAGTCGGTGCAGGGCCGGATGGAGGCCGGCATTTCCTACACCGAGTTCAGCTACATGTTGCTGCAGGCGTTCGACTTCCTGCAGCTGTTCCGCACGCATCAGTGCACGCTGCAAGTGGGCGGCAGCGATCAGTGGGGCAACATCACCGCGGGTGCCGACCTGATCCGCAAAGTCGAAGGCGGCGAGGCGCACGCGCTGGTGGCGCCGCTGGTGACGAGCGCGTCCGGTAAGAAATTCGGGAAGACCGAAGCGGGCGCCGTGTGGCTCGATCCGGCGCTGACGTCGCCGTACCAGTTCTACCAGTTCTGGATGAACGTGGACGACCGGGACGCGGAGAAATATCTGAAACTGTTCACCGAGCGCTCACGCGACGACATCAAGCAGCTCGTGGCGCAGCAGGAGCAGAATCCCGCAGGGCGCGCGGCGCAGCGGGCGCTCGCGACCGACGTGACGACGCTGGTCCACGGCGCCGACCCGACCCGCAACGCGGGCGTGGCGGCCGAGATCCTGTTCGGTGACTTCGACCCCAAAGCCGCCACCGCGGGCGTGTTCGACATCCTGGCCGCCGAGATTCCCACCGTGCAGGCCGATGGCGCGGGCAGCCCCTCCTTGGTCGAGGTCCTGGCGCAGGCGGGGCTGGCGAAGTCGAAGAGTGAAGCGCGACGCGCGATCGAGCAGGGCGGCGTGTACGTGAATCAGCAGCGCGAGAAGGACGATCGGAGAATCGCGGCGGGCGACTGGCTCGCCGGGGGCAACCTGCTGCTCAGGAAAGGCAAGAAAGACTACGCGCTCTTGCGCCGGCGCGGCTGATCACACCACCGTTTCCAGCACGTCCATCACCTTCTCCAGTTCCTCGACGGTATTGTAGAAGTGCGGCGACAGCCGAATCGCGCCCTCGCGCAAGGAACACACGATGTGGGCGCGCTTGACCGCGTGAAACGCTTCGACCGCGCGCTCCGGCGCGACGCAGAGAATCGCGGAGCGGTGCACCTCGTCGCGCGGTGACGCGATGCGCACGCCGTGCGCGTCCGCCCACTTGAGCACCGGCTCGTGCGCCGCGCGCGTGACCTCGGCGATGTCCGCAATCCCGATCTCCAACAGCAGCCGCAGCGACTCGACCATCCCGTAGACGTCCTGGTAGGGCAGCGTCACCATCTCGAAGCGGCGTGCGTCAGTGCGGAAGTTGGGATTGTACTCGGTGAGTCGCGTGAAGTCGTCGGTTCCCTCGAACGCCATCCAGCCCGTCACCGCCGGCTCAATTTGCGGTATCAATTCCTTGCGCACGTACACAAAGCCGGAACCCCAGGGCGACAGCAGCCACTTCTGCCCGCCGCACGAGAGGATGTCCACGGGCGTCTGGCGCACGTCGAGCAGGGAGTTGCCCACACCCTGAATCGCGTCCACCACCAGGAACGTGTCGTGCTTCTTACACGCGGCCGAGAGCCGCGCCAGATCGGCGCGGAAGCCGTTGGCGAATTGCACGTACGATACGGCGAGCACGCGCACCCGCGGATCGGCCACGCGCTCGATCAAATAATCCTCGTCGGGCCAGCCCTCCGCCGTGCAGCGCGCCAGCTCGACTTTCACCCCGCGCTTCTTCAGCAAGAGCCACGGATAGACGTTCGCGGGGAATTCGCGATCGGAGACCAGCACCGTCTCGCCCCGCTCGATCGGCAGCGCGGTGGCGGCGAGATTCAATCCGAAGCTCGTGTTGGTGGCGAGCGCCACTTCGCCCGGCTCGGCGTTGATCAGCTGCCCCACGAGGTCGCGTCCGGCCTGCAGCAAGCCCTGCATGTCGCGGTCGGGCAGCAAGTGCGGCGCGGTGCGCTTGGCGTTGAACTGGTCCAGCGCGGCGCGCGTCCGCTCGGGGATCGGCCCGATGGACGCATTGTTCAAATAGACCGTGTCGGCCGTCCAGGGGAACTCGGCCTGGCGGATCGCCTTGCAGGTGTCGCGGATGGCGCGCAGCCGCGTGGGGTGCGAGACGACGTGCGTCATGCGGCGCGCGCGGCCAGGGCGTCGCGCAGGCCGTCGCCCAGGAGGTTGATGCCGACGACGGTCAGGCCAATCGCCAAACCCGGAAACAGCGACACCCACGGCGCCACGCGCAGCAGGTCGCGGCCTTCGGCCACCATCGCGCCCCAGGACGGCGTGGGCGGCGCCGCGCCCAGCCCCACGAACGACAGCGCCGCCTCCGCCATAATCGCGCCGCCGACGCCGAGCGTGGCCGCCACGATCACCGGCGCCAGCACGTTGGGCAACACGTGACGGCTCACGACCGCCAAGTCGGACGCACCGAGGGCGCGCGCCGCTTGCACATAGTCGAGCGCGCGCGTGACCAGCACTTGCCCGCGCACGAGGCGCGCCATGCCCGCCCAACCCACCACCCCGATCACCACGAAGATCACGGGGAGCGAGGGGCGAACGGCGGCGGCGATGGCGATGAGGAGCAGCAGCGGCGGGAAGGCGAGCGTGACGTCGGCCAGGCGCATGATCAGCGCGTCGGTCCAGCGGCCGTAGTACCCGGCCGCGAGACCCAGGCCCAAGCCTAGCACGAGCGCGATCGCCTGGCTCACAACACCGACGGTGAGCGACAGCCGCGCACCGAACAGAATTCTCGTGAGGACGTCGCGCCCCTGTTGGTCCGTCCCGAGGAGGAACGCAGCACCCGGCGCGTGCAGGCTGGTCGCGAGGTCGCCACGCACGGGATCGCCGGGGGCGAGCCACGGCGCCGCGAGTGCGAAGCCTGCGAGGACGAGGACGATAGCGAGGCCCGCGAGCGCCCAGCGGTCACGCGCAAGCCGCCGCCAAACGAGTGGCGCTGTCATAGGGTTCTCGACTACGTTACCCGGGCACTCACCCTCAGGGCAAGCGGCGCGCGCGGTGGATCCCAACACACGCTTCACACTCGTCCTGGGCGGCGGGGGCATGAAGGGCCTGGCCCACGTGGGCGTGCTGCAGGCGCTCGTGGAGCGCGGGCTCAAGCCGGCGCACATCATCGGGTCGAGCGTGGGCGCGCTGATCGGGGCCGCCTGGGCCGCCGGCCGCAGTATCCCGGAGCTGCGTGAGATCGCCTTCGCCCTCAAGCGCAAGGACGTCTTTCAAGTCGCGCACGCCGACATGGCGTTCAAGCGGATGCGATCCCCCGCCCTGTTCAAGCGCGAGCCCCTGATGGAGCTGACCCGCCGCCTGGTGGGCGAGGCAACGTTCCATGAGCTCGACCCGCCGGTCGTCGTCAACTCGGTCGACATCAACTCCGGCATGCAGGTGTTCTGGGGTCTGCAGGGACTCGACGACGTGCGGGTCGCCGATGCCGTGCTCGCCTCGTGCGCGTTGCCCGGGTATTTCCCGCCGCACGAGATCCACGGCCGCTTCTACGTCGACGGGGCGGTGCTCGACAACCTGCCCGTGGGCGCGGCCAAAGCAGTGGATGGCGCGATCGTGATCGGTGTGGACGTGTCGGCGTCGAGTGCGTTCCGCGCCGACACACAAGACGAGGGCTTTGCAGCAGTGTTCGCGCGCGCCACCGAGCTGGCGATGCAATCGGAGTTCGAGCTACGGATGCGGCTCTGGACCACGCCGCCCCTTTATCTGCTGCACCCGCGGGTAGAGCACATCTCGCTGTTTTCCTTCGATCACATCCGCGAGATGGTGGAGGAAGGGTACCGCGTGATGAAGGCGGCCTTGGCGCACCCCGCGGAGTGGCCGCAGAAAGGCGCGGCGGGACTCTATCCGCGGCGGCGCGTCCTGGTGCGGGTGGAGCGCGACCGCTGCATCGGCTGCGGCGCGTGCTTGGTGCAGGCGCCGCAGGGGATGTTCATACTCGATGCGCAGGGCAAAGCCGTGGTGACGCAACCGCAGCAGGAGTGGAGCCCCACCGACGGCTGGTTCATCCGGCACTGTCCGACCTACGCGATCAGCGCGCGGGCGGCTCCGGTCGCCGAGACACAGCGCCAGTCGGGGTAGTCAGACGACCTGGGCTTCGATCTCACGCAGGTCGCGGATGACGCGATCCCAGTTGTAGCTCGTCTCGACCGCCTTGCGACCCGCCTGCCCGAAGCGCCGCGCCAGCAGTTGATCGGTCAGCAGCCGCTCGAGCGCCTCCGCGACCGCGTCGAGGTTGTCGGGCTCCACGATCAGGCCGGTCTCGCCGTCCTTCACCGCCTCGGGCAGGCCGCCGGAGTTGCCGGCGATCACCGGCACGCCGCAGGCCGACGCTTCGGCCAGCGCCACGCCGAACCCTTCCACGCGACTGCCGTCGGCGCGGCGCGACACGCCCAGGTAAAGGGCCGCGCAATTGTATAGTGCCGCGAGGTCGCCGTCGGGCACGTTGCCCACGAACCGCACCGCGTCGGCGATCTTCAACTCCTGCGCCAGCTTCTTGTAGGCGTCGCGTTTCTTTCCCACGCCCACCACGAGATAACCCACGTCCATGCCTTTGGCCCGCGCCCGCGCCACGGCGCGCAGCGACGTATCCACGCCTTTGTGCGCCTCGAGCCGCGCGACGGTGATCGCCCAGCGATCGCCGTTCAGGCGGTAGCGGGCGCGCACTTCGCGCGTGTCGATGCCGGGCCGGAATTGCTCGGGATCAGTGCCCAGCGCCACCACGCGGACCCGCTCGGCGTGCGAGTCGAGGCCCAGCTCGCGCAGGACTTTTTGCGCCTGCTCGCGGGTCCATTGGCTGTTGGCGACGACGGCCGACGCGGAGTTGAGCAACGCTTTTGCCGTCTTGCGGGCGAACGGCCGGTGGTGGATGGCGTGCAGCTCTTTGAGGAGGTCGCCGCCGTGGACGATGATGCCGTACTTCGTGCCGACGCGCTCGTGCGCCCATTTGGCGGGATAGGTGCACGGACGCAAGGAATCGCACCAGATGAATCGTGGTCGGTGTTGGCGCGCCAGCGACGCCACGCGCCGCGACCAGAACAACAAGCCCACCGCGCCGCGCAGGGTTTTCGTCGGCATCGGCAGGCGGTCGATCGCCGCGCCAGGGAAGCGGTGGTCGGTTTCGAGCGAGTCGCGATGCTGGCCGGTGGAAACGAGCAGCTCGCCCTTGGGATAGCGCCGCGCGATCTCCCCCATCATGCGGGCGATGCCGGTTTGAATCGGCAGGAATTCGTCGGTGAGGAGAAACGTCTTAGGCGGCATCGTGTCGAATCCTAACGGGATGCCTCCCTGCGGAGCAATCGGCGGCTTATACTATGGCCGCCATGCACGTTGCGGTCGCGAGCCATCACCGGCTGCCCGTCGAGGGATACGGCGGCACGCAGCGCGTCGTGGTCGCGCTGGTCCGCGGCCTCGCGGCGCTGGGCCACCGCGTGACGCTGATCGCGCAGCCCGGTACCCACGTGGCCGAGGCGAGCGCCCTGGTGGAGCTGCCGCCCAAACGGCTGCGCGATCCCAGCCTCGACCTCACCCCGTTCGTGCCGAAGGACGCAGACATCCTGCACGCGCATTTCCCCGTGCACCGCGCGCCGCAGGTGGCGTTCGTGCAGACCTTGCACGGCAATCTCCGCAAGGCCGCGGTGGTGCCCCCGCATACCATCTTCCTCTCCCACGACCACGCGCGCCGCTACGGCAGCAACACCTGGGTCTACAATGGCCTCGACCCGGCCGACTATTTTTTCCGCGAGCGCAAGGAAAACTGGGATCTGTTCCTGGGGCGCCTCCACAGCGCCAAGGGCTACCACTGGGCGATCGAGGCGGCGAAGAAAACCGGTCGTCGCCTGATCATCGCGGGTGGCTGGCGCCCCAGCTTCACCGGCGCCGTGAAGTACGTCGGCGAGGTGGACGGGAAACGCAAGGCCGCGCTCCTGGCGCGCGCGCGCTGCCTGTGGAATGCGGCACAGTGGGACGAGCCGTTCGGCCTGGTCACCATCGAAGCATTGTTCTCGGGCACGCCGGTGCTCGGGACCCGGCGGGGCGCGCTGCCCGAAACGATCACTCCCGAGGTGGGCGCGTTGTGCGACACGCTCGACGAGATGCTCGCAGCCGCGGAGCAAATCGGGACGCGCGAGCCTGCCGCCTGCCGGGCGCACGCTGAGCGACACTTTACGCATCTCGTCATGGCGGAAGCCTATGTGCGCGTCTACCGCCACATGCTCGCGACCGGGATGCTGCCGCCCGGGGCCGCCTGATGGCGGCGGCCGACCGGCCCCTGACGGTGCTCGAGGTTACCGAGGTCGCGCACAACGCCGGCTCGACGTTCCTGATTCACGCATTGAGCGAGCAGCTGGCCCGCCGCGGGCACCGCGTCCTCGTCGGCTGCCCGGTCGACAGCGTGCTGGCGCGCTTGGCGGGCGGGGCCGGGCTGCCGGTCGTGCCGCTGGAGTTTCAGCGTCTCGGGCCACTCGCGCGCCGGCTCGCCGACACGCTGGCGCGCGAGCGCGTTGACGTGGTCAACTGTCACAGCACGCGCGACCGCCGGGCTTTGACGTGGCTGCGGTGGCGGCGGCATCTGCCGCAGGCGCTCGTCGTCACGCGTCACACCATGCCGCTCACGTCGCCGCTTGAGCTCCTTGCCATCGGGTGGTCGGCCGACCGTACCATCGCCGTGAGTCACGCCGTGGCACGCGCCCTGCGACGCCGGCTGTACCCGGGCGGCCGGTTGCGCACCGTCCCCAACGGCATCGACCTCGCCACCATCGACGCCGCTCCGCTGGCTGCGGCCACCGCCGCCGCCGCCGCCGCCGCGCAGCTCGGCGACCTCGCGGGTCGGCCGGTGATCGTCGTGCTGGCACGTCGCAAAGATCAGCACATCCTGCTGCAGGCGTTGCAGATCCTGGAGCGACCGGTGGTCGTTGCCTGCGTCGGCATCGAGCCCGACGCGCAGCTGCGCCGCTTGGCGGCCGCGACCCCGGCACGCCACCGTGTCGTGTTCGTGCCGTTTTCCGATCAGCCGCTCGCGTTTTACCGCTTGGCGAGCGTGGCCGCGCTGCCCTCGCGGATCGAAGGGCTGTCGCTCGCACTGCTCGAGGCGATGGCGTTGGGCCTCCCCGTGCTCGCGTCGGACGCCGGCGGCAACCCCGACCTGATCACGCCCGACGTGACGGGACTGCTCGCGCCGCCGCTCGACCCGCGCGCGTGGGCCGCCGCGCTCGAGCGGCTCCTCGCAGACCCGGGCCTGGCCGCACGCTTGGGTCGCGGTGCGCGCGACCTCGTGCGTCGCGATCACACGCTCGAGCGCACGGTCTTGGGAACGGAGGGCGTGTATCGCGAGGCGCTGGCCCGGCGCGCGGCGCTGAGCGGTGGCGCTCATTAGCGCGAGCGACGCATCCCCCACGCTGCTGCTCGGGTTCAACTTCCCGCCGCACGGCGGCGGCATCGCGCGGATGATGGGCGAGCTGGCGCTGCGCTACCCGCGCCCGCTCGTGGTGTCCACG
>Ga0137392_10002850_pt1 | contig 10516 bp, 10 predicted proteins | sample 15con2h34AmetaG_FD_101394 | JGI IMG/M metagenome (GOLD analysis project Ga0137392, IMG submission 101394) | Vadose zone soil microbial communities from Angelo Coast Range Reserve, California, USA - 15con2h3.4A metaG | ecosystem: Environmental > Terrestrial > Soil > Vadose zone > Saprolite... | reverse complement strand
CGACGAGACAGTCAAATTCTTGAACTTATCCCGGTTGGAGACGACCAGATTCAACACCGCCACCGACGTTTCGTTGATATCGTTTATCAAGCTCTGCGTTCGGCCCATCAGCACCGAGAACGCAATCAACGCCGGAATAGCAGTCAACAGCCCGAAGGCGGTGCAATTCATTGCTTCCGAGATACCCGCCGCGAGGATCGTGGCCTTGTCCGCCGGGTTTACGGTGGCAACGGCTTCGAAGCACCGGATCAGACCAGACACCGTTCCAAGCAGACCCGCGAGCATTGCGGCGTTACCGAGCATTGCCAGATAGCCCGTCCGCGCCTCCAACTGCGGAGTCTCGCGAAGGGAGGCTTCATCCAGGGCGGCCTGGACCTCTTCCTCGCCCTTGGGCACGTTCATCAGGCCAGCCTTGAGCACGTTGGTCAGCGGAGTGCTCCTCTGACCGGCGACGTAGTTGATCGCTTTGTCGAGATCGCCCGAATAGATGTGCTTCTTCAGCCCGCGGAGGAATGCTTCCTTGTTAATCGATGCCCTGAAGAAGAGGTAGAGAACCCGCTCGAGGATGATCGCCACGGCTACCACCGCGCATACGGCGATCGGGTACATTCCCCAGTCTCCTGCCGTCCAACGCCGAGCAATGTTGTCGAAAAACGACTCGCTCTGCTTGCCAGCCGTCTCTGCAGCAAGCAGGCTGACGTAGCTCAAAGAAGCCAGATTCATTGTCTTTGTTCCTCCGGAGACATTGCGGACAATTGAACAAACACAGAGTTTGTTTCACGAGCCGCGCGGTAAAGCTTAAGTTTCAGCATCGAACGTTGCTCGATGAGAGCGTAGAACTTTAGGGTCGGTGTGCCAACATGTCAAGGCGGAGGACGAGCGCTTCAACGCTTTCAAGCTCTCGAAATCTCGTTAAATATACGCGTTAGGCACTTGTGAAATAAGCAGCTGAACCGACGACTGGGAAACAATGTGCCCATCCAGCGTCAATTGTGTGTAATCCGACGATGCGACAATGGCGCCGATCTAAACCGACTTAGAAAGTAGCTGATTCGGCGGGATGAGCGTCGAATGTCAGTGTTTGGATCCTGGTATCTCCAGACGGCAAGCCAGGCAGCCGAATAACGAAGGTCGTGCCGTTTCCGAGGGAGCTTTGGACGTCGATTCTCCCGCCGTGACTCTCGACGATGTTTTGCGCGATGCACAGGCCAAGACCGCTTCCCACTCCATCCGGCTTGGTGGTGAAGAATGGCTCGAAAACCCGTTCTACCGTTTGGAGATCCATCCCCTTACCGTTGTCGGTCACGCGGACGACCGCATCGACCCCTTCGTGACTCGTCAAGAGATGAAGGCTGCCGCCAGGTTGCATCGCCTGGCAGGCATTGGTGATCAGGTTTACGAAGACCTGCGCCAAATTGCCCTTGACTGCCATCACCTCCGGAAGGACCTGGTATTCCTTTTCGACAGCGATTCCGTAATGGCTGAGCACGTGGTCGCAATAGCTTAGGGAGGTATCGAGCAAAGCGTTGAGCTCGACCCGCTCCAGCCGGTCAGGCGAAGGTCGCGCGTAGGAGACGAGCTGTCGGGTGAACCGTAAAATCCGTTCGCACCCGTCGAGGATCTTCTGCAGCTTCTCCCGGTCCGGATTTTCGGTGTTGATCGAACGAGCCAGCAGCGCATCGGCGTAGCTCACCACCGCGGTGAGGGGATTGTTGATTTCATGCGCGACCGACGCAGCGAAGCGGCCCATCGAGGCGAGCTTTTCGGCGTGGATGATGCGGTGCTCGAGTTCCTTGAGATTGGTGAGATCCTGCCCGAGGGCGATCATCCCATCCACTTGCCCGTCGGCGCCGAACAGCGGGGAGCTGGCCAGCGATACTTTCGATTCCTTTCCCAGGCAGCCGATGATTCGCGTTTCGAAATTGGACCCCTCTTCGCCCCTGAGCGCGGTCGCCAGCACCTGGGCGACCCGCTTCCGCTCGCCCTCCGGGATCAGGCCCAGAAGGTCCCGACCCACCACCTCTTCCTTTCTCCAACCGGTAAGGTTCGAAAACAGCTTGCTGAAGAGTTGGACCCTTCCCTGCCGATTGGTGGCGATGATCAGCGCATTGGCGTGTTCGAGCAGACCCTCGAGGCAATGGAGCACGGTATGCTCGGTTTGAGCCGGTGCGCGGTCTTCGGCGGCGCGGGTGGTTTTCGGCAAGACGACCACCCGTTCGCCACGACGCACGAGCGTGATCACGACTGGATCGCCGTCCCGATTTCTGGCGAGAAGCTGGGTGGATCCACCGCTCGTCGGAACGGGGAAGGTCTGACCGTCGAACAAACGATCCAGCGGCCGACTCAAGGCGGTCACGCTGCCGCACAGCCTTTGAAATGCCTCGTTCGCAACCACGACGTAAAGCTTCAAATCGCAGATTGCGGCGGGAGAATCGCAACACTCGAAGAACACACCGAGAGCTTCGCTCATCGCTCCGGCGTCAGCCCCCCTCTGGTCACTCTTCATTCGACGAAGCCTTGTCGAGATCCAGAATCTTCGCGGTTCCGATGTAGGACTTTGTTTCGTAACGGGTGATCTTGCCAATTTTACGAACGATTTCCGCCATCCGCTCGGCCTCGCGGTAGATGATCTCCACCGGCCGGTAGGCGAAGTCGTCCTCTTTGAGCTTGCGCTTCAACAAATCGGCGTACCCCATCACGGAGGTAAGCGGTTGATTCAGCTCGTGGGCCGCGGTACCGGCCAGCTCCACAATCACCGAGGTTTTCTCTGATTCCTCGAGTCGGGTCTCGAAATCCGACAGCTTGCGCTCGAGCTGCATGCGATCCCGCAGGTCGGTGAAGATTCCGGCGGTGGCGGTCTCCCGTTGCCCTTCGTAGATGATCGATGCAGTCATGTTTACCGGAACGCGCTCGCCGTTCCTGGCGACGATCTCCTGCCGACAGGCAGCGAGACGACCGCGCGCGCGGATCTGGGGATCTCGCAGCTGCGCCATCACCTGCTGGGCGACGCCGGGAGGATAAAGGTCCTTCACATTCAGGCCGCCAAGCGCCTCCTCCACTCGATAGCCACAGAGGTCTTCCGCCCCCTTATTGAAAAGGATGATTCTCCCGCGCATATCGGCGGCGATGATCGCGTCCACGGATGAGTTGATCAGTCGCTCGAGAAAATCCTTTGTCTGCTTTAGCTCGGTCGCGAGCTTTCGCGCCGCAGTCACATCTCGAAATGAAAGAATGGCCGACGCGCCGCCCTCGTGGAGGGGCGCGGCGGAGATCGAAAGGGTCAGGGTGCCGCCGGCCGGCGACTGAACCGCGCAATCCAGTTCCTTCCCCGACCCGCCTGCCGTGGTATCGCTGAGCAACTGCTGAATCACTTGCGCATCGCCAAGGTTGAGGAGGGACTTGAACTCCCTGCCGCGTACCTGCTCCGGGTTGTAGCCGAGCAGCTGCGCCCCCGCTGGGTTCAACATGAGCAACCGTCCCGCGGCGTCCAGAATCGCGATCCCATTCGAGACATGGGCGAAGTAGGATTGGTAGCGCAGCAGGTTTGCAGTGCGCTCTTCGGCTTTTTTCGTCGCTACCTGACGGGACATCGCCTGCCGGACCCTCAGGATGAGCTCGTTGGAGAGGGCGGCTAAGTCGACAAAGTCCGTAGCGCCAAGTTGCTCGGCACGCGCAATCGAGGCCGGCTCGGTCGGCTTCACCAGAGCAATCACCAGGACTCGGAATTCGACCCACCGCTGGAGCTCTTCGAACCCCCCTTCGGCGGTTACATCGATGATCGCCAGCTGGGCGTCGCTGGATTGCTGCGGGCCGGCTTCAGCCAGTCCTGCGGCCGCGAGGATTCTCGCCACCTGCGCCCGACTCGGAGCTCCGAGCGGAAAAATGGCGACCGATAATGAGTGGGCCGTCGTCTGCACGTCTCGCCTTTGCCGGCGCGCAGTCTACCCCGGCGCGCTCTTTGACGCCTCAAACTGTTCCCTTGGGCTCCGCCAACTAAGGCCTACTCGGTTGCGCCCGTACCGGAGGCGACAGGCTGAGCTGCGCGCGGCCTGTCGGCCGGGTCCGACTTCCCCATCTTGGGGGTCGTTCCAACGATCGTCGTGGTATCCGGAAACGAGACCGTTGCAGGGCTGCTGACTGCCGCCGATGCCGAAATGACCGAAGTGCTCTGCCCGCGGTCAAGGGCAACGGCCGCATTTGTCTTGGGGGGATCGACCGATTTTTTCGGCTCAAGGGCAGCCAAGCGAACCGGATCGCATCGAGGCGCCGCCACCCATGTTTCGGCAACCGGATCCCCATACTCTTTGATTCGTGAAGGGATCGACGGATTGTTCCAGCCGGATCCATCCGGCCGCGCTACCTTGAAATGGAGATGCGAGCCGCAGGCCCATCCCGTCTTCCCGGAATATCCGAGCAGATCGCCCTCCTTCACTTTGTCCCCCGCGGTCACGACCACGCTCTCCAGATGCAGATACTGCGTCTCCAGCCCATTGGCGTGCGAAATGACGACGTAGTTCGCTTCAGACGCAAATGAAGGATCGCACCCCCCTTTGGTGCTGTCGCCTCGCGCCAGACGCACCGTGCCGTCCGCCGCGGCAACAATCGGAACACCGGACGGCATTCTGAAATCCCAGGCCCAGGTATCGTTCATCAGATGGCTTCCGGTCGCATGCGCTTGCGATACCTGAAACTTTCGACCACATCCGAACGGAACGTAGAACTCAAGGACGGGGGGTTCCGGGGCGGACAGAACCGATGCTCCCGCCAGGCCGGAGGCCGGGCTTGCTGACGCCAGGGCGAGAATCAGGAGGGAGAACAAGGCAGCGCTGACACTGCTTTGTACCTGACACTTGCCTTGATCACAACCAGCAAGCCCACGTGTGCGCGCCTGCTTGGTGGGCGTACATCCAGATCAACTGCAACGCGGCGAGAACTGCCGCGCTTTAGCGGGATAAACCGGACGGCAGCAACCGCTGCGCGCCCCACCGGGCGAGCTGGGCTGCGAAAGTCACCGCCACGACGGTAGCCAACTTACGGGCGGCGGCGGCGGACACCACCGGAAAGGACCCTGAATCCTCGAGGGGCTCGGGAGCTTTCCACGCTTGCGTCAATTCCCGCAGGCGCGCCCCGAAGGAACTCTCGCGGCGTGAACGCGCGCGGGCAATGGCGAGGGCGACGCCGATGCCCGCCGCCGCCACGGCACACCCGGCGACCGCCATCACCAGGGTGAAGTGCTGCTCTGCCTGGTACTTGAGGTCGAAGGCGCGGCGACGCCGCCGGTCGAGCTCCCCAAGGGTCGCTAGCAACTCGGATCGAATCCGGTCCGCCGCCCTGTCCGCCTGCTCTCGAGCCGCGTTCATGCGAGCTGCTCCCGGGCAAGTGCCAGATCTTCCTTGATTCGCTCCTGCGTCTTTTGCATCGGCCTTTTCGGAAGACCACGGTAACCCGCGATAGCGCAAACCACAGCTACCCCGAGCAAGAGTCCTGCAACGATGAACGCGGCCGCCGGTTCGGCGATGGGAAGCACGAGGGCTAGCCCTACGAAAGCAACGCTGACGCCGCAAATCAGCAAACCCACGCAGCAGCCCAACAAAACGCCCGAGCTCCTTGCACGCAGCAGCTCCTCCTTGAGCTCGAGCCGCGCGTGCAACAGCTCCGCTTTCGCCAGCATTTTGAGCTCAACGACCGCCTGCTTCAGCAGTTCCGTCGTCCGAATCGTTTCCAGCGTCTCCCGGTCCGTCTGCTTCCCGGCTAAGACTGTTCTCGGCTGCTCGACGAGGTTTTCCATCCGATGCCCCCGGCTTGACCCTTGCGGTAATGTGCGGAGCGGCAGAATTGCTGTAAAGCCCCTCGAATCCGCGCGGACTGCCCACTGGGGCAAGCACCTCCCCCAGCCAGCAACTCACTCCCTACCGGCGGGTCGCTGCAGCCATCCGAGCCGTCTCGCGCCTCACGGTTGCGGTCTCGATGTTGAAGCGCGCATCTTCTGCACTCAAGGTCTTCAGATGCTCTTGTGCGGCGAGCAGCCGATTCTTTGACGCCTCCACATCGATCGCCGTGACCGGCTCTGCTTGATCCGCGAGGACAAGGATCCTGTCGTTGCTTACTTCGACAAAGCCTCCCGCGATAAAGAATTGCTGAGTGGTCGCTCCCTCGCGCAACGTGAGGACTCCGGGTTCCATCAGCGACAGAAACGGAGTGTGACCCGGCCGCACGCCGAACAAGCCGCGCGCCCCTGGAACGATAACCTCGTCCGCCTGCACGGCGACCACCCGTCGCTCGGGGGTGACCAGATCGATATTCAGCTTCGCCATTGCTCGACCTCAGCCGGCCAACTTCTTTGCATTCTCCACCGCCTCGTCGATATCGCCGACCATGTAGAAGGCGGACTCGGGCAGCTCGTCGTGCTTCCCATCGGCGATTTCATTGAAGCCTTTGATGGTGTCGGCGAGCTTGACGTATCGACCGGGCTTTCCGGTGAAGACTTCGGCAACGAAAAAGGGCTGGGAAAGAAATCGCTGGATCTTGCGGGCGCGCGCCACCGCGAGCTTGTCGTCATCTGAAAGCTCGTCCATCCCGAGGATGGCGATGATGTCCTGCAATTCTTTGTAACGCTGCAGGATCGTCTGGACCTTGCGCGCCACCGCGTAGTGCTCCGGCCCAACGACCTGTGGATCGAGAATTCTCGAGGTAGAGTCGAGAGGATCAACCGCCGGATAAATGCCCAGCTCGGTCAGCGCGCGGGAAAGCACCGTGGTCGCGTCCAGGTGGGCGAACGCCGTTGCCGGAGCTGGGTCGGTCAAGTCATCCGCCGGGACATAGATCGCCTGAACTGAGGTAATCGATCCCTTCTTGGTGGAAGTGATCCGTTCCTGGAGCTCACCCATCTCGGTTGAGAGCGTTGGCTGATAACCCACCGCGGAAGGCATCCGGCCGAGGAGCGCGGAAACCTCGGAGCCGGCCTGGGTGACGCGGAAAATGTTGTCGATGAACAGCAGTACGTCCTTGCGCTCCTCGTCTCGGAAGTATTCCGCGATCGAGAGCGCCGAAAGCGCCACTCTCGCTCTCGCGCCGGGAGGCTCGTTCATCTGTCCGTAGACCAGCACGCACTGGCTCTCCTCAAGCTTGTCGGTTCGGATGACACCGCTCTCCTGCATTTCGCGGTAGAGGTCATTGCCTTCGCGCGTGCGCTCCCCGACGCCCGCGAACACCGAGAAACCGCCGCGCTCCTTGGCAACGTTTCTGATCAGCTCCTGGAGCAGCACGGTCTTCCCCACGCCGGCCCCTCCGAACAGGCCAATCTTGCCGCCTCGGGTGTACGGGGCGAGAAGGTCGATCACCTTGATCCCGGTCTCAAACGCCTGCACCCGGACGTCCTGATCGGTGAATAGAGGAGGCAACCGATGGATCGGATAGTACTTGGTCGCCCGGACCGGGCCTCGTTCATCCACCGGATCGCCCACCACGTTCAGAATCCGGCCCAGCGTTTCTTTACCCACCGGCACCTGGATTGGAGCTCCGGTGCTCTTCACCGGGAGACCTCGGGCGAGCCCGTCGGTCGTGTCCATCGCAATGCAGCGCACCGTGTTCTCGCCGAGGTGCTGCGCCACCTCCACGGTCAAGTTGTCCGCCTGGTTCGAGATGCCCGGGTTGCTCAGCTTCAGGGCGGTATACACCTCGGGAAGGGACCCAGTGGGGAACTCTACGTCCACCACTGGCCCGAGAACCTGGGTGATTCTACCCATGCTGTGCACCGTTGCTGACATTCGGACCGCCTCCTATTTAAGTGCCTCGGCGCCGGAAACGATTTCCATCAGTTCCTTGGTGATCACCGCCTGGCGCGTCCGGTTGTAGAACAGCGTCAGGCGGTCAATCATGTCGGCGGCATTCGAGGTAGCTTTTTCCATTGCGCTCATGCGCGCGCCCTGCTCGCTGGCCACGCTTTCGAGAAGAGCGCGGTAGAGCTTGATCGTCAGCGCTTGCGGAACGAGTTTTTCCAGCACGCTCGCCATGTCCGGCTCGTACTTGAAGTCCACTGGCGCAACTCCCCCAACGCCACGCTCGGGCGGCAGCACGGGGAGAAGCTGGACGAGCGTGACGCGCTGGCTGATCGCCGAGACAAATTCGTTGTAAAGGAGAAAAACGGAATCTACTTCGCCGGCGATGAAGTGGGCGGCGAACTCCGCGGCGATGTCCGCCGCGGCCCGGTAGCTCAGCTGCGAGTACAGCCCGGCAAAATCCTTGCGAACCGGCAGCTTCCGGCGACGGAAAAAGTCGTAGGCCTTGCGGCCGATGGTCGAAATTTCGATCTGCGAATAGGTCTGCTGTTGGTCGTGAATGAACCGGGAGGCACGACGGAGCACGTTCGAGTTAAATCCGCCAGCGAGCCCGCGATCCGAGGTGAGGACGACGATTTCCACCTTCTTCGGCGGTCGCGCCACCAGCAGCGGGTGGACCACCTCTTCGTTGCGCGCCACCACGTCGGAAATAATCTGATCGAGCATCTGCGCGTATGGGCGAGCCGCGATGATCGCGTCTTGCGCTTTGCGCAGCTTGGCGGCGGCAACCATCTTCATCGCCTTGGTGATTTGCTGCGTGTTGCGCACAGAGCGGATGCGCTTCCGGATGTCGCGGAGAGATGCCATGCGTTGAGGGTCATTCCGCTCTCTAAAGCGGGCCGGGACCCTATACTGGCGCGGCGGTTATAGGTCAACAGGCAGTTCGCACCGGCATCGCAGTCCGGCCAATCGGCTATCGTGCTCCGGCATGCCTCGGCATCTTTGGAAGCGCGTCGCACGGGGACTGATCTGGTGGCTGTCGGGACTTGGCGCGGCGATTGGCGGCACTTCCTGCTACGTCCGCGCCAGCTACGCCGAGCGGATATTTGGCGCATCGCAAGTGCCCAGCGCACCAGTGGCGCTCGTTTTCGGAGCGGGGCTGGCTCACAACGGGCGACCCTCGCCGATGCTCGCGGAGCGCCTCGACATGGCGGTCGAGCTGTACCGAATCGGAAAGGTCGAGAAGCTGTTGGTGAGCGGCGACAATTCGATCCGGGCGCATGACGAAACCCAGGCGATGCACCGATATGCCATCCTTCACGGGGTTCCCCCGGACGCCGTGGTCCGGGATTTCGCCGGATTCTCCACCTACGACAGCTGCTATCGTGCCAAGGCGGTGTTCGGAGTTCATCGGGCAGTCCTGGTGACGCAGGGATTTCATTTGCCCCGTGCGCTGTTTATCGCCAACTCGCTCGGCATGGAGGCCAATGGCGTCGCAGCGGACGAAAGCGCCGTCGGCCCGTTGAATTACGAGGGGCGGGAGCTCTTTTCGAGAACTCTGGCCCTGGCGATGGTGCTCGCCAGACCGACGCCGCGGTTTTTGGGCGAAAGAGTGCCGATCGGCACGGAATGAATCGGGCGCCGTCCCGAATGGGAAAGCGCCCGACTCAGACTGAAAAGCGCTGGTTCGACTACTTCGCCATGTCTGGCTTCTTCTCGCCTTCTTTTTCATGCTTCTCGCCCTTATGGGCCTTCTTGTCACCCTTATGGGCCTTCTTCTCGCCTTTTTCGGCGGCAGGCTTATCGCTCGCCGGGGTTGCCGAACCTTGCGCGAATACGGCGAAGGAGAACGTCATGACCAACACTGAAATGAGCCGCTTCATGAATACACTCCAAGATCAGAATACGGCGCGAAATGCAGCCGTCGGAGTGTGCTAAGCATTGCCCGTGCCAACCCTCTTGAGACGAGAAGCCTGCAGGATTTGGGGAGCCGATCCTCAACGGTGCACAATCAGTGGGGACTATTTCCCCACATCCTTCGAAGGCCCGCGCGTCCGAACGTACGCGGTCCTGGCCTTCGAGCCACGCTCCGCCAGCGGGCTGCGACGGTCGTCCACGAGGTGGACTTTGCTGGGGGTATGCTAGCCGTGGCCTATTTGGATTCTCGCATTTCGATACGAGGCTTTAGAGCCAGCTTCCTATTTGTCGTTTCGCTGCTCGCCGCGGTCGCTCTCTTCACCCTGTGGGGAGATGTTCGGACGAACGAGCAGGAGGACGCGCTGGTCAGCCAGGCCTTGACCCGGGATGTGTTGATCGGCCGAATCCGGGTCGACGCGCTCAATCTCGAGTCCGCCGTCGATTCCCACATCCGCGGAACCACCGAGCAGGAGCGGAACTCCGCCGACGAGCGGATGGCCCGCATCCTCGATGACATCAGCCTGGCCAGCCAGGACTACACCAGGGACCTGCCACCAGCGGAAACGGAGATTTGGACAGAGTTCAACAACACCAGTCACTCGCTCGCTGCGCAGGTTCGCAAAGCAGTGACATTTTCCAATCGCAAGGAGGCGGATCGAGCACGACGGCATCTGGTAAGCGAGATCCGACCAATCACGGCCGCGCTCAATCTTCGGGCGGAACAGCTCTCCCAAAAGAATGCCGAAGTGACGACCAAGATGCTCCGGCATCTCCAGGAAATCCGGCTGCGCACGACTTATGCCGGTGCGATGGTGGCGGGG
>Ga0137392_10002847_pt1 | contig 10523 bp, 12 predicted proteins | sample 15con2h34AmetaG_FD_101394 | JGI IMG/M metagenome (GOLD analysis project Ga0137392, IMG submission 101394) | Vadose zone soil microbial communities from Angelo Coast Range Reserve, California, USA - 15con2h3.4A metaG | ecosystem: Environmental > Terrestrial > Soil > Vadose zone > Saprolite... | reverse complement strand
GGCATACCGCTCTGGCTGCTTCTGGAATCGGGGAACAAGCAAGGGAACAAGCTCGAGCGCCTTGCTGCTCGGTGGCACGCTTATTCCAAGAATTGGAAATCGGAAATTCAAAGAATAGCTTACCAAGCTCTTGAGAGCTTCATCCGCACAGGGTCCATCGGAGAATGAGATTTTCTTTAGGTCGTCAAACAAATCAGGAAAAGCCGACTCTTGCATTTCTCCGGCGACATAGATACCGCGGGAAATAGCTTCCGGATCCGTGCTTCGCAGGTCCTGCAAAATCAGAGGCTGCGTCTGCTGCGGATAACCAATGAACACCGTAAGGGCGATGCTCTGAGAAAACATGTTTGGATATCCCGGTTGTATCCCCACTTTTACCCATTGCTCCGGGGTCTTGCTCTCGCGATACCCGTCGATCCGGACGGGAAGAATCATCCAGTTATCCAGTGCATACCAACGTTTGTGAAGATCAGCGAAAATATCACGATAAACGTGGGGAATCTGGCTAGCCCGCTGCGGATCTGGCATCCGGGCAATACGGTCCACTTCGAGCCAAAGATTGTATTCCCTGCTTGCGACCTGGCGATCGTTGAAATCCCAAAGTGTGGGAGACGGACATTTCTGAGCGGCGGCAGTGGTCAACGCGAACAACAACGCGGCAAAGGCCCAACATGTAATACTTCCTGGGAGCATTGCTGATCGAACTCCACAATGCATCATCCTGATGGGCCTCGACCTACAGTTCCAACCCGCCGTCGACTACCAGAAGCACCAACACCGCGAGCATCACGGCGTTCTTTCGCATGCCTGAATTCTACCGCCGGTCTAACGAGCCGCCTACAGTTACGCACGTCATCGACAGCCATTTTCCACTTGCCCGATCGCGTTGCCTGGACAAACAAAGGGCGAAAATCGAGTCTTTCGGCCGTGACCCTTATGCCGCGCGCGGCATACCGGCCATCCTTTCGCGGTTCACCCTCGAGCCATTGCACTTTCGATCCGATCCGGTCCCCCGACAATGGATTGCATGGACATAAGTGCGAGACGATCGGTCAGCAGGAGAGCGAATTTCAACTTTAAGGGCCTACGCTACCCACTTCATTGTCAGTTTCTTGCGCTTTCTCGCGCAGTCGAGAAGATAAAGGTCAATCAACTTCTGGTAAGGGAGTCCTGTCTCATCCGCCAGCCCCTTGAAATAGTCCACGACTTCCGGACTTAAGTTGATTCCCACGGCTTGTTTCTTGCCTGTGTACGGGTTCTTGAGCTCCTTCATCTTGGAAAAATCATATTCCTTCTTCATAAAATATAAACTCCTTCTTGGTTGCTTTCCGAGCGGAGATGATCCGAACCACTGAATCGGATTCCTTGTAGCAGTGAACGACGACCAGAGGTCTTGCCGTAGAGCTCACTCCGATGAGGATAAACCGATCCTCTTCCTCCGAGTGTTCTGGATCATAGAAGAGGCGCGCATTCGGATCGCGGAAGGCGCTCTGAGCTTCTTCAAACCACACTCCATGCTTGGTCCGATTGCCCCTATTTTTCTCTCGTCCCACTCGAAGCGGAGCATTTCTAGATATTATCTAGATAAACTGTAGATTGCAAGCGTGTTGCTAGAAAGGCTTTTCTAGCGGGCGTAGGACAAAAAAGCGAATCATGGTGAACGTAACCGGGAGCGAACCAGTGATGTTTGGATGCTCGACTCGGCTCGAGACCAGAATTATTGGGGTCCAAAACTGAGTCCATTCGTGGGTCCAAAACCCCCACAACCATGCCCAAAACTACCCAATAGTTCCCTACTGACGGGCTCGTAAGTACTTGAAAAACACAGGAGGCGCCGATTGCAGTGAGCATTATGAGTCCGCTGCTCTAACCGCTGAGCTACGAGCCCGTTGTAAGGCACAGATAATCAAAGACTTACTTAATACTCCGTTCGAGTCTCGAGCAAGGGCGGCCCCATCACTATCCGCTGTTCTTGGCTCTGACGGTCGAGTTTCGCAATCCAATTATGCCGTATTTATTGGGTTTTTCCACTAGAACTCATTTCCTGATGAGATTTTTTGAGTCGATCAGGAGTCCAAAACCCCTGTTGCACCAACTTATCTCTATGACAGGCCGACTCCAAGAGCAGAAAACCGATCATTAGAACAAGATAATTCAGAAACGTGTAGTTGGCCGTCAGGATTTTCGCAATCTGCCAGGGCGTCACGATGGAAAAACAAACAATTCGCCAGCGTCTCGGCAAAAAAAGCATCCACACCAGAAGCAGCTCCAGCGCAAGCGTGCCGAATGCCGTCGCCGCGTGAAACCAGTGTGGAAGGTGGTGGACGTACCACCCGATCCACGTCGGCAACGGACCATTCTGGTAATACTCATCCATCGCCGTAAAGTGTCGCCACTCGGGATCGCCACTTACGATTTTCGCGACGCCCGATTCAAAGTAAATCCGGAACCACTCCCAGAGCAAAAGAAACACGCTAGCGCGAATGGGCGGATGCCAGAGGCCGACTCCCGGGCGCCATCCCTGCGGAGCGAGGAACAAGGAAATAAATCCCGCCTCGAGCAGCATGCCGGTCGTTTTCCTGTTGAGCGAGACAGTATTTAAGGCTGTGTCGCACAAACCAGGAAGCGACTTGGAAGGCATTTCCCCCAACTTCCCCTTGGGGAGACCGTTGCGGGAACCGACGTAGAACTTGACATTCGAACCGAACGGGCATACAGAATGATTGCAAAAGACCGCCCTATCTTTCCCAACGTTCCATGGCACGGAGGTGCGACATGAAGCGAATCCTGTTCGGTGGGATCCTTACCGCGTTTCTGATCCTTTGGCAACCGGGCTTCGCACGTTTGGCTCAAGAGAAAGTCCCAACTGGTTGGAAAACCGTAGCCGACTTCAAGGTGCTTAAGTTGTGGGAAGAGCCGAGCCTGGGCCCTAAGGAACCACAAATCGCCATCATGCAACTCTCCGTCGAAAGACAGAAAGAACTGCAGAGTGACCCCTTGGCGTTTTACAAAAAGTACGAGATCTTTAAACCGTCCTACAGCGACCTTTCGAAGGGTCAGTTCGTGATTCAGCTCGGTGAGTCCAGGTCCGCATCCGATGATCCCTATCTCGTGGTAGTGGTACACGATTCACATACTTACTCGGCGTCCGCTTCATTCGCGGTCGATCAGGTCAAGTAGAGAATCGGCGCGGCCGCAAGAGGGTGACTCTCACACCCTAAGGCGGAAAGCCAACCCGATGCAAAAGATCCTGGAAGTGTGCCTTGTCTCGGAGCGGGTCAAAGGCGTCGTCAATTTTTAGCGACACAAGATAGCGGTCGCGTTCCTTGTAAGCTTGTTCCAGAGCAGCCAGGGCCTGATCCTGTTCGGCAAGCGCGACATGCGTCATAGCTAGCAAGTACGGCGAAATGTAGCGAACCTTAGCCTGCTCGCGCAGCTTCGTTAGGAGCTTTTTCGCCTCAGGCTGCTCGCCGAAAGCCGCATATGTCCGGGCGAGCGCTACCAGGCGAGCTGGATTGTTTCCAGAAAGCGTGACCGCGCGTTCGGCTTCGGCGATGGCTTCGTCGCGCATCCCCTTGGCACGGTAACTCTGGCCCAGGCACGCGTGAGCGCCATCTGAGCTCGCGTCCAGCTCCAAGGCTCTTCTACACGTCTCGATGGCACGGTCGTATTGACGAGCGAAGTAGAAGGTCCAACCCGCATTGACGCTTGTCAGGAGGGAAATGGGATCTAGATCCCGGGCGCGCTGGACCTCGACCATGGCCTCTTCGAATCGTCCCAGGGCCAACAAATAAAAGGAATAGACTCGGTGGGCTTCTGCGTCGTTCGGATTGAGTTCGAGGGCCCGCTTGAACTCGATCTCGGCGCCAGACCAGTCCCAATCGCCATAGAATCGAATTTCCGCCAGCGCTGTATGTGCTTGAGTTAGAGAATGGTCGAGTTCCAGGGACTTGAGTGCATATTCCTTTGCCTTTGACATCGCCGCTTTCGTAGGAAGATCATCAGTCGCTCCGTAGCCGGCGAGCGCAGCGTAGCCGGGCGCGTAGTTCGGGTCGATTTTCACGGCTTGCTCGAAATACTGGCGCGCTTTTCTCGCCTGCTCAGCCGAGCCTTTATGCCAGTGATACAGGCCCTGAAGGTAGGCTTCATACGCTTCGACGCTCGTCGCTTGTGGTCGCGTCATCCGCTGCCCTGGGAGCAACTGAAGAGCCAGCGAGTTGGCCATGCGCCGCGACACATCGGTTTCCAGCGAAAATATGCTTGCTACATCGTAGTTATAAGTTTCGGTCCAAAGTGTGCTCTGATCGCGCACCTCGATCAATTGCGTCGCGATGCGTACCTGAGCTCCTTCGCGGCGCACGCTAGTCTCGAGGATGTAGCCCACGCCCAGCTCTCTTCCGATTTGGTCAATACGTTTCTGGCTGCCCTTGTATTGCATAACCGAAGTTCGTGCGATTACTCCGAGTCGTTGTGGGACCAAGCGGCCCAACTGATTAATCATCTCGTCGGTCAGACCGTCGCAGAAATAGTCCTCTTGCGGGTCGCGGTTCAAGTTTTCGAATGGCAGCACCGCCAGTATGATTTTCGCCTGAGGGGGTTTGATCCCAAACTGCCGACGAGCGAAGTAGGCTCCTGCCAACGCGATTACTACGAGGCACATCGCTACAGAGATGGCCAAGCGAAGCGAAAGATGTTTCGGCAGCAGCGTGCGCTCTTTGAGCGGGACACTGCATAGCCGTTGCAAAGCGATGCACAGGTCTTTTGCACACTGGTAGCGGTCCTGAGGATCCTTTTCCAGGCATTTCAAAATTACTTGTTCCAAATCCAATGAAATTTCGGGATTAAGTTGACGTGGCGGTACCGGCGCCTGGGTCTGAATGTCGGCGGCCAGCGCCGTTGCGAATTTTCCTCTATAGGGACGCTTTCCAGTTGCCATTTCGTAGAACACAGTGCCCGCAGCGTAGATGTCAGTGCGTGCATCTGTCGGCTCTCCTCGGAGTTGTTCGGGTGCCATGTAAGGCAGTGTTCCGGCGCCAACCGCTGTGCCACTGAACTCGTCAGTAGTGGATATTTCACTCACTGGCCGCAGGAGCTTCGCGAGGCCGAAGTCGAGGACTTTTACTTGCCGGTTTGGTGTCACAACAATGTTTCGCGGCTTCAGATCGCGATGTACAACGCCGTGTTGGTGTGCCTCCTCGAGCGCCTCGACAATTTGCACTCCGAGGTTGAGAACCTCCCTTTCTGACAGCGGACCGTGTGCCAGTTGGTCAGAAAGAGTCATTCCAGGGACGTACTCCATCACCAGAAAATCGAGGCCTCCCTGCGTGTCAAAGTCGTAGATGGTCCCGATGTGGGGATGATTTAGTTTGGCGAGCGCCAACGCCTCTACGTGAAACCGGTTACGGGCCACATCGCTGGCAAGCCTGCCTGCAGGCAGGACTTTCAGTGCAACGTCGCGATCAAGCCTCTCGTCATGTGCGCGATACACCACGCCCATACCGCCGGCACCGAGCTTCTCGATCACGCGGTAGTGGGAAATCGTCGCGCCAAGGAGTGGGTCCGCAGCTTGACTCAGAGTTTCATCCGTCGATTGGGTTTGGGGATTTTGTTTTCGCCCCGCGACGTCCGGCCCAGGCGAATCACCAGCGAATTCCTCCGGGAATTGATGCGCGAGTAGCGTTTCGACTTTATGACGCAGTGTGACATCGCCAGCAGTGACTTCCAGCAAGAACGCGGCGCGCTGGCCTGCGGGTCGCTCCAGAGCTGCGTGATACAGATCCTCGACCTGGTGCCGGCGGTCAGACATTTCTATACAGCTCCTGGCCGATCTACCCGGTGCAGCCAAACTCTAGCATCCCTTTCAGGTGCTTTCCACAAGAAGGATTCCCACGCCAAATCGGATCTCCTCCATCACGAGAGCAGTGCCAAGGCCCGGTTGAGAAGGTGAAAAAAACAGACGAGTATTGGAATTCTGCTCCCTGGAAAAAAGAACAAATTCGTTTCTTTAACCATGAAACAGGAACCATTCGCAGATCTCGATGCGGGTCTTGCATGGCATGCCGCAAAGCTGGGGCCAGGATCTCTAAACACCCACTATTGTAAGGTAACGCTTGTGATCATCCGCATGCCGTTGGGTCGTAAGCTCCGGTACTGGGATTATAACAATGCAATTCGCTAGCGGCTGGCCGGAGGCACGATTCCATTCATCCGCAAGTACTCGACCATCTGGCCGTAATGGTCGAAGATATGTTGCGCTCCCAGTACCGCCAATCCCAATCGGGTTGCAGGCGCATCCCCAAAGGGATGCTTGATTGGCGTCAGCAAGTTCTTCTCGTTGATGGAAGAGATGGCTTTGTGCAGGTAAGCAAACGAATCGTTGGCGAACTTTATTATTTCCGCCTTGGACTTGATGGCGGCCGGACCTGACTCTCCGCCGACGTCAACCGGCGGCTTCTCGACCAGGATAGAAGCTCCGGCAATATAGTTCACCGCGGCGATATGTTTTAGTTGCTCGGCAAAGCTGCGCACGCCTTTGAACTCCCCGTTAGTTGGCGCAAACGAATATTTATCTTCCGGCATGGCATCCGCCGCGGACATTAATTCCTTCTCCGCTCCCGACACACTATCATTTAGCACTTGCGCCACGTTGGCATTTTCAGCTGCGTTGGCCCGCATGGCTGCCAGACCTGCCCACGCCAACATCAGCAACACTCCTAGCCCAATGTTTCTATTTCTCATCAGCTCTCCTTGTGATTAACTCGCCTGCGATTGGCTCGTCAGTTGCGCTCGTTGCTGAGAGCGGTTATATCACAGCTGCGTAGCCGCAATGCTGCAAGACCGTCTGGATAGAAAAAGAGGCTATTTTCGGCATCCCTTCGCCCCGAAGATGTTCGTGGTGCTCGAAACACTCCGAGGAGATACCCGTGGCACAGGCGGCCTCCTACGTAGTATTTTGTCCTTTCATTGCCAATGGTTGAGGATGGAACGTGCCCTAGTCGCGAATACCTGCTCAAATCAAAGCAAGAACAAACAGGACAAGTCAACCTCGACCTGCTATTCAAGCTTTCTAATTCTGGCTTGACTTTGGCGCTGCTAGGCATATGGTATCGGTATTCTGCAGAGCTGATTTCAACCTCGCTGGATAGGCTTCACTAATCAGCTTTCGACGACGTGAAACGACCAAGGTTTAGGTTGGACGTTTGGTTCAAAACCTCCGGCTCAGGAGTTCTTCAATGGCACAAACGCCATTCGCAAACCCGGAACTAAAGCTCGAGACTGTGACCACTTCAGAAGAAACGCTTATCCGATGCATCGGCAAGCTGACATATACAAGTTGCGAAGTGTTGCGGAGTACGGTACACGGTCTACTTCCTCAAACAAAGCGCCTGGTGTTGGACTTAAAAGACATAACCTACTTGGATAGTTTTGGTCTCGGAGTGCTGGTGGGCGTCTATTTGTCCGCCAAACGGCAGGATTGTCAGCTGAGGCTCATCAATGTGGACCAGCAGGCGAAGAACATTATACGAATTACGAACCTGACTTACCTCGTTGAGTGACAAGGCGAATTCGTGAAGGGCCGATAATTGCGTTGGAACTACTGCAAATCCAACTTCACTTTGACTGTTCGAAACAAACCAATCAACTACAGGAACATCGTATGCACCGAAATGGTGCAGTGTCATAAAAGTGTCATGGTTTTTGGTTCAAATCAATGCAACACCAGACAGAACCAATCAGCTCGGAGTCTGCGCGAGGCTGTCCCAGTCATCGACTCTCGCGAGCGTGGGTACATTGTCCAAGGGCTCCAGAACAGTTCGTTGCCTCCCCGCTCGGCCTTGTAGGCTACGTGCGATGGGACGCACGGTCTGTTCGAGTTCCTCCTCTCCAGACAATCATTTTCAGCAGCTTTACAGGTCGCACTCCGGCTTGCCGACAACCCGGGAGCTACTTCGCGTAGCACGCCGAACAGAGACGCACCTACCGACACTTCTACGGATAGCGAGTCACAGATGCGAGTGAACTTTTTGACTTCTGGCACTTCATGGGGGTGGCTGATCTGAAGCACCAATCCGTAGACGCCACTACAGGCCATGTCCAAGGAAGGCCGACGCCCACGGAGCAGCAGCAAATTGTAGATTTTGAGATGGCGTTGTCATCATCGACAATTACGCCGGGCGATTGGACGCGCACGGCGCGAGTGGCGGGCCTGTATCTCTCACCACGCAACCGTTCTTTATCAGCATCAACTCCAGCGTGCACCCTCTTGTTTCACAATTCGAGCAGCCCGGCGGACTGGTTACGCCGGGCGACACTCATTTTACTCCCGCGATTTTCAATCCCTTTGACGCCTGGGCGTCGGTGCCAAACGCCTCACCGAGAGCAGCCGTTGCACGCGGACAGGCCATTTTCAATTCCAGGCCCATCAACATCACGGGTGTAGCGGGCATCAACGACGATGTGTCGGCCGGGGGCTTAGTTACCGGTGGCATGTCGTCGCTTACGGGAACCTGCGGCACCTGTCATGACACACCAAATGTCGGAAATCATTCCTTCCCAACGCCGCTGAACATTGGCACCGGTGACCCCGACCCTTCGAACGCGGCTGCCAACTTGGGAGGACTGGATGTGAGTTATTTGCCGAGCATTACGGTATGCAAATTGGATTTGACTACGAATCCACCAAGGCTGACGAACTCTTGCAAGACCACAACTGATCTCGGCCAAGCTTTGATCGACGGTAAATTCGACCATGTTGGCAAGATCAAGGGTCCGATCTTGCGCGGTCTTTCTGCCCGTGCACCATACTTTCATAACGGCTCCGCTCAGACGCTATTGGATGCGGTGCGGTTTTACGAAAATCGATTTGGCCTTGTTCTGACGGCTCAGGAGGAATCGGACTTGGTGGCATTCCTGCGCGCTCTGTAGCCGCACGGACTCGAAGAGTATCGCGGGTAGACGTAGGACAAGTTCGTACCGTTACTCAGATTGAGATTTTGGTTGCCGTTTGTCTAATGATCGCGAGGCTTTGGCTTACCCTCGGAATTGCTTGAGCGTCGCCGCCCGGATGTCCGCGAGGCGGAAGCCAACATGATGGCAGCCAATGCCCGAATCGGTGTCGCGAAGGCCTCCTTCTTTCCCAGCCTTGCTCTTACCGGGACAGGAGGGCTGGAAAGTAACGCCTGCACCGCTTCCTCCAACAACCATCTCAGACCTGGAGCGCAGCCTTCAGCGTCAGTCAGCCCATCTTCGAAGGCGGAGCGCTCCGCTCGCAACTCCGACTGGCCCGAGCGCCGTGGCAGGAAATGATGCTCTCCTACCAGCAGACGGTTCAAAACGGCTATTCGGAAGTACAACAAACCGCTCTGCAACACGCCTCTTCAATTCTGAGGCGGCCGTCGACGCCGGTTCAGTAGCCTTGGACGCCATAGATTAAGACCCCTCGATTGTTCATACGGCCCATTTCGTGGCGTCAGTGTTCACGGACCCACGTTAGCAAGGCGAGACGATAAATGGTACGCCAGCGGACTTATGATCGGTATCTCAGGTCAGTCTGTTGGTATGTTGCGGTGTGTAATTCGGGCAGTCAAGGGCGGTCCCTCCAGTCGGGAAATTGGCTTGCATCCTTGCACCGAAAACAGGTAGCTGCGCCCTTTTACGCCAGACTTTTTCTCGCTCATAGCTCATCCACGTGCGGTCGTCCTGCTGGTACAAGCGGTAGCGCACACCCGATTGCTTGTGGCTGAACTCGCCTGTGATAAGCCCGTCGGCGGCCAATCCGCTGGCCCTCGCCATCCCGAGTGACAGGTGGAGCAGGCCTCACTGCCCGCCTCGATGTTTATGCTCTTCGTCTGCGAGGAAGTCGGGATGGCCGGAGAGCGATAAAGAAGAGCCCGCGAACAGCGTCTTCGGGCGCATGATTGATGCGATTCTATCCGAATGAGGCATGAGTGACGGCACGGGATCGCTCACCGGGTCCGACCAGTCCCGCAGCCTAGATCCGTTTGATTGTCGCGAACCAGGCCGGTGCGCCATGGTCGTGGTATCTCGTCTGAATCCGGTCCGGTTCGATGGCGGCGACATTCCATCCATTGCTGGGGTTGAACGCCGCCCTCAGCTCGTCCTGACTGATGGGGTGCGGGCCAGTATCGGGACCATCGTCACTGAAGCACAACACATACAGGGTTCCATCGTGTTCGGTCACCGACGCTAGACTCGCCACGTATCCTGGTCGCTCGTCGCCGTCGAAGGTGTGGAACAGTCCGCAGTCCAGCACCGTCTCAAACCTGCGCCCCAAACGCTGCAGCCGGAACGCGTCAGCCGCAGCGAACTCAACCTCGATCCCACGGTCGTCGGCCTTCTCTCGGGCGATCGCCAGCGCCGTTTCAGCCACGTCAACGCCCAGAACCGACAATCCCAGCGAGGCGACGTGAAGAGCGTTCTCGCCGGTCCCGCAGCCCGCATCGAGCACCGCTCCGGCGAATCCGCCTTCGGATGCCAAACGCACTATTGCTGGCTGCGGCTGG
>Ga0137392_10002833_pt1 | contig 10542 bp, 9 predicted proteins | sample 15con2h34AmetaG_FD_101394 | JGI IMG/M metagenome (GOLD analysis project Ga0137392, IMG submission 101394) | Vadose zone soil microbial communities from Angelo Coast Range Reserve, California, USA - 15con2h3.4A metaG | ecosystem: Environmental > Terrestrial > Soil > Vadose zone > Saprolite... | reverse complement strand
TCCTGGAGTTGCGCAGCGCTTCGTACTTCGGCGACAGGTGGGTGACGATGTGCATGCGGGTCGGATTGAGCCACAGGAAGAACGGCTTGTTGTCGGCCTTGGGCCTTGTCGATGAACTTCAGGGCGAGGTCGCGGATTTCGTCGTCCACGGTTGCAGGAGGGCGATGATCATGCAGCCAGTTCGATTCTTCTTGGTCATGAGCAACTCCATATTCTCACCGCCCAAACGCATGGGACAGGTTCACGGTCTCTCCAGGGGATCGCACGGAAAGCGCATTCATCGCTTCACCCGTCGTGTGCGGACGCCCGGGGGCGTCCGCTTAGTCACATTGCGCTCGCTTTGCGCAGCTACTCGCTTGCGTTCGCGACTAGTCGCTGCGACCGGCAGTTTTGGCCTGCTTGATCTGATTGTAGACCTGACTGAGGTCGTAGCTCGCCGGGTCCTGCAGCGGCGGGTACGCCGAATAGCTCTCGAGTTCCTTCAGCCAGAGCGCCTGGCCGATGGGCAGCATGTTCCAGTCGTAGATGTAGGCTGTTGCAGGCGCGCCGATTGTGCCGCCCATGCCCATGAGCGTCTTGTATTGTGAACCAATCGAGGTCTCGAACGGGTCTCGCTTGATATTGACGACCTGGGCCCAGTGATAGGGAAGCGCTCCGGCGAGAAAGCCCGCCGGGTTGTCGGACACCATCGTGAAGTAGATCTTCCAGTTCTTGTAGCGGACCGCCGACGGATCCTTGCCCGAATAGTAGAAGAAGGTATCGCGCGACGACTTTTCCGAACGTCCGGAAAGGTACTCGGTCTGATCGACGCCATCGAGCGTGGTCTTCACGATGCCGGGATATTGGCCGGCCTCGATGCGCCGCTTCAGGTCGTCTCCCTTTGCGCCGCCCGCGATGTTGACAAACGTGGGCAACCAATCGAGCGCCGCGAAGATGTCGTTCTTGATTGTGCCGGGCTTGATGACGCCCGGCCAGCGAATGAGCGCCGGAGCGCGCATGCCGCCTTCCCAGGTGCTCAGCTTGCCGCCCTTGAACGGAGTGGTGCCGCCGTCCGGATAGGTGATGGTCTCGGCGCCGTTGTCAGTGGTGAACACGACGATCGTGTTGTCGAGTTGGCCCATGTCCTGGAGCTTCTTCAGCACATCGCCGATGTTGTCATCCATCTGCTTCATGCCGGCTTCGTTAAGGCCCCAATCCTTGCCGCCCGGCTCGCCGACCATGGCCATGTACTTGTCATTCAGCACTGTAGTTATGTGCATGCGCGCAGGGTTGTACCAGACGAAGAAGGGCTTGTTCGTCTTCTTCGGGTCGTTGCGATCGAGGAAGTCGATGACCTTGGCCGAGATTTCCTCGTCGACACCCTTCGATCGCTCGAGTGTCAGCGGGCCCTGGTCGATGCACTGCTGAGTCCTGGCTGTGCCATCCGACTTGCACGACAGGACGTTGCGCGGAGGCGTCAGGCAAATCGTCGTTTTCGGATCGACCGCGCCCGGTACCTCAGGGATGCCGGGGATCGGCGTATTCTTGCATGGCGGGGCAACCGTCTGCTGGGTCGGGGACTTGTTAAGGTCCGGGAAGCTCACGCCCTGCATCGCATCGAGGTGATACAGGTAGCCCCAGTATTCCTGGAAACCATGCGCGGTCGGCAGCGCGTCGGTGTGATCGCCGAGATGGTTCTTGCCGAATTCGCCGGTGTTATAACCGAGATCGAGCAGGAATTTGGCAAGCGCCGGGGTGCCGGGCCGCAGATAGGACGGGCTGCCGGGCAGTTGCGGAGGAATCATGCCAGTGCGCAGCGGATGCATGCCGGTGAAAAAGGCGTTCCGGCCTGCGGTGCAGCTCTGCTCGGCATAGTAATGCGTAAATATCGCGCCTTCATTGCCGATGCGATCGATGTTGGGCGTCTCGCCGACCATCAGGCCGCGATGGTAGATGCTCGGCTGGTAGAGGCCGATGTCGTCACCCATGATGAAGACGATATTGGGTTTCTGTGGCGGTTGCTGCGCCACCGCCGGCGTGCTGACCAGTCCGGACAGTGGCATCAACATCGATGCGCTCAACAAGACGGCGCAGGATCGCTTGAGACAACCGGACGCCTTGCTTGGCGGCGTTGCGGCAGAAGGCGGCTTGTCATTGAATATGGAATCCAACATGGCGTCGCTCTCCCTTTTATGATGCGTCAATGGCTCCTCGTCTGATGCATCGAAAGCCAAGGTGACTGGTGGAAGTATCGACCGGCTCCGCATGGCGCGCTGCCGGCCGGTAGCGTCGGCAGTAGTTCGGCGCGCACAAATGCGAGCCGCCTTTGATGACCTTGCGTGGAATCTTCACGTTGGTGGTTCGGGGGTCGTAGCTATCGGCCTCGCGCCCACCGCGCGGGTTCTCCGGGATGCAGCAGGCTTTTGGCGCATCGGCTTGGTGCCGCGGCGAGTACCAGTCGGCCGTCCACTCCCAGACGTTGCCGATCATGTCGTACAGACCGTAACCGTTCGGCGGGAACGCGGTGACCGGCGACGTGCGTTCGAAGCCGTCGGCATTGGTGTTCTGGCGGGGAAATTCGCCCTGCCAGGTATTGGCCATGTGACGGCCGGCCGGCGTGAATTCATCGCCCCAGGCAAATTCGGCGCCGTCGAGCCCGCCGCGTGCCGCAAACTCCCATTCCGCCTCAGTTGGCAAATCCTTGCCAACCCATTTCGCGTAGGCGAGCGCATCGCTGAAAGCCACATGCACGACTGGATGATCGTCCAGACCACGAATGTTGCTTCCGGGTCCGTAGGGATGCTGCCATTGCGCGCCCCTGGCGAAGGTCCACCACTGGCTGAAGTCCCGGAGGCTGACCGGATGGTTGGGCGGCAAGAACATCAGCGAGCCCGCATAGACCATGTGCGGGAGCATTCCGGGATAGTCCCTCGGATCGGGCGTAATCCCGGCGACGGTGACGTGGCCGGTAGCCTTCACGAACGCCCTGAATTGCCGGTTTGTCACCGGATGACGGTCCATCCAGAAGCCGTCCACGGTGACGCGATGCGCCGGGGCTTCTTCCGGATAATGCTTGTCCGATCCCATGCGAAATGTGCCGCCGGGTATCCAGATCATTTTATCGATATCTGAAGGATCGTCACAAATGGTGACACCGGACGCAAGCTTGGCCGCAGGGTGCGCTGTCATCAAAGCGTTACCTCCCAACCGATGCATCGACGTGCATCTGAGCGGAAATACCCTACGTAGGAGAACCCTCTGCCGCTATTGGACCGTGGTCCAACATCGGGCGCGGAATCTGTGCGGTCCCATCGGTAGCCTTTGTCGTGTCCGCGGACGGCGCAGCGTGATGCAGGCTTGCCCTCAGGGCCAATGTTGCGCCGTTGATTTTGCTGACAGAATACGACCCAGTTGGGCACCATCGATTGGATGTGAAACAGTCGAGCTGCAGCTCGTAGCCTTGAAGAGGTCAGAACATGATCAGCCTGACCGTTCGGCGGAAGATCATGGGGATCGCGGTCGCACTGATTGTGCTGATGGCTGTTACTGCCGTTCTGTCGATGGCGTCGGTCATACAGGTTGGCGACCAGCTGGATGAACTTACCCGGAGCTACATTCCTGCCTATGGCAATCTTGCGCGAGCCAATATTCGTTCGGTGGAGCGCGCGCTTGACCTCCGGCGAATCGTTATCGAGAAACTCCGGTCGCCATCGCATGACGTCGCGGCCATTCGCGCCAGGTTTGACGCAAAGGGAGGTGAATTCGAGAGCGAGATCCAGTCAGCGCGCAAGCTTATCGGCGGGCTGATAGAAAAGAATGCCGCCTCCGGCGATACCCGTTCGCTGGTGCGGCTTCAGACCCGTCTCGATGCGGCCGTTGACGATTCCCGGCGACATCTGAACGATGAAATCAGCCGTCTGCTGAATCTGCTGGGAACAGGCAACGCCTCAGCGATTGACGAAAGCCTAACCCGCGTGGATGCGCTCCGCGATGAACTCAACAGCAAGCTGGACGGGATCCGGGCAGACATGCTGGCGCTCCTGCGCGCGGACGCGGATCTGACCACCCAAAAGCAACGTCGTGTGACGTTGACAGCCGCGTTCCTGACGCTGCTTGCCGCAATCCTGGGACTGGTGTTCTCGCTGTTGGTCAGCGCGGGGCTCACGCGGCCGGTGCGGCGGCTACTCGAAGGCGCCAAGGCGGTGGAGGCCGGCAACCTGGATGGAGAGGTGCCCATTACGTCGAAAGACGAAATCGGACATTTGACAACTGCCTTCAATCAGATGGTGGAGCAATTGCGCCTCAAGGAGCGCATTCGCGAGACCTTTGGAAAGTACATCGATCCGCGCATTGTCGAAGGACTGATCGACCGGCCCATGCTGGCGGCAGAAGGGCAGCGGCGCGTCATGACCGTACTGTTCTGCGATGTCAGGGGATTTACCAGCACCAGCGAGGGGATGACTCCACAGGGTCTTGTGAAGGTCATGAATCGCTATTTCTCGACGATGTCTGCGCCAATCCGCGATCATGAGGGGATCATCGACAAATATATCGGCGATGCCATCATGGCGTATTGGGGCCCGCCATTTACGGATGACGCCGCTCAAGCGCGGCTCGCCAGCCTGGCTGCCCTGAAAATGCTCGAACTTGTTCCGCAGCTGAGAACCGAGCTTCCCGAACTGCTCGGCGTTCGCAGTCTTCCCAATTCATTCGATTTGCGGATAGGCATAGCCACCGGCGACGTACTCGTTGGCAGCATCGGCTCCGAACTGATGATGAACTACACCGTGATGGGCGACACCGTTAATCTCGCCTCCCGTCTGGAGGGCGCTAACAAGGAATATGGCGGCCGCATTCTGGTGTCGGAGGCAACCATCGCCGGCGCCTCCGACGCGGTGGAGGCGCGCGAGATCGATCGAGTTGCCGTGCTGGGCCAAAATCGGCCTCAAGCCGTATTTGAGATCATGGGGCGCAAGGGTGAGCTTTCGCCGGCGCAGCTTGAGCTGCGTGATCGTTTCTCGGAAGGATTGGCCTGCTACCGGCGCCGGCAATGGGATGAGTCCCGCCGCGCGTTTGAGGCGGCGCTCGCTATCGCCCCCAATGATGGCCCATCGATAACCTTCATCAGTCGTCTTGATAAATTGATCCTGCGTCCCCCCGGCGAGGATTGGGACGGCTCCTGGCGGCTTGAGCAGAAGTAACGCCCGAACGCGTAAGTCCATGAAAGACTTGATCGGAGAAAAAGCCATGAACCCAATGCCATTCGCCATCGTTGGCCTTTCGTTGTTTATCAACCCGGCATTGGCGCAGACGCAACCTCCGCCGGCGACGTCCGTGCCTCCCGCGACGGAATCCGCAGCCAAGGTTGCGTTTGGCGTTCTGCCCGGTCGCTGGGTCAGGTTGCAGGGAGGCTATGTGATCACGATCAATTCGGTAGACGCCGATGGTCGGCTTGATGCCAGTTATGCCAACCCAAGGCCGCTGCCCTTTCATACGGCCGTAGCTAGCAGCGATGGCAACAGCCTCAAACTTTTCTTTGAGCTACGCGCCGCCGGCTACAACGGTTCTACCTATACGCTCAGCTATGATGCGGCGAACGATCGGCTAACGGGCATCTACGATCAAGTCGTCGTCAAGCAGAAGTTCGAGGTTGTCTTCGTCCGCTCTAAACCGTGACGCATTGAGCAGGCGATCGTCTGGCAGCGGCCAATTGGCTACCATTTTGCGGGCGGCCACCATCCCACATGCAAGGCCGACCAGATCGAGCGGGCCGCTCAGGTGAAAACGTTTCCCATTGATTTTGCTTATAAATTGCCTGTCGCGAAAGGAGGCGCGTGCTGCCAAAGCGTGGTAAGGTTGCATTCGACCATCCGAATGACCTACCTCCAGGCGGCAGTTCCTTTTGAAATTTGTACTGGTGTATTTTTGGCGTGGCGGCCTTTGCCGGAATGACAAGGACGCGCATAGTTTGGTGGAGCTTGGTGCTCCTTTTTCTGTTCGGCGCGGAATCTCGCGCCGCTGAGCCTCGACGCGTGCTCATGCTGCACGCTTTCAATTACACATTCCCCGCTACCACACTGATCGCGGACGGCGCTCGAAAGCGCTTGCTGGAACGCTCGCCACAACCACTCGAAATCGATGCAGACTTTCTTGACCTGGCGCGAAACACGGATGCCGAATACGAATCTCGGATAGCGATGTTTCTGCGGGCCAAGTACGAGAGACGCCCCCCTGACGTGGTGATAACGTTAGGCAGCTTAGCTCTGCCATTCATCGTCAGGCACCGCGACGACATCGCCCCAGATGCGCCTGTCGTATTCACGTCCGTATCCCCACAAAACTATAGTGCGTTGCGGCTACCGCCGAACATCACCGGAATAATTTCCGTGTTTAACCTGGACAAGACGCTTGCGCTCGCGGAGCGACTGCAGCCGGAAGCTAGCCGCCTATTCGTCATTGCTGGAAGTGGGGAGGTGGATCGGCGGTGGCAATCGACTGCTCGAAAAACCATCGAGGATCGTAAACGAAAATTCGAAGTGACATACCTGTTCGAGCATACCTATGCGAATCTGGTTGAAGAAGTGTCGAAGATTCCCCGTGATTCGATTGTGATGCTCCTGACGGTATTTGCCGACAGCGAAGGCAACGCCTTTGTCCCAGCTCAAGTGGCAGGTTCTCTGTCCGGGGTCTCACCGGCACCGCTCTACGCCCCCTATGACACCTATATTGGCAATGGCATCGTTGGCGGCTTTGTTGAGACATTTGAATCGGTTGGTGTTCGCGCGGCAGACTTGGCACTTCAAATCCTTGCCGGGAAAGACCCTGCCACGATCCCACCCCAAACAAATCCGGGACAGTCCTATCGAGTCGATCACAGGGCTTTGGCGCGGTGGAAGCTCCAGGAGAGCAAACTTCCTCCCGATACTGCTGTCTTGTTCAAAGAACCGACGATCTGGACCGAATATCGAGGCCCCGTCAATGCGGCTATCCTGATTGTTGCCTTGCAATCGTTGATCGTTGGTGCACTGCTGGTTCAGCGGCAGAGGCGGTTGCGCGCCGAAAATCTGCTCAAGGAAAGCGAAGAGCGGATGACGTTCGCCGCCGCTGCCGCCAATATCGGGCTTTGGCAATTTGACCGGCCTCGAAATGAGCTTTGGGCGACGGAGCATTGCAGGGCGATGTTTGGAATCGCGCGCGATGCGCCGTTGACCCGCGACGCGTTCCTTTCGGCCGTTCACCCCGACGATCTGCAAACTGCAACCCAATCGCTTAGAAGGTCATTGGAAACAGAGCAACCTGCCATCAGCGACGTCCGAATTGTGCTGCCGAGCGAGGAGGTGCGTTGGGTTCGCATGCGCGCCCGATCCCGTTCAGAGGGGGGCGGCCGATCGAATCATCTTGGCGGCATATTCATCGACATCACCGAACAGAAGTCGGCCGAGGCCGAGGTCGCACTGCAACGTCTGGAAGTTGAGCATCTGATGCGCGTGTCCGTGCTCGGCGAGCTTTCCGGATCGATTGCGCACGAAGTCAACCAGCCGCTCACTGCGATCCTGTCCAATGCGCAAGCGGCTCTTCATCTACTGGCGCAAGAGTCACCGGATGTCGTCGAAATTCGCGATGCCCTCGAGGAGATTGTTCATGAAGACAATCGGGCCGGCGAGGTTATCCACCGCCTCCGCGGTCTTTTGAAGAAGGGCGAGCGGAAAGCGGAATACGTCAATATCAATGACCTTGTCAGGTCGACAATCAGCCTGCTGAACAGCGAGCTGATCGGCCGCGATATCAACGTCAGGCTTGATCTGGAAAGCGGCGAGTCCTTGGCGCGGGGCGATTCTGTGCAGCTGCAGCAAGTCCTGCTTAATCTTGTCATAAACGCGATGGATGCCATGGCCTCGACCCCGACGGCTCAGCGCTCTATCCTCATCTCAACTCGAGAGGCCCAAAATGGAATGGTAGACGTTCTCGTGAAGGATCGGGGACACGGCATCCGTCCAAAGGAAAACGGCCATCTGTTCGAGCCGTTTTACACCACCAAGGACCATGGTCTTGGCCTAGGTCTGACTCTCTGTTCGACGATTATACAGGCGCATCAGGGGAGATTGACTCTGGCCAACGATGACGGCGGGGGGGCCATTGCAGTGTTTTCGTTGCCAATCCAGCAGCCGGCAATCGGTAATGCATGACGGAAAAATTCACGGTCTACCTGGTCGATGATGACTCCGGAGTGCTCAAGGCGCTGTCGCGACTGCTCCGCGCCAAGGGCCATGACGTCAAGTCATATTCTTCGCCGCAGGTATTCCTCGAAGAGCACGACGTGGCTGTTCCCGGCTGCGTCGTATTGGATGTTTCGATGCCCGGTCTTGATGGTTTGGAGATTCAGCGCGTGCTGACCGCAGCCAGCGGCTATCATCGTCCTGTCGTGTTCGTCACCGGCAAAGGCGACATTCCGACCAGCGTGCGCGCCATGAAAGCCGGCGCGATCGATTTCCTGACCAAGCCCGTAAAGGACAAGGATTTGTTCGAAGCCGTATCCCGTGCGGAAGCTAGGGACGCCGAGTCGCGTCGGCTTCATTTCGAGATGGAATCGATGCAGGCGAAGGTCAGCAACCTGACACCGCGCGAACGCGAAGTGTTTACGCATGTCGTGGCGGGACGGCTCAACAAGCAGATTGCCGGCGATCTGGGCACGGTCGAAAAGACCATCAAGGTCCACCGCAGCCGGATGATGGAGAAGCTGGGCATTCGCACCGTCGCTGATCTCGTCCGCATGGCCGAGAAGCTCAATCTGTCGAAATAGGGAACACGTACCTATTGGCCCAAGGGCCAACTCGACGGGCGCGCGGCGCAACCGCAATAGTCTTTCATGGCGGAAGCTTCCCCATGGATTGCTATTGTGGACGATGATCCCGCCGTGCTCAAGGCCTTGAGCCGGTTGCTGCGTTCGCACGCTTTTCGTGCCCGGACTTATGGATCGGGACAGGAATTTCTCGCGGCGTTGCCAGCCGGTCTTCCGGACTGCCTGATTGTCGATCTCCAGATGCCGGAAATGAACGGTTTGGAGCTTCAGCAGCATCTCGTAAGCAACGGCATAGAAATTCCGACAATCCTGATCACTGCCTATGACGACGCCGCGTTGCGCGATCACAGAGGGCTGGTTGCCAGCCTCCGGAAACCATTGCAGCAACTGGCCCTGTTTGAAGCTATCGACAGAGCGGTCGGCGGCTCGCGCAGCGCCGGGTAGAGAACCGTTGCAGGCATCCGCTTCATATGGGCGGACGAGAAGAGGAGGAGTGCCGAGATGCCTATTTCAATCTCCATGATTGTCGTGAGTTCGCAGCTCGTCGTCACAGTCGCCGATAGGGTGCCAACATTCGACATCGCCCGTAGCTGCAAGCTCGACGTGGCCGCTACGGCTGGGCTCTCAGTTGACCAGTCAGTAAAAAGCTGCGCTAGCGATGAAAAGAAGGCGCGCCAGCGCTTGGCGAGCCAATGGTCAAAGTTCTCTAGTTCCAGCAAGGCGGAGTGCATTCCGCAGGAAAGCATCGGCGGCACGCCGAGCTATGTCAGTCTCTTGACGTGCCTGCAGTTTGGGAAGTGAGCCCGCTGACGATCCCCGCGCTGGCATTGCTTCCAGGATCGTATGCCCGCTTATAGCCGAGAGGATATCGTCCTCTTTCGATTATGTCGTGCAGGGCGCTGGCAGGGGCCGCCAAGAGCTTCCTCGTGAAGCACGCGCGGCTATAAAACAAACTGCCGGGACACGAGTATCCACAAGGACTCTGGTGCCCGGTCTGTTTTGTTAGAGAACTTTTCAGAGCCGATCGAGCGGTGCAACGATTGCGAGCCAGGGGTCAATGACGGCCTCGCTTCCGCACGACCAAACGCTTTCGCTTTCGTTTCAACGCGTCTCAAAGCAAAACCCCCGGCGGTTTCCCGCCGGGGGGCTCTGTTAGGTCGTTAGACCGAGCTTAGAAGTTGCGCTGGGCGCGCAGCAGCATGGAGACGGCGCTCTGGTCCCTCAGCTCATACGTGGCCGCAGGCTTGGCAACGGTGGCAGGAGGGGTGATAAAGACAGTACCATCGTACTTCTGGTCCAACGTCGTCCAGTTGACGTCGAGGGTGAAGGCGAGGTTCTTCACCGGGGTCCAGACGACGGTGCCACCGATCACTGCGATGTTGAAGTCGGGGTTGCAGTTGCCGGTTAGACCAAGCTGCGTCCGGGCGGTGCCGCCGACGCCGCCGACGCCGCAGATCGCTGTCTTGGCAAGAGAGCCGTATTGCAACGCGCCATAGGCACCGTAGATGCTGCTCGACCAGTATGGGTCCCAGTTGTGGGTGAAGCCACCGCGGAAGCCCCAAGTCTTCACCGTTTCAAGACCGCTATTCGCAAAGCCAGTGGTGCCGCCGCCGCCGGTGAATACGGCATCATTGATGGCGGCGAACCCGAGGCTCTGGTACGCGATACTGCGGCCACCAAACATCGCGATGGAGGTCGGGAACAAGCTCTGGAAGTTATAGCGGCGCGCACCGTCCGTATAGACGGCCTGCAGGTTCAAGCTG
>Ga0137392_10002830_pt1 | contig 10543 bp, 8 predicted proteins | sample 15con2h34AmetaG_FD_101394 | JGI IMG/M metagenome (GOLD analysis project Ga0137392, IMG submission 101394) | Vadose zone soil microbial communities from Angelo Coast Range Reserve, California, USA - 15con2h3.4A metaG | ecosystem: Environmental > Terrestrial > Soil > Vadose zone > Saprolite... | reverse complement strand
CTCGTCATGCCCGGCCTTGTGCCGGGCATCCACGTCTTTGGAGCCGCGTGGCAAAAAAGACGTGGATGGTTGGGACAAGCTCGGCCATAAAGCAACCGTGCGTTGCGCGGATTGAGTCCTCGTGCGAGTATCGTCCTCAATCCGTCGAGGGGTGCGGTGATGAGACGTTTTTTCGCAACAACCTTGTTCTTCTTCGCCTGGATGTCAGTTGCTTTTGCGCAATCCTCTGAACCGGATCAGAAAGCTCTGTTCGTCAGCTTCATCAACTCGGCTGGATATAAGTCCTATCTAGAGAGAATATTTAACCTTGGAGAACCGACTACTCTAAAGGCAGAGTGTCCGTCACTCGGCATTTTGGAATGGAACAAGATAATGATGGTCGAGCAGCCGACATTTGTCCGTTCCGGTGCGAATTATCAAATCACGTCTGGGGCATGGGTTGGGATGGCGGTGATGGAGCGTTGTGGGTCGCGCGTTACGAGACGCGCGCTACTGAAGGCCGTACCAGGTTCAAATGTCCTTCAGCCGACGTTCCTGCTTCCCGGCGATTTTCGCGGAAATCTGAAGTTGGAGGCAGATGCAATGCGTATCGTACTGCCAGGTCTGATGGCAGCTGCGAAGTGCACCGACAAAATCGAGTTCTTGAACGTCAGTTCGCATGGGCCGAGCACCCCGCAGGGTTGGTCGGAAACATGGACCGCAGCAGCGTGTGGGCGCCGCGTTGATGCCGAAGTCACATATAGTCCGATCTCAGGCGGAATGAATGTCACTGCAGGGAAGTGGAAGGTTTACTGAGCCAGGAAAGCGATCGGCGCAAGCGCGCCACCCTGCGTTCGGCTACGACGCGCCTCGCCGCCTGACGTGCGTGATTACGCCACCGCACCTTCAAGCTTGACCCGCTCGTTCACCAGATTCTGCAAGGCGATGTAATCGATCTTGCCGGAGCCGAGCAGCGGCAGTTTCTCGACGATCAGCACCTCCGATGGGACCATCATCTCGGACGCGCCGCGCGAGCGGGCGAACAGGATGAGGTCGGAACGCACCGGGTCTTTCCTGGTGGTGACGAGAACGATCCGCTCGCCTTTGCGCGGATCGGGCACCGTGGCGACGCCCGAGATGGCGTCGGGCCACAGTTCCGCCGCGAGCATCTCGACCGCCGCGAGCGAGATCATCTCGCCGCCGATCTTGGCGAAGCGCTTGGCGCGGCCGCGGATGGTGATGAAGCCTTCCGCATCGACGCTCACGATATCACCGGTGTCGTGCCAGCCGTCGGGCGGCCGCTCCAGCACGCCGGGGTTTTCCGTCCGCAAATAGCCGAGCATCACGTTCGGCCCGCGCACGAAGAGTCGGCCGCCGTCCTCGACCCCCGGCACCGGCTCGAGCCGCATCTCCATGCCGGGCAGCAGCCGGCCGACCGTGCCGAACTTGTTGAACATCGGCGTGTTGAGCGCGAGCGCCGGGGCGGTCTCGGTGACGCCATAGCCCTCGAGGATGCGCAGGCCGAATTTTTCCATGTAGACGCGGCGCGTCGAGACCTTGACCGGCTCGGCGCCGGACAGGATGTAGCGCAGCGAGCGGAAATCGTAGGCATGCGCCGAGCGCGAATAGCCGGCAAGGAACGTGTCGGTGCCGAACAGGATGGTCGCGTTCACGCCATAGATGAGCTCGGGCACGATGCGGTAGTGGAGCGGCGAAGGATAGAGATAGACGCGCACGCCCGAGACCAGCGGCAGGATCAGCCCGACCGTCAACCCGAACGAATGGAAGATCGGCAGCACGTTGAACACCTTGTCGGTGCGGCCGAAATCGATGCGCGCCTCCGCCTGCGCGGCGTTGGCGAGAATATTGGCGTGGGACAGCACGACGCCCTTCGGCGTGCCTTCCGATCCCGAGGTGAACAGGATCGCGGCCGGATCATCTGCCTTGCGCGGCTTGAGCGGGCGCTTGGCCGCGAACAGGCCGCGCAGCTTGTCGCCCCGCGTCACCGTTTCGCGCACGTCCTCGAGATAGACGATGCGCACGTCGTTCTCGATCTGCGCGACCAGCGGCGCGAGCCGGCCCTTCTCGATGAAGGCGCGCGAGGTCACGATCGCGCGGATCTTGGCGGCCTTGCACGCCGCGCGCACGTTGGCGGCCCCGGAGCTGAAGTTGATCATCGCCGGAACGCGTCCGGCCGACATCACGGCGAGCAACGTCACGACCGCGCCGTTGGCGTTCGGCAGCATCACGCCGACGGCGGCGCCCTCGTCGGCGAGCGACATCAGCTTGCGGCCCAGCACGGCGGCGCCAAGAAGGAGCCTGCGGTAGCTCAGCGTGCCGCCGACCGGATCCTCGACCGCAACGCGTCCGGGCCCATGCTCGTGCGCGGCCTCGATCAACGCCTCGACGATCGTGCGGTCGGTCGAGGTGGTGCGGAACACGAGCTCGGACATCACCTGGTAGAGGGCGGCGCCGGCCGCGATGCGCCGTCTCTTGCCCTTGAGCTCGGGCTCGACCGCAAGCTTGACGGGGGGAAGAATGTGCGCGGTCACCTTGGGAAACCATCGCCGCCTCACCTGGGAACGGTCGAGGCGCGAGAACGGCGTCGCATCGAGGCCCTTGAGGCGGATCGGCACGACCATGGCGCCCGATTTGTCGGCGATCAGGCCGGCGCCGTCATAGACCTTCATGAGGCTGCCGGTGACGGTGATGCGCCCTTCCGGGAAGATCAGCAGCGATTCTCCGCCCTGCACGGCGTGGATGAGCGTGCGCGTCGCCATTGGCTTGGTCGGATCGAGCGGCATGGCGCGCGTCATGCGCAGGAACGGCTTCGCCCACCAGCGCTGTGCGATCCCGCTGTCGACGGCAAAGACCGGCTCCTTGTCGAGGAACGACAGGGCGACCGACGCGTCGAGGAAGCTCAGATGGTTGAGCGCGATGATCGCGTTCGGCCCCGCCTTCGCGAGGTTCTCTATCCCCGTCACCTCGAGGCGGAAGAGTACGCGGAACACCACGGTGAGGAAATCGCGCAGCAGGTTGGTGGGCAGCGTCGCCGCGATCGCCACCAGGACGATCAAGTTCGCGGCGCCGATCATCATGAACAGGGCGGGCGTCGACAGGCCGAGTGCCTGCAATTGCGCGACGATGAGCGTGCCGGCGACGATGAAGGCCGCGTTGAGCACGTTGACCGCGGCAATGACGCGCGCGCGCCGGTCGGCGCCGGCCCATGCCTGCACCGCCGAGAAGGTCGGCACGATGAACAGGCCACCACCGATGGCGAGGCCGGCGAGGTCGATGGCGACGCGCAACCCGCGCGCGGAGCCAAAGACGGCGGCGACGCCCGACGGCGCCGACGGCGCGACGCCGTAGGTGCCCCAGCCGAGATCGAACGCGAACCCGGCAAGCACGAGCGCGCCGACCAGCGTGGGCAAGAGCACGATGCGCCCGTGCGCGAGCCAGGCGGCGAGGCCGGAGCCGATCGCGATCGAGATCGAGAAGATCGCGAGGAAGCCGACCACGACCTCTTCGGTGGCGCCGAGCACCGACTTCACCAGTACCGGCATCAGCGACAGCGCGACCGCGCCCACGAGCCAGAACCAGCTCGTCACCATGGCGCCCCAGCGCAGCCGCTTGTCGCCCCACAGCTCCTTGATCAGCACCCAGGTCGAGCGCGCAATGTTGGGATCGATGCGGAGCTGCGGCGCGCCTTGCCCGGTGCGCGGGATGAACAGGCTCGACCCCCAGCAGGCGAGCGCGAACACCATGATGAGGACGCCGAAAATGGCGGGGTGATTGCCTTCCTTGGCGGCGAGACCGCCGACGATCGTGCCGAGCAGGATCGCAAGGAACGTCGCGCCCTCGACCAGTGCGTTACCGGCCGGCAGCTCTTCCTTGACGAGGTGGTCGGGCAGGATGCCGTACTTGATCGGGCCGAACAGCGTGGCGATCACGCCGAACATGAAGAGGGCGACGAACAGGATCGGGATCGAATGCAGCCAGTACCCGGTCACCGCTATGGCGGCGACCGCGATCTCAACGAGCTTGATGCGCTGCGCCACGACCGCCTTGTCGAAGCGGTCGGCCATCTCGCCGCCGAGACCGGACAGGAGGAAGAACGGCCCGATGAAGACCGCGGGGGTGAGCGTGATGAGCCAGTCGGGGTCGGCGACCGCGGGCGAGAACAGGATCAGAATGGCCAGCGAGTTCTTCAGGAAATTGTCGTTGAAGGCGCTGAAGAACTGGCACCCGAAGAGCGGCAAGAACCGCCGCGTGGTCATGAGACGCGTGAACATGCAGATCCTTTACGCCTACGCGAGCGGCGGCAGGGCCACAACCGGCATTCCGCGCATGAGCATAGGCACCCCCTCCGGGCCGCTGTGCGGCCGCACCCCCATGATTCCACAGCGTTCTCCCGTTCCCGGGAGGCGCGCCGCGGGCCCCACCTTAACCTCTCTCGCGGCTTACGGAAAATCCCCCTTGTGCCGCGAACCCGAAGTTCGCACGTCCGGTGCCGCAAGCTCGGTTGCGAACGTCGGGTTCAAAAGCGGCACTAGAATCATAGAGTTGCCAGTGTCCCTTTGATTCCGAAGTTCGCACAAGAGGCTGCCGCGAGGTTTTGCGAACTTCGGAATCGGGACACTGGCCCGGTTTTCTCTTGCATCGGCCTCGTTTATCGTCCGGCGCTTTCGAGCTTCCGGGGGTCGGGGGCGAGCAGGGCAGGGAGCGCAGGGCGGACGATGGCTTGGACGAAGGCTGCCGCGTTGGCGGATCTGAAGGAACGCGGCCTGATGGATACCGAGATCGACGGGACCGAGATCGCGCTCTACTGGGTGGATGGCGCACCCTATGCGACCGAGAACATCTGTACGCACGCCTTCGCCCGGCTGTCGGAAGGATTCCTGGACGGCGAGTGCATCGAATGCCCGGTCCATCAGGCGCTGTTCAACGTGAAGACGGGCGAAGCCGTCTCGCCGCCCGCCTATCAGCCGGTCAAGACCTTTCCGTGCCGGATCGAGGGCGAGGACGTGATGGTCGAGGTGTGATGATGAGCGAATAGGGCGTAGCGAATAGCAAATGGTCCTATTCGCTACTCACCACTCGCTTAAGACAGGCGGCCGTGCCGGACGCGACGGAAGGTCAATCGCACCGAAGTCGTGAATTCGTGACCGCAGGCCTCGCACGACCACATGTGGCGTACGTGGCGCGCGTTCACATATTCGGACGCCGCCGGCGCGAAGATCAGGTCACGGCATTCGGGACAATATGGGAGGGGAAGGCGTCGCGGTTGAACCGGAGCGACCCGCAGTTCAGGCTGGGCGTTCATGGAAACCTCCTCCGGTTTCCCCCTTCGCTTCTCTATTCCCCATTGCGAAGAATAGCGCGTCCTCTTTGGCATTTGAATGGCGCGTAGATGAAATTTTTTTAAAATGCACCTCGCAGCTCCTACAGTGCGTGGAGCAGGTTGAAGAAAGCGAATCGTGCAATGAACGCGCCCAACCGGTCTGCCGGCGCTGCAGTGCGGAATGCGAGAACGTCATGATTCAACGCTCGTTTGTCGCGCTCGCGATTTTTTCATTGAGTTTGACGCTGCTCTGCACAAATGCGTCCGCGCAGAGCTCGGCCGCGTCCTATCCCGAGCGCACCGTCCGTATCATCGTGCCGTTCCCGGCGGGCGGCGCGACCGACATTGTCGCGCGCATGGTTGCCGAGCGACTCGCACAGGGCTGGAACCGGCCGGTCGTCGTCGAGAATACGGCGGGCGCCGCCGGCGCCACCGGCACGGCGCTCGCCGCCAAGGCCGCGCCCGACGGCCACACGCTGCTGGTCGCGACGGGTACCACCACGACGCTGCTTCCGCATCTGCGCAGCAATCTGGGTTTCGATCCGATGCGCGACTTCGACGCGATATCGCTGATGTGCTCGTTTCCCAATGTGCTGGTGGTGCGTCCCGATATCGCCGCGACGAGCGTGGCCGAGCTGATCGCGCTCGTGCGCGCCGCGCCCGGCAAGTATTCCTATGCGAGCAGCGGCTTCGGCGGGTCGCCCCATCTCGCCGCCGAATGGTTCAAGCACTTGAGCCGGACCAACATCCTGCATGTGCCCTATACCGGCAGCGGGCCCGCGCTCCCGGCGCTGCTCGGCGGCCATGTCGATATGATGTTCGACACGATGCCGTCGGTGTGGCCGCAGGTGGTCGACGGCAAGCTGCGGGCGTTGGCGGTGACGACTGGGGAGCGGGTGCCGTTCCTGCCTGATCTGCCGGCCATCGCCGAGACCTTGCCGGGATTCGACGTGGCGTCATGGCTCGGCATCATGGTGCCCAACGGAACGCCGAGCGGCGTGCGCGCGGAGATTTCGGCGCGGCTGACGCAAATCCTGCGGGAGCCGGCGCTGGTGCAGCGGCTCAGGGAGCTGGGCGCGGTGGCGCGCAGCACGACGCCGGAAGAGTTCGCGGCATTCATCCAGAGAGATTTTCAGAAGTGGGGCCGCGTGACGCGCGAGACCGGGATCAAGCTCGACAACTGAGCGCGAATGGCGAGTAGCCAATAGTTAACCGCCGTTTACCAATCGGTCCTCTACCCGCTATTCGCCACTCGCTATTTGCCGCCGCTCCTGCCGGCACGCTGCGAAATTCATCAATCGCAGCAACGTCAACGCTTTGGAAAGGTAAACAAGGTGAAAATCCCGGCCATCTGGAATCGGCGGGCGGCCCTTTTTGGGGCAGGGGGCCGCGCGCATCCGCGACGCGAAACCGAAGGACATCATTCCATGCGCATATCTCCGCTGAAGGCCCTTTCCGTGGCGCTCGTCGTGCTCCTCACGGCCGGTCTATCGGCCGCCGCCGAGAACGGGGTATCGGCCGACAAGATCGTGTTCGGCCAGGCCGCGGCGCTCGACGGTCCAGCCGCCGCGCTCGGGCAGGGCATGAAGGTCGGGCTCGAAGCGGCCTTTGCGGAGGCGAACAAGGCGGGCGGCGTCAAGGGCCGCAAGCTCGAGCTCAGAAGCGTCGACGACGGCTATGAGCCGACGAAGTCGATCGAGGCGGTGAAGAAGCTGCTCGGCGAGGACAAGGTCTTCGCCATCGCCGGTCCGGTCGGCACTCCGACGGCGGCGGCGATCATGCCGATCACGATCGGCGCGGGCGCGCCCTTCATCGGCGCGTTCACCGGCGCGGAGCTGCTGCGCGATCCCTATAAGCCGTTGGTGGTCAATGTGCGCGCCAGCTATTTCCAGGAAACCGAGGCGATGGTCGAGCATCTCACCAAGGACCTCGGGGCGACCAAGATCGCGATCATGTATCAGGATGATGCGTTCGGTCAGGCCGGCCTCGCCGGCGTGAAGCGCGCGCTGGAGAAGCGCAAGATGGAGCTTGCCGCCGAAGGCACGTTCGAGCGCAACACCACGGCGGTGAAAGGCGGGCTCCTGGCCATCAAGAAGGCCGATCCGCACGCCGTCATCATGATCGCGCCCTACAAGCCCGCGGCCGAATTCTTCAAGCTCGCGAAGATGATCAAGCTCGATGTGCCGATCGTGAACATCTCATTCGTGGGCTCCGACGCGTTCGCCAAGGAGCTCGGCACTGCCGGCGCCGGCGCCATCGTGACCCAGGTGGTGCCTTTCCCGAAGGATACCGCGATTCCGGTGGTCGCGCGCTATCACGCCGCGCTCAAGGCGAGCGCTCCCGACGCCCAGCCCGGCTTCGTCTCGTTGGAAGGCTACCTCGCCGGCCGCGCCATCATCGCGGCGCTCGAGAAGATCAACGGCGAGCCCACCCGGCAGGGTTTCGTCGAGGCGGTGCAAAAGAGCGGCGGCTTCGATCTCGGCGGCTTCAAGCTCACCTACGGCCCGTCCAACAATCGCGGATCGGACCAAGTCTTTCTGACGGTGCTGCAGGCCGACGGCAACTTCAAGGCGGTCACGCGGCTGGAGAAGGCGAAGTAGTGACCACCGGCGCCCACACCCCGCGTATCGCACAAGTGTCGAGCGTCCCGCGAGCACGCAAATGAAAAAGAAAATCGCATTGCCGTGGGGTCGCCTGGGCCTGCGCGGCCGCCTGTTCGCCGCGTTCGGCGCGGTCGCCGCATTGACGGTGCTCGCCAGCGCGAACGCGCTGATCTCGTACGACGGCATTGGCCGCTCGCTCGGCGTCGTCACCGGGACGAGCCTGCCGCAGGTGACGCAGGCCGCGCGCATCGCCAAGGAAGCGGCCGAAGTGATTGCCGCCGCACAGGCCTTGCTCGCCGCCGACACGGCCGAGCGCGGGCGCGCGCTCAGTGCGCTCGAGACGGAACGCCGCGAGCTGGTGCAGGCGGTGAACGCGCTCCCCACCGAGGATGCGGCCAAGCTCAAGGAGACCGCCGCCCGCATGTCGGAGAACCTCGACCGGCTGGCGCGCGCGGTCGCCGACCGGCAGGCGACGGCCGCCGCCCGCGTTGGCATGGTCGACGCATTGCGCAGGGTCCATCAGAAACTTGCGGAAAAGCTCGCGCCCATCGCGGATGACGCCGGCTTTGCGCTCGTGCTCGGCCTGCAGACGGCGACGGAGAAGCGCGATCTCGCTGCCGTCGAGCAGACGCTGGGCGGGCTTGCCAATAACGAGCTTGTCGCGCTGCAGGCGGTGCTCGAGCTGCGTGCCGAATCCAATCTCGTTCTCGGCATCCTCGTCGAGATCGCCGACCTGGCATCGAGCGATCTCATACCGGTGGTCAAGCAGCGGTTCGTTGCCGCCGCGGGTCATCTCGACAAGGCCGCCGCCGCGCTCAAGGAACCGGAGATCACCAACTTGGCGGCCGAACTGGTGAGTTTTGGCCGGCGCAACGGCAACGTGTTCGAGCTCAAGGAGAAGGAATTCGCCGGTGCGATCGCCGGCGCCAAGGTCGTGGCGGAAAACCGGGTGCTCGCGGCCGATCTCGATCAGCAGGTCGTGGCCTTGGGTGCGCGCAGCGAGGCCGCCGCGGCGGCGGCGGCGCGCGCCTCCGAGGGAGAGATCGCGCGCGGCCAGGTCATTCTCATCGGGCTCGCGGTCGCGAGTCTCGCCATCGCATTCGCGCTTGGATGGCTCTATGTCGGGCGCGGCGTGGTGCGGCGCCTGTCGCGGCTCCAGCGCAGCATGACCGCGATCGCCGGCGGCGACCTCGATGCCGAGGTCGCGACCGGCGGCGCGGACGAGATCGCCGACATGGCGTCTGCGTTGAGCGTGCTGCGCGACGCGCGGCGCGAGGCCGTGCACAGCGACGAGCGCGCCGCGACGGATCGTGCGCGCATGGCGGAGGAGCGCCGCAAGGAGCTGCTGACCCTCGCGGTCGGCCTCGAGAGCGAGGTCAAGAGCGTGGTGGAGAACGTCAGCGGCTCGGCGGAAAAGATGCACGACACCGCGAAGGCGATGGTCGAGATCGCATCGACCGCGAGCGACGGCGCCGGCTCCGCCGCGTCGGCCTCGCAGCAGGCGTCGAGCGGCGTGCACTCGGTCGCTTCGGCGGCCGAGGAGCTCAGCGCATCGATCGGCGAGATCGGGCGCAAGGTCGAGGAATCCGCCACCGTCGCGTCCGAAGCGGTGAAAGAGGCCGAAAATACCCGCGTGACGATGCGCGGCCTCGCCGCGGCGGCGCAGAAGATCGGCGACGTCATCAAGATGATCCAGGACGTGGCCGGGCAGACCAACCTGCTCGCGCTCAACGCCACCATCGAGGCGGCGCGCGCCGGCGAGGCGGGCAAGGGATTCGCCGTAGTTGCCAGCGAGGTGAAGTCGCTCGCCGCGCAGACCGCGAAGGCGACGGAGGAGATTTCAGGGCAGATCCGCTCGATCCAGGGCGCCACCACGGAAGCGGTCGATGCGATCGACCATATCGGCGCGACCATCGCGCGCATCAACGAGATCGCCGCCGCGGTCGCCTCCGCGGTCGAGCAGCAGGACGCGACCACGCGCGAGATGGCGCAGAGCGTGCATCAGGTCGCGCAGAGCACGAGCCTCGTGAGCGAGAAGGTCGCGGACCTTGCGGGCGCCGCGAGCGAGACCGGCCAGTCCGCGCAAATGGTGCGCGATTCCGCCGGCGAGCTTGCCGGCCAGGCGGACGCGCTGCGCGTTCAGATCGAGCAGTTCCTCACACGCATCCGGGCGGCGTGAGGCAAGCGGGCGCGGCGCGGATGAAGCGTCAGGCTTTGCTCGCCTCGTGCGCGTGCTTCTGCTGCCATCTCGGGCCCGGCCCGCGCATGTAGTGCTGCTCGGGCCGGTAGGGATCGCGCACAGAGCCCGTCAGTCTCCGCCAACGCCGCCGAATTGCTTCGACGCGCTGTGCCGGCGGCTGCTTGGCGAGGAGCACGGCGCAGACATACGACCCTATGAGCGCGCTCACGTCGGCCTCCTGCTCGCCTGCTTGTCGATCCGCAGGTGCCGGGCCAGAACGGTGAGCAGTCCGTAATGCGCCGGCACGTGGGAGTCGGTGCGGACCAGTCCATGCGCGAGCGAGATCGCATAGGCGGCGGCGAGAACGCTGAACGCGTTCGTCAACACCAAAAGCACCACGGCGGCTTCGAGGAAGTTGATCAGCTGTTCGCGGAGCATCTG
>Ga0137392_10002821_pt1 | contig 10553 bp, 7 predicted proteins | sample 15con2h34AmetaG_FD_101394 | JGI IMG/M metagenome (GOLD analysis project Ga0137392, IMG submission 101394) | Vadose zone soil microbial communities from Angelo Coast Range Reserve, California, USA - 15con2h3.4A metaG | ecosystem: Environmental > Terrestrial > Soil > Vadose zone > Saprolite... | reverse complement strand
TTCTGCGCTTGCCTTCAATGGAGATTTGCCCGCCATGCCACGCCCCCGCGAATCACTGCAAAGACAGAATCACAGCCTGGATCCGTTGGCCAGGCCCTCGGAGTCTGCTTAGCGCGCATGCGCGGGAGGGAACGACTGCCGGTCACGACATCGAAGCAGCTGCGACGGAGCTTCAGTGCGGCTGCGGCACGATGCGCAGGTAAGGCCGCGGCGCCTTCCAGCCCTGCGGATAGGTCTTCTTGGCGTCTTCGTCGCTGACCGAGCCGGCAATGATGACGTCCTCGCCCTGTTTCCAGTTCGCCGGCGTCGCCACCTTGTGCTTCGCGGTCAGTTGCAGGGAATCGACCACCCGTAGCACCTCGTCGAAATTTCGTCCCGTGGTCATCGGATAGACCAGGATCAATTTGATCTTTTTGTCGGGGCCGATGATGAAGACGTTGCGCACGGTCTGGTTGTCCGCCGGCGTACGTTGCGAGGCGTCGCCCGAAGCGGCTGCCGGCAGCATGTTCCAGGCTTTAGCAATGTTGAGATCAGTGTCGCCGATCATTGGGTAGTTCGGCGCAAAGCCAGTGGTGTCCTTGATGTCGACCGCCCACTTGCTGTGGTTGGCGACCGGATCGACCGAAAGTCCGATGACCTTGACATTGCGTTTGTCGAATTCCGGTTTGAGGCGGGCCATGGTGCCAAGTTCGGTGGTGCAGACCGGCGTAAAGTCCTTCGGATGGGAGAACAGGATGGCCCACGAATCGCCGATCCAGTCATGAAAGCGGATGTGGCCTTCCGTCGTGTCGGCTTCGAAATCCGGGGCGGTATCGCCAATTTGAAGAGCCATCGCAAAGACCTCCGCATTTTAGTGGTTTTGGTCACCTTGGCGGCGACCCGCAGGACCTCATATAGACCTTCAGGAAAGACAGTTAAATAACTTGTTGGCGGCTAAGAATGCCCGTTTCGCGCGTGCCCCGGCAGGCGGAATGAAGCAACCGCAAGAGCGTGCTGGCGCATAAAAAAGTTTCAGGCAGCCGGACGACTGGCGATCGGCGCTTGACCGGCGCAGGCGAACGGCAATCGAACCGACGCGGCCGCCGGTGCGACTAATGTGCAAGTTGCACGTTAATCGGTGGTTCATGCGCCGCATTTTATGCAGCGCCAATGCGCGGGATGAGCATCATGGAACCAGCTTTGGTCAAAGTCCTCGATCTGTCGCAGTTGCCGGCCCACCAGGATCGGAGTTTTCAGAACCTCATGGGTGCCATCGAGCACTCCAAAATTGAGGTGCCGGAACTCTCGGCCGCAGCGCTCCGCGACGTGCTCAAGGGTGTTATTACGGGCGAAGGTCCGACGGTCAGCGGCCGCGTCCATTTCTCTCGCACGCTCGATCCGGACGACGCGTCGCTGTGCGCCCGGATACTCAGGGCGGCGGGGGGCGAGGCCGGTGCACCGGTTACCCGTCTTGAGGCGCATATGCTGTTCGATATCGACGCTGCCGCAGCGGAGCGCACCGATGAGGGCCGTTTCGACGACCTCTTGGTTAAATCGGTTGCTCATTTCGCGCTGGCCGAGACCGGCCACGCGGTGCCGCCGCGCCAACTTGCCCTCGATCCGGCGACGGAGCTGTCCTCGTGGGCCAACCGCTCGACCGACATCGACAGCGAGATCCTGGCCTGGATTGCCTCCCAGGTGGGCAATAAGAAGCGCCTGAAATCGACCTTGATGGGATTTTCGGCTTTCCTGACCAGCATCGGGGCGACCCTTTCGGTCGCTGCTCCTTCGATCACGGCGATGGCCGACCTTATCGTCTGACCGCTTTTCCCCGCCCTACTTCCCTGGACCGCGGGCGTCTCGCCCGCACCGGGGAAAGAAAGAGCGGGCGGGACGCCCGCGCTCCACGAGGTAGGAGCAATGTCGAATTGACATTTGCCTCCGTTCCCCGCAAAGCCTACTGGCCGGGTTGCGGAGACGGTATGTTCAAGCGGATTCTGATCGCCAACCGCGGCGAGATCGCCTGTCGCATCATCAAGACGGCGCGCCGGCTGGGGATTGAGACCGTCGCGGTCTATTCCGATGCCGACAAGGACGCGCTTCATGTGGAAATGGCCGATACTGCCGTCCCTATCGGGCCGCCGCCGGCTGCCGAGAGCTACCTTGACATCGACAAGATCGTAGCCGCCTGCCGGACGAGCGGCGCCGACGCCGTACATCCGGGCTATGGGTTTCTGTCCGAGCGCGAAGCGTTTCCGCTCGCCCTCGCCAAGGCCGGCATCGTCTTCATCGGTCCGAACCCGGCGGCCATTGCCGCCATGGGCGACAAGATCGAAAGCAAGAAAGCGGCCGCAGCAGCGAAAGTTTCGACTGTCCCGGGCCACCTCGGCGTCATCGAGGATGACCGGCAGGCGGTACGGATCGCCGACGAGGTCGGCTATCCGGTGATGATCAAGGCCTCGGCAGGCGGCGGCGGCAAAGGCATGCGCATCGCCCGTTCGGCTGCCGAGGTCGCGGAAGGCTTTGCGCGCGCACGGTCCGAGGCGAAATCGTCATTCGGCGATGAGCGCGTCTTCATCGAGAAGTTCATCGTCGATCCCCGCCACATCGAAATCCAGGTGCTTGGCGACAAGCACGGCAATGTGATTCATCTCGGCGAGCGCGAGTGCTCGATTCAGCGCCGCAATCAGAAAGTGATTGAGGAGTCGCCGTCCCCGCTCATCGACGCCGCGACGCGCGAGCGGATGGGAGCCCAGGCGGTCGCGCTCGCCAAGGCGGTCGGCTACGATTCCGCCGGCACGGTGGAGTTCGTGGCCGGACAGGACAAGAGCTTCTATTTCCTCGAAATGAACACCCGCCTCCAGGTTGAGCACCCGGTTACCGAGCTCGTCACCGGCATCGATCTCGTCGAGCAGATGATCCGGGTCGCGGCCGGCGAAAGGCTCTTGATCGCGCAAGCCGACGTGAAGCTTTGCGGTTCGGCGATCGAGTCACGTATCTATGCGGAGGATCCGTATCGCAATTTCCTGCCCTCGACCGGACGCCTCGTCAAATATCGTCCGCCGGGGGAAGGCGCTGCGGACGGCGTGACGGTGCGCAACGATACCGGCGTCTTCGAGGGCGGCGAAATCTCGATCTACTACGATCCGATGATCGCCAAGCTCATCACCCATGCGCCAACGCGCGAAGCCGCGATCTCCGCGCAGGCGCGCGCACTCGACGCCTTCTACATCGATGGCATCCGCCACAACATTCCGTTTCTTGCCGCCCTGATGCAACATCCGCGCTGGCAGGCCGGCCGATTGTCTACTGGCTTCATCGCGGAGGAATTTCCCGACGGCTTTTCGTCGCGCGCCCCGGCAGGCCCGACCGCGCAAGCCATCGCGGCGGTCGCAGCCGCGGTCGACCATGTGCTTGGCGAGCGCAAGCGACGGATTTCCGGACAGATGGCGGGGCGGCCGGTGGTGCGCGAGCGGCTGCGCTCGGTATGGCTCGACCGCGCCGAGATCCGCCTCGAGGTTGCGCGCCAAGGAGGCGGCATCGGCGTGCGGCTCCTCGGCGAGACTGAGCAGGGGCCGGGATCGGGGCCGGTGATATTGCTGTCGTCGTCCTGGAAGCCTGGCGAGCCGGTGTGGCACGGCGCCATCGATGGCGCGCCCGTCGCCGTGCAGGTGCGTCCCATCCGCAACGGTTTTTGCCTGTTTCATCGCGGCATTGAAGCCAGGGCCTTCGTCTATACGGAGAGCGAGTCCGCGGCCGCCCGGCTGATGCCTGCCAAGGTTGCAGCCGACACCAGCAAGAAGCTGTTGTGCCCGATGCCGGGCCTTGTCATCTCGATCGCCGTCACGGTGGGCCAGGAGGTCAAGGCGGGCGAGACGCTTGCGATCGTCGAAGCGATGAAAATGGAAAACGTGCTGCGCGCCGAACGCGACGGCGTCGTCAAAGCGATCTTCGCCAAGAAGGGTGACAGCCTCGCGGTTGACGCGGTGATCCTGGAGTTTGAGTAGCCGGGCGATATTCCGGGCGAGGCGAGGTCCCCCAACGATTTTCGCCGGATTGCTTTGTCCACGGAGACGCTCAACCTTGACAAGACCGCAACGCGGTGCGCCGTGAACGCGCATGATTGCCGGCAACAGCATCGGTTGGGGGGAGCGGATGTCAGGACGATCGTGCGATGGAGTGCTGCTTAAAATCGTCGGCCCGTTGTTTGGCACTGCTTTTGGCTCGTTGCTCGGGTGGTTACCTGGCGGGCTAGGGGTCGCCATCGGATCGCCGTCAACGATCCTGCTTGGTGTCATTGGCGGCATGTCTGGTCTGACCTTTTCGCTCATGTTTCGACGATATGTCGGTGTGCTTGGACACGGCGGCGGTCGGAAGGGTTATCTCGCGCGCGATAGGTATGACCGGTTACGGGAGAGTCTTTCCGGAGGCAATCTGGCCTCGCGTCTTGGTTCTGATTGGCTCGCCAGATTTCTTGATGAGGTCGACCGCTTCTTCGGAGATGCCAGCACGGCGGATCAAACGCTGTTTGCGCATGCGTTTGGACTGAAGACTCCGGTTCCGCTATGGACCGCTTCCGCTTTCGATCGCTGTCTGTCGCTCGCCCTGATCTACCCGATCGCAGCCATTTTCGTCATCTGGGTCGTATCCGGTCATGTCGGACCGGCAGAGATTCCACTGGGGTTGCAGGCTTATACGGCGGCCTGGCGGCGAGAGCTTGCTGCCGGGTTAAGCGGATTTTCAATTCCCTTATTTCACCGTTCCTTGATGTTTGTCATGTGGCAAGTTGCTATTGCCGTTAGCTTGGTCGCTGGCGTTGTCGCTGGCGTTGTCGCTATCGCTTTCGCAGTCGCGTTCAGTCGCGCCATCGCGGGCGCTGGCGCTGTTGCTATTGCTTTCGCTGGCGCTGTCACTTTCGCTGTCGCTTTCGCTGACGCTGGCGCTGTCGCCGTCGCTGGCGTTGTCGCTGGTGCTTTCGTTGTCGCCGGCGCAGTCACGATATCGAACGACCTTGCTGTCCAAAATCACCGGCAAGGCATTTTTCTTTTGCTATTTCTTTTCGCAGCGATAATCGTATGCCTCGGCGCGGCAACTTTACTATCGCATTTTGAGACCTGGGTATTAATTGGCCCCCTCTTGCTGTTCCTGGGACTGCTTACGCTGCTCAACGCCCCCTTCGACTGGGTTTCTCTCGGCATGACGCGGGCGTTGCTGCGACGCGGACTCGAACTTGGCGGATGGTGGCCATATCTCCTGGCATTAGCCGACGGGCTCGTTGCCGCTGCCATCGTCGCGCCTCTCTCAATCACGATGGTGATCGGAGTGCAGGCGTTCGATCATTTGGCTGAGTTTGGCGGTGGCCCGGATAAGCGAGTTCTCCCTCTCGCTCCGCTGTTGGATGGAATGGCAGCAAACCCGTGGGCGCCCGAGTATTGGTGGGTCTACGCGCTCTTGCTCTCGACCATGATTCCGAGCTTGATCAGTCTCATGATTGGCGGCGCATCCCTGTTTCGCGGGATTCCGGGCCTGGCCGCCTTGCTACTGCGCGTCATCCCAGCCGACAAAGCGGCGATGCCAATGTTCGATCGCGCTTGGCTGGCGCTGGTGCTCACGTGTCAAGTTTTCGCAGGGGCGTTCCTCGGCATCGCGGCTCAGGCGTTTCTGGCAATCGGCATCATCTCATACATCCTGCCTTGGCTGGGCTTTGGACTGCTCGACACCGCCCGCGAAGTAGCTGCTTTCGATCTGCCGACGCGCATGTTGCGGCTGTGGTGGGGCAGCTTACCGTAGGCCCTGATCCCGGACGAGCCGCTGACCCACGCCATCATTGCCAGTTGTGGCTTGCCCGGCGCGGTAATTCAATCTTCCATTGAATTCCGCTAAGCTACTTCCCGGCGGGCGGGGGCGCATGGCGGGGCGGCACAGGACGCGGGCGAGGGTTGGCACGTGGCCCGGAACTGCCGGGATCGCGGTGCCCTGGCTGCGGCCGCTTCCCGGCCTTGCCGGGTCGATGGCGGCGCGACTGCGCGAATGGGCGGTCGCTGAGGTCGCACCGGGGCGGTTGATGCCATGGCTGCCGGTCGGGTTCGGGCTTGGCATCGTGGTCTACTTTGCGGCCGAGCGGGAGCCGGTCTGGTGGGTTGGGGCGGCCTTGGCCGCGCTCGCCATCGCGGCCGCCCATCGGCTGCGCGCAGGTCCGATCGGTTTTCCGGTTGCGGTCGGGTGCGCCGCCATCGCGATGGGGTTTGCAACCGCGACGCTCAAGAGCCGCCTCATCGATCACACCATCCTGCTGGCACCTGCCTACAGCGTCATCGTCTCGGGCTTCGTGGAGGCGCGCGAGGAGCGCGAGCGCTCAGATCGCATCGTGGTGCACGTCGCCGTCATGGAGGCCGCACGTCTCGCTGAGAAGCCGGAGCGCGTCCGCCTCACGGTGCGAAAGGGCGCCGCGCCGGCGGTCGGGGCGTTTATTTCCTTGAAGGCGCGCCTCAATCCGCCGGCGTCGCCGTTTCGTCCCGGCGGTTATGATCTTGCTCGCGATCTCTATTTTCAGCGGATCGGCGCTACCGGCCTCGCGCTGGGAAGGATCGAGGTGCTGCCAGCGCCCGCCGCGCCGGGGCTGCGGCTCGCTTTTGCAACCGCCGTCGAGGCTATCCGCGACGGCATTGACAGCCGCATCCGCGCGGCGGTGAAAGGCGATGCGGGGTCGATCGCATCGGCCCTGATCACCGGCAAGCGTGACGCGCTGTCGGCTCCGGTGTTCGACGCCATGTTCATTTCGGGCGTCGGGCATGTGCTGTCGATCTCCGGCTATCACATGGCGCTCGTCGCGGGCGTGGTGTTCTTCATCGTGCGCGCCGTGCTTGCGCTGTTTCCGGCGCTGGCCCTGCGCTACCCCATCAAGAAATGGGCGGCGATGGCGGCGCTTGCCGCCGCGACCTTCTATCTCGTCCTGTCCGGCGCCGAAGTGGCGACGCAGCGCTCCTACATCATGACGGCGGTGGTGCTGATCGGCGTCATGGCCGATCGGGCGACCCTCACCATGCGCACCATCGCGGTGGCGGCGCTCGCCGTGATGCTGATCGTGCCGGAGGCCGTCATTCATCCGAGCTTCCAGATGTCGTTCGCAGCGACCTTGGCGCTGATCGCGACCTACGAACGGGGCATTCCGTGGATAGCGACCGCGCCCGAAACGCCGCTCGGTGCGCGCATTGCCTTATGGGGCGCACGGGAAATCACGGTGCTGGCGATTGCCTCGCTGGTCGCCGGGCTCGCCACCACACCTTACGCCGCCTATCATTTTCATCGCATGGCGCCTTACGGGGTCATCGCCAACCTGCTCGCCATGCCGATCATTTCCGCACTCTCGATGCCGGCCGGTCTGCTGGCGCTGGTGGCGATGCCGTTCGGTTTCGATGCGCCGCTGTGGCGGTTGATGGGTGTCGGCATCGACTGGATGGTGGCGGTCGCCATGTGGGTCGCAAACCTGCCGGGCGCTGTCGGCCACGTTCCGGCCTTCGGAGTGGGAGCGGTGCTGCTCGCCACCGCCGGGTTGGTCGTCGTCTGCCTGCTGAGGAGCCCGCTGCGCTTTGCCGGCGCCGGCTTCGTAGCGGCAGGTTGCGCCGTCGCCATGATGGCGGCGCGGCCCGACGTAATGGTGTCGGCCGGGGGCGATGTAGTCGCGGTGCGCGGCGCCGATGGCCGGCTCTCCGCTGCAAAGTTCGGCAGCGACACCCTGTCTGTACGCGAATGGCTCGCTGCCGACGGCGACGCGCGGTTGCCGAACGATCGCGCAGTGGCGGCGGGATTTGCGTGCGACCCCGACGGGTGCGTGGCGCGGCTTGCGGACGGCGCAGCCGTGGCGGTGAGCCGCACCGCGGCAGCGTTCGCCGACGACTGCACCCGCGCCATCCTGATTGTGACGCTGCGCGTTGCGCCGGCCGATTGCGCCGCCACGGTGCTTGACCGCGCGACGCTGCGAAGCAACGGCGCAATGGCACTCACTTACCGGAACGGCCGTTTCGAAGCGATGTCGGCGCGCCCCGAAGGGATCAATCGCCCCTGGACGCGCCGCCGCGAGGTCGCCCGCAACACCGCGCACAGCGTCGCAGCAACTGGCGTCCCACCGGTGTCTCACGACGCGACGCCGCCACAACCGGACATCGATGCAGAGCAGTGAGGGGACCGGGCGTCTGTGTCCTGCGTCCGCGTTGTTATTATACCCACGAGCGGAACAGCGTGCCGCTTTGCCGCGTAGCTACGTTAGTGCTCAGGCTTCCCGCGTTCCTCGATCATTTCGACGCGAACCGTAAGCTCGGATACCTCATGCCGCAGGCGATTAAGGTCGTGGTGGATTGCTTCCACCTGACCCGGAGTGACGTTTTCCTTGGCAAAGTCATTCACGGCGGCGCGAAGCAGCCGGCCTTCCTGCAATAATATGTCGAGCGTTCGCGAGTGAACGCGCACCTCGGTCTTGACCCCACCCAAGTCAGCCTTCACCGAGCTCATATCTGTTTTGAGGCCAGCGATGTCGCCTTGGATGACCTTCAAAATTTCCAGTACTGCATCTGCCATGCGGTTCCTCTGTCGATGGGGCTAATATACGCAACCAGGCTGGCGCGTTCCAGTCGGCCGGATGAACCGCCATTAGTCAGATCGCGTCGTTTCTTCTTAGGCATTGGCCAAAAATGGAACAGCTCAAAACGGCCGAGGAGCGCGCTCAATACCTCCTGAACAGCCCCACCAGCTTGCCCTGGATGCGCACCCGGTTCGGCGGCAGGATCCGCACCTCATAAGAGGTATTCGCGGGTTCCAGCGCGATCGAGGCGCCGCGGCGGCGGAAGCGCTTGAGGGTCGCCTCCTCCTCGTCGATCAGCGCGACCACGATGTCGCCGGTATCGGCGCCCTCGATTTTCTTGATCACCGCAATGTCGCCATCGAGGATGCCGGCGTCGATCATCGAATCGCCGCGCACCTCCAGGGCGAAATGCTCGCCGGCCGAAAGCAGATCCGCCGGCATATTGATCACGTTGTTCTTATTCTGGATTGCTTCGATTGGCGTGCCGGCGGCGATTCGGCCCATCACCGGGACCGCAACCGGCCGGGTGTTATCCTCGTCCGGGGATGGTGCCCGGACCCGTCCCAGATTGCCTTCGATGACACTCGGCACGAAGCCGCGCGACCGCCCGTTGGTGACGCCATGGCTGACCGACTCCGGCAGCTTGATCACCTCGATGGCGCGCGCCCGATTCGGCAAGCGACGGATAAAGCCGCGCTCCTCCAGCGCCGTGATCAGGCGGTGGATGCCCGATTTTGAGCGCAGATCAAGCGCCTCCTTCATCTCGTCGAAGGAGGGCGGAACGCCTGATTCCTTCAATCGCTCGTGAATGAAACGAAGTAGCTCGTATTGTTTGCGCGTCAGCATTTCTTAGCCCTCCCCCCGGTTTTTCCCGCTCGCCGCAGGCGGCCAAAACAAATCATGAACAGACACTATCCGTTCCATATGTGTTCTGCAACCCCTTAATTTGGGGTGAACAACCTGACCGGCTGTCAAAATTGAAGCCTGATGATGTCGCAGGGAGCGCCCGGTTCCGCGGCCGCGGCTAAAGGCTCGCGGACGACCAGGCAATCGGCACGGGCAAGCGTGACCTGCAGGGAACTGTCCTGCTCGGGAAACGGCGTCGCTACCGCGGTGCCGTCCGGCGCGGTTGCAAGCGTGGCTCGCATGTACTGGGCGCGCCCGCCATTGGCGGGGAGCGCGCGGCCGAGCACGCCGCGTGCAGTGGGTAGCGAGATATCCTTGCGCCCGGCGAGCTTACGCAGCAATGGCACCAGGAACAGCGTCGCGCACACGAAAGACGACACCGGATTGCCGGGCAGCCCCAGCACGCTCATGCCATCGAGTCGTCCATGCATGAGCGGTTTGCCGGGCTGCATTGCGACTTGCCAGAACGACAGCGCGATGCCCTCCGATGCAAACGCCTGCCGGACGAAGTCGTAATCGCCGACCGAGGCGCCCCCGGTGGTGACCAGCACGTCAGCGCCAGCGGCCCTGGCGCGCCGCACCGCCGCGACGGTGGCGTCGAGGCGGTCTGGTGCGACCCCGAGATCGAACGTTTCGGCGCCTTCGCGGTTGCCGATTGCCATCAGGGCAACGCTGTTGGAGGAGACGATCTGGCTCGGAGCAGGCGGCGTACCGGGCGCCACCAGTTCGTCCCCGGTGGCGAGCACCGCCATGCGGGAGCGACGATGAACTGGCAAGGTGGCGTGGTTCATGGCGCCGGCGAGTGCGATGTCGCGCGTGGTGAGGCGGCGCCCCTCGGTGAGGAGCACCGCGCCGGCCTTGAAGTCGAATCCTTCGGGGCGAACGTAGCGGCCCTTCGTTTCCGGCCGCTTGATGGCGACCGCGTCGCCTTTCCGTGTGGTGATCTCCTGGATCACCACCGTGTCGGCCCCGCGCGGCATCACGCCGCCGGTGAAGATGCGGGCCGCCTCGCCGGGCCCGATCTCGCGATCGAACGGGCGCCCCGCCGCGACCTCGCCGACCACGGCAAGATGCACCGGCGCGGCCGCCA
>Ga0137392_10002810_pt1 | contig 10562 bp, 9 predicted proteins | sample 15con2h34AmetaG_FD_101394 | JGI IMG/M metagenome (GOLD analysis project Ga0137392, IMG submission 101394) | Vadose zone soil microbial communities from Angelo Coast Range Reserve, California, USA - 15con2h3.4A metaG | ecosystem: Environmental > Terrestrial > Soil > Vadose zone > Saprolite... | reverse complement strand
TTGGCTGCTTCATTTGGTCCGCGTAACACCTCAGCTTCCCTGCAAAAAGTCAATTAAGTCTTCCCTTGTGAATCCTGCTTCCCTCAGCAGCGACACAAGAGTGCCTTCGGGAATGTCGCGGCTGTGCTGTGGAACTACTGCACGGCATTTCGATACGGGATTGTAGTAGATGAAATGGCTGACCGAAACGTGGTCGAGCATGAAACCCTTGCGCTCCAAAAACCGGATGACTTCGCGCGGCCTAACGGCGGGGAGTTTCGGCATACTCAAGATCTAAAGAGGCAACCAACGATTCGTCGTCCGTTGGAATGGGTTCCCCGTGTTTCTTCAGACTCTCGATATAGCCGGAAATGGCGTCCTTAGCCATTTTCTTCGCTTCGGCCAGCGTTCGGCCGTAGGTCACACAGCCCGGTAGCACAGGAACGATAGCCGTGAATCCGCCTTCGGGTTCGGGGCGCAGTACGATGTTAAAATGGCCGCGTGATTTCTTCATTTGAAAGTTCATCTTATCGGAAGGACCTGAAGCGGTCAAATACTCGCCCGCTCATATTGAGTGCAGAACAGCTTGACTCCATCGCACGACGCGACTTTCGGAAGGAGCTGGCTGATTCAGCGAGACTGCGCGACAACGGCGTAGGAAGAATTGAGATACGCGCGGAGTTGGCCGGCTTTTGCGGGATCGGTTTCTTTGGAAAGGATGGTCTCCAAGATGGGAGCCAGAAACCTGCCATATCGCGCAAGTGTTTTGAGGTCGCGAGCGGCTAGCGCTTGCTGGACCGCTTTTTCCGTCGCGGGTGAGACGATTTCGAGGCGTCCGACAAAGACGCGAACGGTTTGAGCCGGCGCGGGCTGGATCGAGAGGGGAAGGATCGCGTCGACGAACTGGCGCGGCACGATGTACAAAAGACGGGTGCCTTCTTCAAACCAGGAATTTTGCCAGGTTTCGAACATAGCGTGGGCTTCGTCCTGATAGAGCCCCTGAGCCACGAGCATGCTTTCCACATCCCAGCGCAATGAGTCCATCGTGGCGGTGAGGTCGGGAGGCTCGAGGCACGCTTCATTCTGCAATGCCCCGGCGACGCGGTAACCCAGTTTGTCGCCGCGGCGTTCGAAGAGGAGCGTCGCGGGAATCTGTTGCTTGCTGAGGTTATCTGCGAGCAGCTTGCCTTCGGGCGTGAGTGTCACGGAAACAGGCACGGGGAAAGTGGAGACGCCGCGGTAGAAGAGGAATTTCTCCCGCTGGTCGCCAGAGCTCGTTGCAACGCGGACCGGGGAAGCAGCGGTATCCCGAGCGGCGTAGTAGTGGTTATCCCTCTCCTCACGCGGCAAGCCGGCAGCGCTGCCAGGTTCCACTTTAACGGAGTCCCAGGTGATGCTTCCGTCGGTCGACTTCTGGTAGAGACTCACATCGGTTAGAGGGCTTGAAGGCTCGACGCGGTTTGCGTGCGGATACCACTCGGTAATAAGGCCCTTCGAGAAAGACACTTTCACCGAAACAGTGGTCTCGCGCGCGGAGTAAAAATAAATGACCGGCGTCTCCATGCGAACAGTGCCACGCAGTCCGATCTTGAACCCCGCAGTTTGGAAGTGTTCTACGAATCCCGGGAGGTCTGTTGATCCTGACAAGGGAAGCCAATCGACGGCGCGGCCGTCTTTGCCCGCGATCGAGGTGAACGTGCCCCATTCGTGCGCGGTGAGGCCGGGGTCGGCAGGAGGCGTCTGTGCGCTGAACGGTTGGGCCGAGATCATAAGGCAGAGCGCGATGGTCACACATGCGAGTAGCCGAGGTTTCATTGTTCTGGCTCCTGATCGATTCGGATGCTTGCGGGCATTTCGGAGATGGGTGCTCCCGGAACTTCAATCTTCATTGAGCTAGACGGAGAAGCAGCGTCGAGTGTTAACAAAGGTCTATCACTCTTAACCCATGTGGTCCCGCCAACTTGCCCAGTGTGCTGGCGTGCTCTACAGTGCTTACATGAATCAGGAGGAAGCGAAATTCGAGCCACATAGCTGGCTGAGGAACAAGCACGCGATGACGCTCGCTGCCGCGTTTGTGCCGCGGCGATTTGACCTGCCGGGCGGCGAAGCAAGGCTCTTTCAAGTGGATCCAGAGTCGCGGCTGCTGGGGCATTGCCATTGGCAAGAGGGAAAGCGCCGCGGCGTTGCGGTCCTCGTGGTTGTCCATGGTCTTGAGGGTTCAAGCGATTCGAATTACGTCCGCGGAATCGCCGAAAAGGCATTTCATGCGGGCTACCACGTCGTGCGCATGAACCAGCGCAATTGCGGGGGGACGGAAGCCCTGACGCCGACTCTCTATAATTCAGGAATGAGCGGGGACTATCGGGCGGTCTTCGGGGAACTTTCGGACGTAGACGGATTCGAGAAGATTTTCTTTGCCGGGTACTCGATGGGCGGGAACCTGGTCACGAAAATGGCGGGTGAGTTCGGAGCTGCGGCGCCGAAAGCGCTGCGCGGAGTTTGCGCGGTGTGCCCGGCGATGGACCTCGGAGCGTGCGCCGATGCCCTCGAACGCCGTGACAACTATCTTTACCAGCGGCATTTTGTGAGCGGGCTGATGGCGCGTTACGCGCGGAAGGCCAAACTCTTTCCGCGACGCTATGCTCAGAACGGTTTCGGACCTATTCGAACGGTGCGTGAATTCGACGATGCGATTACGGCGCCGCAATTCGGCTACGGCGACGCGCAGGAATACTACGAAGCTGTGGGGGCGAAGAAAGTCGTTGCGCAGGTGCGCGTGCCATTCCTGATGATTACCGCCCGGGATGACCCGTTCGTGCCCTACGATTCATTTGTTCGCGCCAGGGCAGCCGAGAACAAGGCGATTCGTTTCTTGGCCCCCGAGCATGGAGGTCACTGCGCGTTCATTTCGAATCGGAGCGGAGCAGAGCGTTTCTGGGCGGAGCAGCGGATCATTGAGTTTTGCAAAGAGTTGACAGTCGACAGTTGACGGTTCACGGTGCAAACTCATCCCGGATGTAACTCATAAGCTACCCAGCAATTCATTCGTCAAGCCATCGCCTCAATAGATGCGCTAGAGTTTACTTTGGCGATTTTGCAAGAGTAAGTCTTGGGCCCCTCTCGATTCACAGCCCAGGTATCTTCGTTCTGGCGCTGTGATCATCTCGGAGTAATTCCCCCTTCCGGCGAAAACAGTGCATAGGACTGTAAATGGCTGTTCTTATGACAGAGGGGGAGCCTGTATTTTTCGTTCGCCCACCTGCCGGAAACCACACTTGGAAGAAACCAGACAACGAATCTGTCTATTTCTCACAAGTAAAGGAAGCGACATGAGCAGACCGCTTGCGTCAGCGGATTGCGATCACCACCACTTTCATGAAGACCAGTCTGCAGGAAGAAATACGAACGAGGCCGGGAACAAAAAGTCAGGAAAAAGGTTTTGACGTGGATTTACGCGGTGTGGGAGGTAGAGCAATGAGAGTTCGACTGGGATTGATCCATAGCGCAGGTCGCCATGCGTGCGCATCGCTTAAGTCTGGAGTCCGTAAGGTTCTAATGCCTGGCTATCTTAGTTTGGCGGTCGCTGTTCTGATGGCGATTCCTGCTTGGTCACAAGAGAAGCCAAGAGCCCTAGCGGAAAAGAGCATCGAAGACCTGATGAACATTGAGGTGACTTCGGTTTCGAAGAAGGAACAGAAGTTATCCAGCGTGGCCGCCGCGATTTTCGTCATCACCCAGGAAGACATACGCCGCTCCGGTGCCACAAACATTCCCGACTTGCTGCGCATGGTTCCCGGATTGGATGTAGCTCAGATCAATGCGAGCACATGGGCCATTGGTGCGCGAGGTTTCAATCAACAGTTCAGCAACAAACTCCTGGTGATGATTGACGGAAGAATCGTCTACACCCCCAACTTCGCCGGGGTCTACTGGGACACCGTCGATCTCCCTCTTGAAGATATCGATAGGATCGAAGTGATTCGCGGCCCAGGAGGATCGGTCTGGGGCGCTAACGCCGTCAACGGTGTCATCAGCGTTTTTACGAAAAAAGCCGGCGACACGCACGGCGGATTGATCGAAGCCACCGGAGGAAACCAGGTTCAGGGTGCCGGAACCGCGCAATACGGGGGAAAACTCGGCAAGAAAACCGACTACCGCGCTTTTACGAAGTATTTCAACAACTACCATATGCAGGATCTCGCCGGACAGAGCGGGGCAGATGGCTGGCACATGCTCCGCGGTGGTTTTCGCACGGATAGTACGCTTTCTTCGAGAGATACCTTGACGGTTCAAGGGAACCTGTATTCCGGTCGGGAGGGGGAGCTTGGCTTTTTCCTACCGTCAGTTACATCACCTACTATAGTACCCATCAGTGAACAAATCAATCTAAGCGGCGGCTACCTCCAATCCACGTGGCACCATGCGTACTCGGACCGTTCAGATTCTAGCTTGCAGTTTTCTTATACGCGTTACACGCGCGGCGATCCACTGGAACCAGAGACGCGGGATACGGTCGATCTCGACTACCAGCATCACTTCGCGTGGGGCCAACGCCAAGACCTCGTCTGGGGCTTGGGTTACCACTATACGACCGACAATATTGGCGGGAGCCTGACGGTTTCTTTTAATCCGCCGAGCCGCGCTCTCGAAGTATTTAATTCATTTCTGCAAGACGAAATCATGCTGGTCCCGAAACGACTATACCTGACAGCGGGAACCAAGTTCGAACATAACGATTACACTGGCTTCGAAGTGATGCCTAGTGTCCGGGCTGCCTGGACCCCGAGCGACCGCAACATGTTCTGGGCCGCAGTTTCGCGCGCGCTTCGCGCTCCGTCGCGCAACGACACGAACCTGATTGTAAACCTCGGGGGATTCCCCGGACCCAACGGCATCCCCATTCTGATCAGGTTCTTTGGCAATCCCCTATTCCAAGATGAGCGTCTGATCGCGTGCGAAGCCGGCTACAGGACTTCCGTTTCCGGCCGTCTTTCGATCGATCTCGCGGCCTATTTCAACGATTACGACGACTTGCAAACGACAGAGCCCTCCACTTCTTTCTTCGAGCCTGCGCCGCTTCCTGCGCACCAGGTTCAATCCTTGATGTACCAGAACCTGATGCACGGCGAAGTACTCGGATTCGAAATCGCCGCGAATTGGAAGGTGACCGACCGCTGGTCGCTCCACCCGGGATACGCATTTGCAAAGCCGCACATGCAGACCGATCCCACAAGTGCCGACACGCAAACGGGTCCATTCGTCGAAGGGAGTACCTCTGACAACTCGATCCAACTGCGCTCCCACTTTGAGTTCAGTGGCAACTTGGCCTGGGACGTGTCCTCGTATTACGTGGCAGCACTCGACCATCAGGGTCCTTCGGCGAATGTAAGGATTCCATCCATCACAAGGCTCGATTCGGGGCTCACCTGGAAGGTCGGGGAGAGATTCTCCGTCAGCGTGATGGGTCAAAACCTGCTAAGGGATCACCACCTTGAGTTCGAAGATGTCTTCGGCAGCATACAGTCCGGTCAGGTAAAGCGCAGCGCCTATGCGAAGCTCACTTGGCAATTTTGATCGCTGAGCAAATAGTTGTGAAGCACGCGAACCGATTACGAGTGAAATTGCGGCACAGGAGATGGGGATGCCGCTGGTTGCGGACTCCGCGCTTTCGTACGCGAGTCTGCACCATGGCTCTCCTAGCGCTGTCTGGCGCAACTTATATCCAGCCACAAGCCAGTCCATCGGTCGAGTATCAGGTCAAAGCGGCATTCCTTTTTAACTTCGCAAAATTCATCGAATGGCCCCCGGACGCATTTCAAAGTGAAAAAACTCCGATCACTCTCTGCGTGTTCAGATACGACCCTTTTGGCAGCGCTCTCGAGGAGGTCATTCGGGGAAAAGCAATCAATAATCGTGAGCTCCTGGCCCGACGAATCAATGAGCTGCCGGACTTGAAGACGTGTCAGCTTGTTTTCGTTAGCGACAGAGAAGATAAGCATCTATCCGAGGTATCAAACAGCGTGAGGGGTGCGAGTGTGCTCGTGGTCGGGGAGGGCGAGGGTTTTGCGGAGCGCGGCGGCACGATTCAGTTCTTTCTCGAAAATAACAAGTTGCGTTTCGCCGTCAACGTGGACGCGGTTCAAAGGGCTCGACTACAAGTTAGTTCCAAACTGCTCGCGCTGGCCAGAATCGTCCGCGACGGCGGCCATCCAAGGGGGAACTAAGATGCGGTTGTACCGAAACCTATCCATCAGTCATAAGCTTCAAGGGATTGTTATAGTCGCCTGTGGCGTGGCCTTGTTCGTAGCCTCCGCAGCATTCACCATCTGCGACCGGACCACTTTCCTCCTTGCGAAGACGAATGATCTGATTGCTTCCGCGAAAATGATCGGATCGAACAGCACCGCCGCGCTTACCTTCCACGATTCGAGATCGGCACGGGAGATCCTGAGTGCCTTGCAGGCCAAACAGCACGTCATCCATGCCTGCATTTACGACTCCGCTGGCAAAGTCTTTGCGATATACAGCCGGGACCTGACCCAAGTCGATTTTTCCCCTCCTCCAGCCCAGGGAGATGGAAGCAAGGTCGTCGCACAGAACATGGTTTTGTTCCAGAGCATAGTTCTGAATGGTGATTCCATCGGCACGATTTACATTGAAGCAGACCTGCGGGACCTTCATGACCGACTACTGCGATTCGTAGTGATCGATTTCATTGTATTACTGGGTTCGCTGGCCGTTGCTTTTCTGTTGTCTTACCGGCTGCAGCGCGTGATTTCGGAGCCGATCCGGGAGCTGGCAGAGACCGCGTCGGCGGTCTCCGCGCATGAAAACTATTCTATTCGTGCCACTAAGAGAAGCCAGGACGAAATCGGGGTCTTGTTTGACCAGTTCAACAGCATGCTCGACCGGATCCAACAGCGGGATGTCGCCATACAGAAAGCGCATGATGATCTCGAAAGAAGAGTCGAAGAGCGAACCTCTTATCTCAATGCCCTCATCGAAAACAGCCCGCTTGCCATTATGGTGCTGGACTCCGCAGAAAGGGTTCAACTATGCAATCCGGCGTTTGAGCGCCTTTTCCAATGGACGCGCCAGGAAGTGATCGGGAAACCAGCGGATGGGCTGCTTGCCGACGGTGATTTGTTATTGGAAGCCCGCACCATTTCTCGTGGGACACTTGGCGGAACACCTGCCAACCTGGCGACACGACGCAAAAGAAAAGACGGGAGCCTAGTAGACGTTGAACTTCACGGTGTCCCCCTGGTCGTGAAGGGCGAGGTGGTTGGTTCAATAGGCATCTATCAAGATATTTCGGTGCGGAAGCGCGCGGAAGACGCCATGCAGCGCGCGAAGGAAGCAGCAGAAGCCTCCAGCCGGGCCAAGAGCGAGTTCCTTGCGAATATGAGCCACGAAATCCGTACGCCGATGAACGGAATCATGGGAATGACGGAATTGGTTCTCGATACTGAACTGGACTCCGAACAACGCGAGTACTTGAACATGGCGAAGTTGTCCGCTGATGCCTTGCTTTCGCTGATCAATGACATCCTGGATTATTCCAAAATCGAGGCCGGCAAGCTGGAAATTGAAGCGATTGACTTCAATTTCGGAGACGCGATTAGCGACACGATGAAAACACTGAGTCTCCGCGCCCATCAGAAGGGGCTGGAGCTTGCTTATGAGCTTCAGCTCGACGTTCCGGACGCGCTCGTGGGGGATCCGGGGCGGTTGAGACAGGTCATTGTGAATTTGGTGGGCAACGCAATCAAGTTCACGGAGAGCGGCGAGGTGATTCTCTACGTCAAGGCAGATTGGCGGACCAATGATGATATCCAACTCCACTTCACAGTTTCGGATACGGGAATCGGAATTCCTGCCGAGAAACAAACCGCGATCTTCGAGGCCTTTACACAAGCTGACGGATCCATGAGTCGCACCTATGGCGGCACGGGATTGGGTCTGACCATTTCCTCTCGGCTGGTCGTATTGATGCACGGACGGATTTGGGTGGAAAGTGAGCTAGGTAAGGGTAGCCGCTTCCACTTCAGTGCCCACTTTGGGTTACAGAAGGTGCCAGGGAGAACCATAGTGCCCCGGGATTCGGCGACCTTGCGTGAGATGCCAGTGCTGGTCGTAGATGACAACGCAACAAACCGGCAAATCTTGTTAAAGATGCTTGCCAATTGGCGCACCAAGCCCACGGCAGTGGAAAGTGGAGCAAAGGCGATAATTTGCTTGAGAGAAGCCCACGGCTTAGGAAAAAACTTCCCTCTCATAGTTCTCGACGCTCAAATGCCCGAAATGGACGGATTCGCGTTGGCCGAGTGTATTAAGAGGAACCCAGAATGGGGAACGGCCACGATCATGATGTTAAGCTCCTCCGGTCAACGTGGGGACGCCAAACGCTGCCGCGAAATAGGCGTGGCAGCCTATTTGACGAAGCCGGTTCGGCAGGGAGAATTATTGGACGCCATTTTGACCGCGTTGGGTAGCAGACAAATAAAGGAGGCTCCTCCTGTCCTGGTCACGCGCCACTCTCTCCGTGAGAATAGCCATCACCTGCGCATCCTGCTAGTCGAGGATAACGCCGTAAACCAAGTGCTCGCGGTCCGGCTACTCGAGAAGCGCGGACACACGGTGACAGTGGCTGGAAACGGCAAGGAAGCATTGGCGGCCTTAGAAAAAGACTCATTTGACTTGGCGCTTATGGACGTTCAGATGCCCGAGATGGACGGCTTTGAAGCGACAGCGGCAATTCGGGAGAAAGAGAAAATGTCCGGTAATCACCTGCCGGTCGTCGCAATGACGGCTCACGCGATGGCGGGAGACAGAGAGCGCTGTCTTGAGGCCGGAATGGATGACTACATTACGAAACCAATTCGGCCGCAGGAATTGACCGAACTGCTTGGACGTTATTCACCCGCTGCTTTGACAGAGACAAATTGGCAGAAGCTCTGACCGGTGGGTTATTCCTTCGTGGGCGATTACTCCTTGCTGCTCGCCTTGTCGACCATGAAATGAATCCGTGAAGGAAGCATGATACGCAGCCCTAACTTTCGGGCGCACAGAGCTACGCAGCCAGAAAAAGAAGGGCAGACCGGAGTCTGCCCTCTAAGGAGGAATCTGCGGCATCTGCGTGTTTGAACTGCCGTTTACCGTTACCCTGGCGGCCGGGAAGCTGGCATTTACTGCTGGGCAGGCGGTTGGTCGCCGCCGCGCTGACGAGTTCTCTTTCCTGGCAGATAGGTTATTTCGAGAGGCTGTTGCAACGTGAAATCAAGGCGCGTCTCCGAAGGGATTTTCACTTGCTGGCCCTTGGTGAGGACTTGGACGCCCGTTCCCGCGCCTCCACCGACCGCAGCGCCGATCGCAGCGCCTTTGCCGCCGCCGGCAACTGCGCCGATCAGAGCCCCAAGGGCTGCGCCGCCGCCGATGGTTGCGGCGCTGCGCTTGCCGCGGGATGCGCCGGACTGTTTCACGTCGCTGGTCTCGACGTTGTAGGTTCTGCCTTGGAAAACGACACTGGTCAAGGCCAGCGAGAGTTCGCTGCGGCCGGAAATGTGGCCGGCGGAACTAGCGTTGATCAGTTTGAGGTAGGCGTCCGCGCCGGAAGGCACGACGACCCTGTTGTCGACAACGATCGGCGCATCGAGCGAAGCCTTGAACACTTCGCCTGCGTGATTCGTTGCCGAATCGATTGGATCAATGGTGCGGACAGTCAGCACGGTGTTGGCCGGAACGGTGACGGTGACCGGCTGCGGAGGTGGCGGCGGTGCCGGTGTGTAAGCCGGAGCCGCTGCAACCGGTGCAGGCTGGTCATTTGCCGGCGCTGCGGAGGCTACCGCAGGTTCCTGTGACGCTGCCGAGTGTCTCGGGCGCGGAGCCTTGGGTTTCGCAGCGGGCTTTGCAGGCTCGACAGTCGCTGCAGTCGCTGGCTCAACTCCAGGCAGTGCGGATTGCGCGGAGGCGACGTTCATCTGGTCGTTGACTTTCGTCACGCCCGGCGTGGCGGTCGCAATCTTGTAAGCCGCGAGGCGTGCCGCGTCGTCGGGCACCTGGCCGGTCAGGGTCACAACCCCGTCCTTAGCGGCGACATCCACGCTCGCAGACTTCAACGATGGTTCAGAAAACATCTGCGCCTTGATGTCCGTGGCGATGGCGTTATCGCCGCGTTTGCCAAATTTGGAGCAGGAGACGCCAACACTGAGGGCCAGTATCAGGGCTAGGCCAAGAATTCGTGTTCTACGCATATATCCTCCACAAGTACAGCCAGAATGATTGTTGGCGGGCCGGAGAGCAATACAACCGCGAATGGGCTGCTGCTGCCGCGTTATCGGGAAATCCTCTTCTCATTACGATGCGGCAATCGGAAATAGCGCTGCCCCACTTCAAATTCTCCGCGGTTTATCTTCCGATTGCAACCGCGAGTTGGGCACGGTGTTCCGCCGCGCCTCTGCGATAACACGTTCAGGGCTCCACAACCAACAGTTCGGACTAGCAAGGCATCCCGGCTTCCCAGAATGGCTCAAATTGAAGGACGGAAACTCTGCCCTAGATTATTTCTGTTAACAAAACCTCGG
>Ga0137392_10002806_pt1 | contig 10570 bp, 13 predicted proteins | sample 15con2h34AmetaG_FD_101394 | JGI IMG/M metagenome (GOLD analysis project Ga0137392, IMG submission 101394) | Vadose zone soil microbial communities from Angelo Coast Range Reserve, California, USA - 15con2h3.4A metaG | ecosystem: Environmental > Terrestrial > Soil > Vadose zone > Saprolite... | reverse complement strand
TTCGTATGAAGCGCGAAAGTTCGGCGTGCGTTCCGCCATGCCCGCTGTTCGAGCCGAACGTCTATGCCCTAGCGCAATCTTTCTGCCCCCGGACTTCCCGCGCTATCGAGCGGTCTCCCGGCAGGTGCGCGATATCTTCAAACGCCACACTGACTTGATTGAGCCGTTGTCCCTCGACGAAGCCTATCTCGACGTTTCGGAGAACAAGACTGGCTTGCCTACCGCGACACAAGTGGCGCGCACGATTCGCGAACAGATTCGCTCAGAATTGAGCTTGACGGCATCGGCAGGCGTAGCTCCGAACAAGTTCCTCGCGAAGATTGCTTCGGACTGGAAAAAACCGGATGGGCTATTTGTCATACAACCGGAAGAAGTCCTATGAAAGGGGATGTCAAGAAAAAAACTTCCCCGCGGGGCCGGACACAGCGTGTTTTTCTTGACGTCCAGCTCTGACTTTCTGAACGTGCGCGCTCGATCAGCGAGTCTCTTCTTGCGAGTGGTCTTCTCCCGAAAGCCTGCTGGTTGTGCACCGCGCGAAGCAGTGAGTTTGTTCCCCTTTCCCTGTGGCTTCATTTCACTATCACGACGGCGCCAATCGGTTCCCTGAAACTGACAAGCGGTCCCTGTTGCTCAGTTACATAGTGGCAACGCATGGTCCTATCTGAGGCTCGTGGCCTACGGCTTTCTTCGGTTGTCCGAGGGGGCATAGGGTTACATCGGAGACTTAGTGCCCGAAGGCACAAAGAAGCCTTACAATGTTACTGGATACTCTTCCCTCGAACCCGAGCGTCTCAAAGGAACCCCGACTCGCTACCCATCAGGAATGATCCCGGGGATGAGAACGGACTCCTCTGCCAAAGACGCTCAAGCTGCTTGTGGTTTCAAATGTTTGGCGTCGAAGGAATCTCCTTTCTTCCAGACGATCAACGTGATCGCGGCAATCTTCCTCGCCAAGGTCAGGCGTGCCATGGTTGGCTTCCTTCCTTTGACGAGCAAACCCTCGTAGAAATCGTGGAACGGCCCAGGGGAAATGGTGGCCATTGTTGCGGCACTCTTGAAGATATTCTTAAGATCGTGGTTGTGATTCTCATTGAGTCCGCGAAGTTGCTGCGGTCTCTTGGAACGTTGTAGCTCTCCTCCCACGAAGCGGTATTGTGCACTGTCGCGTGTTTCTATCCCGAGACCGCTGTAGTTCCATAATTGCCGTTTGGTGCGGAACCGGTGAGGTGTCTGGATCAGCGCGATCAATAGAGCCGCGCGAATCGGACCAATACAAGGAATCTGGCGCAGTAGTTTTGTGGCCGTTTGTTTCCGACTTTCCGCCAATAGATCCCGTCGCACATCGTGTCGCAAGGCTTGCAGTGCGTCGAGCTGTTGGTAGTAGTACTCGGCGCGGCGGCGTACGCCGGCTTCCGTGATCTTGCTCAACCATTCCGAACGGTGGCGCGGCGCGTAAACTTGCTGCCCTGCACAAGGAATAGACCAACTCCGATACAGTGCCTTGAGCCGATTCATGACGCGCCCGAGATCTTTGGTGATCGTCAGATAACTGCGGCTCAGCTCCTTCAAGGTTCGGATGCCGTGCTCTCCGTGGTAGACCGGCTTGAGATTGTTGAGGCGCAGCAGTTCGGCCAGCTTTCGTGCGTCAATCTTGTCGCCTTTGTTCCCATCTTTCAGCAAAGCATTCTTCCGCGGGTTGCACACCACAACTGTAGTCACGTGGGGCTTAAGCAAGTCGTACAACCACGCGGCCCAGGTGCCTTCTTCGAAGGTCACCTGCACGTTGCCGCGTAGCCCGTCGATAAACTCCAGAATGGTATTTGCCTTCGTCTCGAGGATGGATTCCATCACCACCTTCCCAGCCGAATTCCTCACCGCGACTGATATCGCCTCGGTGTGAACATCCATGCCGATGTATTTCGTAGTGTCCATTGTGATCGCTCCTTTCGCCTGGAAAGGCCAACGCTCAAAACCTACCTTAAAGGTGGCGCCCTTTCATAATGCGTGGATTCGTTTTTGTTGCCGCTGCCCGTGGGTCGTCTACCCGGAGTGGGAAAAGTCACGGAGGAAAAGCTGAAGGGCTTCGATGTACAAACTATCGCCGATCTGCGACGGATGGATTTGCCGACGCTCGAAAGGCGCTTCGGCCGTTATGGTGTACGTCTTTATGACCTGGCTCGGGGCATCGACGAGAGCAAAGTAATACCCGACAGGCCAACGCAATCCATATCGGCTGAGGACACGTTTGAACAGGATGTCTTGCTGACCGAAACGGAGCCGATGATCCGAAGACTTGTGGAGCACGCATGGGCCGCATCGCGCAAGGAATCACGAATCGCACGCACCATCGTACTGAAACTGAAGACGAGTGAGTTCAAGATTCTCACTCGCAGCCACACACCAGGTTCTCCGCCTGCTTCTTGCGAGGAGCTCACGCATATTGCCCTGTCGCTGCGGGAACGCGTCGGCCTCAGGCCGCAGCAGCGCTTCCGCCTCGTTGGCGTGGGCCTGAGCAATTTTCACGATCCCGATGACGCATCTGCCCAGCCAGCCCTTTTCGACTAGCCGCATCCACATGGTGTCGCCGCCGTCTCGACAACCGTCCCCGTTGAAGTGAAACAATTGTTCGGACGGTTTAAGACCGAAGGAATTATTCCACAAATGCGAATTGGCACTGCCGGGTGGTCCTTTCACGGGGCGGGCGCGGCGTTGCGGTATCGCTTTTCGACACACTTATCCTGTGTTATTCTTTGCCGGGTCCGACCAGAGCCTTATTATAAGGCACCTAGTTCTTATATGCAGACAAGTGCGCCTCTCGGGACATTCGCTAGCGAAAATTTTTCGGGCGAAGAATACCGCTCCGGTGTTAGGGCTGCCTTAGAGTCGCTTAAACCCTCACAACTCGTCCGCCTCCAAACATATGCCAGATGGCGTTACAGGATTGTCGGCAAGAAGGCCGCCGGACGTGATTGGGAAGACCTCCTATCAGAGGCGATGATGTCAGCTCTTGATGGGCGTCGCTCGTGGGACCACAGGCGAGTGGACATCTATTCCTTTCTTATTGGAGCAATGCGGAGTATCTCGTCGCGTTGGTATGCAAAAAGAAGTGTGGAGTTCGGTGAGGCCGATTTGCCTTCGCTTCAGCTCGACCCGGACGAAACGGTCCCGACGACACTCGATCTCTTTACGTCCACCGCGGCCGGCTCTGACCCTGAGCAGGTCGCGGTCGCGGACGAACTATTTCGAAAATGCAAGGAGGCTCTACGCGATGACGATCAGGCGCTTCAGATGTTCGACCTTCTTTCGTTTGGGATGAACGGAAAAGAGATTGTAGCGACACTGAACGTCTCCTTCGAAGCGTATGCAGCCACCGCAAAGCGTCTTCGACGCCGGCTTCGAAAGGTTTTGGTAGACCCCGCCGTATTCCGAGCGGGCGCAGTTAACAAGAAAGGTGCCGAATAGGGTGCTGATATGGCATCGCCTGGAGGTAGCTTCTGGCAATTCTTAAGCAGCCTTAGTCCTTTCGAGAGCTGGCGAAAATACTTGGTCTTCCGTCACAAGAGAGACCAGGATCACCGCTACCGTGAGGCGGCAGAATCCAGAAGACTGGAACTCGAAAACGAGTCACGTGAGTTGGCGATCCTCGAAAAGCGCGCCAAAATTGCGAAGCAACTTGGGGCGACGAACGAAGAGCTTCAACCGCTTTGCGAACGTGTCCTCGGTCGTCGCGGATCGAATCCTCCAGTCGTGATCGCGCGCCAACAAAGCGACGATGAACAGAGATTGTTAGCTGATGGTGCGATGGATGCCGACAAAGTCCGTTAGGCTCCCTTCCCTAGGTACCCGCGAGTTTGACGAACATTCGAACAGGGACCTCCAAGTGGAACCGTCGGTGTCATTTAACGAAAATCGTGGGACTGCGTTTCCGCAGCGCTAATCGAGATGGGTCGCACTCGGGAAGCCTTGATGGATATAGTGTGATCCTGATTCTGCAGGACGCCTTCAACCCGAAGGAATTTCTCACGGTTGATCACCACGCGGTATTTCTCGTAAAGGTCAGGATTCACAATCACGTTCGAAATTCCTGTCTCATCTTCCAGACTCAAAAAGACGAAGCCCTTCGCTGTCCCCGGACGCTGCCGAGCGATTACGCATCCTGCTACCCGCGTGTATTGCCCGTCCGGCACCCGAGGCAAATCGCACGCTCGTTTTACTTGCAGCTTGGATAGAGCTTCCCGGCAATACGTCATCGGATGCGGGCCAGTGCTCATGCCCGACCCGTGAAAATCCGGAACGAGACGTTCTTCGTCCGTCATCTGACGCAGTGGCGACAATTCCTTTCTCCCGCATAACTCTCGCACCCGGCGCGAGCGTGTAAAGGCTCGAAGCCCGCTTCGCGGCGCACTCCGTGCGGCTTGGACACGCTACCTTGTGCCGGGTGCGCGTCTCCCTACATGAAAGTAATGTCGCGTCTCGTCCTGGAAGGACGACGACAGTGAACAAATTATCCTTGGGTTGTTGGTGGAGAGATTGGGTTAGGAAACCAAACCCCTGATAAATAATCGGCTCTGCACAAGAATTCGTAGAGACCCGCATTTTAGGCTGCTTTCTGAAGAACGATGAATTCGGTCTTGGTGACCGCCATGCGTTGGGCCTTGAGCAACAGGTAGGAGAGGTTTTTGTAGCCACGACCCCTTCGAAGAAGGGTTTTGATGTTGCCGTTGATGGCTTCCACCACTCCGAAGCGCCGAGGATACCCTTGAACAGGATGTCTTGCTGACCGAGTTGGAGCCGATGATCCGAAGACTTGCGGAGCACAAATGGACCGCCTCGCGCAAGGAATCACGAATCGCGCACACCGTTGTACTGAAACTGAAGACAGGCGAGTTCAAGATTCTCACTCGCAGCCACACGCCAGGTTCTCCACCTTCGTCTTGCCAAGAGCTCACGAATATCGCCCTGTCATTGCGGGGACGTGTCGGCCTCAGCCCGCACCAGCGGTTTCGCCTAGTTGGTGTCGGCCTGAGCAATTTCTGCGATCCTGAGGATGCGTCCGCTCAGTCGGCTCTTTTTGCCTAGCAACAAACCGGTGTAGGCCAATTGTCGCGAAAGCATGGAGCTGGACACGGCGATAATAATCCGTCGCAACTCGCGTGAATATTGGGACCAGTCCCAGAACGGAAGAAATTTCATGGGCTGGACAGGTCTCATCTCGACGAATTCTGGTCGCGGCTCCCCTTAACTCCGCAGAGCTCGTAGCCCAGACCGATTGACGAGCGCCGACTGATCCTTCAAGCCGTCTGAAACTGCTAGTAGAAAAGCTTAATGATCCGCCAGCCGGGGATACCAGTGTGACCAGATCCATTGCTGCCCTGCATTGACTACGTCGTGTCGACAGGTTACAACTGCGCGGAAGGGATGGCGGCCGTGGCACTGGAATGGAACACGAAGCTGTTACTTTCTGCCGCGTCAGGAATGAAAGTGGGGGAATGTGTACCGATTGAGTACCACTTACGAAGTGAGGGACAGCTATACGACAAATCTTTGGTCAAAGGCGACGACGAATACGTCCATCGAGAATGGGCTCAGGTGTTTGGGGGCATGCACCGACCGGACTCGGTCGAATGGATTTTAGGAGAGGATCCCTATTTCTACACGCTCAGCGTAGTGTCATGGCCGGCTGGATGGTCCCCACAGGAGTTGTGTCTTTCGTTTAATTGCTTCGTGCGATCAATACCGTGGAGCATGGCCGGGGCTGAGGGACACTACGAAGGCCCTCCCGCCGACGAGATTGCATCCGAATTCGCGGTACTCTTGTCATTGTTTGTTCGAGAGCCGATTCTACCTCTCGGAACTCGACTTCTCTGCAAAGATTGCAAGTGAACTGTGCGGGCAGGAAGAGAAGTGGCGGGTCAATTACAACATCTCGGAAAGCGGGCACGATTCGAGAGTCAGCTACCTGACCGGCAAACCTCTGGCTGACAAAGCCCACATCAGTGCTTCCAAGACTTACAGCCAGCAGCGGGACTACAGGTTTGATACGAAGACATTCACGGAACTCAAGAACGCACAATCCATCACCCTGGCTTACGACGGGCTCAATCCCCTGCCGCCGATGTTCTGTTATTTGAAGCCGTATCTGAACGACGTAAATAAATCCTACTTTTGCCAGCTCGCGGACGGGCAACTCTGATGAACGGATTTGAGCTGATTCTCCCGTTTCTTCGCCCGATCCAACACTTGATTCTGGACCCGGACATCAGCGAAATCATGGTCAACGGGCCGGAGCGGGTCTTCATTGAAAAAGCCGGCTATCTTCAAGCAGTTCCAGGAGTAAAACTCACGCCAGAATCGCTCATGGTGGCAGTCAAAAACATTGCAAGGCGATTAGGAGATGACATTTCAGAGGCCAAACCCATCCTTGATTCGCGCCTGCCCGATGGAAGCCGCGTTGCCGCCGTGATTCCGCCCTGCAGTATTCACGGTATTGCGCTCACAATCCGCAAGTTCAATTCCCACAAATTCAGGATGAAAGACCTTATTGACGTGGGAACAGTCACCGCTCGACTCGCAGAACAGTTGCAAGAGTACATTGCCGACCGCAAAAACGTCCTCATCTGCGGGGGAACTTCAAGCGGAAAGACGACTCTTGCCAACGTCTTGACGGAGTTTATTCCAAACCATGAGCGTATTGTCTTGATAGAGGACACGGCAGAAATACAGATTCAGAAAGACAATGTTCTCCGATTCGAAGCCCGCCGCGAACAGAATGGTCTCCCTGCGGTCACTATTCGCGACCTCCTGAAAGCCACGCTTCGTCACAGGCCCGACAGAATCATTCTCGGTGAGATTCGCGGTGGCGAGGCCTTCGACCTTTTGCAGCTGCTGAACACTGGACACAGCGGAACCATCTCCACGGTTCACGCCAATTCCGCAGCTCAAGGGATATCACGCTTCACTACCTGCGTCTTGCAGAGTGGCGTGGAAATTCCCTACCGCGCCATCAAAGCCAACATCGCCGACTCGCTCAATATCATCGTTCAGATCGAGCGCTACACGGGAAAGCGATCTGTAGCTGAAGTTCTTGAGATTCGTGGATACGAATCGGAAACTGACCAATATGACCTTCGCCAAGTTTACAGTCCGGATAGAATGGTGCCGGCGATGAGGACTGGCGAGCTGCATGGTTGATGGAAAAAGGAAGCAGTCAAAAACACTGAAGCCGACCGTTAGGTCGGCTTCGCTTCCTGCCCACTAAGGGGTAGGGGGGATCAAACCCCAGTATACTCGACCACGCCGCTTTGTGAATGGCGGTCTCCAACTACTCCCCCACTCTGACGCAATTACGCCCCTCGTATTTCGCCTTGTACAGGGCAGCATCGGCCCTACTGACCAGTTCTTCAACGGTGCCGCCCTCGGAGGCGACTGCCACACCAAGACTCGCCGTAACAGTCAAATCCGCTCGCTCATCGAAGACTAGAGCTCCAACGTGGGCTCGCGCTGACTCCGCAAATCTCATCGCATCGTCGAGATTCGCCCCCAGGAGTATTACTGCCAGTTCCTCCCCACCGTATCGATAGCACACGGCACCTGGAGGACACAGATCCGACAAGACCCGTGCCACGGCTTGCAAAGCGGCGTCGCCCATTCGATGGCCGTGCGTGTCGTTCAGTTCCTTGAAACGATCTATGTCAAGCATCACCAGCGCGAGACCGACCTTCGGGCGACGCAAGGCGTTATCCATATCGGACTCGAAACTTCCACGGTCAAAAATTCCGAGTAGACCGTCGCGCCGCCTATTCACCAACTGATCCGCGCGTTCGTGAATCGCAGAGATGGCCGCATCAACGCGTTGCATCGCATGCTGTACGTCCAGATCTTGTCTGAAGCTGATTTCATAGTGCAAGAAGATGTAGTCCCCATCATCGTCAAGGTCTGACTCGGCAACGTCTGCGGTTTCGGCGATGGCCTGCCGGAGAGCAGCCACGTATGGCGTTAGGCCCACTTCTCCATCCCAGAATTTCCGACGAAACATTTCTTCAACTAGAGCAGCTCCCTCGCCGTTCGTATAGCGCGATAACGTGAAGTTGTTTTCTACATGAATGACATTGTTTTTAATGCATTCGACCGGCTTGATCATGACATCGGGAGGGATCTCCGACAAACGAAAGCCGGTTAGGAACTTCCTGGGTATGATCGTTTCTCCAGTCTCTTCGTCGCAGCAAAATCTTTGGCCATTCACGAGCATGGCCATAGGCTGACCTCCAACGTTTTCCAGCTCTACAGTCATCCAACACCCGATATCCCGGCTCCAATCTTGGCGGGAGTTTTCGTACCAAGTCAAATGAGCTTGAAATTCTTCTTCAATTGCCGCACCTGGTCATTCTCCCAGCTTGAGAACCTCGCTGGGTCGGTTCGGAAACGCTCCCATGCCTCATTTAGGAGATCAGCAATAGGCTTCGATCCACGACTATATGGTTGAAGCCCGGAAGCTTCGAACAATTGTTTCGCCTCGACGGCAAGTTCACGAATCAAGCTCTCAGGATATGCAATTCGAAAGTACTGGGGCTCCGAAGCGCCAATCGTTCCCAACAACTCTCGCCACTGAGCGTCAACTTTCTGGCCTTCCTGGGGCGTGGCCACCAAGCCCACCATCCCGAGGATGGCTTGCGACCTTGCCGCGTCAGCTGGATGCGAGCGGGCAGTCCCGAACACGTCGGTGCTCATTCGCGCGCATAACCGGAGATTTGACCAGGCAAAACTCGCGCCCGTCGCAAACGTCGCAAACCAATCGCACGCGAATTCAATAATCCAATCCCCAAGCCATAACGTGCGATAGGCATTTAGTTCGTCGATTGCACGCGATGTCCACCCTTGTCGCATTGCATCGTCACTTGCCTTCTGGAAGTGATCCCCGACCCGTCTGCGCAAAGGTTGCAGGAGCCCAACCTGATTCCTGGCAAGGATGAAGTGGGCCAGCTCATGATAGAGATCTGCCCACCCGAGCAAATGAGTTGCCTCTCCATGTGGAACAAGGACCAAATCCATACCTGTCATGGCGCAATAGTATTGCGAACTCATGGCCGCGCAGATCGGTACTGCATATGGGAAGCTGAATTCCTGGCACACCGCGCCAAGCACTCTAGTCAGGAAACGATCCTCTTCCCGAAACCGACTCAGCGCAAAAAAGGGGTCCCTCGTCAACCGCTTGCGCCAATTCACAGAGTCGTTTATATGTGTGGTAAAAGTTCTTCGCGAACTCTGGCCGTCCGATGTCTGGATCAGCTAACACGGAATCGATTCGGTTCTTCCCTATGCTTACGAGCCGATGTATTCGTTGCCTGCACGATTCCGCTTCAGGCGGCACCTGCATCTTGGAGATTTCCTCATCTAAGAACCGAAATCTTTCCGCTAGATCATGGAGCAGCGGTTCGAGAACGTGGGTCATTTAGCGCCTGCGCATACGCCGAAAGACGGCAGATGCGGTTTCATCTGCTGCATCGCATATCTCATCCAACACGCCAATAATGCTATCGTCCAGCGGCACTAAGTCATTTCCCAGCACGCTCACGGTCCGAGATAAGTCATCCAGGAAATAAGCCATCCTTGGGCGATGTCGCTCACTCAAGCGCTCAACCATTTCCTGCGGCAGGAATTCGGACTGCGCTCCACCTTGGCCCGCCTCTAACTGTTGCCGAAGTGCTGCAACAGTACCTGCAAGGATTTTCCTTTGATCCTCGGTGAGTCCAATTCGTTGATGCAAGCGAGACTTCTTGATCGTCAAAATCGCTTCATTCAACTCCTCGGCCAGTCTTGCCGAAGCCTCATATTCGTGGGACAGGGCGGAAATCTCACTCATGACGACCCTCCTCTGGAACCAAGTCAAGCAACCTCTGCAGCATCGTCCACTTCCTGCCCGTAAACGGCTTCCTCTTCGTTGGCTTCCGCGGCGAAGGCGCGGAGCATTTCATCGCAAAGTTTCAAATCTATTGGCAAGCTCATGCAATGGTCAGGAGCCGGCCAAGCAAGCAGCGATTTCCTGAAGACATCCTCCATGACCCAGTCCAGATTTAACGGACCGCCGTAAATCCGGACTGCCAGCGGGGAGGAAGTTCCGCGAAGCGAAAATGGAAAGCCCGTGGTGCAGACGATGCCTTCATCCGGCGTCAGCGCACACGTCGCACCAATTCTCGGGTTCTCCAACCTCCCGTTCCGTTCTTGGACCAAACGTAGGCCTGCGTTAAACTTCTTTGCTATCTCGATAGCCCCGTAGACCACATCCTTATACAAAAAACCCTCGCGGATCAGCTGCTGAATTGCATCCTCGAAACCGAGCCATTCCGAGCGGAACAAGCGGCCATCACGTTGAAGAATTATAGACTTCGGCCTCGCTACACTTGCCAAGTCTGCTTTCAGACCTTCGTAGACGATTCTCCGCACCTGCTGTCGCAGCAGCTTCTCGGGCTGATTGGAATCGTAGAGCCGCGTGTAGCAGTGACGGCCTCCTTGGTAAAAGAACGTGAACGCGGCCTGCCGATTGAGAACGTCAAATGTGACATAGCTGTCGTAT
>Ga0137392_10002804_pt1 | contig 10571 bp, 10 predicted proteins | sample 15con2h34AmetaG_FD_101394 | JGI IMG/M metagenome (GOLD analysis project Ga0137392, IMG submission 101394) | Vadose zone soil microbial communities from Angelo Coast Range Reserve, California, USA - 15con2h3.4A metaG | ecosystem: Environmental > Terrestrial > Soil > Vadose zone > Saprolite... | reverse complement strand
GGGACCGCACCTTGGCGCGCGATAAAGGAAAAAATCCACTCGAGTGGTTCTGCGTGAGCGTCAGTCCACAGACCTAGGTCCGCGGGACTGATGCGGCCATCGGCGGTGACGGCCGTAGCTTCCGTCAGGACCGCCGCGGCTCGTCCCACAGCGCGTGTGCCCAGGTGGACGAAGTGCCAGTCGGTCGCAAAACCGTCATGGCAGGAATACTGGCACATGGGAGAGACAAAAATGCGGTGAGGAAACTCCACACCGCGTATACGAAGCGGGTCGAATAGGTGCGACATAGGCGACCGCTCTATTGTAACGGCGGTGGGCCCACCAGGAGATGGCGAGGGCGAGAGGCGTTCCGCTTGGAGCGGGAAATATTTTATGTCATGGCACAGACGTGCCGCAGGACCAAAGAGGCTTGCGCCAGCGCCTCAAGCTGCAAGTTGCTCCATGGAGGCGGCCGTTGTTTGACGATCTACTTCGCGCGTTTGTTCGGACCGGCCCTTGAGCTGTGGAAGCAAGGTACGTAACTTCATCCGCGCCTTGTGCAGTTGCGATTTGCTATTGCCGATGGAGCAGCCGAGCATTTCTGCGATCTCATTGTGTTCGTAGCCTTCTACGTCGTGCAGGACAAAAATGATCCGGTATCCGGGTGGGAGATTCGCAATGGCACCTTCTAAAACGATACGATCAATTGAGCCGTGAAGAACATCGTCTCTCGTGCCAATATCTTTTTTGGGTCCGTCTTCTGACTGGGGTTCCAAGGTTTCTTCGAGTGAAACTTCGGCGGGCGTTTTCTTGCGCATGTGCATCAGTACGATGTTTACCGACAGGCGGTGCAGCCAGGTGGAAAAGGCGGACTCACCGCGAAATGATGAAATCTTCCGGTACAGCTGCAGAAACGCTTCCTGGGTGAGATCTTCGGCCTGGGCATAATTGCCGGTCATACGCAGGCACAAAGAGAAAACACGCCGCTTATGCCGGACATAGAGCGCTTCGAAGCAATCCACATCACCCATCTGCGCTTTTTTGATAGCTTCGGCTTCTGTCACGCCGGCAACCAGAATTTCATTTCTCCGGGGCGCGGCTGCGCTTTTTGCAGAGACTGGTTTGGGTTGAACTACACTTTCACGAAGGTCCTGAAACACCAAGGTCTGGGGCAAGAGGTCTCTTTTCTGTGCGCGAATATAAGCGACCATGATTTGATGCACTAGTGTGGCTGGATGTTGTGTTTGCGCCGGTACCGGAGAAAAACCCGCATCTTGCATGCGCATGTAAGCATCAAACAGCAGTTAGCATCAGCCATCATGAGATCCATTCAACCACTTCACAATTTAGATTCTTCTGCTGCATTCAAATGAAGACTGCTGAAATTCTCAGGGCCTGGGGACACATCCTTCGCGGACAGGCCCCGTCTCTTTCCCTTGAAATCACACGCGAGTGTCCTTTGCGTTGTCCTGGATGTTACGCATATGAAGAGCAACATCTGGGCAGCTCCGGGCTGCAACTGCGTACGCTGGCGGACCATAAAGGAGATGATTTGGTGCTTCGGGCGCTGGCGCTCGTGGACGAATTGAAGCCAATCCATCTCTCGATTGTCGGCGGCGATCCGCTGGTGCGATACCGTGAACTTACGCAGCTGTTGCCGGAACTGGCGAAGCGTGACATCCATACGCAGGTGGTAACCAGCGCTTTCCGCGAAATCCCCGCGAGCTGGAGCGAAATCGAGAAGCTGAACATCGCGATTTCCGTGGATGGTCTTCAGCCGGAACATGACGCGCGCCGCCGGCCTGCTACATACAGCCGGATATTGAAGAACATCCTCGGGCATCAAGTCACGGTACACTGCACCGTGACGGGGCAGATGATGAAGCGGCAGGGGTACCTGCGCGAGTTTGTCGAGTTCTGGTCAGAGAACCCGAATATCAAGCGCATCTGGTTCAGCATCTTTACTCCGCAGATCGGCGCGATTGCGCCGGAGATACTTACGCCCGCGGAGCGCGCCGCTGCAATATCCGACATGCTGGCTCTGCGCCAGGAGTTTTCCAAACTCGACATGAACGCCGCAGTCATCCGCCACTTCGCGAACCCGCCGCGTTCACCTCAAGAATGTATCTTCGCCCGGACTACAACCACAATTTCCGCCGACTTCAAGACGAGAGTCACGCCGTGCCAGTTCGGCGGCAATCCAGATTGTTCCCAGTGTGGCTGCATTGCGTCGGCCGGTTTGGCCGCGTTGGGAGACCATAAAGTGTTGCCAGGAATATCGGCGGGCCGCCTGTTCCAGATCTCGGCAAAGATCGGGGAGTCCGCGGTTAGACCTGGTTTTTAGTGCTTGGCTCTGTCCCACACAGCCCAGAATAATTTCATCTGCGCGATTGAAAACAGTTACCGGAGCGGTTGCGGGCGTCCGGAAGCGCTCGTCATGGGTATTAGAGAGGAGTCGCTGGTGATGGTGGCAAGGGCTCCTACATCTATGCCCCCCATAGTCGAGCCGACGTCCACCACCATCTGTGTTCCTGCGATCGGTAATTTGAACCTGAGTTCCAGCAGCTTTCCTTGCTGAACTTTGACTGCGTGGCTTGAGGTCTTGAATGTGCGAGCGCCGACCGTCAGCACGTAGTCGCCTGAGCGCAGACCTGAGAACGTGAACTGCCCAACGGAGTTGGTCTTACCACTGACGGTTTTCTTTCCCGCCTTGTCGGTGAGTGTGACTTCCGCGTTTGGAATCACTGCGCCATGCGGGTCCTGGACTACAAGTGCGACTCCCGGTTCGCGACATGCATTCCGCGCAGGTGGCGGATCGGCCTTCTGTTTGTTTCCGGCAAAAGCAAAGCTCACGCTCATCACAGCAGTCAGGACAGCGGCCGCCATGCGCGAGACGCGCCGGGCCACTGCGCGCAGACCGTTCGGACAGTCTTGTGTGATCACCGTCCCGTCACTGCGACGATACATGCGTCCACAGAGTCGGCCCTGGCTCCGGGCGACAAGCTGCTGAATTTCGCGTTCCGTCATCGCCGAGAAGTTGTAGACGTTCAGATTGCATTCGGAGCAATGGCGCACGCGATCGTTGCCGGCCATCTGGTTCCAATCTGCAGGACAGGGCGAGGCGATCCGTAGGTTATTGATGTTGACGAGCTTCGTTGAGCTTCCTGGAAACCCCGGAATAGCGTCCATGAGCAGTCCCCCCTCGGACTATCGAGAGAACGGCAGGAACGGGAGGACTTGCAGGCAAAAATGATCCGAAGGCGGCAGTCAAGCCTTCAATAACTGGCGGGCCACCAGGCAGTACAAATCCACGGCTTCCAAGAGCTGTCGCTTGGAAATGCATTCGCGCTCGGTGTGCGCTACGTGGATCGATCCTGGGCCAAGCAGCACGGGCTGGCCCCAGCGGCTGAGAGCTGGGATGTCGGTGGTGAAGGCGGCAACCATGGTGGCAATTCCAGGGACTGTGCGCAACTTCATAAACGGAATTTCCAGAACAAACTCAACGTCGGCCAAGCCGGCTGTTTGTTCGACAATCTGTTGGCGCAGAGTCTCGGAAGGACCCACCAGTCGATAGAGCAAGTGAGCGCGGGCGAAATCCGCGATCACGTTGGGCGCGCGTCCGCCCTCGATCACGCCGATGTTCATGGTCGATGGGCCGACCTCGGGATTGTTCGGCAGAGTCATGCCGCGCAAACGGGCGAGAGCGTCGAGCAATTTCTCGATTGCCGATTCGCCCAGCGCGGGATACGCAGAGTGCGCCATCCTGCCATGCGCGCTAACTTCCGCGCGCAACGCGCCTTTTGACGCTATCGCAATCTTGTTTTCCGTGGGCTCGCCGTTGATGAGAAACCGGCTGCCCTGCGGAGACTCATTGGCGACTTTAGCGCCCAGGCTGTCGCGCTCTTCGCCGACCACAAAGAGCATGCCGACCGGAGCACCGTCTTGGCGCAGGCGTTCGCACGCCGCGATCTGCGCGGCTATGATGCCCTTGGCGTCGCACGCTCCGCGTCCGTAAATATTGTCACCGTCTTCCGACGAAGGAATGAACGGCGGCACCGTGTCCATATGCGTGGAGAAGACGATCTCGGGCGGCTGGTCTTCAATAGTTGCGAGAACGTTGAAGCGCTCATGCGCCACCGGCATCTTGTGTACACAGTAACCAAGCTCGGAGAGCTCGTCATACAAAGCGGCCCCGACCTCGGCTTCTTTGCCGGACGTGGACTCAATGTCCACCAGCGTGCGGGTTAAGCGGATTGGATCCATGAGTAATTTGGTAATTGAGTAATTTTGAAAACCGTGGACATCAGACTTCCGAGCAATTACCCAATTACTAAATTACCAAATTACCCAATCTCACCACCCAATTACTAAATTACCAAATTACCCAATTCCAGGCTCGCTCTGATAAAAGAGTATTGTGGCCGGCGAAATAAAATCCTTCTTCATTGACGGGCCCGCAGGACGGCTGGAAGCCCTGCTCAACCACGGCGATCCACACGCTACTCATGCCGCGCTGGTGTGCCATCCGCATCCGTTGTTTGGCGGGACGGTACACAATAAAGTTGTCTATCACGCCATGAAGACGCTGAACGGTTTTGGGTTTCCGGTTCTGCGCTTCAACTTTCGCGGCGCCGGGTTGAGTGAGGGCCAGCATGATCACGGCCGGGGCGAGGTGGAAGACGTCCGCGCCGCGCTCGACTGGCTGGACAACGAATTCCATCTGCCCATGATTTTCTGTGGATTCTCTTTTGGCGCTGCCACCGGCCTGCGCGCGGCATGCGGTGACGATCGCGTAAAAGGCCTGATCGCTCTGGGAATGCCGGTCACCGTGCAGGGCCGAGCCTACACTTATCAATTTCTGAAGGATTGCATCAAGCCGAAGTTGCTCGTAAGCGGCTCGCGCGACGAATTCACCTCGGAAGCCAGTCTGCGCCAGGTTTACGAATCGGCCGTTGAGCCGAAGGAGCTGGTGATCGTCGAGGGCGGCGATCATTTTTTTGCCGGACATCTGCCCGAGATGCAGAAAGCCATCCACGACTGGGTGAAGAAGCTGTTCCATCCGGGAAGGCAAGCGGAAGCAAGCTAATGCCGGACGCGCACAGCATGAGAGCTACCGCGCGCGAGATTTTCCTGCACGCCCTGGCGGAATCCAGTATCGAGAAAGCCTTTGCGCAGCATCTTCACTATGATCGCGGAGTGCTTCGTGTGTGCGATGACCTCTACGATCTGCGGTCGTACTCGCGCGTCCTCGCTGTCTCATTCGGCAAAGCAGGCCACCGCATGGCGGAGACGCTGGCGCATCAAGCAGGCACAACGATCGGTGGAATTGTTGCCGATCCCAACGTTCCGCCGCACCAGCTTGCAGGCTATCGCTACTTCACTGGCGGACATCCGGAACCGAACCAGGACTCGGTGCGCGCGGCGGATGCAATCCTGAAAGCGCTAGGCGGGTTGGACGCGAATTCGCTTGTTCTGTTCATGATCAGCGGCGGCGGATCAGCGGTAGTGGAAAAACTGGCGGACGCGGAGCTTACGCTTGACGATCTCGTCGGAACCTATCGCGCGTTGGTGCTTTCCGGCGCTCCTATTGCGAAGATCAACGCGGTGCGCAAGCATCTCTCCGCCGTGAAAGGCGGACGCATGGCCCGCGCAGCCGCGGGCGCGCAGCAAGTTTCAATTCTGGTTTCAGATGTGCCGGAGAACGCGCTCGACTCTCTCGCTTCCGGGCCAACCATGCCGGATTCGAGCACGGTGGACGATTGTTACGGCATCGTCCGGGAGTACGGAATGCTGGAGCAGTTTCCCGCGCCGGTGCGTGAGCTCTTTGAAAAGCGCGCTTTGGAGGAGACGCCGAAAAAGAACGATCCCGCATTTGCGCGCTCGCGCTGGTGGAAGGTGCTATCCAACGAGACAGCGGAGCGGGTCGCGGCTGAGGCCGCAAGCCAGCACAGGTTTGCCGTGGAGATCGACCACTCCTGCGACGACTGGGAATACACGAAAGCCGCGGACTATTTGCTGGAGCGTTTGCGCGTGCTGCAACGCGAGGTCGCGCGCGCCTGCATCATTTCCGGCGGAGAAGTGACCGTGAAAGTGGCCGGCGACCCGGGCCTGGGTGGACGCAACCAGCAATTCGCGCTCTACTGCGCACAGAAAATTGCAGGCGAAAATATTACGGTCCTGAGCGCGGGCACTGACGGCATTGACGGCAATAGTCCCGCAACCGGCGCTGTCGTCGATGGGACAACCGTGGCACGCGCCCGCGACGCGGAGTTGGTCCTGGCTGAACATCTGCGGACGTTCGATGCTTTTCCGTTTTTCGAAAAACTTGGAGATACGATTCAGACGGGACCGACGGGGACGAATGTTCGGGACTTGAGAATCTTGTTGGCTTACTGAGGCAGGGAATTAGCGCGTCCGCGGCACAATCTTCAGACTGTCCGCAGCCAGGATCTTTTTGATCTGGTTTCTGGCGTGGATGGCCCAGGGGCCTGTGGTGTCGAGCCGGGCATAGGCTTGCCAGTGGCGTAATGCTTTGCGGGGCTGGCGGCCTTTTTCAAACGCGAGCGCCAGATTGTAATGCGCGTCGGCGTAGGTTGGAGCGAGCGAGATTGCCGATTGATAAGAACGGGTCGCTTCCGGCAGGCGGCCGGTTTCGTCGAGCACGTTACCGAGATCGAAGTAGGCCAGCGCATACCTCGAATCAACCTCAATGGCCTTGCGGTAATAGCGCTCGGCGTTGGGATAGTCCTGACGGTTGTAGTAAAGAGTCCCCAGGTTGATGTGAGCGGCAGCGTGTCCGGGATCGAGCTCCACGCACTTCTTGTAGGACTCAATAGCTTCGAGCTGCGTCGCTGCGTCTTCTTCCAGCATCACGCCGCGGGTGAAGAAGTCAGAAGCTGATTCCAGCTTGCGCATGGGTTGGACCTTGTACGATTCAACGACTTTGCGATCGGTGAAGTCCATCAAAAACTGGCCGGCAAGCGGCTCAATCACCGATCCGCGATGGCGGAACGCGACCCGGGCTTTGCTGGCGAAGGTCCCCGCTTCGAGCAGAGGGCTCTCCATGCCGGCAACTTGCTGCAGCATGGCGCGAAGAGAGTCGCGAATTACGGCGGAGCGCACGCGCTTGGCACGCAGATCGCGCAGTTTTCGTAGTTGGAGCAGATCAAAGAAGGAGTAGGCTTCGGGGACAGGAAACAGGCCCGCCTTTTCCCAGCCCGCCAACTGCCGTGCCGTAATGCGAAGAATCCTGAGGACGTCCGCTCGATTGTATCGTTCCACCGTTGCCTTTGGAGATACGCGGTATCGTTACAAGCTAACTCAGCATTATGCGAACAGCTGACTTAAATAGCAAGGGCAAAATTGGCGAATAACCGAGAAGTATGTGGAAAACCAGCCAACTCAGGAGAGATTTCCCTGGCGAAAGCGATTTGCCAGCGGTGAAAATAATTGGTGCGAAGCGCCTCGTGCTTGCTCCTGCGCAACTTGCCCTGATCATGGCAATTGGCTAATCTCCGGTGTGCGGCCATGAGTACGAACAACCAACGATCCGCAGAAAAACCACCGCCGATCAGCAGAGCCTATTGGTATTGCCAACTCGTGGGCTGGTCTGCCCTGCTGTCGTTTCAGATGTTCGCACTGGTGGCACTGGAGCCTCAAGGCGCTCCTTCAGGCCCCAGATTGCATCTCTCGCTCGTTCTGCTAGCCGCTTCCGGATTTGTCCTTAGCCATCTTTTTTATCTGCAGATGCGCCGTCTGCATTGGTTACAAACGCCACTGCGCAGGGTGTGGCCGCGATTGTTTGCCTCCATCTCTATCGCGGCAGCACTCCAGACCACGATCAATCTAACCATCAGCATTTTGTGGGTGCATGCAATTCCCGCGCGCGAGCACTTGCGGCCCGCTGCCGTGTTTGTCTCCTGGCTCGTTTACTTATTCTTGTTCGCGATCTGGACAACCATCTATCTGGCGGTACATGAGTTTCGCAGCCGGCGAATCGCGGAGGTGAATGCACTGCGGATGGAACTCGTTGCCCAGGAGGCGCAGCTGCGCGGATTGCGAGCACAGTTGAATCCGCACTTCCTGTTCAATTGTCTAAACAGCCTGCGCGAGCTGATTGTTGAAAATCCGCGGCGGGCGCAAACCATGGTTACTCAGCTCTCAGGGCTGCTGCGCTATTCCTTGCAGTCGGACCATACGGAGCAGGTTTTGTTGGAAGATGAGATTGATGCCGTGAAGGATTATCTGGCGCTGGAAGGCATACGTTTTGAAGAGCGCTTGCACGTCCGCTGGAACATCGCTCCTGAAGCCGGTAGCGTGCCGGTGCCCCCCATGCTGTTGCAGACGCTGGTGGAGAACGCGCTGAAACATGGGATAGCGCGGCGGCCTGAGGGCGGGGAAGTCTCCATTCAAGCGCTGGTCCACGGTCGCCAGCTCGAATTGGAGGTCGTGAACAGTGGCGAGCTTTCGGAGCAGCCGTCGGAGGAAGGCATCGGGCTGCGCAATGCCCGGGCCCGTCTGCAACTGCTGTATGGCGATCAGGCCAACATCGTGCTGGAGAGTGTGGACCACGGGCAAGTGCGCGCGATAGGAACGATTCCCGTGAAGCCCAGCAAGGCGGCCCAATGAAAGCCTTATTGGTCGACGATGAGCGCCTGGCGCGCTCCGGATTGCGCCGTCTGCTCGAGTCACACGATGATGTAACGATTGTAGGTGAAGCGGCCAATGCCGATGAAGCCTTGAACCAGATCCGGCGTCTTGATCCTGACGTGGTGTTTCTCGATGTAGAAATGCCGGGACGCAGCGGCCTGGAACTATTGGAAGACCTGGAGGATTTTCCGGCGGTAATTTTTACGACTGCGTATCAGGAATACGCGGTGCGGGCTTTCGAAGTCAGCGCTCTGGATTACCTGCTGAAACCGATTGCGGCGGACCGTCTCGACGCGGCGCTGGACAAAGTGCGCAAGCTTGTCGCGCCCAGAGGATCTGGACCGGAGCGCAAACAGCGGGTCTTCCTGCGCGAAGGTGAGCGCTGCTGGATAGTTCCGCTCGAAGAGATTCGCGTACTCGAGTCAGAGGGCAACTACACGCGCGTTTATTTCGCCGGAAACCGGCCGCTGATCTACAAGTCGCTCAATGCGCTTGAGGCGCGCCTCGATCCTGAGGCTTTTTTCCGCGCCAGCCGCTCGCACATCGTCAACCTGCGCGACATTCAGTCGCTCGCGCCACAACCCGACGGCGGGCTGGTGGCCACACTTACCGGTGGGATCAAGGTCGGAATTTCCCGGCGGCAATCGCGCAAGCTTAAAGAACTCATGAGCCTGTAAGCTGCCGCTCTTCCTGTAATCCGACCGCCTGTCCTAATTCAATTCGCTTCGGTACTCCTGCTTGGTATTTTCAGGACGCTGGAAAAGCATCGAGGAGAACCGCATGGAACTGCGAATCGAGAACCTTTCAAAACGTTATCCCAACGGCACACAGGCATTGCAGGACGTGTCGCTGACCATCCCTCTGGGAATGTTCGGACTGCTTGGCCCCAACGGCGCGGGCAAGTCTACGCTCATGCGTACGCTCGCGACGCTGCAAGAGGCCGATTCCGGGACGGCGCAGCTCGGCGGGATTGACGTGCTCAAGCAGAAGGACGACGTCCGGCGCGTGCTCGGTTATCTGCCCCAGGAATTTGGGCTGTATCCCAAAGTGACCGCCGAGAATCTGCTGACCCATTTTGCCGCGCTGAAAGGGATCGCAAACTCCAAACAGCGCCGTCAAGTGGTCTATGCGCTGCTCCAGCAGACCAATCTCTACGAGCATCGCTTCAAACCGCTGGGCAGCTATTCCGGCGGCATGAAACAACGCTTCGGGATTGCGCAGGCGCTGTTGGGCAATCCGCGGCTGATCATCGTCGACGAGCCGACCGCGGGTCTCGATCCGGAAGAGCGCGTGCGCTTTCACAATCTGCTGAGCGCGATTGGAGAAAACGTGATCGTGATTCTCTCCACGCACATTGTTTCCGACGTCAGCGATCTTTGCCCCAACATGGCGATCATCCACCAGGGCCGCGTGATGACGGTGGGTTCGCCCGCGGCATTGGTTGCCGATCTGGAAGGCCGCATTTGGAGAAAGTCAGTCCCGCAAATGGAGGTTGCAAAGTACACGGAAAAGTTCCAGGTCATCTCCATGCGCCGCTTCTCCGGACAGACCATGGTGCACGTCTACAGCAATCAGGAGCCCGAGCCGGGCTTTGAGCTGGTGACCCCGGACCTGGAAGACGTCTACTTCGCAACGATTAAGGGCTTCATGCAGCCGGCAGCCTCAGCGGCAAAGGTGAACTGACATGATCGGAACTATTTTGCTCTTCGAAGTGAAGCAGCGGCTGAGCCGTATTTCGACGATAATCTACTTTCTGATTCTCTTCGCGCTGGGTTTTTTGTTCGCGCTCATTGTTGGCGGAGCGTTTCCCAATGCGGGTACAGTCGACTTCGGAGGCAAGGTATACGCCAACTCACCCTTTTTCCTCAATTCGATGATTAGCGAGATTACCCTTCTCGGGCTGATCATCACGGCTGCGCTGGCTGGGCAAGCGACCTACCAGG
>Ga0137392_10002801_pt1 | contig 10575 bp, 13 predicted proteins | sample 15con2h34AmetaG_FD_101394 | JGI IMG/M metagenome (GOLD analysis project Ga0137392, IMG submission 101394) | Vadose zone soil microbial communities from Angelo Coast Range Reserve, California, USA - 15con2h3.4A metaG | ecosystem: Environmental > Terrestrial > Soil > Vadose zone > Saprolite... | reverse complement strand
TGCGATGATCGCGCTCGGGGTCCGATTGGATCGCAGCCGCTATCCAGACGCGCGAGCGGCGCGTCGCCTGTTTGCCTTTTCGATCCTTTATCTGTTCGTGCTCTTCACGGCGCTGTTGGCAGATGCGGCACTGACGGCCCACTGGGCCACGTGAAGCAGGAAGCGGTTCCCGTTGGAACTTCAAGCTGGCTGCGTCCTGAGCAGCCGAGACTCTGCGCACGCGACACCGCCTGGTCGCGCGCGAGCTCGAGCCGGTCGTCGTGAAGATGCGCTTCACGTGCGACTTGACCATTTCGGGAGCGATCGCCAGCTCGCGCGCCATGGTCTTATTGGAAAGCCCTTCGGCGATCAGCCTCAGGATTTTGTCTTCCCGCGAGCGTCCGCACCAGCTGAATTCGTTGATGCGCCGGCCGCGGGCCCCTCGGCCCGGCGCCGAAGGTCGGGAAGCCGCTCACGTAGGGCACGAGGTGGCGGTATTTTGCCGTCTGTTCGCCGCCTCGTGAAACTCCGTCAGCAACGCGTCCAGCTTCGTTCCCTCATCAAGGATGACCTGGCAGATACCGTTTTCCGCGGCCACTGCCGCGACGGAGGCAAATTCGTCTGGGCTATTCGCGACCTGCCGCGCACGCCACAGCAGTATCGCCAAGTGCATCGATACCCGGGGTGCCATGTAGCGGCTGCCCGCGCTCTCGCATTCCTTCCGCAAGTCCTGCAAGAGGGAACTCGCCTCATCCAGGCGGTCTTGCGCCGAGGCGAAATAGGCCCGCGCCAGAAGGGCGTAGCGATGAATGTCGGACCAGGCGCAGCGCGTGGTTACGGGATATCCGCCAGCCGCTCGAGCCGGTCGAGGCAGGCTGCTCCTCCCTGAATTCGCCCTTCATCGAAATAGAGGCGCGTCCGTTCCACGATTGCAGCCGCGGCTAGGCGGCCTCTCTCCGCGCGCCGACGGTCGGGGATCCTATACCAAATGGGCCCGGATGGGGCGGGAGCGGGCGTCGATCGTCAGTGCAATTGTGCTGCGAGACTCGCAGCTGTCATTTGCGCCAAGGCTATCCCATGTGAGCCGGCAAGTTCCCGCTCTTGATGCAAAGAACTTTGACGCGCTCGTCCTCGGCGAGTTGCTGGCCGATCGTCGTCCCGGCAATGTAGGCCTCTCCGCGCATCGCGCACATCGACGGGGAGGCTATCTGTTCGGGCAGCCGCATGACCTGGACGGCATTGTTGCGGTCACAATTGCGCAAATAGTCCGGGGTGACGGACATCGAGCAGACGAGAACCAACACAGTGAGCATGATCAGCACTCCTGCGATTCCACACGCCACCCAAGCTGTGCGGCCAGCCTCTATCCCATGCGAGACCGCTATCCCATGCGAGACCGCGTCCCGTTTGAAACGGGAACCGCCGTTTTCCGGTCCTGGTAGATCAAGAGACCGCACAGCTCTGCCATGAAGATATTGAGCAGGATCGATAGTTCCAGCGCGCCCTCAAGGAAGGACAAAAACTCGACCTTCATCGTAACCTCCTTGTTGTCCGTCGGGATTCCATGCGCGGCAGCGCCCGTTCTCAATCCGCCTAGATTAATCCGCCTCAGGCGGCCTGTTCGATCCTACGGAGGCGCCCTGTATTGTATGCCGCAGGTGCTGCGCGGGCCCTTGTGTGACAAGGTACAACGCGCCTAGCTGATGCGGGCGCAGCTAACGTGCGGTGCCGTGTGCGCGCTTTTCCCGCCATTTCGGTCCGGGGCCACGCATGTAGTGCAGCTCGGGCCGGTACGGATCGAGCATCTTGCGCCAGCGCCGGGCGACCGCGTCGAGGCCGCGCGCCGGCGTGCAGGGGGCTAGCAGCACCTTCAAGACATACGAATCTGAGAACGCCGTCATTCGAACCTCCGTTCGCGGAAGTGGCACCGATCAAAAGCGGGACCGGGAACGGCGCTGCCTTTTCCACCGTGGCGCCCTACCGGCGGCCCAGTCGCCGCTTTGTTGATCGGCTGCCAAGGATGCTAGTTCAGCGAATGCCGACAAGTCGATCCTACGGAGGTTGATCCGCATAACGTCTTGGGTCGAGCCGCTTATACTTAGGTTGGGCTTGGTTGTGCCTTGGGTTGAGGCGGCTCCTGTCGCGCGACACGAACAGCTTCATCGGAATGCATAGGGGAACTCAGAGTCCGAGCGGCGGCGGAAAATCGCCTCGGAACAAAAGCTATCAACAGGCAAGCAGATCGCCGTGGGCCCCTACTTTGTCCCTCTCACCTTCCCCTTTGTGAGGACAGCCAAGAAGGCATCACCGGCGTCGTCGGTGAGCGTCCGGCCATTGCTCGGGAAGGACGCCGGGCGCGTGGGGTCGTAGAACAGCATGTCCGGCAGCAGCGTCCCTGCCACCCGCTTTGCTTCCTCCGGCGTATACCCACCCGCCTGCTCCAGCGCGAGCGCGACTACGGCAACGAAACGGGCATCGTCCGCCTGCGTCCTCATGGTTGGGTTAGCCAGGGCAGTCACTCTGCTGCGAGCGCGCGATATTGGAGCCGCAACCCGAGGCGCCCCCACACATCGACCAGCGCTTCGGCGAGCGCGTCGATCAGCGCGTCCTCGTGATAGGGCGTGGGCGTGATGCGCAGGCGCTCGGTGCCGCGCGGGACGGTCGGATAGTTGATCGGCTGGATGTAGATCGCGTGCTCGGCCAGCAGAAGATCGCTTGCGTCCTTGCACTTCTCCGGATCGCCCACCATCACGGGCACTATGTGTGTGTCGTTGGGCATCACCGGTAGGCCGGACACTCCGAGCACCGCCTTTACTCGTGCCGCGCGATCCTGGTGCCGGTCGCGCTCCCATTGCGAGGTCTTCAGGTGCCGGATCGCCGCGCTGGCGGCCGCGCAGACCGCCGGCGGCAGCGCGGTGGTGAAGATGAAGCCCGGCGCATAGGAGCGCACCGCGTCGATGATATTGGCGCTCGCGGCGATGTAGCCGCCGAGGCAGCCGAACGCCTTGGCGAGCGTGCCCTCGACCACGTCGACGCGCTCCATGACGCCCTCTCGCGCGGCAATCCCGGCGCCGGCCGGGCCGTACATGCCGGCGGAATGCACCTCGTCGATATAGGTCATGGCGCCGTAGCGCTCGGCGAGGTCGCAGATGCAGCCGACCGGCGACGTGTCGCCGTCCATCGAATAGAGCCCCTCGAACACGATCAGCTTGGGCCGCTCTTTGGGCTGCGCCGCCAGCAGCTCCTCGAGGTGGCCTACGTCGTTGTGGCGCCAGATTTTCTTTTCCGTGCCGGCGCGGCGCACGCCCTCGATCATCGAGTTGTGGTTCCACGCATCCGACAGGATCAGGCAGTTCGGCATCAGCTTGGCGATGGTGGCGATGCCGGTCTCGTTGGAGATGTAGCCCGAGGTGAAGACCAGCGCGGCTTCCTTGCCGTGCAAGTCGGCGAGCTCGCGCTCCAACTCGACCAGGGGGTGATTGGTGCCGGAAATGTTGCGCGTGCCGCCGGCGCCCGCGCCCATGCGCGTCGCGGTCTCGATCATGGCGCCGATCACCTTGGGGTGCTGGCCCATGCCGAGGTAGTCGTTCGAGCACCAGATCACGACCGGACGCGGGCCGTCCGGGGAATGCCACGTCGCGTGCGGAAAACGCCCGGCGATGCGCTCGAGATCGGCGAACACGCGGTAGCGCCGCTCCTCGTGCAGGCGGGCGAGCGCATCAGCAAAGAAATGCTCGTAGGTCATGCGGTGGAAACTCCGTGCGGATTGGCTCAACGGTCGGAAACTTTGGGCGTGTCAAGAACTGCCGACACAAGCCGCTTGAGTTTGGTGCCGATCTGAGGAGCGGCGCCGTCTTTCACGATCACCGTGCAGGTCATCCCCGCGCTGATGAGGACGTTGGGCGGAACCTCGGTCAAACGAATGCGGACGGGTATGCGCTGCGCCAGCCTCACCCATGTGAAGTTTGGGTTGACGCTGGCGAGCAGCTCGGGGCCGTCCTTGTTGTCCGGGTCGGTGATGCCGCGCGCGATGCCATCGACCTGTCCCTGCAGGGTGCCGGCGCCGTTCATCAAGCGGATCTGCACGAGAGAGCCGGGAACAATGCGTGGAATCTTTGTTTCCTCGAAATAAGCGTCGACGCGATAGGAGTCGCTGTCAATCAGGGCCATGACGCCCTTTCCCTGGGACGCATAGACGCCCGGTGCGAGGTTGTTGAGGTTCGTCACGAAGCCGTTGACGGGCGCCCGCACTTCGGTGCGCTCGAGATTGAGCGTCGCAACGTCGCGTGCGGCGGTCGCCTGCTTATGGTTGGCGACGGCCGATTCGAACTGCCGCCGCGCGTTGTCGAGATTCTCGGCGGTAATGCTGAGCCCCAGGGTCAGTTTGGCCCGACGCTCGAACTGCTGATGCAGCATTTCCCGCTGCGCGTATTGCACGGCGAGAGAGGCCTCGGCATTGGCGAGCGCCAGGCGATACCGGTCCTGCTCGATCTTGAACAGGATGTCGCCTTTTCTCACGAATTGATTATTGCGCACGTTCACATCGGTGACGTAGCCGGATACGTCGGGCGCAACGGTGACGACGTCGGCGCGGATGCGGGCGTCCCGGGTCCACGGCGAGTAGAGATAATAGGACGCCATCTCGTAGCCGAGAAATACGGCGGCGGCCACGACGACGAGTGTGAGGAACACGCGAACCGTCATATACATGGTCTTTCCCTTCTCACATGGTCACGAAGGCGAGGCCGCCCGCGCAGAACCAGCAGACGAACAGCGACGTTCGAACCAGCGCGGGATGCCAAAACAACCGATAGAAGCCCGCCCTCGTGAGCAGAACGTCAGGAACGATGAAGATGACGAGCGAGACGAACAGCCAGATCGCGATGGCCGGTACGAAGGCGCCGAGGATGTCTACATCAGCGAGCATCCAAGACCTCCCGCAACAGCAGCGGTGCTTTCAGCAGGCTCGAGCGGAGGACCTCGCAGCCGGCGAGCGCGGCGACGAGCGCCTCGCTTTCCTGATCGTCCTCCACGGAGCGGGCCAAGGCGAGCGCCCGGCGGCGCAGCGCGCGCGCGTCCCAGGCGGTCTTGACGATCTGCCGGCGGGACGGATGCAGAAAACCCGGCGAGGCAGCTGTGAGCAGCCGTGAAATTCCCGAGGTCATCGCGGCGGGAAGCCGGCCGGTCGCGATGGCCGTCCTCAGCTCCTCGACCGCGCGGGAGACCGACAGCGCGACGATGGCGCCGGCAATGCAGGCGCGCGCTGCCGCGGGTTCATTCTTGAGGCGGACGATCGTTGCGGCGAGCCGTTCGTAGAGAGCGCGCTCATGATCCGCCACCGTGGGGTGCTCCGCACTGCACAGCCGGCCGAGCCGGACCAGCAACTGACGGTGAAACCGGTTACCTATCCGCCGCGGCGTCTCCGGAAAGAATACGGCAAACAGCAGCAGCGCGAAGCCCATCCCCATGAGAATGGCAATCGAGGTGTTGAGGAACGCCGACAGGTCGTAATTCATCACGTTGTCGATATTGGACCCGACTGTGAAATACGCGACGGGAAAGAGGCCAAGAGGCTGGCGCGCAATGATGACGCCGCACGCCAGCAGCAGAGGCGCGAGTGCCACCGACATGGAGACGAAGTCGGTCGCCATCGGCAGCAGCCCGTACACCGTCCCGAACACCGGGATGAATGCAATCAGCAGGGTTGCGACGAGAGCGAGACTGATTTTGACCGGTTGCTCCAGGTCACCGAACAAGCTGCACATGGTGGCGGCGACGATCACCGCGATCGTACCGTTCGGCCATGCGGTGACGATCCAGAATGCCGAAGCAACCGCGACGACGAGGGCGGAGCGAATTCCGGTCAGGGCCGCCGCCACCGGATCCGACCAGAAACCGCGGCCGGCATCGTCGTCGGCGGCCGTGCCTTGGTCGAAGGCCGCGGCAGCCGCGCGAAGGCGAACCACCGCTTCGGCGAGCGCGCGCGCATCCACTGCATCAACGATGCGGGACACGACTTCGCCATTTCCGCGCGGCGTGTCCGGCGCCGCACGGACGAGCGTGGCGAGGCGCGGATCGGCGCCAGTGCCGGATCGCGCGTCCGTTCGGCCGGCCGTGGCCTCGGCGACGGCGCTCACGTGCAGGGCCGCGCCCACCAGCTGCCGAAGCGCGCCGTTGCAGGCCCGGGCCTCGGGGCTTTCAAAATAGGCGGACGCGCGCGTCGTCTCGACCGCCGCGAAGTCGGTGAGGAATTGCCGGCGTTCGCCGGCGCGGTCCTGCCAATCGACGCGCCTGACGGCTGCGGCAAGGCGTTCGGCGCCGCGGCGCAGCGCCTCAACCAGGCCGACGAGCTTCGGCATGAGGTCGCGCGGAAACACCAGGCGGGTCACCAGCGACGCGCAGACAATTCCGAGAACGATCTCGGTGAATCGCGCCAACAAAACCGGGAAGGCTTGATCCGGATTGAGGGCGGCCGATATGCCGATGATGGCAACCGTGTAGCCGGCCAGCAGAAATCCATAAGAAGCGAAGTTGCGCAGCGCGGCCGCCGCGAAATTGCACAGCCCGATCCACAGCGCCAAGGCAGCGAGGAAGAGTTCGCCCGACTGGGACAGCCCGAACACCAGCGCGATCGACACCAGCACCCCGGCTATCGTGCCGAGGATGCGGTAGAAGCCTTTGGCGAGCACCTGGCCGCTGTCGGGCTGAGCAACGATGAACACGGTGAGCAGCGCCCACCTGGGTTCGTCGAGCCCAAGCCAGAAAGCGATGAAGAGGGCAATGAGGCCGGCCAAAAAGGCTTTGATCGCGAATACAACGGCGACGACTGCCGGATTGTCCACCCAACGAACCGGTGCCGCCGGCGCGAAGCGCGGCGGCATGCCTGCAATGGTCGTCGAAACGCTCGCTGTCATCATAACGCCGTCGTCCATCGTCCCGGCGGAGGGGGCGGCCGGTCCTCGGGGGAAAGGGACCGGCCGCCGGCTAGCCCGGCGTGGGACGACGAGGGGGAGCGCGCCGGGGGCGCCAAGCACTTGCGAATGCCGCCCGTCTTCGTGGCCAAATCGGTACGCGACAAGGCGCGCCGGTGCGAGTGAAGCATTCCAAATCTCGGCAAATCGTGGCGAATGCCGATGCCATTTGCATCGACCGCCGTCGTAACACACTGTCCGCGGCCCGTTTGAAGGAACCGGCTGAGGCTTTAAGCCGATGAGCTGCCCTCAGGATTTGCGACGATTTAGGGTCATTTGCCGGCATTCATTCGCCTCGGCGCGCGGCTCGAGCTAACAACTTGGCATGTAGAGAGCATGTCGTTGTTTGGTGACCTGCAGGCCATCCAGCCGCAGCACGGACAGGATTCCATGATGCTGCGCCGGTCGGCACTGAAAGCGTGGACGGTCTACTGGTTCAAGCTGGCGAATCTCTGTTTCCCTTGGGTCGCCGTCATGTCTCTGCAGAACGACGCTGAGCGAAAATGAACTACACCGTCATGAAACGAGCGGAACAGAACAGCTGGCGACGATCCGCGATACTGCGGGTTGCAATCTCCGCTGGATGGCTGCTGTGCAGCCTTCCGGCGGGAGCCGCCCCATCGTCGTGCCAGCGCGAGCTCGGCACCACCGACATCACCTTGATCAAGTCTGTTCTGCACCTGCGCGACGTTGAGCATGCGCCGGAAGATCGGCAATGCGCGGCCTATCGCCAGCACGTCGCTACCGTGAGCAAAGTCCGAGGGGTATTTGCGCGATGTCTTTCGGGCGCGAAAAGGGACGCCGATCTGCAGCAACTCGAGGGCGCCCTCGATGACGCCAACGGCGTGATCGCGCGGGTTTGCGAGCGATGAAGCGAAGAGTTCGACCTGAGTCGGTGGATCTGGAGGGCGCGCCATGACGGTTCCGCTTGAACCCGCGCTTGCCGCGCTCGCCGGTTCCACGATCGGGGGCCTAACCACGCTGGCAGTGACGTTGATGACCCAGCGGGTCCAGGCCCGGGCGGCGCTCACGACACGGGACCTGACCGTCCGGCAAAAGCTCTACAGAAAATTCATCGAGGAGGCCTCGAAGCTCTACGGCGACGCGCTGATGCACAGTGCGGTCGATATCCCGATGCTCATCGGCACCTCCGCGCTCGTCAACCGGATGCGCGTCATTTCGACCTCTGGAATCGTCGACAAAGCCGAGGTCGTCCTGCGGACCATCGTCGACATCTACTTTTCGCCCAACAAGACCATCGCCGAGTTACATGAGGAGATCAACAGGGACAAACTGGATCTCCTGCGCGACTTCAGCAACGCCGCGCGAGAGGAGCTGTCGGCGCTGAAGCATTGAGACTCGTCCATCCATGCTGTCGGCGCGTCACGTAATTTGCTGCCACTCGCGGGTTTTTTGCGACCATTTGCATCGTCTTTCACCTCTTAACTCGAACGGATGCGCGCCCACCTTGGTTGGTCGAGCCCGAGTCAGAACGCGAGGAATAAGGCAAGGAGGCCGGCCAAGAAGGTTTTCAGCGCGAATACGACGGCGACGACGGCGAGATTGTCCGCCCAGCGAACCGGTGCCGCCCGCGCGGACCGCGGCGACGTGCCTGGGAGGAGCGTCGAAGCACTTGCTGCCATCATAGCTCGGTTCGTTCGCTTGCGACGTTCGCCGGATTAGAGAGTGTTCATACACATGCGATCAGCGTCGTCCTCCGTCGTCCCAGAGGAGGGGCGGCCGGTCCTCGGGGGGACGGACCGGCCGCCGGCGAGCCCGGCGGGGGGGAGGACGCCGGGATGCCAAGCACGTGCGCAAGCCGCCTGTCTGCGTGAGGCAATTGGTGTACGAGACGGCGCGCCGGCGCGAGTGAAGCAGTGCAAATACCAGCAAATCGTGGCGAATGACCCGCGGAGACAGGGTAAACTGGATCTCTTGCGTGACTTCAGCAGTGCCGCGCGAGAGGAGATGTCGGCACTGAAGTATTGAGGTTCACCGATCCGTGTCGCCGATCGCCGGGAATTTGCTGCCGCCCTGACTTCTTTGTGATCATTTGCACCCTCTTGCGCCTCTTAAGTCGAAGAGATGCGTGAAGTCGCCTAACTTGAGATCAGATAACGCGGCTTTTTCGCACGCAGGATGCCGCGGCTGACTCTGGAGGCGCCCATGGTCCGCGAGCAGATGATCAATTTCTTGCAGGCGACTGTGATCTTCCTGCTGATCACCGGTATCCAAGAGGAGTAAGGCATGACGCCGATTGGTGACAATTGGTGGTTGTTGGTGATGGGCATTATCGGCGTGCTGTGCTGGATCCTGGGCGTAATCCCATGGCAATTGTGAGCGACTGCCATCGCGGAATCGGCGTCATTGGCGCCGTCAGGTCTTCTAGGTCCATTGGCGTTCCCGTCCCTGCAACACGACCCTAAGAAATCCAGGGCAAGCGCTGTCACGCAGAATCAACGCGATCTCGACAAGCAGCTCAATATTTGCCGCGGCTGTTAGTCGGTTCCGACCTCACCCACGCGTCACGCGGGCGCGGGCGTCGAAAAGCGCGGTCGCACGCCAATATAAAACGTGGATGGCTCTTGAGATTCGGTGCCGCGATGAAGCGTGATCTTCGGCTGGATTTCTTTCGAGGATTGTCGCTTTGGATGATCTTCCTCGACCACATTCCCTCGCATCGCGTGATCGATGTCGCCAGCTGGGTCACCATCCGCAATTACGGTTTCAGCGATGCGGCGGAGATCTTCATCTTTGTTTCGGGGTACACGGCTTCCTTGGTCTATGGCCGCAAGATGTGGCAGCAGGGTTTCGCGGTCGGCAGCGCCCGGATTCTGCGCCGCGTTTGGCAGATCTATGTCGCCCATCTGCTCCTGTTCGCCTTTTACGTTGCGGAGGTGGGATATGCCGCCGCGAAATTTGGCGCTCCCAATTTCGAGAACTACACCAATACGTCGATCTTCTTTCGCGATCCTGGGACCGCGATGGCCCAAGCATTGCTGCTGCACTTCAAGCCGGTGGATCTCGATGTGCTCCCCGTCTACGTCCTCGTGCTCGGCGCTTTCCCGCCGACCCTCTGGCTCCTGCAGCGCGCGCCGAACTTGGTTCTTGCCGGATCGGCGGCCCTCTATGCATGCGTATGGCTGTTCGGCTGGAATCTTTCGGCTTATCCGGACGGGCTCTGGTATTTCAATCCGTTCGCCTGGCAGTTCCTGTTCGTGCTCGGGGCTTGGTGCGCGGCGGGTGGCGCAGAGCGCCTGCGCGGCGTGACCGAATCCCGCATCGTCATCGTCGCCGCCGCGATCTGCGTCGTGGCGGCGTTCTTCGTTGCAATGGGCTGGCACTCGCGGTCCTTCGCGGCGATCCAGCCGTCCTGGCTGACGCAGTGGATCATCAACCATCCGATCGACAAGACCGACATGCATCCATTTCGGCTCCTGCATTTCCTGGCGCTCACGCTCATTGTCCTGCGTTTCGTTCCGCGTGAATGGGTCGCTTGGCAAGCGCCTGTGTTCCGCCAAGCTATCCTATGCGGGCAGCACTCACTCGAGATCTTCTGCGCCGGAGTATTCCTGTCGTTCGCAGCGCACGTCATCCTGTTCGAATGGTCGCTCGGCGCCGTCGC
>Ga0137392_10002799_pt1 | contig 10575 bp, 10 predicted proteins | sample 15con2h34AmetaG_FD_101394 | JGI IMG/M metagenome (GOLD analysis project Ga0137392, IMG submission 101394) | Vadose zone soil microbial communities from Angelo Coast Range Reserve, California, USA - 15con2h3.4A metaG | ecosystem: Environmental > Terrestrial > Soil > Vadose zone > Saprolite... | reverse complement strand
GTGGAGTTGCTCCCGGTCGACCTCTGCCAGCCCGCCGGCCTCACCCTCGGTCCCCGTAACGATCTGCTGCTCGGCTGCAGCGTGATCTTTGATACGGCCGGTGCGGCGTGGAGTGCAAGCGATACGAAGGCCGCGGCCCCCACGCAAATTATCATGGACGCGGACACCGGCCAGATCGATGCGACCGTGAGTGGAGTCGGCGGATCCGACGAAGTCTGGTTCAACAGCGGCGACGGCCGCTACTACACCGCCTCCCGCAACAACCCGCTGGGCCCTGTCCTCGGTGTCATTGACGCGGAGAGGCGAACGCTGATCCAGCTGGTTCCGACGATTAACGTCGCGGCGGGGACGGCGCCCAACCCCGTGCATCCCGGCGGGACGGCGCACTCGGTGGCCGTCAATCCCCACAACAACCACATCTTCGTTCCGTTGGCGGCCAACAACGCCTTCCCCAACTGCCTAACGGGTTGTATCGCGGTCTACGGCACCTCGATGGAGGACAGCAACTAGGGCACCCCAAGACGGCGAGGGTCCGGGCTGGATGCGTGACGTCCGGGCTCTCGCCGCCGCGGGCCGGGAGTTCTCTGGGGTCTGACCCGTCTTCCCGGTATGCTCGTCGCCGCCATGGCCGCAAGGATTGCCCTTGTTGGCGTGCTCCTGCTCTCTAGCGTCCTCCGGTTCCAGGAGGCCGCGGCAGCGGGTCCCTATCGGTTCGTCGATACGGAGGGGGCCCTGCACCTTACGAATGTGCCACCGCGACTGCATGCACGGGAGCCGCAAGCGTTCGCCAGCGCTTCGGTCGCGGCGGGCGACCAGGCTGCGGCACCCGGCCCCTACTTAGCTGCAATCGAACAGATTGCCGCCGCGTATGACGTAGACGCGACGCTCGTTCAGTCGGTAATCGCCGTCGAATCCGCCTTCGACCCGCGAGCGGTGTCCAGAAGAGGGGCGCGCGGGCTGATGCAGCTGATGCCCCAGACCGCGTCCGCGCTTGGGGTACGCGACGTGCACCATCCGCTCGAGAACATTGCGGGGGGCGTGCGGCATTTGCGCTACTTGCTCGACCGATATGCGGGTGATCTGTCCCTGGCCGTTGCGGCCTACAATGCGGGCGAGAAGGCCGTTGATGCCTACCATGGGATCCCTCCCTATCCGGAAACTCAACAATACGTCCAGCGAGTCTTGCGACGGGTCGGGCTGAGCCGCACGCCGCAGCCGATGTATCGCTATGAGGACTCCGACGGAAGCAGGGTCTATAGCAACGTTCCGCCGCGGCCGCGATCGACAAGCGACCGCTAGGTGACCGGTCTCACGACCTGGCACTCAGGCCTCGCCTCACGCGTTCTCCGGTTGCTCCCGGCACGGACCGCGATCGGGGCGCGCTCTCTCGCCCCAGGTTCCGGCGGGTGGCGCTACCGTGGTTGTGTCGTGGGCGGCGACGGGGGAGCCTGACGCAACGAGTCCTCGAGCGCCGGCGTGAGGTGCCGCATCTGATCCGTGATGCGCGCAGCGTCCAGGGCGGTTCCCACCACGCGCGGCGTGATCAGCAGCAGGAGCTCCGTTTTGTCGGTCTTCCACTCGTTCGAACCGAACAGGTACCCGAGAATCGGGATATTCATGAACCAGGGGACGCCGATCCGGATTCGCGTCCGCCGGTTCTGGATCAGCCCCCCGAGCACCAAGGTCTGGTTGTTCACGAGGACCACCGAGGTCTCCGCCTCCCGCTTGATGAAGGTCGGCGAGTTGATGGGCGGGGGCTGGGTCGGCCCGACGTCGTTGACCTCCTGCTTGACGTCGAGGGCCACCGTCCCCTGCTCGCCGATCCGTGGCGTCACGGTCAGGATGATGCCGATGTCCTTGTACTCCACGGTCTGGGTGATGGAATTGCCGGTAATGCCGCCCGTCGCCACCGGGACCTGCTGTGACGTGACGATCGGCACCGAGGTCGACACGTTGATGATGGCCTTCTTGTTCTCGGCCGTCATGACGGTCGGACTGGACAGGATATTGACCTTGTTCTCGGTCGCCAAGGCGTTCAGCGCGGCCAGGAACTTGTCGGTCGCGAACGTGAAGAAGTTGAGTCCCATTGCCACCGGTCCACCGAGCGGGATCAGCGAGGTCAGCGGCCGCCCGGGCAAGGTCCCGGAGGGCGACGAGTTGACGTTGAAGCGGCCGCTGCGCACGGCCCACTCGATGCCCAGCTTGGTGTCATCGGTCAGGGTCACCTCGGCCGCCAAGACCTCGATCAGGACCTGCCGCGCCATCCGATCGAGCTTCTTGATGGTATCTTCGATCTCTTTCCAGAGACGCGGATAGGTCGTGACGATGACGGCGTTGGTCACCTCGTCGGCGACGAACCGGATGTCGGCCGTCCGCGGCACGCCTTCGACCTGCAGTCCGAGACCGCCGGGGATGGCGCCCCCGGGGAACGGCGAGGGTGGCAGCGAGGGGTTGTAGGGCGGGGGGTTGTAACTCGGCGGCCCGCCAGCCGTCCCTGACGTCTGGCGGGCCGCCGTGCTCGGGCTTCGCCCGCCGCGACCGTAGATGTCGTCGAGCGTGATTGCGAGCTCCCGAGCCTTGGTGTTCTCGGCGAAGTAGATGAACACGCGCTGGCCGCCGTAGATGTCCACGTCGAGTTTCTCGACGAAGCGGCGAATGGTCTCCATCTCCTGGCGGCCGGCATAAATGACCAGCGAATTCGAACGACGATCGGCCACGATCAGCGGTACCCGCGGCTGCCCCGGCACCGCGGCCAGACCGCTAACCGGCGGCGCCGGGGACGCCGGTCCGGGCGCGGCCTGGAACAGGCCCGGCGGCGGCGATGGAAGGGCGAGCGCCCCGGCGGCGCCGGCCACGCGCCCGACCGTGAAAAGCTGCGAGAGGATCTGAGCCAGCTCCTGCGCATCGGCGTGCTTGATCGGAATGACTTGCAAGTCGTCCAGCGCGACCTCCACATCGATCAGCTTGACGATCTCGAGGAGCCGCCGAATGTTGGCACCGTTGTCGGTCAAGATGAGCAGGTTCGTCTCCGGATGCGCTGTCACGGCGCCTTGGGCCGGCACGAAGGGCCGCAGCAGATTGGCCGCATCGACGGCCCTGATGTACTCGAGCTTTACGATCTGCGTCAGGATCTCGGCGTCACCGGCTCGGGGATCGGCGGCGCGGCCCACGACGGTCTTGAGGGGGACTTGGGACACACCTTCCCGCGTGATGATCCGATAGAGATTCCCCGTGCGCACGGCCGCGAGCCCATTGACATCCAGGATAGTGAGCAGCACGTTGAACGCGTCATCGGTGGCGATCTTGCCCACGGTCTGAACCGTCACCTTCCGACCCCGAACGTTGGGCCCGAGCACATAGTTGAAACCGGCGATCTCGGCCACGGCTTGGATGACGAGTTCGACGTCGGCATTGTCGAAGTTCAGGACGATCGGCCGCGAGGCGGCCGACGGCGCTGGGGGCGGCGCGACATCGAGCACCCGACTCGGGGGAGTCTCGGCGGCTGGTTCGGACGGCCGGAGCGGCCCGGGTGCCGGCGGCGCCGATGGTGGCCCGGGGCTCTGAGCCTCGGCCGTGAGGGGCGGGGCGGGCGCTGGCGGCGCCGCGGTCGCCTGAGTGCTCACCTCCATCCGCGTCGGCGTTGGCGTGGGGGACGGCGTCATGGTGGTGCACGCGGTCAGGAGGAGAACGAGCGACACGACCGTCGCCTCGAAGCGCATGGCGGCACCCCTCGTCATCGTTGACGCTGGTTCAGCGCGGCACGGAGCGGCCGGATTGCATGAGCGAAGAAGAAATGAGGACCGCGGGGGCCGTGGGGATAGCCGCTTGGGCTCGCCTGCAGCGGCCACTCACGCGGGCGATGCGACGGCGTCGCCGCATGGATCAGTCGTCCTCGGACGGTGCCGGAATGCTCTTCGCCGCGGGACGCCCCGCTGGCTCGAGCGGATCCGCCGGTGCCCCGGGCACGAGATACCCGGCGACGGTCAGCGTCGAGAGCAGTTCGGGGGAGGGCCCGGCGCCATTCACCCGGATCTTCAGATCTTTGATCGTCAGGAGCTTCGGCGCCTGATCCAGGCGCTGGAGCAGCGCAACGGTGTCGCGAATGCGCCCCGAGACGGTCAGCTCAATTGGTACTTCCTGAAGTCCGGCGAGGTCCGCCGGAGGCAATACCCGCTGGCTTCGCACATCCACGTTCGCCCCGACCGCCACGTCCTTCACCAGCTTTTGGAGGGCGGAAGCGGCGAGCGGAGCTGTGGGTCCTGGCAAGAGGCGGGAAGTTTCGTCCTCGAACTGCCGCGTGGCCGCTTCGAGCTGGGCGCGCACGCGGTCGCGTTGGGCGACCAGCAACCGCCGCCGCTCCAGCGTGGCCTCTCGGGCCGGGACGACCTCTCGCAACTCGCGCTGCCACACGATGAGCGGCTCGACGACATACAGGTACCCTCCCACCGCAAGGGTGGCGGCGATTCCAAAGGCGATCAGCGCCCGCTCTCTCGAGTTGAGCGCGGCCACTAGCGAGCCGACCCGGCGCTGGCCGGACGCTCCCAGGCCGCCTTGATCCGGAACTGCTCCTTGTCCTGACCTCGGGTGACCGGCGACGTGAACTCGACACGCTCGAGCCACGGCGAGTTCTCGAGGAGCGGGATGAGCTGGCCCGCCGCGTTGGCCTGACCCGTGAGCTCCACGCCTTGCCGATCCATGCTGACGCTCTGCAGCCAGGCATCGGTTGGCAGGATCTGCGTGAGATCCTGGAGCACCGGCAGCGCCCGGACGGACTCTGTTCGGGCCGATCGCAGGGTGCCCACGAGTTTCGCCTTTCCCGCGGCCTCGGTCGCCATCCGCTCGACCGTCTTCACCTCGGGATCGAGACGCTGAATTTCGGCCGAGAGGCGGGCGAGATAGCGCTGCTGCTCAACGGCCTGCGCCCAGAGCAACCCGATCCCGAGGAGTCCCGTGACGACGACCATACCGACGGTGACCAGCTGCTTACGCGTCAAGCTCCACGGCCGACGCTCGTGGGCGAGCAGGTTGAGCGCGGGACTCCGAGAGCCCAGCGCGACCGCCAGGGCCAGGAGCGTCGTGCCTTGCTCGTCGCGGGGCAGCGCGGTGATGAGCCGAGCGGTGTCCCGCGCAAACGGCGGGTCCGACACCGGGCCGAGCTCAGCCAGCTCGGGCGCCATCCGCCACGCCTCGCTCACCTCGCCCGACATCCAGAGCGTCGCGCCGTCCGGCCAGCCTACGAGTGGCAAGCTGCGGCGGATCTCCGCGGCCAGCTCGCTCGAATCGCTGGCCACCACCCGCCGACTCAGGCACACGTCGCCGTCCGCCATCAGGAGGACATCGAGGTGACCCCGCCACGCATGGACCCAGACCACGCGCTTCATCAGCGCCGCCCGGGGCACCAGCGTTGGCAGGTCGTGACAGGCCACCGAGATCGCCATGGGTTTGCGCCCCGCCGCGTCGAGATGCCTGAGCGGCCCCTCAACTACCCGCCGCTCACAGGCCGCCACCAGCACCCGTACGGGCCCCTCTCCGCGAGGCGACAGCGGCCGAAAGGCCGACACGGCGTCCTCGACCGGAAATGGCAGGTGCCGCTCGAGCTCGAAGCTCACCATCTGAACCAGCTCGGCAGGAGCCGTCCGGGGCAACTCCAGCAGCTTCACGGTGACCAGCGATCGGTCGAGCCCGAGTCGCACCCGCCCGGCCCAGCGCGCGTGCGCGTCCATCACGGCCTTGAGCGCGCCCGCCAGGCTCTCGTTCACCTCCAGCGTGCGGGTCTCGATGTGGTCGCGGCCGTCCGTGACGGTGATGGTCAGGCCGCCGTCGTGCACGAGGCATCCCACGCGGGGAATCATGAGGGATCAGCGTCGGCCGAGCGCCAGGAGAGGATGGAGACACCTAGGGGCTCCGCCGTGACCACCCCGGTCCCGCCGCGTCGGATGATCGCGACGATCCGGACCCTCCCCTCGCCTGCGATCACGCCCTCCGACTCGACGCGGAAGGTCGCGCTGGAGATGCCGAGCCGCCGGCCGACAAAGGGCCCCGGGACGACCCGGTACGGCAGACGCTCGCGAGTCTGTGTGACCACGGTCACCTCGGCATCGGACAGACCCAAGGCCTTTAGGACCTGAGGCGGTGCCGTGTTCATGTTCACGGTGTCGCGCGCGAAGACGGTGACCAGGTCGCGCAAGCCCGGGCGCTCCCCACTCCCCTGGTAGAGCTCGCGGCTCACCCCGCGCACCTGGAGCAGCTCGGTCGCATCCTGCAGCGGCCCGTTACGGGCCCGGTAGGGCACCGGGAGCTTGAGATAGTAATCGTCGCTCTCGGCGCCGTTGGTCCGATGCGCATCGTCCGCATCTTTCCAGTCCTGCAGCGAATCCCCGATGATGTCGCGCTCGCCCCGCTCCACCCCCAGAGCGGAGAGCAGCCGGTTGATGCGGTCCGGGGAGCCGCCGTTGAGGTCGAGCCGGCCTTCCTCATCGGTGATCCGGTACGAAAACTCACCGGGGCCGAGGGGTACCCGCGAGCGCGGGAGCGGTGGCACCTTCTGCGGGACCGCCGGGGCGGACCCGGCCCGATAGAAGGCCAGGAGCCCGTTCCCATCCACGGCGGAGATCTCGGCCTGGCTCAGGACCTCGGTGATCGCCTGATGTACGCCCGCCTCGGCCAGATAGGTGGCGAGCACCCCGGCTCGGTACGAGCGCACCATAGATGCCTCGAGCCGCATCGAGAGACCGAATTCCGTCACGACCACCGCCAGCAGGCTCAGAACCAGGATGACGGCGAGCAGCGCGAACCCGCGCTCGGCCTTCATGGCCGGACCGCCCGGATCGGCACGATGAGCACGGGTTCCTCAACGAGGCGACCCTGGATCGCGGTGGCGAGCCGGATCTCGAGCGCCCGGGGCAGATCCTCTTCGCTGTCCGCATCCCAGCGCTCGCGCCATTCCCCGCTCCCGGGATCCTGGTAGCGGAACCGCACCGCCGCCACTGCGGCATCGGACACCACGGGCTGGGCCAACTCGAACGCGGCTCGATTCGGCAGCACCTGTTGCCGAATGACCAAGCCCGCCACCGCGTCTTGCGTGATCGTGACGGCCGTGAACGCGATAGGCGCCGGAGATGGCATTGGTGGCTCGAGCGTCACGAACGAAAGCTGGGTCGGCTCGCCGTGGAAGAGGATCCGGCCCTGGTCCGCCCCGGCGTCCTCCGCCTGGTAGGGATAGGTCGCGGAGACGGATCGCGACAGCAGCTGGACGAGGCCCCGCTCATGCTCCAAGACGTCCGTCCGACGCTCGCCGACCGTCCACGCGGCGAGGGCGACACGCAGTCCGCCGAACATGATCACGAGCAGCGCGCCGACGATGGCGAGCGCCAGCACCAGCTCCAGCAACGTGAAGCCACGCGCGCCCCTTGAACTCATCGCTGGACCCCGGCCTGCGCTGGAGGGGCCGCGAGGAGGGTGGTGAGGTCCAGTCCTCCATTGGCGCTCCAGCGAATGGCCACCGAGAGTCGGAAGAGCCGCGACGCCTTCCCGGTGGGCGGCGTGAGCTCCGGTGGCAGCGACACGAGCGTCACCCGCCGCTCCCACGCGTAGACGCCTTCCCGTCCCGTCTCGACACCCTCGCTCGGGCTCGCGACCTCACGGGCCAGGCGATCAGCGAGCCGTACGGCCTCCTGGTGATCCCCCGACGCCTTGACGAGCCGGAGGCTGTGGGAGGCCAGCTGGATCAGCGTGACGACGGCGAGCCCAAGGATCGCCATGGCCACCAGCACCTCCAGCAGGGTGAAGCCGCGCCTCACGAGGCGCCCCGCTCCGACTTCACACGCCCGGTCAGCACATCCACCGTGACCACGTAGACCTGTCGGGCCGCCGTCGCGATGCGGAGGCGCCCGCCACTCGAAAGCCCGTGGGGATAAAAGGTGATGCCGCGGCCGAGCGGCCGGTCGGTCTCGAGCTGGACGGTCGGCGCGAGCGCCCTGGTCGCCAGTACCGCCCCCGTCCCGGCATCGCCAGCTCTCAGGACCAGCGCGTGCGCTTCCGGATCGAGCTGGACCTCGTACGCTCGGTGCTGGGTCACGGCCTGCTCGCGCGCAAAACGCAGGAAGGACGCCACGCCGGAGACCTGGGCCCGGATCCGCACCGTGTCCGCCACCTGGCCCGCCGCCGGGACGACAACGCTGGCGGCCACGGCCAGCACCACCAGCACCACGACGACCTCGATCAGCGCGTAGCCGCGCTTCACTTCGTCGCCCACGACGTCACGTCGGCGTTCTCGCCCTCACCGCCCGGCGCTCCGTCGGCCCCGAGCGTCCAGATGTCGTAGTCTCCGTGGTCTCCCGGGCAGCACTTGTACTGATACGGACTGCCCCAGGGATCCTGCGGCACGAAGTTCTTTTTGAGATAGGGGCCATTCCAGTTCGGGGCATTGGGGTTCTGCACGAGCGCGTAGAGGCCGACCGACGAGGGCGGATAGCCACCCACATCCAACCGGTACTGGTCGAGCGCCGCGCCGAACAGCTCGATCTGCGCCCGGGCCGCGACCTGCTTGCTCTGGCCGACTCGCCCGAAGAGACGCGGGCCCACGAGGCCGGCGAGGAGACCCAGGATAATGATCACCACCAAGAGCTCGATGAGTGAAAAGCCCCGCTGGTCCATCGGCAGGGCGCGGGCGACGCGACGCCATAGTGCTCGAGTTGACACGGCTCGATCTCCTCTCATATCGGAATATCCGTGACCGAGAGAATGGCCATCAGCATGGCCACCACGATGAAGCCGACCACCAGGCCCATGACCAAGATGATGGCGGGCTCGGCCAGCGCGATGAGGCGCTTGAGCGTCCGCCGCGTATCGGCCTCGAAGGTGGCACCCACCTTGAGCAACAGTTCCTCGAGCCGGCCGGTCTCCTCGCCCACCCGCACCATGTGGACGGCCAGCGGGGGAAAGACGCCGGAGTCGCTCATCGGCTGGGCGAGGCCGGCGCCCCGCTTGACTCCCGCGGTGAGCCCATCGACGGCCCGCGCGAGCACTTGGTTCCCCAGCATCTCCCTGACCACCGCCAACCCCGGGATCATCGCCACACCGCTCCGGAGCAGCGTGCCCAGGATCCGGGTGAAGCGTGCCACCTCGGTCTTCACGATGACGTCCCCGATCACGGGCAGCCTCAGCAACAGGCGGTCCGCCTTGAGCCGACCTTCGGGGGTGGACAGGACGATGCGCGCCCCGAGCGTGACGGCCAGGCCCGCCAGGGCGAGCACCCACCAGAAGCGCCCGAGCGCTCCGCTCATCTTGAGGAGCATCAGGGTGGGCAGCGGGACCGTCGCGCCAAGATCCTTGAAGATGCTCGCGAAGCGCGGGATGACAAAGGTCATCAGGAAGATGACCGCCGCGGCGCCCACACTCGTGAGCAACACGGGATAGATGAGCGCGGAGATCAGGGCGTCACGAAACTCCTGCGCCTCTTCAAGGAACTCGGCCAGGCGCCGGAGCGTGGCCTCGAGAACTCCGCCCTTCTCGCCGGCGCGCACCATATTGATGTAGAGCCGCGAGAAGGGACGCGGGTGGTGCTTGGCCAGCGCCTCGCCGAATGAGGAGCCGCCCCGGACGCTGCGCAGCAGGTCGCCCATGATGGCCCGCAGGCGGGCATTGGGCGCCAGCTCCGCCTGGATGGCCAGTGCGCGGTCGAGCGGCAGGCCGGCCTCGACCAGGGTGGCGAGCTGCTGCGTCAGGGTCACCAAGTCGCGGCTCGCTACGCGGCGGAGCCTCAGGTGCTGCGCGCCCACGCTCAGGAGCCGTCGCGGCTGATCCTGGGGGGCCACTGCGATGGGGAAATAGGCGTCACGTTGCAAGCGCTCGACCACCGCCTGCGCGTCGGGGGCCTCCATGACCCCGTCGATGGTCTGGCCTCGCTGGTCGGCCGCTCGGTACCCGAAGACGGTCACGCTAGGTATCTTCCTGAGTGACCCGCAGGATCTCTTCCACCGTGGTCATGCCGGCACAGGCCCGCGCCCAGCCGTCCGCCCGCAGCATCACCATGCCCTGCTCGACAGCGTGGCGGCGGAGCTCGCCGGCCGGCACCTTCCGCACGATGAGGCTCCGCCCCTCTTCGGTGAGCCGGAACAGCTCGTAGATCCCGATCCGGCCGCGGTACCCGGTGCCGCGGCATTCATCGCAGCCCTTCCCTCGGAAGAGCTGCACGTCAGATGCGTCGGTGACCCCGATGGCGAGGAGATCAGCCGGCTCCGGGTGATCGGGCGCCCGGCAGGCCAGGCAGATGCGCCGGACCAGGCGTTGGGCCAGGACGCCGTTTAGCACCGAGGACACCAGGTACGGTTCGCATCCCATGTCTTGCAATCTGGTCACGGCACCCGGCGCATCGTTGGTGTGGAGCGTGGAGAAGACCAGGTGCCCCGTCAGCGCCGCCTGGATGGCGATCTCCGCCGTCTCGAGGTCGCGGATTTCCCCCACCATGATCACGTCCGGGTCCTGGCGCACGATGTGCCGGAGCCCGCTCGCGAAGCTGAGCCCGATCTTCGGCCTGACCGGAATCTGGTTGACGCCCTTGAGCTGATACTCCAC
>Ga0137392_10002794_pt1 | contig 10579 bp, 13 predicted proteins | sample 15con2h34AmetaG_FD_101394 | JGI IMG/M metagenome (GOLD analysis project Ga0137392, IMG submission 101394) | Vadose zone soil microbial communities from Angelo Coast Range Reserve, California, USA - 15con2h3.4A metaG | ecosystem: Environmental > Terrestrial > Soil > Vadose zone > Saprolite... | reverse complement strand
CCGTCGATGTGGACCACGTTCGTCTGGATCTGATGAGAATCCTCGACCTTGCCGACGTCAGAAATGTACACCGGCGCTCCGCGATCGTCGAGCCTGATCGGGAATTGATTCATCTGGTCCACCTTGGGGACCATTCCGTTCGCGTTGACCTGATAGTCGTAGTCGCCGATTTTGGCGTTTCCGGTGGGAATCAAAGTGTTGAAGGACTGTAGTGTCTGCACGACGTCCATGGGCGACAGGCGCCGGCTCTCCAGCTTGTCCCGATCCACATACGCGAGGATGCGCCGGATGCGTCCGCCGTATACCGCCGGTGCGATGACACCCGAGATCCCCTGTAATCGATTGCGCAGGTCAAAGTACGCCACGTCGTAGAGGCGCGTTTCGTCGAACACCGGACTGCTCACGCTCAGCAACGCGAGCGGAAGCGTAGCGGTGGGATCGAACGGCATCACCATCGGCGGAATCGTTCCCGGCGGAAGATAGTAAAGATCGGAAATTGCCAGTGACGATACCTGTGACATCGCCGTATTCGGGTCGATGTCCGGTCGAAAGTAGTCGCGGACAACGCTAACGCCGGTCATGGATCGCGACTCCTGCCTGGCCACGCCGTTGGCTTGGCCGGTCCAGCGCTCCAGGCGGCTGGTGATGTCGCGTTCCATGACTTCCGCAGGCATGCCTGGGTACAGGGTCAGGATCTGGACCGCCGGCGTCCGGAACGTGGGCAGGATGTCCGTGGGAATGCGACTCACGGCGACGGCGCCAAGAAGGATTACCGTCAAGGCGCCGATGACGACTACATATGGGTTCTTGAGAGATCCACGTACCAAGATTTGTGCTCCTAGCCGCGACGTGCCGCAAGAGCAAGCGGCAGCAACTCGCCTTCCTGCAGGTCAGAGACAAGCACGGTGATGACGCCGCGGTTTGCAAACGCGACTAGGCTATATCCATTGAATGACTGGTGCCAGATCGGACTGCCGTCGATTACCGTGCGATTCAGCGCCGAGAGACTGACGCCGACCTCGCTGAGCTCGAATAGTGAAACCGCACGACCCTCCTTGCGATAGAAAATCAGGGCCGCCTTGTGCCGCTTCAGGAAGCAGAGCCGGCTGCCCAATAGGTCGGTCCTCTCCAGAGTCGGAACGTTCACCCGGAATTCCGCTTTGTCGCGGAACCAGGACTCGATCGCCGCGGGATCGCTCGATGGTAATTGCGACTGAGCATCGAGGTACTTTGCGTGATCCGCACACATCTCGTGGAATAGAGCCTGCGATGGCATCCTCGACGCCAACCAGAGCCCGCCCAAACCAAGAGTGAGTACGATTGAGGCGGCAACCACCAGTACCTGCCTTCTATTCCTCGGCAAGTGCAGGACAGCGGCTCTGTGCGTTTCGACGAGATGCGCCATTCTCTCCCGTAGTGCCTCAGGCGCCGGTTCGGTGCCGACCTTAGAACGGATGCTCGTGGAAAGCTCCCGTTGCTGCTCGAAAAAGGCTTGGCACACCTGGCAATCGCGCAGATGACCCATCGCGCCGGGTGTTTCAGTGGTGACGAGAGCTTTTTCTGGGGTTGGGAACAGGGTGTGGCGCACCTGAGAGCAATTCATGGTTTTCCTCCGCTCCGCGATGATCCGGACCGATAGTCCTGCAGGAGTTCCCGCAATCCCCGGCGCGCGCGCGAAAGCCTGGACGCTGCAGTGCCGGAGGGAATCTGCAGCATCGCCGCTGCCTCCGCGATTGTGAATCCTTCGATGTCGATCAGAATTGCGAGAGATCGAGTCTCGGGGGTCAGGCTGAAGAGAGCCCGCCGGACATCTTCCGCTGTGGCGCCCTGGACGCTTTCGGCAATCACGTTGAGATCAGGAGTCTTCTCGTCAGCTTCCACTTCTATCCAAAGCCTTTTCTGCCGAGCCTGATCACGGATTCCGTTCAGCAGAATCCGGAATAGCCAAGCCCTGGTGTTTCGCTCATCTCTGAGCGCTGGAATGGCTTCTAGTGCCTTTCGGGCGGCCTCTTGTACCAAGTCTTCAGCGAGATCGGCACGTCCCGTAAGGCGTTTTGCAGTGCTGTACAAAGCGTCCAGGTTTTCGAGAAGAACCCGGTAAACCACTTCGGCGCGATGCTGATCATCTGAAGGCTGAAACCGCAGAATCTTCAAGGCCGCCCGCTCCTCCACTCTGGTTATAACGTTTGGCGGCGCTGGATTTATCTCGAAGGCTTAAGAATCGTGAAGAATGAGAGAACCGGACTCAATCCTTGCTGGCAGCCGCGCAGCGCTTGAAGGGCGCCAAAGCCTGTTCAACCACCGCTTCGACAGGGCAGCCATCTCGCTTGACCCTGCCCCGCAGCACTGCACCTTGGACATTGGCAACGCGAGAGTCCGTCAGTCGGTTCTCGTTGGCGGCGAGATACAGCCCGACGCTCGCTCCGCCGGCAATCCGCATAAAAGCGTTTCCGAGCAGGGCAATCGGAAGCCGGGGCCGCGCGCGAGCCAGGGCTGTGGCACCTGCCCCTGCGTCGGAACTCCGTTCTTCCATAATCATTTATGTAGGCGGCCCTACAATGAGTGGCAGGGAATGCTCTAATCTTACAGAAAACTCGAAGTCGGGCAACCCATTGTAAGAAAACGGGTTTATCCCGCACTCATCGAAGAAGGAACTGGATGGCGAAGATTTCCGACCTCAAGCTGGCGTATCAAGTCTTCATGAAGGCGTACCCGTACCGGAGAGTCGATTGGCGTCCGGGTGCGCGCTTAAAGAAACCGCTATGCGACGCTCGTGTGGCGGTGGTGACGACAGCGGCCTTCTTCAGGCCGGACCAGCCTCCATTCGACACCTCGATTCGTGGAGGAGACTATTCTTATCGCATCATCCGGAGCGATACCGACCTGGGTACATTGGGCATCGTTCACAGGAGCGACGCCTTCGACATCCGCGGGATCACGTCTGACAGGAATCTGGCTCTGCCGCTGGATCGGCTGCATTCCCTGGCGGCGGGGGGCGTCCTCGGATCGGTTGCGCCGCGTCATTTCAGTTTCATGGGCTCGATCGCCGGTCCAGGCCGGCTCATCGCCAACACTGCTCCCGAGGTTGCTCGGATGTTGCTGGAAGATGAGGTGGATGCTGTTCTACTGACGCCGGTTTGACCGATGTGCCATCAGTCGGTCGGACTGATCCAGAGCATCATCGAGAAAGCAGGCATTCCCACGGCCTCCGTCACACTACTCCGCGAGATCACGGAACGGGTGGCTCCTCCTCGGGCGCTGTTCGTTGATTTCCCGTTGGGTTTCCCCCTGGGAGTCCCGAATAACCCTGCACTTCAAACGGAGATTATTCTGGCAACCTTAGGATTACTCGCCGAAGGCGTAACGCCTGCCATCATTCGGGACTTTGCCTCCGTTCGCTGATTCCTAACGCCCCGAGAGACGGCGTATAAGGCGGTCTTCGAGGCCCAGGTCTGCCTCGTCCTGATCGCTCATCCGCCGGGCAGCGGAGCGCAATTGCTCCACCTGTCGCGCCAGGCGGGAACACAAACCACACATGGCCAGATGCAGGCGGACCTCCATGCGCGTCCACCAGCTCTGCGCCTGAAGCTGATCCGACATGAGCAGCTTGGCCACATTTTTGCACGAGATCATGGTTTGCTCCAGCCTTTGATTTCGAGACACTCACGCAGCCGTGCACGCGCTCGATGCATCAGCACTCCAAAGTTAGTGACGCTAACCTCGAGAATCTTACAAATCTCACCAGTGTCCAGCCCCTCGACCTCCCTTAAAACGAAACCCTCGCGCTGGTTCACCGGCAGGCCGTCCATGCAGCCCCGAATAATTTCGCCAATCTCTTTGGAAAGCAGCAGCCGCTCCAAATCGGCGGGAGGGCGGGTCCAGTTTCCGTCAGCGTCAAAGCGGGACTCGAACACTTCGTCGATCGGGTCCATCCGATCGTCCTTGATCGAAGCCCGGCGACGCTCCATCGCCTTCCGATGCAGGATCCCAAACAGCCACGTCCGAAGCTGCGACCGCCCTTCGAAGGTTTCCAGCTTTTCGAGAAACGTTGTGAACACATCCTGGACCAGGTCTTCCGCGTCTTGTTCCGCGAACCCTAACGCCTTTGCCGCTCTTATTAATGGTCGCGCGTGATCGTGTACAGCCTCGGCAAGCGCATCGGGGTCCCGCCGCCGGAGACGCTCGAGAAAACTCGCGCTGATGGGGACCGCCGGTGTCATCTTTCGATTCGCTGTAAGAAATTCCAATCTACTCGCACTCACGGTTGAAGGCAAATACGCCTTCACAATTTCACAAAAAAGGAAATCAACAGATGAACTCTACATCCTCGTTTCGCAAGATCATTCTCGGCGCCGTCGTAAGCGTCGCAAGCCTTGGGCTGAGCTTCGCAGCCTCCAACACGTCCTTCAGCGGCGATCGCGTGACCGTCTCCTCCGACAAGTCGTTCGAAGACGTCAGCAGTGCGGTCAAGTCGCTCGTGGCGAAGAACGGCATGATGGTGATGGCCGAGGTAGACCAGGGCAAGATGCTCTCCATGACCGGCCTCAGCCTGAAGGCGACACTCTTCATCATCGGCAATCCGACTGTGGGCAAGCAACTGTTCGAGCAGGATCACGGCGCCGGCCTGTACGTCCCGTTGCGCGTGTTCGTATATACCGATGCGGCGGGCAAGACTTTCGTCTCCTACGATCGGCCTTCGGCCATCCTCGCCCAATTCAGGAACGAGAAAATCGGCATGGTCGCGCAGATGCTGGACCAGAAACTGGACGGTCTTGCCAATATGGCGGCCCACTAAGGCCTTCGTTGCCATGGGGGGCCGCCCAAGCGCCCCCCCATTCTTCCTGGAGGCATTTTATGCAGAAGAACATTCGGGCTAGCTTGGCTTTGAGGGGCTCGCTGATCGTGATCGCAGCAGTAGCGCCGACGGCATTTCCTTCGGCACTTGCCGGCTTCGGCACGCTTCACGGTCTGGCGTTCTCGGCGATCCTCCCTGCTGCCGTGGTGCTCGGTATCGCGTGGATTTTGCTCAGAAGGTCGGGCTTCCATGAACTCGCTGTCTTAATTCGCAATGGTGCGATAGCTGGTGCTTTGGCGACCATCGCACTCGAAGCGGTGCGCTACACCGGCTTTCGAATGGGCTTCATGCCTGGCAACCTTCCGGAACTCATGGGCGTGCTGCTGTTCGACCGCTTTGCTTTGGGTCCAACTACTGCGTCCACTGTTGCCGGGTTTGCCTATCACTTCTGGAATGGAGCCTGTTTCGGAATCGTCTTCGCCCTGGGACGGTTCAGGCTGCCGAACTGGTGGGCGATTCCCTACGGCATCGCTATCGGGGTCGGATTTCTGGTGAGTCCTGTGGTTCAGGGATTGGGTGTCGGCTTGTTTGGCGTAAACTTCGGATGGCACTTTGCCGCTACGGTGCTGGCCGCCCACCTGGCATTCGGTGCAGCAATGGCATCGCTGCTCGGTAGGAACTGGGCCCTTGGGGCTGTCCCGATGCAGTGCTATCGAGCGCGTCAGAGTTATTGAAACCGTCCTACACGTTTGCCAGTAATGTTGAAAACATCCTATGCGAACCCAGTCAGCCGCCCGTCATTGTGGTGGCTTACGGATACGCCGTCAACCGACGTGGAGCGGACACGCTGGTAAACGCTGGGCGACAAGGCAGGAGCTATTTACGCCAAGCCGTAAGACCAGATGCTCCGTCCCGAGTATGCATGACAGATCCGGTCGCTCTTTAGAAAGAGGCTTTCGCGCTCAGTTTCTTGGGCCTCTTGAGTTTGCCGAAGTGCGATAAAACCCGTGCCACTACAGCATGTAGGGGATATCGCTGCAACGTGAAGGATAGGAAAAAAGCATGTGGCGCAGTGTCGCTGCTTTGATATCGGTTTGGATCGCCAGAGCGAAAACGTTGATCACTTCTTCGCCATCCTTGCCCAGAAGATGTGCTCCGAGGATTCGGTCAGTACCTTCCTCGATCAAGATTTTGTAACCGGAGACCCGTTCAGCGACGCGTCGCGATGAGTACCACTGGGATGTGTCCGCTGCGTTGACCTTGAATCGCAATCCTTTTGCTCGAGCTTCGGCCTCAAGCATTCCCACTCTGGCCAGCGGCGGCAACGCGAAGACGACGCTTGGCATTGAACGGTACTCCGCCGTTGCGAATTACCCTTCAGGAGATTGGCGGCTACGACGTGGCCTTCCATCGCTGCAACCGGCGTGAGTGGAAAGCCGGGGGTGTCCGCCGCGTCGCCTGCCGCATAAACGGAGTTATTGGAAACGCTCTGCAGATGCTCATTCACAGTGACACCGTTGACGCCATATCGAACGCCTGCCGCTTGAAGATCGAGATCTGCGAGGGCCGGCTCTCGCCCAGCCCCATGGACGACCAGATCAGCCTCAAAGGTTGTCGGCGAGTCTGCGGTGCCTGCTTCCACAATGAAGCCGTCAGTCTTTTTGCGAATCGCTCGCACGGGCGTGTTGAGCCTGACGTCGATGCCTGCTGCGTTTGTGGCCTCAACAAGCTGGTGCGCAAGGTCCGGGTCGAACCCGATCAAAGGGGTAGGGCCTCGGTGCAGAATGCGAGCCTCGGCTCCGGCACGGGCGGCAACGTGAGCGAACTCAAAGGAAATGTACCCGCCGCCGACAAACAGAATTCGCCGGGGGAGATGCGGCAAATCCAGGAATTGCGTGCTTGTCGTTAACAGGTCCTCTCCTGGAATCTTGAGCTGAGCAGGCTTTGCTCCAGCGGCGATATGAACGTAACGCCCGGTCAGAAAGCTGTCGCCGACCTGGAGTGTCGTGCCGTCGACAAATTTTGCCGGGCCATGGAAAGTTTCGATGCCCTTGGCTTTGAAACTCTCCTCGCGTTGGGCCGGCACAGGCTCTGTAAAGGTTTGTTTGAACTGAATCAATTCCGGCCAGCGGATCTGGAGATCCCCTGACACGCCGTGTGCTTGCATTCGGCGAGACCACTCCGTGAGTTCTCCGGCTCCAACCAGCACCTTTTTCGGATCGCAGCCGCGCAGGGCACAAGTGCCGCCGTATGGCAGCTCATCAATGACCGCGACTTGCCAGCCCGCGGCGCGGCACTTGTGCGCCGGGGCCGAACCGGCAGCACCCGTGCCGATGACCACGAGATCAAATTGCCTCTTCATTTGGTGACTTCAGCCTTGAAACCAGTCTTGTTGATCGCCTCCCGGAGTTGCTTTTCGGTCACCTGGCTGTCTTCGTAAACTACCGTGGCCTTGTTCTGCTCCACGCTGACGTCGGCCTTTTTGACGCCTTCCAGCGAGGTTAACGCCTTTCTCACGGCGACCGCGCAAGATCCGCAAGTCATCCCGCTCACCGGGATCTGCGTGGTGACTTCTTTGGCGCTGGCCAGCCCGGCCAAGAGAGCGCCCGATATCAACATTCCTTTGAAAAAACGCATTTTCTTAAGCTCCTTTGTTAGTTTTCACTGCCCGATAGCCCGCCTCTTCAATCGCCTTGCGAAACTGCTCTGGAGAGGCGACGGCGGGGTTGTAATCCACTTCAGCCGCTTTTTGCTCGAACGAAACTCGCACCGTTTGCACACCGGCGACGCTCTTCAGCTTTCCTTCGACAGACGTGGCGCAGGCGGCGCAATCCATTCCGTCAATGCGGAATGAAGCGTGCTGCAGGGTGGGTGCGGGCGATGCGGCGTGAGCCGTCTTGTCCGGGAGCAGAAATTCCGCAACCGGCCCCGAGTAATACGGAAACAGCGCAAACGCCGCGACTGCCGCCGTGGTTAGCCATAGAACAACACGACCGGATCGCTTAGTGGCGGGTATGGCGCAACCGCTTCCCGGAGCGCATTCGGTTTTGGCCGGGCGGTAGGCGAAGTAAAAACATGCCACCAACAATCCGAACGTCGCCGTGAGCAGATAAGGACGCCAGGCGGCAAACGCCGCCGATGCACCGACCACCGTCAGACCCGTCAGACCAAACACGATCGGCAGAATGCAGCAGAAGCTCGCGAGAATGGCGGCAAAGATTGAACCGGCCATGGCCAACGAAGAAGACTTCGACTCGCCGTTGTTAGCGGCAACGGCGGGAACCGTTTGAGGACAGCAATCACGCCCGCCAGCAGGCTGACCGGACGCTTCCTTTAGGGCGGCACGAATCATTGCTTCATCGGGCAGCCCTTCTTGTTTCCCCGCATTCCGGTAAGTCCGGCAGGCCATCGCATAGGCTTGTGAGGCTCGGGCCGCCGGTTCCACGTCCTCTCCGTTGATCTTGATCGTGGGAGAGCCGAGAAAGGCAAGGGCCTGGGCCTGCTCGGGCGAGGTGACATTGATTTCCTCGACGTGCTCGGCCAGTCCCTCCTGCCGGAGAATCTGCCTCAGCCGGTCAAGTGCGTGGGAATGGTTGGGACAGCCATCAAAGTAAAACAGTTGAACTTTCATAAGCGTTTCGACTCCTTCGCATTTTCGGAACTGGCGATAAGATCAAGCACAGGACAGCGGTCATGCCGCGCCGATGTTTTTCGCAGCTGACGATTGCATTTCTGCAGGGACTCTTTCAGTTGCCCTTCGATCTGAGCCAGCTCGTTCATCTTCTGCTGAACGGTGGCCAGCTTTTGCCGGATCAAGTCGCGGACGTGAGAGCAGGTTTCGACCTGGTCATCCTGAATGAGAATGAGCTCTCGAATTTCTCCCAGAGAAAAGCCGATGGTCTGCGCCTTCTGAATGAAGCGTAGTTGCTCGATGTGATCGCTGCCGTAGAGGCGAAATCCGCCTGCGCTGCGGAGAGCCTTTGGCAAAAGCCTTTCCTTCTCATAGAAGCGGATCGCGTCAACCGTTAGGCCGGTTTGCTGCGCCACTTGCCCGATCTGGAGATTGTGCGCCATCTTCACTTCCAACCATACACCCTGGAGTTAACTCTAGAGTCAAGGGGTTTATTCGAGTAGGAGTCAAAGCCGTTTGATCGCAATAGGATACCGGAGCTGCCCGGATCGTATCATCACAACTAGCCGCAGCCAGGACGCCTACGCACTGGTTCTAATCGAGAGCGCATCTGCCGTTCAGAGTGCCTGGATTACCCTCGACTGACGCCGTAGTGTTTGGCGATGCTGCTCACGGTTCCGCGAGACACCGCGTGGCAGGATTACCCGCCACATCGGGACCAACCCAAGACCTATTTCCCAGATGTCATTTCTAGCCATTTCCCAAGTGTCGACAATTCGCACGGACTCGTCGCATGGGTTTACCCAAGACGATTTCCTTGGCTAGCCTGTACTCTGCCCACTTCTTCTTCCGGGCGACCTTGATGCGCCGCTGTGCCTCCTCCCTCAGCATCCTGCGGCTGGGAAGCTGTATCTGGGCTGCAACATCTTTGCGGAGGAAAAATGCGTGACCCCTTCCAGCGTCAGGTATTGGGATCGTAAGCAGCGGTGTGCCGGACTCTTTCAGGTGGCGCGCAAGAGAACCACTGTTGAGCTGGAATCGACTGGCGAGGACTGATGTCGCCACGTAGCGCTCCGCGAAACGTTGGACATCCGCGGCAGGCAACAGCTTCGAAAAGCCGTTCCGATACTCCGCCGTGGTGTGCACAATGCCTATGCTACCAGGCCGCCGCCTGCCGGAAGCCGAGCAGAAGCTAGAATTGGCAGGCGAAACCGCCTGCCCCACCCCGGCACTCCACTATCGAATTTTCCAGGCGTTACCTGAGTCAAGGGGATATCCCATCCATTCACAGGCATTTGCTACGCCCAATACCCGGAAAGAAGACAGCAGACCTGGACGACGAAAACCTCGAAGAAGTGACGCTGTATGCGCAGTTTAGAAGGACACGGCAGCGAAAGAAGGTAGGATTGCTACAACAACAACCACGACGCCGACCATGCCATAGTGACCTTGCTGGGGCCCTCTGATGTTAAAAATTATAAATTATAACAACTTTTTCCTTGACAGTCTGGAGTCTGGGGGTGTATTCAAGTACTCAGCATATCTGCACACTAAAGGGGTAGCCCATGCTGCGTTTTGTCACACTATCGTGTTCCTTACTGTTTCTGGCCGAGCTTGCATTGGCGCAATTCGGAAGCGCAATTCAGGGTACCGTCATGGACGGCACCTCCGCCGTGATGCCGGGCGTGCGAGTCCTGGTAACCAACCTGGATACAGGCGTCGCCCGCGAGGCGATCTCCTCCGAGCTCGGCCTCTACCGCGTGCCCAGTCTCAGCTCCGGAACCTATAAGATCACGGCGACCAAGCCGGGCTTCGTAGGCGTTCAGCAGGACTCGGTCGTCCTTTCCGTGGACGAGATCCGCAAGGTGGATTTCACGCTGCAAGTGGGCAACCTTGTCGAAAACGTGACCGTCCACGACCAGCCCACTATCCTTGAGACCGAGGAAGGACGCGTCTCGGCCACCATCGATCGAACCCAGATTACCGAGCTGCCCATCCCGAACCGGAACGTATTCAATCTGATGGTCCTGCAGCCGGGCATTACCGGACGCAGCATGGGTGTCGACAACGTCAGCGGCAGAAGCACGGCGAACGTGAACGCAAACGGCACGAGGACCGATTCCAACTCCTACAACATCGACGGCATGAGCGTG
>Ga0137392_10002792_pt1 | contig 10582 bp, 7 predicted proteins | sample 15con2h34AmetaG_FD_101394 | JGI IMG/M metagenome (GOLD analysis project Ga0137392, IMG submission 101394) | Vadose zone soil microbial communities from Angelo Coast Range Reserve, California, USA - 15con2h3.4A metaG | ecosystem: Environmental > Terrestrial > Soil > Vadose zone > Saprolite... | reverse complement strand
CCACTGCCACATAGCGCAACCACGACACCCACCGATCTCGACGTGACGCGGCTGTGGTGGAGTCTGGCGGCGCCGCAAACGACCGTGTCGGGGCTCGCAATTCATCCGGACGGGGATGTCATCGCAACCGGAGCGACAACGGCAGCGGTCGATACTGTATTCGCGTTTTACAAAGACGGACCTCTTGATACCCTACCCGGTGCTGGAATCCATTGGCAAAAGGGCCTTAATTGGTACGCAGCTGCGTCTCACCTCGGCTCGATCGAAGCGGCGCCTGCTATCGGTGCCGGCACCGCGACTGCAAAGATTTACGTCGCTACAGCCGGCCGTGATCTGGTCTCGATAGATCCCGCGGGTGCGAGCGTTTGGCAGTGCGGTCCCGGTGCCTTGGGCATTTTCCATGCTTCCGCCGCGATAGCGACGGTCGCCTTGCTGGGAGCGCAGGCGAACTGCGAAGGAGCGTTCGCTGGCGCTGACGACATGCAATTCTACGGGGCGTGTCCGGGGGCAGTACCACCCGCGTGCGTGTCGAAGCAAACTTCAGTGACGAATCCTGTTTCGGTATCTCCAACTATCTTTGCTGGAACAAAGTTCTATGTTGGTACCACCGTCAGGGTCGCGCAGACTGCGCTCGACGGGACGGGCAACTTTGTGGCCGCGTCCCGATTCCCCGCCACCGACGCGGGACCGTTCACTGGGGTCGTGTACGACGGAACCAAGTTCTACGCCGCATTTGGCGCCGCCACCTCCAGCGCCTATGCGTTCACTTCCGCACTTGGGACGCCGTCGTGGAAAACTGACTTCGCATCAGCGACCATCCTTGGCATCCCGGTGGTGGACCCGGCGATTTCAAACGGGCTGCTCATTAACACCAATGAGCCGAAACTGTACGGACTCGCTCCAACGACCGGCGCCGCCACGTCCCTCATGACCCCCGCCAGCTCCAGCAGCACGCCCCTTCTCGGCGACGACACGCGCATCTACCTCGGACTGAACGCAGGCGCAATCGTCGCCGTCAACGACTCGGGTGGTCGCCTTGTATCCTGGAGCTATCCGCTCTCGAAACCGGTCAACGCCGCGCTGACCATGTCGTGCGATGGGACGCTCTATGCCGCGGCGGGCGACACCGTGTACGCACTCGTCACCGACGCGGGGGGCTTGCGGAACTCGTCGCTCTGGCCCAAGTACCAGCGTGACACAAGAAACAGCGGCAATGCCGACGTTGCGACGATATGGGGTGTCCGCACCGTGCCCGGCGCGGCCGGGTGTACCCCATAGTGAGAAGCTCACTGGCGGCTTGCACGCTTGCCGCTGCTTGGCCAGCGTGCTACGGGCGCTGACTCGATGGCCCGCCCGCAGAAGCCCCGCCTCGCCGAAGCCGACGCGCCGCCCGCCGCGGTGGCCGTTCCCGGCATGCCGCGCGACTGGGGCGACGTGCTGCCCTCGTTCCTGCGCGACGTCAAATGGCTGCAGGCGCTCTCCGCCGAGCAGCGGCTCGTCGCCGGCCTCTCCGCCGCCGCCTTCTTTCTCTTCGTGCCGTGGCTCGGCGCGACCGGCTTCTGGGATCCGTGGGAGCCGCACTACGGCGAAGTCGCGCGCGAAATGATCTCGCGGGGCGATTACATCTACCCCTGGTGGGAATCGACCTGGTTCTTCTCCAAGCCGGCGCTCGATCTCTGGCTGATGGCCGCCGGCATGCTGGCCGCCAACACCAACGGGCCGGACCGCTGGCCCGGCGTCTACACCGAATGGTGCGCGCGCGTGCCGTTCGCCGCGCTCACCGCGCTGGGCTGCATCCTCATGTTCGTCGCGGCGAGCCGGCTGCTCACGCGGCGCAGCGCCGTCATCGGCACGCTGGCGATGCTCACCAGTCCGCTCGTCGTGTTCCTCGCGCGCCAGGCCGTGCCCGACCCCGTCTTCGTCGGCCTGCTCTGCGGCGCGATGGCTTGCCTGATGATCGTCATGTTCGAGGACGAGCCGCGCCACGGCTGGTGCGCGGCGTTCTACGTCTTCGTGGGCCTCGCCACGCTCTCCAAGGGCCTGCTCGGCTTCGCGCTGCCCGGCGCGGTGGCGTTCTTCTATTGCGTGGCCACCGGCGAATGGTACCGCCTCCGCCGCCTCCACATCCTGCTCGGGTCGTTGATCGTCCTGGCCATCTGCGCGCCCTGGTACGGAACGATGTTCGCCTTCGACGGCCGCGACGAAGAGGGCAAGACGTTTTTCGAGCGCTTCATCATCCACGACCATTTCAAGCGCCTCGCCCTCGGCGTGCACACCACCACGCCCGGCGGCACCTTCGTCTATTTCATCGAGCAGATCGGCTTCGATTGTTTCCCCTGGGTGTTCGCGTTCCCCGGCGCCGCCGCGGTGGTGGCGCGCATCCGGCTGCGTCCGGCGTCGAACCGCGAGCGCGCCATGCTCTTCCTGCTTCTCTGGCTTTTGATCGGCTTCGCCGTATTCGCCTTCAGCGCCACCAAGTTCCACCACTATGCGTTCCCCATAATGCCACCGCTATTGCTCTTCTCCGCCCTGTGGATCGAGCAGCTGCTCGGCGAGGGCCTGCGCGCGCACGCCGGCACGGTCTTGGCGGGCGCGCTCCTCTATGCGCTGGTGGCGCACGATCTGGCGATGGTTCCGAAGCACCTCACCGATATGTTCGTCTACAACTATGACCGTCCCTATCCGGACCGCGAGACCGATCCGCGTCAGGTCTTCACGCTCCTCTTCTATGCCGCGCCGGCGGTGGCGCTCTCGCCCTGGCTCTTCGATCGCCTCACGCAGCTCTGGCGCTTCCTCAAGGCGTTGCCAGACAAGGCCAGGCGCGCCGAGCTGCGCGGAGCGATGCGCGCGCGCTTGTCCGGCACGCCGCTCCTGACGCCCGAGGCGCCGCAGGACCGCACGGTGGTCGTCATGGCATTGATCTCCGTCGCGGTGGCGTTCGCGGTCTTCCTCGGCTGGTTCCATTGGCGGAAATTATCGCCCCATTGGTCGCAGCGGGATCTGTTCTGGATTTACTATCATCAATCGCAGCCCGACGAACCGATCGGCGCTTTCCAGATGAACTGGCGCGGAGAGACTTTCTATTCGAGGAACACGGTCCGGCAGATCGGCCGCGTGCAGACGCCGCCCTCCGTCTCGCTGGCGGATTTCGTCAACGGCCCCGGACAGCGCAAGTGGGTGCTGGTCGAGCAGGCGCGCGTCGGCGCGCTGCGACAGGGGCTGGGCTCGTCGGCGCGCATGAGAGTGGTCGAGTCGCGCAACGTCAAATACGCCCTCACGCTGGTCGAGCGCGAGGCGCAATCCGCCCCGCAGCAGCCCGCCCCTCCGCAGCAGCCGCCGGGGAGATTCGGCGCCCCGCCATGAGCGCCATCCTGGTAGTCGACGATGAACCGGCCATCCGCGAGAGCCTCGCCTTCGCCCTGAAGCGCGACGGCTTCGCCATCGCCGAGGCCGCCTCGCTCCGCGAGGCGCAGCAGCGGCTCGAGGGCGCGGACCTCGTCATTCTCGACCTGGTGCTGCCCGACGGAAACGGCCTCGACTTCCTCCGCGCGCTGCGCGCGAAGAGCGACGTGCCGGTCATCGTTCTCACCAGCCGCGACGAAGAGACCGACCGGGTGGTCGGGCTCGAGATGGGCGCGGACGACTACGTCCTGAAGCCGTTCTCGCCCCGCGAGGTGGCGGCGCGGGTGCGCGCGGTGCTGCGGCGCGCGGGAGGAAAGTCGGCCCAACCCGACGAGGAGAAGGCGCTGCGCGGTCCCGGCGGGCTGGTGGTCGATCCCCGCACGCGCAAGGCGGCGGTGGGCACGCGGGACCTGGCGCTCTCGCGCACCGAGTTCAATTTGCTGGCCGCGTTCCTGCGCAGCCCGGGGCGCGTCTTCGAGCGCAGCCAGCTGCTCGACACCGTCTGGGGCTCCGACGTGGTGGTCGGCGATCGCACCGTCGACGTGCACGTGAAGGCGCTCCGGCGCAAAATAGAAGAGGCAGGCGGAGACCCGCGCATCCTCGAGACGGTGCGCGGCGTGGGCTATCGCCTGCGGGACGGCTGATGACCCGGCAGGAGCTGCTGCTCGCGCTTGCGCTTCTCTTCCTCCTCGGGTTGGGCGCGACGGTCAAGCGCGTCATCGAGGCGCACCGCACCGGGGGCGTGTCGATGCGTCTCCAAGTCTTCATCCCGCTGGCCAGCACGACGCTGGTGCTGAGCGCGGTCTTCGCGATCATCGTCATCGATCGTTTCACGGCCCGCGCCTCGCTCTTCGCGCTGCGGGCGGCGGAGGACGAGGCGCGCGTGGTCGCCGAGCTGGCGGCGGGCGCTCTCGACGCGCCCGGCACCACGCTGCCGCAGGCAGCGCAGTCGCTGCAGCGAACGCGCGTGCTGCAGGCCTTCACCCGCAGCGCCCTCGACACCGACGTGGCCATCCTCGACGCGCAGGGGCGGGTATTGCTCGAGTCGGGCGAGGCGGACAGCTCGGTGGCGCGCGTTTCGGCGACCGCGCCCATCCTCAGCGGAGGCCGCGAGGTGGGCGCGGTGCGCGTGCGCAAGGCCACCTTCGGGATGGTGCAGCTTATGAGCGACGTGGCGCCCAAGGTGGCGGTGCTGGCGCTCATCTTCGCCATCGCTTCCGCCATCGTGGCGGTGATCATCGGTGGCGCGGTGGCGTCGCCCATCGAGAGCCTGACGCGGGCGGCGGAGCGGGTGGCCGCGGGCGAGCGCCAGGCTCCGCTCCCCGAGCCGCGCGGGCGCGAGGTGCGGGCGCTCACCCACGCTCTGGAATCGATGCGCCGCGAGTTGGAAGAGCGGCACGCCCTGGAGACTTTCGTCGCCGACCTGTCGCACGAGCTGAAGAACCCCGTTGCGGCGATCCGTGCCTCGGCCGAGGTGCTCACCGAAGGCGCGGCCGACGAGCCGGAGACGGCGCGCCGCTTCGCGCTGCGCATCCGCGAGAGCGCCGACAAGCTGCAGCAGCTCACGCAGGACCTGCTCTCGCTGGCGCGCCTGGAAGCGCGCGGGATCGAGGCGCCCAGTCCAGTCGATCTCTGCGCCATCGCGCGCCAGGCGGCAGACGCGCAGGCCCCCACGGCAGCGGCGCGCAAGGTGCGGCTGGAGCTAAAGGCGGACGGCGCCGCGCCCGTGCGCGGCGACCCGATCTGGCTGCGGCGCGCGGTGGAAAACCTAATAGGAAATGCAGTGCAGCACTCGCCTGCGGGCGGGAGCGTCGCGCTGCACGTCGCCCCCGACGCGCACGGATGGCTCGTCACCGTCCACGACCAGGGGCCCGGCGTCGACCCGGCGATCCGCGAGAGATTGTTCGATCGCTTCGCCACCACGCGACATGGCGAGGGCGGAACAGGACTCGGCCTCGCGATCGTCCGGGCCGTCGCCGAATTGCACGGCGGCCGCGCCCAACTGCGCGACACCAGCCCTCGCGGCTCCGTGTTCGCCCTCTCCCTGCCGAGGGCATGAACGAGAACCAGACCCAGAACGTCAGTGCTTCTTCTTGTGCCGCCGCCGCTTCTTGTCCCCCTGCATGTACTTGTAGTCAGGCTTCTGCGTCGGCGGCGGCGCCTCCGGCGCCTTGTACGCGAGCCGCTCCTCGGCCACCGCCGCCAGCGCTGCCGGATCGAGCCCTGTCAGCCCGAGCACGCGCGCCGCGTCGCCCGCCGCAAGCGATCTCCCGCCCGCCCAGATCTTCTTCAACGCCTCTCCCGACGCGGCCGATTTCCACCACTCCGCCTTCAACGCCCGATCGATCTGCGCTGCAAGCACCGCTCCCTCCATCGCCGACGCGCCGTGGATCCATGCGTCGGCCTCGAGCGCCCAACGCCCCGCATCGTCGTCGGTGAACACCGCGAACGTGGCGCGCTGGAGCAACCCGCGATAGAGCGCGGCCTGCGCTTCCGGCGTGCGCGGACCCTCGCGCCGCCGCACTTCGAAGAGCACCATCGCCGCTGCGCGGCGCACCGACACCAGCCTGCGCGCCGCCTGCGTGTGCACCAGATCGTCGAGCGGCTCGCCGCGCAAGCCGGTCACCTCGCGCAGCCAGAGCGGGTCGCCCGACAACTCCTCGAAGAGCTGTGCCGCTCCTTCTGCCGTCGAGCCGTCGCCGAGCTGCCCCAGCTCCCACCGCGGGGCCTGTGTCAGCGACCCGCCCAGCGCGCGCGCTCCCTCGTGCAGCGTGGCGCGCTGCTCTTCGAAGCCGCCGGCGGGCCGGAGCGAAAGTCGCTCGTCGGCTGGGGGATCGACCAGCAGCGCCAGAGGCCGCGCGCCTTTCGACGGGGACGGCTCGGCGTCGAGGACCAGCGACGCGGGCGGCGGCGTGCCGATAGCGGTGAAGACCGCCCGCACCCAAGGCCACGCCCGCCCCGGCGGGAATTCCGAGTCAGCCAGCGCCGAGCGGGCCAGCCGAGGAAGATCGGCGCGCCGCAACCGATCCACGGTCACACCGATGTTCCGCTCCGCCGCGCCACCGACGGCTTTCGCCGCCACCCCCTCGGTGGCGGCCAGCGTGCGCTCAGCCAACGCGGCGAGCGCGGCGAGCGGCATTCCGTGCGCGCTCTCCTCCACGGCCGACCAGCTCTCGAGACCCAGCGCGACCAGCGCCTTCTCCACCGCTGCGTCACGCGCCATCGCCAGCGGCGCGAGCGCCTGGGCAGACTTCGCTTCGGCCGCCGCCACCGCGGCGCGTTTCTGCGCATTGGACTCTTCGGTGAGCAGCCGATCGAGATCGCGCTCTCCGCGCTCGGGCCGCTGATCGCCCGGCGCGGCGAAAGTGAGCTGGGCGCGAGCGCGCTCGAGCGCCTCGATCTCTGCCCCCGCCTCGCGCGCCAGCGCCCAGGTGGCGAGCTGTCCGTGGAGAAGCCGCAGCGCCGCGGCGTCGTCGCCCGACGCTTTCGCCGCGGCGCGCGCGACCATCTCCACCGACTCGCGCTGCGTGAGGCGCGGGTGTTCCGCCAAGGCGCTCGCGGGGAGCGGGCCGGCCCCCGTCGTCCAACGCTTCCACAATAGCTCGCCCTCGACGCGCAGCAGATCGTGCGCCTCGGCGGAGAGCTCAGCCGCTGCCTTCGAGGGATCAATGGGCAGGGCGACGCCGGCTGCCTTCTGCGACGGCCCGGCCCGGGCCGGAACGGCCGGCGCGTGGTTGCAGCAGGCGAGAAGCGGGAGGCAACAGAGCGCGGCGATCTTCACGCGGCCTTCACTCTCATTTTCCGCGCGCCGTGCGCAAGGGTTTTTCCTGCTCAGTTGGGTTATTACACAGCCGCAAATGCCAGCCGACGCCGATATGGCCCGCGCCCGCTCGCGGCTCGCGCGCGCGATGCGCGATGGCCTGGAGCGGCGCGGATATCTGGAGACCGAGACGCCCATCGCCGTCCCGTTCGCCGGCCAGGAGCCGCACCTCCGCCCGTTCGAAACGGTCTTCACGCCCGACTCGCCTTCCGAGCTCGAGGGCGCACGCCGACTTCATCTCATGACCAGCCCCGAGTACGCCATGAAGCGGCTGCTGGCGCGGGGCGGGTTTTCGCGCTGCTACCAGCTGGCGCGCGTCTTCCGCGACGGCGAGGCGTCGCGCACGCACAACCCCGAATTCACCATGCTCGAGTTCTACTCCGCGCCGGGCAGCGCAGCGCAGATCATGGACGACCTCGAGCAGCTCGTCGCCGAGGGAGCCCGCGCGCTCAACGAGGCGGCCGACGCGCCGGCGCGCAAGGGCCACGGGCGCGGCACCGGCCGCATCTCGCTGCAGCCGCCGTTCGAACGCCTCACCTGCCGCGAGGCGTTCGGGCGTCACGCCGGATTCGATCCCCTGGCGCTCGACGCGGAGGCCCTGGCGCAGGCGGCACGCACCGTCGGAGTGCGGCCCTCCCCGCGCGCATCGTGGGACGATGTCTTCACCCAGGTCCTCCTGGAGAAAGTCGAACCCTGCCTCGGCATCGAGAGGCCCACGTATCTAATGGAGTACCCCGCCTCGCAGGCCGCGCTGGCGAAGCTCAAGCCCGGCGACCCGCGCGTGGCCGAGCGCTTCGAGCTCTACGCGGCCGGGCTCGAGCTGGCCAACGGTTTTTCCGAGCTGAACGATTCGCGCGAACAGCGTTCACGTCTCGAAGTGGAGCAGCGGGCGCGCCGCGCGCTGGGGCGCGACGTCTTTCCTCTCGACGAGAAATTCCTCGCCGCGCTCGACTCCATGCCCGACGCGGGCGGCGTGGCGGTCGGCTTCGATCGCTTGCTGATGCTGCTCACCGGCGCGGAGTCGATCGCCGAGGTGCTGCTCTTCCCCGCGGTGGAGGAATACCCCGCGGCGCGCGGGGCCGCGCGGTGAACGTCCTGCGCGCGATCCGCACCTTCCTGGGCGCGCTGGTCATCGTCGCCGCCATGTTCGTCTGCGCGCTCCTCATCGGCATCGCGGGCGAAAGCGATTTCTCCGAGCGCGTACTGCGGGCCTGGTGCCGCTTCGTGCTCTTCGTCGCCGGCGCGCGCGTCATCTCGAAGCGCGACGCGCAGCTCGACCCCAAGCGCAGCTACGTGTTCGTCTCGAATCACACCAGCCACATCGATGCGCCGGCCATCCTCTCTGTCGCGCCCGAGCCGATGCGCTTCATCGCCAAGGACGAGCTGTCGCGCATCCCCATGTTCGGCTGGGCGGCCAAGCGAATGGGCCACGTCTTCATCGATCGCAAGGACTCGCACGGCGCCGCCAAGGCGATCCGGCGGCGCATCGATCGCGGCCTCTCGGGGATCGCGCTCCTCTTCTTCGCCGAGGGCACGCGCGCCACCGGCGAAGAGCTTCTGCCCTTCAAGAAGGGCGCCGCCATCACGGCCCTGGAGACGGGCCTCGACAGCGTGCCCATCGCGGTGGCGGGCGCCCGCGACGTGCTCAAGCCCAAAGGGCTCTCGGCCTTCCGGCCCGGGCCGGTGGCGGTGGTCTTCGGAAAGCCGATCCCCGTCGCCGGACATTCGCTCGACCGCCGCGACGAATTGGTCGCCGCGCAGCGCGCCGGGGTCGAGGCGGCCCTCGCCGAAGCGCGCGCCCTCGTCGCGGAGGCGCGGCGAACGCGCTGCGGATCATGACGAGTTATAGCCGATCAGAAATTTCGTTCCGGCGCGGCGATCTTGGCCGCGCGGGGAATTCCACTGCCTCAGCAGCCAGCTTTCTGGAGCCCCCGGCTTCAGCAGGCTGCAGCCGGGGGCTCCTCAACACACAAGGCCGAACCAACTTCCAGGCAACTGTACTGGAACCGGTTATGAGATGCGCACTAGCGAGCAGCTCTTCCCGCTTCGATCCGGAGCTGATCGATCTGTTGCCGCGCGTCGTCGAGCAGCCGCTCGAGCCGCCTACAGGGCGCGCAGGATCAGGCACTTGAGGTAGCGCGTCTCTGGCACGCCCAGGAGCGTCGGGTGGTCGCGGGCCGCGCCGCGCCGCTCGACCACCTGCACGCCGCGCCTCGCGTCGTTGGCGGCGGACAAGACCGTCCTTTCGAACATCGCTTCGTCGATGTGAAAGGAGCAACTGGAAGAAACGAGCACGCCGCCGGGCGAGAGCAGGTGAAATGCCCGCAGGTTGATCTCTTTGTACCCGCGCAGGGCTGCATCGATGGACGCCTTCGATTTGGCGAAGGCCGGCGGGTCGAGCACGATGGTGTCGTAGCGTTCGCCTTTCTCCGACTGATCGCGCAGCAGGTCGAAGGCGTTGGCGACGACGAACTCGACGTTGGTGGCGCCGTTGCGCTCCGCGGCCGCGCGTCCCTGCGCCGCGGCCTGCTCGCTGACGTCGACGGCGGTGACGGTCCGCGCGTTGCGCGCCAGTTGCAGCGCGAAGGCGCCGCCGTAGGTGAAGCAGTCGAGCGCGCGGCCGCGAGCGTAGCGGCCGGCTTCGATGCGGTTCTCGGACTGGTCGAGGAATGCGCCGGTCTTCTGGCCCTCGAGGAGATCGGCGACGAGCTTGATCTCGCCCTCGAGGTATTCGATCGGGCCGGGCGGCGCGCCGCGCAGCATTCCCTTGCGCAGCGGCAGGTCCTCGTGCGCGCGCACCTTGACGTCGTTGCGTTCGACGATGGCCCGCGGCACGCACAGCTTCTCCAGCAGCGCGGCGAACATCTCGCGTCGCTGGTCGGTCGCTTCGATCAGCGTCTGCACGCTGAGGCAGTCGGCGTAGCGGTCGACGATCAAACCCGGGAGGAGGTCCGCCTCGCCGTGCACCAGCCGCCCGGCGCGGCGGCGGTCGGGGTCGGGCGCGATGGCGTCGCGCATCGCTTTGGCCCGCTCGAGCCGCCGGGAGAAAAACTGCTCGTCGATGGGCTCGTCTTCTCGCGTGAGCAGGCGCACGGCGATCTGGCTCCTGACGCCGTAGAACGCCTTGCCCAGGAACCACCCGCGCTCGTCGACGAGCCGAACGATCTCGCCGCCTGGTAGCGAGTCGGGGGCGATGACGTCGGAGCGGTAGATCCAGACGTGGCCCTGGGTGAGGCGCTCGACGGCGCGGCGGCTCAGGGTGACGGAGGGTTCGTCGGAGGTTGAAGGGAGGTTTTGGTTTGGCGCTCGGTTCTGGTTCGAGTTCGAGTTCTGGTTTTGGTTTTGGTTTGGGTTCGGGTT
>Ga0137392_10002791_pt1 | contig 10583 bp, 8 predicted proteins | sample 15con2h34AmetaG_FD_101394 | JGI IMG/M metagenome (GOLD analysis project Ga0137392, IMG submission 101394) | Vadose zone soil microbial communities from Angelo Coast Range Reserve, California, USA - 15con2h3.4A metaG | ecosystem: Environmental > Terrestrial > Soil > Vadose zone > Saprolite... | reverse complement strand
CGTGGGCACCAACACCGACCTCCCCACCAGCGTGGTCTGCCTCGTCGCGGCGGCGATGCTTTTCCGCGCCTTTGGTGGAGAACCTCCAGAACCTGGCACGGGCATGAGCGATTCGCGAATCATTGGGCTGGTGATGACGATGGCGCTCTTCCCACTGGCAGTCACGTTTAAGATTTCAAGCGTGGTGTTTGCGTCGCTGGGGTGGACCGTGGCGGCGATGAAGTTGTGGATGCTGAGTCGCAACACCCCCGTGGGAAAACGGCAGTTGGTGTGCGGGGTGATTCTGAGCGCGGCGATCGTGCTTCCGTGGATCGGGCGGGGGATCGTTTTGACGGGGTATCCGTTTTTTCCGAGCACTGCTTTGGCGGTTCCAGTGGATTGGGGAGTGTCGGCGCTCGAAGCGCAATCGCAGGCGGACTTTGCGCGGTCGTTCGCGCGCGTACCGGGGCTTACGTACGAATACGCGCATGGATGGAGTTGGCTGCAGCCGTGGTTCCGGGAATTAGTGAGAGAAAGAGAAGGATTCTGGATTCCGCTTTTTTTCGCGCTGGCGGGCGGCGCGGCGGGAATCCTTCGAATAGCGCGAGGAAACCGGCGTTCGCTTCCGCAGTGGCTGTGGCTTCTGGCGCCTTCGCTGGGTGGCCTCCTCTTTTGGTTTTTGGAGGCGCCGGCAATGCGTTTTGGTGAACCGCTGATGTGGACGGCGGGAGCGACGCTGGGAACTTTTGCCGCGCTGCAATTTATGGACCGGCCAGGAAGGATTCGCATGGCGCTGGGGGGCTTGCTGCTTTTGACGGCCTGGGCGGCTCATCCGCGGCTTTTTTGGAGTTCGTACTTTCGTCCCAGCGTGGGCGTTCGAACATTTTTACGGTTGCCGTCGGCAAAGCTGAGGGCGCACAAAACCGCATCGGGGCTGACGGTCTACGTGCCGGTGGAAACCAATCAGTGCTGGGACGCGCCGTTGCCCTGTTCTTATTATTTTCACGATGGGCTACGACTGCGGGAACCCGGCAAAGTGGAGCGGGGATTTGCTTCTGAATCGTCGGGCGCGCCGGTGATGTGGAAGTGAAGAAGCGGCGACACGGGCCATAATGCGCGGCCGGAGCGAACTTTTTGCACCCTCTACTAATCAATAATCTACTTGTCAGGGTAACGTAATATAATTAGAATAGCACTACCACCGGTAGTTAGTAGAACTGTTCCCTCCTGCCGCTGGCTATTTCGGTCCAGACAGGCTGCAAAAGAAATGCAACGGCAAGGAGGCTAGCCCATGCGTCCCAACCAACGAGAAATTCACGATGTTAGCGAGGTCCGGCCCACCCGGCTGACTGCGGAACTCACCATTCATCTGACGCCATTCGATCAAAAAGAATATCGCCGGCTGATCGAAGCGCGCGGCGAAACCATAAAGCGCGCCGTGAGACGGTTAAAACCCGCGCTGAAGCTTTCGAACGCAGTGGATGCGGGCTGCGGCGTGGGATTTTTTTCGCAAACGCTCGCGGAATGCGGGTTGAATGTTTGCGGATTCGACGGACGGAAAGAAAACGTCGCGGAAGCGCGGCGGCGGTTCCCGCAAATTCCCTTCGAACAGGGCGACATCGAAGCGCCGTCGATTTTGCAGCTGGGACGATTTGATCTCGTGCTGTGCTTCGGGCTGCTCTACCACCTGGAAAATCCGCTGCTCGCGATTCGCCATCTACGCGCGCTTACGGAGAAGTGTCTACTGCTGGAAAGCATGTGCCTGCCGTACGAAAAACCCTCGATGGTCCTGCGCGATGAGCCGCGCCAGGACGACCAGAGCCTCACCGACGTGGCTTGCTGCCCCAGCGAGGGCGGACTGGCGAAGATGCTGTACCGCTCCGGATTCAAAATGGTTTATCGCGTTATACCGCTGCCGGATCACGAGGATTTTCGCGAGACCGTCGAACACGCGCGGCGCCGTACCGTATTGCTGGCTTCGTCCGTGGCGATCGAGGTGGCTGGGTTCCGGCTGATTCCGGAACCTCATGTCGCAGAAGATCCCTGGGCAAAGAAGCCAGCGGCAGCGGCCACACTGCCACGGCGCGTCGGCCGATTCCTGGCCAGCCCGGCGCGCCGCAAATACATCACGCTGGCGAATCGCGTGCGCCGAATCTTTCCCGGAGTGCCGATTCCGTTGCGGCTGCCGTTTGGGGCGCGGTGGCTGGCGGAGAAAAGCGCGCTGGACCACGAGCTGATCCATCATGAGTTCGAACCAACGGAGGTGCGGTTTGTCGAGCGGCTGCTGCGACCGGGCATGACGGTGATCGATGCGGGGGCGCATCACGGGTTGTACACGCTGCTGGCGTCGAAATGCGTCGGACGTGACGGCAGAGTGATCGCGATTGAGCCTTCACCGCGGGAGCGCGTGCGGCTGAAGAAACATCTGCGCTTGAACCGCTGTTCGAACACCGAACTGGTGGCTTCTGCACTTGGGGAAGATGCTGAGGAGACGGACCTATACCTGGTGGAAGGGGAGCAAGACTGGTGCAACAGCCTGCGTCCGCCGGCGGTGGACGCGCCGATCCGGACGGTGCGAGTCTCCTTGCGGCGGCTGGATGATGTGCTGGCCGGGTTGGGCGTGAGCAAGGTGGATTTTCTCAAGCTCGATGTGGAAGGAGCGGAACTCTCCGTCCTGCATGGCGCGACGAAATTGCTGGCGGGGGAATCGCGGCCGGCGATTCTGGCAGAAGTGCAAGACGCTCGAACGGCTGCGTGGGGTTACGCGGCGAGGGAAATCCTCCAGTTCATGATCCGAATAGACTATCGCTGGTTTGCGATCGCGGCGGAGGGCGCGCTGTTGCCGATTTCCTGCGATCGGGAATCCTATGATGCAAACCTGGTGGCGCTGCCGGTGGAACGCACGGAGGAATTTCTCGGCCTTCTGGGGCAGAGATAGTAGGAGTCACCGGTCACATGGGTGAAGCAGGGCTATTCGCATCTCAGCGCGATCATGGGATCGACACGCATCGCGCGGCGGGCATAGAAAGGCGAGTTCGTATAGAATTCATGTTCTTGCGAGCGGGTATTTGTGGTCGCAGCTCAGAATTTGCGAGCGGCTAGGTTTCATGAAAGAAAATTTGCTCTCGTTGGTGCGCGGACGCCAGGGACATTTCCTGCTGGAATCGGGGCATCATGGGGATTTGTGGTACCAGCTTGAGACGTTATGTCTGCGTTCTCGCGACCTACGACCGTTTGCCGGCCGGCTCGCAGCCCAGCTCGCGCCGTATGAAGTGGAAGTGGTATGTGGTCCGCTCGTCGAGGGCGCATTTGTCGCGTTGATGGTTTCTCTTGAACTGGGTTGCGATTTCGCCTACGCCGAACGCTTTGCGGACACAACACGCGACGGGTTATTTCCGGTTGAGTACCGTCTCCCGAAATCTTTGCACCCAGCCGCCAAATCGAAACGCGTCGCCATCGTGAACGATGTAATCAATGCTGGATCGGCTGTGCGGGGAACGCATTTCGATCTGCAGGCCCTTGGCGCACGCGTCGTCGCCATCGGTGCGCTTCTTGCGCTGGGCGATGCAATCAACGAGTTCGCGGGAGAACACCATATCCCTCTCGAACTCCTGGAGCAAATGCCCAACAACCTCTGGACGCCCTCCGAATGTCCGCTTTGCGCTGCAAGCGTGCCTCTCGAAATCGCCGGGACGTCATAAAGAGTGCCCAATCTTGTCTTGGAGCAGTTAAAAAGCGGCGCGGCTGCTGGTACTCTTCTAATGAGGGAGCGGCCCTCTCGCCCTGGTCTCAGCCATTTCGGGGAGCGCATTTCGCGCCCATTTCACCGCACTCTCTTGATCTGGCGCTGACGGGAAGAGGGTGAGATTCGAACAGATGAAAGTTCTCGTCACTGGTAGCAGCGGTCTGATCGGTTCGGAAGCGGTGGCGCATTTCGACCGGCAAGGGCATGACGTTGTGGGCGTGGACAACAACATGCGCCGGGTTTTCTTCGGTCCGCCAGGCGATACGCTTTGGAATTTGGAGCGGCTGAAGTCCGTGACCAGGCGGTTCACGCACGCGTCGCTGGACATTCGGGACCGAACCGCCATTGAAGAACTCTTTCGAACGCAGCGCTTTGATTTGATCGTGCACTGCGCGGCGCAGCCTTCGCACGACAAAGCGCGGGAGATTCCGCTGCTTGATTTCGAGGTGAATGCGCTCGGCACGGTGCACCTCTTGGAGGCGACGCGGCAGCATTCGCCCGAAGCGGTGTTCGTATTTTTGAGCACGAACAAGGTTTATGGCGACGCGCCGAATGAGATTCCACTGGCGGAGTTGGAGAAGCGCTACGACTACGCGCGAGCGGAGGATTTTGCGGGTATCGCGGAGAACTGCCGGATCGATCAAACTTTACATTCTCTTTTTGGCGCTTCGAAAGCGGCGGCGGATCTTGTCGCGCAAGAGTATGGGCGCTACTTCAACATGAAGGTGGGAATTTTTCGAGGCGGCTGCTTGACGGGGCCATCGCACTCCGGCGTTGAGCTGCACGGCTTTTTGTCGTATCTGGTGAAGGTGACGCTCAGCGGGGAAAGGTATTCCGTTTTTGGATATAAAGGCAAGCAGGTGCGCGACAATATTCACAGTCATGACGTAGTGCGCGCGATCGAGGAGTTTGCCGCAAATCCGCGGCCAGGCGAAGTGTACAACCTCGGCGGAGGGCGCGCGAACAGCATTTCCATCTTGGAGGCCATCGAACGCATCGAGCAGATGACCGGACGCAAGCTGGATTGGCGCTACGTAGACGAAGCGCGGAAGGGCGATCACATCTGTTATATCTCGAATCTTGGGAAATTCCAGAGCCACTATCCGAATTGGAAAATTACGCGGGGATTAGACGTGATCCTCGACGAGATCATTGCGGCGCAACGCGTGCGGTTGGAGCACGCCGCGGCGAGATGACCCGGAAAGGGCAAGAATGAGAGCCCCTTTCTTCACCGTCCTGATCGATACCTACAATTACGGGGAATACATTGAGGAAGCAGTTTCGAGCGCGCTGGCGCAGGATTTCCCGGTTGAACAGCGTGAAATTCTGGTGGTGGACGACGGCTCGACCGATGACACACAGGAGAGATTGCGGAAATTCGGAGAAGCGATTCGTTATTTGCGCAAGCCGAACGGCGGGCAGGCCTCGGCATTCAATTTCGGTTTCGAGCATGCGCGCGGCGAAGTGATGGCGCTGCTGGATGCGGACGATGTCTGGCTTCCGCGAAAATTAAGGCAAGTGCATGAAGAATTCGAGCGGCATCCGGAAGCGGGGATGGTGTACCACCGCGTGCACCTGTGGAATGGCACGCACGAAATTTCAGGAGACACCTATTTCGTTCCTATTTCGGGGCGCGTACCGGAGAATCGCCGCGCGTTGCTGCAATATCCGATGATGGCCACGTCCTGCCTGGCGTTCCGGCGCGAAGCACTCCAGAAATTGTTGCCCATACCAGAGTCGCTGCGATTTCAGGCTGATGCCTATCTAACTGCGCTGGTCATTTTTGTCGCGCCGGTTGCAGCAGTGCCGGAAGTCTTAGGGAAATATCGTCTGCACGGAGCAAACCTTTTCCAGACGAACGAGGAACGCGTCTCGCGCAGCCAAGTCGAGCACAGAATGACCACGCGCGAGACGCTTCTCGGTGAGATTGAGAATTGGTTGCAGAAGCACGGCCAGGATACGGATTCTCCCGACATTCGCGACTACCTGAAGCAATGGACAAAAGCTCAGGAGGGCGATGGGTTTTCGTTGAGAGCGCCTGGCCGGTGGAAATACTTCCGCCACCTGCTTGATTTTCCGCGGACTTACGGCGAGGTCATGACGCCGCGGCACTGGGCTTACAGCTATGTGCGTGCGTTCGCGGCGCTGTTCCTGGGCTATCATCATCTGCATGTTCTGGATGACGTTCGAATGAACCGAAAGCGGCTGTTCGGTTCTTCCCCAGGGAAGAACGTGGCAGCGGAAAAAGAAAAGGCATTGGCGGCAAAGGACTGAAACGAACCTGGCGCCGAAGAAGGATTGAGGAATCTCGGGGGACCGAAAATTGGCAAGAAGTTTTGTCAGCGTACTGATCGATACGTATAACCACGAGCGCTTCATCGAGCAGGCGATCGTAAGCGTGCTGGAGCAGGACTTCCCCGGCTCCGAGCGCGAAATCATTGTGGTCGATGACGGCTCGGCGGATCGCACGCCGGAAATTGTGAAAAAATTCGAGCCGCGCGTACGGCTGTTGCGCAAGGAAAATGGCGGGCAGGCCTCGGCGTTCAATGCCGGCATTCCGGAATGTCGAGGCGAGATTGTCGCCTTTCTGGATGGCGACGACTGGTGGGCGCCCGGGAAACTGCAAGCCGTGGCTGGCGCGCTCGACAGCGATGCATCGATTGGCCTGGTGGGACACGGCATCACCGAGGTGTTTCCGGATGGCAGCCGGCATGTCCAGTTGCTCAAGGATGTGCCTCGATTTCGCATCGATAGCGAGGCCGGAGCGCGAGCGTTTCGCCTGAGAAAAAGTTTTTTGGGCACCAGCCGCATGACAGTTCGGGCCGCTGTTTTGCGCCAGATCGGCGGAGTGCCGGAGGCGCTTACGATTCAGGCGGATGAATATCTATTTACAGTCGCTGGGTTTTTGGCCGATGTACTTATCCTGAGAGAATCGCTGACGTTTTATCGCCTGCACGCGGGGAATGCCTTCCAGATTGCGAGCGGGGACCGGCCCGCGCTCCGCCGCAAACAGAATGTGCTTGAAACATTGGCGAAATCACTGGCCGAAAAGCTTGAAGAGCAAAAAGTGAAGGAAAGCGTCGCGCGCATCGCCGTCGAATCGATTGAAACCGAAGCCGAGTTGATCCGGCTTTCCCTGGACACGGGGTTGCCGTGGGAGACCGTCCGGACGGAGGTGCGCAACTATCGAATCATGCATCCGGATGCGTCGCTTGCGCACTGGTGTTTCAAGTGGCTCGTGCTGCTGCCATCATGCGTAATGCCGTCGCGAAACTATTATTCGCTGCGGCAAAGTGTTTCCCAGAATCGCGTTTACCGCAAGGCGAGGGAAAAATGGCTGCCATTCTTGCAGCACGCGCATGTCGATCGATTCTGGACAACGAAACTTTGAGAATTATTGCCCTTTACTTTGCATGGCGGAGCTTCCCTGTTGACGAGAAGCGAGGCCACGCTTAGATGCGGATTCTAATGATATCGGGGGTGCCGGGGAGGGCCGAAGCCGGAGTCGCGGGCATTGTCTACAATCTGGCCAAGGAACTGGGCGGCCTGGGACACAGCGTGAAGCCCATTTTTTTCGAGGACCTGCTTCCTCAGCAAAAGTGGCCCCTTCGGTTCCGTACCATCGAATTCGCAAAAAGAATCTCCGATTATGCGAGGGAGGTGCGGAGCGAGTACGACGTAATCAATATCCACGCGCCGTTTGGCTTTTGGTACGGTTGGCAAAGGCGGCGGAGCTTGCAGGCGGGCCCTCCCTACGTGATGACCATGCACGGTCTCGAGGAGCGGCGGAATTACGCGATGAGCAGGGAAGCAAAAAAGGGACGCGCCGATTATTTCCGATGGAAAAATCGCGCGTGGCAACACCTGTATCATATGCGGACTTATCGCTGGTCCTTTGAAACGGCGGATCAATGCATCGTGACAAACCGGGAGGCTTTGCTCTTTCTTCAACTGCGTTACAAACTGCCTCCGGACCGCGCGTGGTTCATACCGAACGGTGTTGGGCCGGAATTCTTTCACGCGCGGTCCTTTTCCCCCGGAATTGCCACCAGGCTTCTCTTTGTCGGAACGTGGATCGACCACAAGGGAATTTATTATCTGGCGGAGGCCTTCGAAAAAGTCCTTCGCGCCATTCCGGAGGCTAGGTTGACGATTGCAGGCTGCCTGGAGCCGGAAGAAAGGGTGCGCCGCTGTTTTGCGACGTTCGCTCAGGCGGCGCTGGAAGTGTGGCCATTTATCGCGCGAGCGGAGATTTCCAGTTTGTATGCCGAGCACGAAATATTCGTGCTGCCTTCTCTCATGGAGGGAATGCCTTTGGTCGTGCTGGAAGCCATGGCGAGCGGAGTGCCTGTGATTACGACGGAATCCAGCGGAATGACCGATTTGATCGAGGACTCGCATGATGGGCTGTTTGTGATTCCCGGAGACGCGGACTCGCTGGCATCCGCAATCACCAAGGCTTGCCTAGACGGGGGACTACGGCAGCGCCTCGGCAGCGCCGCCCAGGAGAAAATGAAACGCTATACTTGGAGCGTGTGCGCGCGTCGCCACGAAATGGTTTTTCACCGAGCGCTGGGAATCCGGCCAGACGCTCCGGCGGCGAAGACCTCGCTCGCGGGTGGCCTACGAGTCATCCCTTGAGCCAGAGGCGCTGCGGAGGGGCCCCCATCCCCCATGTTTTTGTAAGTGTTCATTTTAAAGGGGTTTAAGTCCCTTTAGAATGAACACTTGTACAAATGTTGATTCCAAAGAATTTAGATTGCACAAAAATGGTGCAAATGGAAGCGTCGCCAAGGTGTGGAATGTGCTGTTGGGAAAAACTCGGGAACCATCGAAGAATGTACCTATAAGGTAATGTCCCATGGATGAGAGATTTGTCAAGCGGAATTTCCGCAGGAAAGATGCGCTGGCCTTCCCGACGAGGAACGGGGTGAATGCCGGGCGACCGCTACTACCAAGGTGGCCGTTCACTAACGACAACGACTTCCGAAACAGGAAACAACGCGAAAGCCGAGATGGGGAACCGATTTGGCTGGGACCACTGTCACTAGCCGCAAGGGGGCACGGCAAAGCATGATCACCCCGGGAATCAACTATTCGCAAATGCGCGATTCGCCGGCGTGCATCGTACGCGAGGTGCTTTTCGTTTCCGCAATCGTAGCCACAGCCAGTTGCCTTCTCTGGTGGAGATTTCTTCCTCTTCCCCATGGTGACCTGGGCTCCTACACCGAACCGGCCTATCTCCTTGCAAAGTTTGGAAGGCTCGCGGGACCCGCATCACAATACAAAGATTTGACTTATCAAAAAGGCATTTATTCTTACCCGCCCGGGTATTTCATCATTTTGGCCGGTTGGCTGAGACTATTCGGCCTTTCGCCGGATTCCCTGCTTGGGTACACGCATGTTGTCCATTTTGCGTCCACTGTTTTGCTTTGGGCGCTCTTGCGCATCCGTTATGCCTGCTCGAAGATTGTTTCGGCACTGGTGCTGCTGGCGTTTTTCCCTCGAATGGCGCACGGCCGGCCCGATCTGACGGCGACTCTGCTGAGTCTTGCGGCTTGGGCGACCTTGCCAGAAGAGGCGAACTCGAAGCGGGTCGTACTGTCAGGGTGCCTGGCTGGAGCGGCTTTGTTGGTCTCTCCGGGGTACGGTGTCGCGATCGTTGCAACACTGATGATCCTAACGATGCTCAATGCGCGCCTTGAGTTCGGGAAACTGCTGCGAGTCTTGACCGCGTGGCTTTTGGCTGCAGGATTGTTGTTTGGGATCACCCTCGGCGGCTTCCTGACTCTTCAGCATTCCTGGACGATTGCTTACGTACAGTTCAAGACCAACGCGGCCATTCGCGGAGCGCAATTGAATGCAATGCCCGATCTGCGTTTGCTTTTCACCTGGATATTCTCGATTGTGCCGCTGTTTTTCGCGGCGATAGTGCCTGCGCTCCTAGTGATCATCTGGGAGCGGAAAAATGTCTCCAGCCAAGTGCGCAAGGTCGGACTCGCATTCCTCGGCGGCACAGCAGTGTGGTTTGCCTTGAACAAGTCCCAACTGCTGCTTGAGCATCATTTCCTTTTTCCATCCAAGAGCGTGTTTCTGGGCGTACTGTATTCGTGGCCAAAGCTGCCGGCGTGGGCGCGCCTGCCGCCGCTTTTGCTTCTTTGCGCGATCAGTTTTTATTTTTATAAGGCGGACTTTCTCTATTTGGCATCGCCGTTACGTCAAGAGGAGCAGAGGTATGCCGCGAAAGTGCACCCGGAAGGCGTTGTTGCCGTGGACAGCGTTTATTTCGCGACGTTTTACCGGCCTGGGCGGAGCCTGGATTACGAAGTCGCCGCGATAGAGCCGTCTTGGCCCAGGTATCGCGACGCTATTCCCGCCTTTGCGCGCGCGGAAATGCTGGCGGGCTTGCCGGATAAACCGTTGGAACCCACAATGCTGCTGGTTTCAGCATATACACTCTCACGGTACGGCGAGGAGCCGCGGTTTAATCTTTCATGCACGCAGCCAGCTCTTTTTGGGGAACGGTTGCGGGTTTTGGGGGGCACATGGAATCTTCCTGCCCAACCCTTTGCACTTAAGGTATGCGGGGGGTGACCTGTTGGTGAGTGCCAAGTTTGTGGAGAAAAGAGCGGGGCGGAATGCTGACTCTGGGGATTAATTACTCGCAGATGCATGATTCCTCGGCCTGCATCGTGCGCGATGGCGAACTGTTGTTTGCCGTGGCGGAAGAGCGCATCAGCCGGTTGAAGCACGATGCCGGCTTTCCGAAAAACGCCATTGGCGCTTGCCTTGACTTCGCCAATGTGACAGCCGAGCAGTTGGACGAGGTGTGTTTCGGCTGGCAGACGGCGGGGCCGGT
>Ga0137392_10002784_pt1 | contig 10591 bp, 7 predicted proteins | sample 15con2h34AmetaG_FD_101394 | JGI IMG/M metagenome (GOLD analysis project Ga0137392, IMG submission 101394) | Vadose zone soil microbial communities from Angelo Coast Range Reserve, California, USA - 15con2h3.4A metaG | ecosystem: Environmental > Terrestrial > Soil > Vadose zone > Saprolite... | reverse complement strand
GGTTCAATTTGCACGAACTGCGTTGGATGACGTGGTGTATCGCCTTCCAGCCAGGCATCCTGCGACAGCCGTTTGGATCTCCGATACCTTTCCCGTAAGCCCTGTTGAACTGCCAGCGGCGCATAGACGGTTTCGCGGCGGACTTTTTCAATCCCAAGGCGCACCACAAAATCGTACGTTCGTTCCAGGAAATTGGCGTTCTCGCGGTAATACTGGAAGAACAAGGTGGCAGCCTGCAGCGCCTCCTCTGCAGTTTCCAAGGTGACGAGCAGATCGGCCTTACGAACCTTCTTGCCGGCAGCTCCACCGACGACGACCTGCCAGCTTCCTTCTTGACCGACGAGACCGATATCTTTGACGGTGGCCTCGGCGCAATTCCGTGGGCAGCCGACCGCTCCCATCTTCAATTTGTGGGGCATATAAAGATTCTCAAAGCGACGCTCCATCTCTATACCGGCGGACGTGGAATCCTGTACGCCAAAACGGCAAAAGTCCGTGCCTACGCAGGTTTTCACCATGCGCACACCTTTGGTATACGCCTGGCCGGATGGCATACCCAGGTCGGCCCAAATTCCGGGAAGATCGGCTTTCTTTACTCCGAGCAGATCGATGCGCTGGCTGCCGGTGATCTTCACCATCGGCACGTTGTACTTTTCCGCGACGTCCGCGATGCGGCGCAATTCTTTTGCCGACGTGACTCCCCCGCGGATGCGGGGGACCACGGAAAACGTTCCGTCCTTCTGAATATTGGCGTGCACGCGGTCGTTGATGAACCGCGCCGAACGATCCTCGTCGTGGTCACCGCACCAGAGCATGTCCACCATATAACTCAGCGCCGGCTTGCAGACTTCGCAGCCAACACCGTTGCCGTAGATTTCCAGCACTTCCTGGACGGAGCGCAACCTCTGGCTCCGCAAAATCTCGCGAAGCTTGTCTTCGGGAAACGGAATACATTTGCAGAGAGACTTTTTTGTTTCTTCCTGGAATTCCGGAGCAACGGCTTTCAAGAGGTGCTGGCAAACTTCCGTGCAACTCCCGCAGCCGGTTGAAGCTCGCGTGCAATCTTTCAACTGCGTGAGCGTGCTGATTCCCTTCTCATGGACGGCCTGAATGATCGCGCCCTTGGTCACGCCGTTACATCCACAAATCACCTTGCTATCCGCCATTTCCGCGACACCCAAACCCGCGTCTTCGGCAGGTCCCGGAAAAAGAAGCTGGCGGCGCATGTCCGTCAAGTCGGTTGCCGACCGCAGCCAATCCATGTAGCGATGGCTATCAGATGTGTCCCCCACGAGAATGACGCCGGCGAGCTTGCCGTCGCGGACGGTCAGCTTCTTGTAAATACCAAGCGCGGGATCCTCGTAACGCACTGCATCCGTGCCCGGAGCCTTCTCGCTGAAATCACCGGCCGAAAAGACGTCCACTCCCATAATCTTCAGCTTTGCTGCCTGGATGGTGCCGCCGTAAACCGGTCCTCGATTTCCGGTAATCGTCGCGGCCAGAACTTTTCCTTGCTCAAAGAGCGGCGCCACAAGGCCATAGCATGTGCCGTTGTGCTCCACGCACTCGCCCACTGCGAAGACGTCCGGGTTCGACGTCTCCATATAATCGTTCACAAGGATCCCGCGGTTGACCTGCAATCCTGCTTTGCGCCCGAGTTCTACATTGGGACGGATTCCGGCGGCGATGACCACAAAATCCGCCTCCACGCTGCTGCCATCCTTGAAGGCCACGGCTTCTGCTTTTCCATTCCCGAGAATTGCCGTGGTATTGCGTTCCAGGAGCACCTTGACGCCCAGGCATTCCATTTTTGCCTTGAGGTATCCGCCGCCCGTCAGATCGAGCTGGCGTTCCATCAGCGTATCCATCAAGTGAACGACCGTCACGTCGCAGCCTTGCACTTGCAACCCGCGCGCCGCTTCGAGTCCGAGCAGACCTCCGCCGATCACAACCGCTTTCTTGCCGGGTGCAGCGAGATCGAGCAGCGCACGCGTGTCGTCCAAATTGCGAAAGACGAACACGCCTTCTTTTTTCACTCCGTCCATCGGAGGGATCAGCGGCGCGCTCCCCGTTGCGATCAGCAGTTTGTCGAAAGGCGTCACACTGCCGTCATCACCGGTCACGGCTTTGCGTTCGGAATCCACGTCTCTAATGCGGACGCCGAGGCGCAGTTCAATCCCGTGTTTTTCGTACCAATCGAGACCGTTCAGGACAATGTCTTCGGCGGCCCTCTCACCGGCAAGAACCGATGACAGCAGAATCCGGTTGTAGTTGACGTGGGTTTCGTCACCAAAGATAGTGATCTCAAATTTTGGCGCGTGCTTCAAAATCTGCTCGACGCAGGCAACGCCCGCCATGCCGTTCCCGACTACGACAAGCTTTTCCATGGCCACAAACCCTCCTGGAGAAAACTCTGGCCTGCCTGCACGAGCCTCATTCGACGGTTTCTCCTACTGGAGTTCCCGCAAAACCCCGGTATGAGAAGATACCGGCCCGTTCCGCCGATTCCTCTTGCCATCTCGCGCGCCATTTGGTGCCGAGCTGCAACAAGATCAAAGCAGCGGCAAAGAAAGCGCCTGCAAAAAGGAAAAGTCCCCCCGAATACTGCCCGGTTCGCTGCTTGATGGCTCCGAGAAGAAAAGGCAAGAAAAAGCCTCCCAAGCCGCCAGCCGCGCCGACCAATCCGGTGAGAATCCCGACACGTTCAGGGAATCGCTGTGGCAGTAGTTGAAAGACGGCTCCATTTCCCATGCCCATCATTCCCATCGAGAGAAACAAGAGCCCTACCTCCATTGGAAGCGCAGGGAGCCTCCCCACACCTCCGAGGCAACCGGCCACACCAGCCAAGAGCAGCAAGAGCAAGCGGTAGCCACCGATCTTGTCTGAGAGCCATCCGCCCACGGGCCGCAGGAAACTTCCTGCAAGGACAACGATGGTAGTGAAGTCGCCAGCGCGCACTTTTGACAGTCCATACTGGTCGTGGAAGAAGGTGGTGAGAAAACTGGCCATGCCCACGAACCCGCCGAACGTAAAGCTATAGAAAAAACAAAACCAAGCGGTATCGGGCTCTCTCAAGATGGCTGCGATCGCTTTCCATTTGGGCGGTTCACTGCGGCGCGGGCTGTCCTTGGCCAGCAGCGCGAAGAGAACCAGCACAACAATTATGGGTAGCATGGCCAAAGCGAAAGTGTTAGCCCATCCAAATTTCTGCGCGAGGCGCGGCGCGAATAGCGTGGCGATGAGAGTTCCTGAATTCCCCGCACCAGCGATGCCCATGACGAGCCCCTGATACTCAGGCGGATACCAGCGTCCCGCAATCGGCAGAGCCACGGCGAAACTCGCGCCTCCGATACCCAACAGGAGCCCAAGAAAATAGAAGTGCGCGACAGTATGTGCGAAGCGCCACCCGAGAATCAGCGGAAGCAGAGTGAAAGCGAGCCCGAGCAGGCCGGTCCTGCGCTCGCCAAACTGCTCTCCGAGGAATCCCAGTACGGGCCGAAATAGCGCACCGCCCAGAAGAGGAATCGCTGTAAGCAACCCTTTCTGGTAAGGCGTGAGCTTCAGCATTTCGGACAGGAACGGAGCAAGGGGACCGAGCAGGACCCACACCATGAAACTGACATCGAAATAGAGAAACGCCGCGATGAGGGTTGGGAAGTGGCCGCTCTGCATGAACTTGTTTTTGTTCATCTCATCTCCTTGTACGAAACGAAATTGGTTCCATCTCGTCCGGCTTCATGCCTGGACCCTGGCTCTTGGGCCCCCGCGCACGCCCCAATACTGCGGCGACGGCTGACCTTTCTCGACGCGCACCGCGCACTGCTTGTAATTGGGCTCCCGCGAGATTGGATCGAAGGCGCTTTGTGTCACTTGATTGGCATTCGCCTCGGCATAGTGAAAGGGCATGAAGACTTGCCCCGGCGCGATGATCTCGGTAACTCGAAGCTCGACGCTTTTCACGCGTCCACGAGCAGAAACTACGTCGACTCGATCATGCGGCTTCAGGCCGAGCGACTGCGCGTCCCGCGGATTCATCTCCAGCCACGCGTTTGGCGAGAGACGCTCAAGGATCGGAACGTTTCCCGTTTTCGTTCGGGTATGCCAGTGCTCGACGGTGCGCCCGGTATTCAGCACGAAAGGAAAGTGCGCGTTCGGTTGCTCCGGAAAGGGTTCCCACTCGACACAGATCAGCCGGGCCTTTCCATCTTCGGTTGAGAACTGGCCGTCGGAATACAGTCGCGTCGTCTTCACTTCTGCAGCGTTTGCTAGGTACGGCCACTGAATTCCACCGTGACGTTCGATAAGCTCGTAGTCGAGCCCCGAATAGTCACAAAGGCGCCCCGCTGAAACTCTCTTCCATTCCTCGAAGGCATCCTTGGGCTGAGTCCATCCGGTAAAAAGCTCCTCGTAACAGCCGAGCTTCTTTGCCAAATCCAAAAAGATGTCGAAGTCGGTCCGAGCTTCACCTGGTGGTGGCACCGCCCGATTGACCTTGCTTACGCGGCGCTCCGAATTCGTATACGTACCCTCCTTCTCTCCCCAGATGGCGGCGGGAAGGACTAGGTCCGCGACTTCAGTTGTAGGCGTGGGATGAAAGCCATCCTGCACGACGAGAAAATCCAAGCTCTCCAAGCTCTGCTGCAATACGCCGAGATTCGGAAATGACACCACGGGGTTTGTGGCGATAACCCATAGCGCGCGAATTTTCTTCGCAACGGCGCCTTCGATGATGTCCGGGTACGCCCATCCTCGCGAAGTTGGTATGCGTTCCTTATCGATGCCCCAGAAGACCGCCAACTCTTCCCGATCTGTTGCACTCTCGAATTTGCGGTAGCCCGGAAGGCTCGATGTAAATCCAGCCTCCCGTGTGCCCATCGCATTGCATTGTCCGGTGATCGAGAAAGGCGAAGCTCCCGGTTTGCCGACATTGCCCGATATCAGTGCAAGATTATTGATCACGTTTACGGTTTCCGTGCCCTTGGTGCTGTGGTTCACACCCATCGTCCATCCGATGAAGGGAGCTTTGGCCCTGCCATAGATCAGCGCGGCCTTGTAGATCTGCTCGGGAGTGAGCCCGGTGAGTTGAGAGACGTACTCAGGCGTGTACTTGCGAACCGACTCTTCCAGTTGGTCGAAGCCGGTCGTGTGCGCAGCGATGTAACCCCGATCGATGAGGTTGTTCTCGATCAGGAGGTGAATCATGCCGTTAAGAAGAGCGATGTCCGAGCGCGGCTTCACCGGGAGATAGAAGTCCGCCATCATCGCGGTCTTCGTCACCCGCGGATCAGCGACGATCAGCGTCATTCCCGGGTTGGCCTCCAAGTATTGGCAGAGAATCGGATGGTTGTCGGCGATGTTCGCCCCGATTAGAAAAATGACATCCGCTTTGGCGAGATCCTCGTACGCCCCCGGCGGACCATCGCTACCAAACGAGCGCTTATATCCGGACACAGCGCTCGCCATGCACAAAGTTGTGTTGCCATCGAAATTCTTGGTTCCCAGACCTAGTTGAACAAGTTTGCCAAGCGTGTAGAACTCTTCGGTGACAAGCTGACCGGTACTAACAACGCCCAGAGCCTCATGGCCGTACTTTTCTTGAACGCTGCGGAATTCCTCCACCATCGTTGCCAGCGCTTCATCCCACCCAACGCGGGTTAGTCTTCCTCGTTTGTTGCGCAAGAGCGGATAACGGGCGCGATTGGAGGCCTCAAGGGTGTAGTGCTCGGAAAGGCCCTTGGGACAAAGCTTTCCGTTATTCACCGGATGATCGGGGTTTCCGCGGACGCTCACGGCGCGGCCATCCTTCACTCCGATGAACATCCCGCACCCCACCGAACAATAACCACATGTAGTGGAAACCCATCTGTCAGGAATCTTTTGCTCGGAGGTATGGCCCATGACAGGATCATGGGCGTAAGCGTACTTCTCTTCGAGGATGTCCAAGCCGAGTTGGCGTTTTAGATTCACGCCGCTACCTCAACGGCAGAAAGATACGAAGCAGCCATGTTTTTCGGAACGACGCTGACAAAGAAGAGATAGCGGCCAAGAATTTCTCCGCCGAGCGCCAGTGCAAGCGAAGCGTACGTGCCGAACGAAGTCGGCAAGAGCAGCGGCAGAACGATCCCTCCAAAGATGAGAAGGGCGCCCCGCGCAAGAAACTTGGAGGCCAGCATAGTCGAAAGCAGCCTGGCCGATGCTTGCAACTCAAACGAATCGGATGCAGTCATCCAGAAAAATCTGACAGCTTGATTCAGCAGCTGCGCTCCCGCGGCCGCGACAGCCGCCGTAACCAGCCAGCGCCGGTCACCGACACCAAGGCTTGCCACAAGAAGGGGACCTAGCAAAGCACCCGTGAGATAGAATTCTGCGATTGTGTGTTTGGTGTTCCATGCTGGACGCGCTCGGACTAGATAAATGCACGCACTTGCAGTGACACCGGCCAAACCGAGGAGCGACGTCAGCCCCCCGGGCACCATGCTTCCGGGCAGTCTGAGCCAAAGCAAAGCGGCGTAAAGACCAGCGACCCCAGAAAAGCACGAGAACATCAGAACTTCGCGGCTCAGCCAGGACCGCTTCCACATTCTCAAAGCGCGATAAGCGTGTACGGGACGCCCGAGGTGCATTGTGGATGAGCCCAATGCCAAACCGCCGACCAGCAGCGAAACCATCGCTGCGATGCTTAAGTGCATGGCCTTCCCGAACAGTTCGAGCAGCCAGACCGTTGTGAATGTACCCACCGAGAGCTGCGTCAGCACCGTCATCACGACAAGTGGGAAGTGCGGGGACTCTGGCCTGACGCGATTCAAGTCCGCCTTCTGCATGTTCGGCGGCAAATTCTCAGGCAACGTCACGCGCGTCGAGGAAATGCTGTCGTCGGCCGAAGGAAGTCCCGGTGCATTGGCGCTTGCTGCATAGTTCTGCTTCCAATCGGCGATGTTGACGATCTCGATCTGAATGGCGCCTTCCGGGCAGGCATCCACGCACGCTGGCTCGCGTCCTTCCGCCAGCCGGTTGTGACACATATCGCACTTGCCTACGACTCCGCGCTCCGGGTTGTACTGGGGAACGCCATAAGAGCAATTCCAAGTGCAGTATTGGCAGCCGATACAGATTTCGGGGCTATGCAGAACTACTCCGGTGAGAGGGTCCTTCGAATAGGCGTCCACGGGACAGCCGGCCAGGCAGGTGGGCTCGATGCAGTGATTGCAGCCCATCGACAAATGCAGCCGTTGGGTGTCCGGATACCAGCCGCCCTCAATTTCACCTACTCGCCTCCAGTTGATATCCGGGGGATTGCCGTTCTGCTCGTTGCAAGCCACAACACAACACTTGCAACCAATACATTTGGTCATGTCGAAATGAAAGCGGTACTGCTCGCCAGGCAAGAGAGCACGCTGGGGGATGCCCGCTGCCTCAGGGGCGAACGGTGTCCCGCATTGGGGTGCCCCACTGGAACGCGCCCCGGTCTTAGGGGTCAACAAGAAGTGGGCACTCTGTTCTTTCGTTTTTTCTAGCAGGGGCAACAACATAACGTCGTTGCAGACTCTTTCACTGCGGACACGACCTGGTATCCGGGGGTTCGAGCCGACTAAATAGCTCGGTTCTTTCGGTGCACAAAGGACGAATGGCTCGGTGAGCTGAACTTCCTCGCAACACCCTGCATTTGTCCGGCGGTTAGCGAGTCGGCTACTCTCACGTTGTGTTGCCGAGATTGGGGTATGTGCGATTGAAAGGCAAACGCAAAATTTGACTGCACGTCATCACAAAATCTATCGAGGAGGCGAAAGACGAGCCACTTGTAGTAACTCTGAGTATCCGTAGGTGGGCGTTGGAGGAAGAGGTAGCCCGGCTGGCTTGGGCGCAGAAGGTCTGGAGTTCAAATCTCCACGCCCCGACCACTCACGTGGGATCTTTGTTATAAGCAAGCCTGCGGATCGTGATCTTAATTCGGATTTACATTCCATACGGCCGCGACTGGTTTCCGTACTTCATGCGGCGGCTGGCCGAGCGGCCTGCGAACCTCGGGTTTTCTTCTACGAAACTACTTCCGCTCGTAGCCAGGCCAAGCTCTGTGCTTGAAGGGGCGGCTACAGCTTTCGGCAGACGGTGACGCCGTCGCGCAGGGGAACCAGCACCGGATAGAGATCTTTTGAGGCGTAGACAAAACGGTCGAATTCCTGCACACCGAGTGTGTATTTGTCGTCGGTCGCAGCCGGGCGCGCTGCCTTGCCCGACCATAACGTGTTGTCCGTGACCAGCAAACCTCCACGCCGCAACTTCGGCAGAGCCGCGTGCAACGCGTCGGGATATTGATGCTTGCCGATGTCGTTGAAGAATCAAATTTGCCGGGAGCTTTCTTCAGCAAGGCAAGCGCGTCTCCTGCCTGGACGCGGACGTGCTCGGCCTATGCCCGCCCGCCGGAAATAGTCTTACGCGCGCTTCGCGTTCTCCGGATTGCCGTCGGAGTAGAAGACTTCGGCCTTCGCTCCCGCCGGCCCGCGCCAGCCATATCGTCGAATACCCGATGGCGGATCCATTTCGAAGATGCGCTTCGCTCCGGAAACTTGCACCAGCAGTGCAAGAGTTGCTTCACCGCCGGCCCGATGATCGGCACGCGATTGTTCGCCGCATAGTCTTCGATTTCGTCGATGACTGCATCTCTCTTCGGGAGAAGGTCGTAAAGATAATTCTCTACGTCCTCCTGAATATACCCGCTGCGCAAATTCTCGCTTCGAATTACAGGCTTTCTCCTGGTTTCAACACATGAATCTCCAACCCCGCGATGTCGCCGGCTTCCTTTCGTAAAGCATCCGGTGTTCCTGTAAGAAAAGGGAACGTCGCATAGTGCATTGGGACGACGTGCTTCACTCCGAGAAGCCGAATGGCATACGCCGCCTCGCGTGGCCCCATCGTGTAGCGATCGCCGATGGGCAGCAAGGCGACGTCGGGTTTGTACAGTTCGCCGATCAACTTCATATCGCCGAAAAGAGCCGTGTCGCCGGCGTGATACAGCGCGAAACCTCCGGGCATGCGGATCACGAGGCCTGCGGGCTCGCCGGCGTACAAAGGCTGGCCATGCTCGGCAATGGAATTCGAATGGAACGCGTGCGTCATGGTGACTTCAAAGCCGCCTACCTTTTGCGAACCCCCTTTGCCCATCGGGTTCGTTTCATTCTCAAAACCCTTGCTCTCGAGCCACAAGCACGTTTCAAAATTCGCGACAATCTGGGGCCTATGCTGTTTTGCCAACTCGAGCAAATCTCCCAGATGGTCGGAATGCGCGTGCGACAAGAAAATCACGTCGAGCTGCGGTACCTTCTTCCGCACCTCCGGGCACATGGGATTCGTTGTCACCCACGGGTCAATCAGCGCGACTTGCCCCGTCGGCGTTGTCAGCGAAAACGTGCTGTGACCTAGATACGTAACCTTGTTTCCCTTCATATCGAGCATTAGACACCTCTCGAGAAATCTGAAAAAGAATGTGCGGGGTCGGTGGAGCTTCTACTTGGCCTGCGGTGCAGCTGCGCTTCCATCTGATGCCAGCAAAGAGCGAATCGCCGCCTCATAAGTGTCCCGGTTGTTGGTGCCGAGCAGGTGCCCGATCTGCCGGCCGTCCTTCGCGTAGAAGAACGACGCCGGAATCGCGCCACCCTGGCAGTACCTTCTGCTCAGACGCATCCTCCCCCCAGCCTTCTTGCGGTAATTCGGGAACACAGGTTTATATCGCGTGATGAATCGCCTCATCAAAATCAAGTCGCCATCGTCATCGAGCTTCACGCCCACGACGTGCAATCCCTTCGGCGCGTATTGTTTCCGTGAATATGCCAAGAATCACTCACTCTCCGTTTCGTGACTTGTGATTCGTGAGCCATTCACAAGGGGACTATTTATCGTGAGCCTCAGATGATCGAGCTTCGATCCAAAGGCTATCCGCAAGACGCGTGAGTAGTGGAAAAACAGCCGCGGCTGATAGCCCTTCCTAGTCTTGTTGAACTGCTTTCCTGAAACTGGGCAATCCGATGATTTCTGCTCCCAGTAGCTTGAAAACTTCAAGGTTAAGCATCTCTATTATAAGGACTTACCATAGTTCGTTTTGCGATTTTAATTTTAAACCTTATTTAGACCTTATAGAAAAACAGAGCCTTCTATCTGACCTCTACAGCGAATGGCGCACCTCGAGTTCGGGCAGGACCGGTTGGCCCAACCGCATCCGCTGCAGGCGCTCGAGCTGGCTCAGCGTCCGGTCGAAAGACCGCTCGAGGTCCAGTCAACAACCCCTTCGGCTCCTGCTGTAGAGTTAACTATATATATTACTAATATGATATTGAATAGCTACATTGGACAGATATCTCATGATGATTATCCAACAAGGGAATCCCACAACCGGCGCTCCACACACAATCCGTATGCAAGTTGCAACATTCACGCTGCTACTCCCCAAGTCCGTACCCCCCGGCTAGGCATGCTTAGTGCTCTAGTTCGGAATTACGGTGACGTATTGGAAGGGCGTCAGGCCGCGGGAGCGAACCGCTTGTTTTCGATTTTCGCCAGGAGAGTGGCCAGATCTTTGCGAGTGAAGGTCCATTGAAAG
>Ga0137392_10002757_pt1 | contig 10641 bp, 10 predicted proteins | sample 15con2h34AmetaG_FD_101394 | JGI IMG/M metagenome (GOLD analysis project Ga0137392, IMG submission 101394) | Vadose zone soil microbial communities from Angelo Coast Range Reserve, California, USA - 15con2h3.4A metaG | ecosystem: Environmental > Terrestrial > Soil > Vadose zone > Saprolite... | reverse complement strand
GGCCGCCGCCGGCTTCTCCTCGGGCAGGTCGGTGATCAGCGCCTCCGTCGTCAGCAGCAGCGAGGCCACCGACGCCGCGTTCTGCAGCGCCACCCGCTCCACCTTGGTGGGGTCGATGATGCCCGCTTGCATCATGTCCACGAACTCGAGCGACTCCGCGTCGAAGCCGCGGGTCATCCCCTTCTCGGCCTTGACCTTCTCCACGATCACGCTGCCCTCGAGCCCCGCGTTCTCCACGATCTGGCGAATGGGCTCCTCGAGCGCGCGCTTGACGATCATGGCGCCGACCTTCTCGTCGCCTTCCAGCTTCAACCCGTCGACAACCCTCGCGGCCCGCAGCAGGGCGACCCCACCGCCGGGCACGATCCCCTCCTCTACCGCGGCGCGGGTCGCGTTGAGCGCATCTTCCACGCGGGCTTTCTTCTCCTTCATCGCGGTCTCGGTCGCCGCCCCCACCTTGACGATGGCGACGCCGCCCGCCAGCTTGGCCAGCCGCTCCTGCAGCTTCTCCCGGTCGTAGTCCGAGGTGGTCTCCTCGATCTGGGCCCGGATCTGCTTAATCCGACCCTCGATCGTCGACGTCTTGCCGGCGCCATCGATGATCGTGGTGTTGTCCTTGTCCACCACCACCTTCTTGGCCTTACCCAGGTTCTCCAGCGTGATGTTCTCGAGCTTGATGCCGAGGTCCTCGGTGACGGCCTTGCCACCGGTCAGGGTCGCGATGTCCTCCAGCATGGCCTTCCGTCGGTCGCCAAAGCCGGGCGCCTTGACCGCGGCGCAGTGCAGTGTGCAACGGAGCTTGTTGACGACGAGCGTGGCCAAGGCCTCCCCCTCCACGTCCTCGGCGACGATCAGGAAGGGCTTCCCTACGCGGGCCACCTGCTCGAGCAGCGGCAGCATGTCCTTCATCACGCTCAGCTTCTTCTCATAGATCAGGATCAGCGCGTCCTCGAGCACGACCTCCATGCGTTCCGGGTCGGTGACGAAGTACGGCGAGAGATACCCGCGGTCGAACTGCATGCCCTCGACCACGTCGAGGGCGGTCTCGGCGGACTTGGACTCCTCGACGGTGATGACCCCGTCCTTGCCCACCTTCTCCATCGCCTCGGCGATCAGGCTACCGATCGTCTTGTCGTTGTTGGAGGCGATGGTGGCGACCTGCTCGATCTCCTTCCTATCCTTGGTGGATTTGGACATGCTCTTCAGCTCGGTGACTACCGCGTCCACCGCGGAGTCGATCCCGCGCTTGAGTCCCATGGGATTGGCCCCGGCGGTGACGTTCTTGAGCCCGTCGCGGATCATGGCGTGGGCCAGCACGGTCGCGGTCGTCGTCCCGTCACCGGCAATGTCCGAGGTCTTGGAGGCGACCTCCTTGAGCATCTGGGCCCCCATGTCCTCGTAGTTGTCCTTGAGCTCGATCTCCTTCGCGACCGTCACCCCGTCCTTGGTGATGGTCGGGCTGCCGAACCTCTTGGCGATCACCACGTTGCGACCCTTCGGCCCCATCGTGGCCCTCACGGCCGACGCCATGATGGTGACGCCGCGGAGCAGGGCGGCCCTGCCCGCGTCACTGAATAGAATCTGCTTCGGCATCTGCTTCTCCTTCTCGATCGTAGGATCGAATGGACCGGCCCGGCGGGCGCGGTCGGGTTGGTTGCGTGCCTTACCTACTCGATGATCGCGAGAACGTCCTCTTCCTTCATGATCAGGTAGTCCTGGCCGTCGACCTTCACCTCGGACCCCGAGTACTTGCCGAAGAGAATGCGATCGTGGGCCTTCACATCCAGGGCGACCTTCTTGCCGTCCTCGTTCACCTTCCCGTTGCCCACCGCGATGATCTTGCCCTCCAGGGGCTTCTCCTTCGCGGTATCGGGAATGATGATGCCCCCCTTCTTGACTGCCTTCTCCTCTTCGCGCTCGACGAGGATGCGGTCGTGTAATGGACGAATCTTCATGGTCTCGCCTCCTGATGGTAAAGGTGGAACTTGGTGGCTGATCCCGATCGGCGGGTGCCTTCTGATAGGTGACCAAACCGCGTGCGATACCGGCTACTCGAGAGGAGAAAGCCTAGGCGCTGGCCCGACGGCACGCGGCGCAGGTTACCCTTGCCGACCTACTTATATAAGATATATCTCAACAGGTCAAGTGCAATCGCCCACCCGGTGGCGGGGCCAGGCGTGACGCGCGGCCGGTCAGGCGACCAGGCGCCCCGGTCGGCCGCGCAGGTCGCGCCGCGCCAGCATCCGGCGGTGCTCGAGGAGGAGACGCACCGTCTCCTGGAGCACCGTGGCCACCGGCACGGCGATGATCATGCCGAGCACCCCGAGCGCGTGGTTGCCGACCACCACCGAGCCGAGCAGCAGCGCCGGGTGGAGGTGAACGCTCCGCCCGATGGTGAAGGGCTGGATGATCGTGTCGTCGAGCACCTTGATGACGAGGAACAGCATCACCACGCGCCCGACACCGGCCAGCCCCTGCCCCGGCGTCAGCACCACCACGAGGCCGGCGGCCGCGGCCGAGAGCAGCGGCCCCACGAACGGCACCACGTTGGCGAGGCCGGCGAACGCTCCGAGCAGGAGCGGATACGGGACGCGCGCCGCCCACAAGCCCAGGGCGGCCAGCGCGCCCACCACGAGCCCGTCCAGGACCAGGCCCCGGATGTAACGCCCGATCACTCCGTTGAGCTCGCGCCACACCGCCACCGACGTCTCCACGTGCTGCGCAGGCAGCCGGTCCATGACCAGGGCGATGAGCCGGTGCATGTCGCGCAACAGGAAGAAGGCGAAGAACGGCACGAGAATCACCAGCAGGAAGAGGTGCCCCATGTGCTCGAAGAGATCGCCCGGCTCGCCGGGGCCCCGGTTCAGGACGAATCTCTGGACCCAGTCCCCGCCCTCGGGCAAGAGGCGCCGGAGCGCCGGCGCCGTCTCGGCAAGCTCGCGCACCGCGGCGTTGAGGCCGACGTCGATCTGCCGCGCCAGCCCGGGTAGCCGGTCGACCAGCGCCGCGGTCTCCGCGACCATACCCGGCCCCAGCAGGAATCCGGCGACGACCAGCACGGTGATGATGACGGCGAACAGCGCGCCCACCGCCACGCTCCGCCGGATGGCCAGGGCGTCGGCCCACGCGACCGCCGGGCTCAGGAGATAGGCGAGCGCGGCCGCGAGGAACACGGGCAGAGCCAGGCCACGCGCCAGCCAGGCCAGCGCGATGACGCCTCCCCACGCGAGGAGCCGGCCGGCCTTCACAGCGGACCGGCGGTCTCCGAGCCGGGGCCCGGCCCGCCCATGACCCCCGGCTGGCGCCGCGCGTAGATGGCAAGCCTCCGGGAGAGGTTGCGCATCATCACGACCGCGATCCGGGCGTGGCCTTCCATGAGGGCGTCGAAGTCGCTCTTGTAGAGGATGAGCAGCCGCCCCGGCGTGGCGACTCGCGCGGTGGCCGAGCGCGGGAAGTCGTCGATGAGGGCGAGCTCTCCGAAGGCATCGCCGGGACCGAGGGTGTTCAGGACGTACGAGCCCTGCGGCGTCGCCCGGGTGATCTCCACCGCTCCCTCGACCACGACGAACAGCGCCCGGCCCGGGTCACCCTCCTCGAAGACGACCTCGCCGGGGTGATAGGCCTTCTCGAAGAACCGCGTCGACAGCCGGGCCAGCAGGCGGCGTGGCAGGCCGGTGAAGAGCGGAGAGCGCGACAGGAAGGGCGCCCGGCGGACCTGCTCGGGGTCCGTCGCCCAGGCCAGCCACCGTGGCAGGGGCTGTTCGAACATTGCGCGCACTATAGCAGAAGGCGATGCGCATGGCCCCGAGTCGGGAGTGGCGGCCGGGCCGCGTGTCGACGCGCAACGGAGGTGTAGCGTCTCGCCCGGCGCGCTCATGCTACGCTCCGCCCCCCCATGGTCTCCGCGCCGATGCTCCCGGCGAGCCTCGCCGCCGGCCTCGAGAGCCGACGCTTCGTCGCGGCGGCGCTGGGCGCCGCGCTGGTCCTCCGGCTCTTCTGGGTCGCGCTCGTTCCCGTCTCCCCGACCAGCGACTGCGCGTGGTACTTCGTCGGGCGGATCTCGCTCGCGCTCCTCGCGGTCTATCCGAACTACATCGCCCACACCGCTCTGACGTCCTCGGAGAGCCTCTTCACCGCCGCGCTTCTGCTCGCCGTATTCGCGCAGATCGAGGCCCTCGATCGGGGTTCGCCGAGCGTCACGGCCCTGGCCGGCCTCGCCTTCGGGGTCGCCGCCCTGATCAAGCCTCAGGCGGCCCCGGTTCCCGTGCTGGTCTGGGCGCTCGGTCGCGCGTGGATGCCGGTCCCGCGCCCTCGCCGGCTGGTGATGCTCGGCATCCTGTGTGTGGCGATGGCGGTGCCGCTGTCCGCGTGGACGGTCAGGAAGTACCGGGTGTTCGGCACCGTGTTCTTCGTGTCCACCAACAGCGGCGTGAACCTCCTGATCGGCAACAATTCGGCCGCCACCGGGAAGTATCTACCCCCGGAGCTCTTCTCGGATGATTCGGGACCCGAGCGTGAGCCGTACCTGGACCGGGAGGCGCTGCGGCTCGCGCTGGAATTCATGACTCGGCATCCGATGGCCGCGCTGCAGATCTGGCCCCGGAAGCTGTGGCATCTCTATGGTCGAGACGGGGACGGCTTCGATTGGACCATGGCCGGCATCGGCACCGACGACCGACTCCGGACGCTCGTCTGGCGCGTCGCGCAGATCAACAAGGTCTACTACCTGGTGCTCGTGCTCATATCTGGCGTGGGATTCCTCCACTTCGCATCGACCCGCCGGAGGGCGGACGCGGTCTCCGCGGCGGGGATGCTCCCGTTCTGGCTGACCGCGCTGTTCACCGGCGTGTACCTGATCTGCTTTGCCGATCCCCGGTTCCATTTCCCGCTGATGCCGTGGGTGGTCATGTACGGTGCCTGGCTCATCAGCCTCGGCTTGTCCGGTCCGCCGGTCTCTGGTAGCATCGGCGGCTCCTATGGCCCTATGGGTTCTGATGGGTGTCGCGGCACTCGTCTTCAGCGTTCTGGCCGGTGTGATGGAGGGACGGGGGGCCCGGCGGGCTCAGCAGAAGCTACTGGCGAGAACGTCCACCGTGCTTCACCCCCTGCCCTTACACGGTTACCGACGCCTCCGCTCCTCGGTCCCGAGCCGCGTCCTCCATCACAGCGGGCTGTTCATCGGGTTTCTGGCGATTGCGTACGCCGTGACACTCCTGCTGAGACTCCTCTGGCGCGTCCTGGCCCACTGGTTCTAGGGTCGATCTAGCCGGGGGCTACCCTCGCACGAGGCGACCCGTCGGCGTAAAGTAGGCGGAGCCCCAATTCTGCCAACGCGTCAGCCAACGCGTCAGGAGGCCCGCCATACTTGCATCCACCGCGCCGAACACCGTCGTCGCCCAGCTCGTCGAGACCATGCGCGCGCTGGCCGGCTCCCATCCCGGTGTCCGTCCGGCCCACGCGAAGGGCATCGTCGGCAGGGCGGGTCGGTGTCGACCGTCATCCGCTTCTCCAACGCCAGCGGAAATCCGGACGTGCACGACGGCGTCCCTGGCGTGAGGGCCCTCTCGGTGAAGTTCCAGCTCCCGGGCGGAGCCACCGCCGACGTCCTCGCCAACTTCGTCGAGGGATTCGTGGCGCGGACCCCCGAGGAGTTTCTCGCGTTCCTGCAGGCGCAGCTACCGGATCCGGCCACCGGAAAGCCGGCTCCCGACGCCCTGCCCGCGTTTCTCGGGAATCATCCAGCGGCCCAGGCCTTCATCGGACGGCTGACGCAGAAGCCGGTGCCGGCCAGCTACGCCCGGACGAGCTACCACGCCGAGCACGCGTTCCTGTTCACCGCCGCGGATGCCTCGCGCCGCTTCGGCCGCTATCACTTCGTGCCGGAGGCGGGCGAGGCTTCTCTGTCCCCCGACGACGCCGGCCGGCGGAGCCCGAACTTCCTGCGTGAGGAGCTGGAGGACCGGCTGCAGAAGGGTCAGGCCGTGTTTCGGCTCTTCCTGCAGGTCGCCGCGGAGGGGGATCCGACCGATGATCCGACCGCCCTGTGGCCGGCGGACCGGCCCCGGGTCGAGCTGGGCCGTCTCGAGGTGACCGGCATCTCGCCGACCGGCGCGGCGGAGGAGCGCCGGCTGATCTTCGACCCGACCAATCGCACCGACGGCATCGACCTCTCGGCCGATCCGATCTTGCTGGCCCGGTCCGCCGCCTACGCCATCTCCTACGACCTCCGCCGCAAGGGAGCCTGAGCGAGCCTCATGACCCTCGCGCTCGGCGCGTACTTCTTCCTCATGGCGTTCGTCCTCGCGCACCTGGAGATCCAGATCGAGGGTCCCCACGGATGGGCGGAGAAGCTGCCGACCTGGCGGTGGGACGGGCCCGGCGTCCGGCGGTGGTTCGGAAAGCCGATAACCGGATACCATCTCTGCTTGATCACGTTCATCCTGCTCTTCCTCCACGTGCCTCAGTTCTATGGTGCCTCCTGGGCACGCGAAGCGGACCTCCTCGCGATGTTCTTCTTCCTCTCCGTGACCTGGGACGTTCTCTGGTTCGCGTGCAACCGCCATTTCGGCATGGGCCGGTTCCGGAAGGGACAGGTGTGGTGGTTCCCGGCCTGGTCCCTCGGGGTGCCTCGGCCGTACCTGCTCACGCTCGCGCTCTCCCTCGTCGCCGCCCTCGCGCCCGCTCTCGGGACGGGGGCCTGGATGGACCGCGCCCAGTCCTGGGCCCTCGTGTTCATCGAGCTGGTCTCGCTGACGACTGTCGCGATCGCGGTCGCGCGTCTGCGACGCCGCTATCGTCACCGCCGCGTCGCCGCTCAGGCTGCGCATCGCTGACGCCGCCTTCCGCCGGGATCGGTGAACCGCCTCGGACACCGGCCTCGCCTTGGCGCTTGCGGACCGGCCCTTCGTCGTGGGGGCTCGCCGCCTCGTTGCCGTCCTTGAAAAAGACGCCGTGACGCCACGGCCCCATCGCCGGCATGATCTCCTCCAGTCCCGCCTGCAGCGCCCTCACCGCATCGACCACGAGCTCTCCCACCTCGCCGGTGAGTCCGCGGCCGGGGCGCTTGCTCCAGTCGACATAGCCGTACGGGTGTAGGCCGTGGCCCGCGTGCAAGCGCCGAGCGCACTCCGGACAGAGGCGCTCCCCGCACGTGTCGCAGTACACGGTGGCCAGGTGGTCGCGCTCGTTCGCGCAGCACATGGCGCGCGCGGGAAGGTGGCGGTACACCGATCGAACCGCGAGCTCGACGCCGTCGGTCTCCCGCACCGCGACCCCGAGCGCGGCCGCCCGCTCGCGCACCTCCCGATGCCGGCATACCGCGAACGCCCCGGCGAGCGTGTCGCGGTCGAGCCGGTCGATGGGAATCGGCTCCGGCCCCGCCCCGGCGTCCGCGACCACGCGCCCCCAGAAGAACTGGTCGCCGAAGAAGGGGACCACCACCGTGGGCAGCCCCGCCCGCAAGCCGGCGGCGGTGGTCCCGGCGCCGCCGTGATGGCAAACCGCGAGGCAGCGCGCGAACAACCAGTCGTGCGGTGCGTCGCCGATCAGGAACACGTTCGGCGGCGGGGCCTCACCCGCGAGGTGGGCCCAGCCGTCCGACACGATTCCGCGGGCGCCCGCCTTCTCGAGCGCGTCGAAGATGATGCGGCGGAGGGCGGCCGGGTCCTCCACCACGACCGAGCCGAAGCCTACGTAGATGGGCGCCTCCCCCGCGGCGAGGAAGTCGAGCAGCGCGCGCGGCGGCTCGTAGGTGTGCGCCTGGTCGTAGAAGGTGAAGTTGGCCAGGTCGATGTGCGGACCCCAGTCCGCCGGCTTGGGCACCAGGCCGGCCGGCCAGAGGTACGTGAACGGCACCTCGTTGTCGTCGAGCAGAGCGGCGCCATCGGCGAGGCCGATGGGCGGTAGCTTCAGCGTCTCCTCCCGGAACGCGTTCACCAGGTCGGAGATGCCGCCCCAGATGAGGTAGTCCACCACCCCGTAGGACAGGAAGTTCTGCACCGGATGCTCCGAGTCCGGCTCGATGCCCGCGAACGGATGCGGGACGGCGGCGGTGGCGGTCCACGGCATGGTGAAGATCATGTGCAGCGGGACGTGCAGCGCCTCGGCGCAGTGGATGTGACCGTAGCTGGGTGGATTGGCGAGGATGACGTCGGCCCGGAACGCGGGCGCGTCGGGCCGCTCCGGATCCGCCTCGGTGCACGCGCGCCACGTCGACGCGAGGATCTCGGCGATCATCGCCCGTTTCTTCGGCACGTCCTCGATGATCTGGTCGAGGCGCGTCGGGACGATCCGCCCGTGGGTCTTGACGATGTATTCCATCAGCGCGTGCGGATCGCCCGCGAGCGGGTAGAACTCGAGCCCCGCCTGCTCGACCAGCGACCGGAACTCGCGGTGGGTCGCGATCCGCACGCGGTGCCGCGCGGCCAGCCGGCGACCGATCGGGATGAATGGCTGAACGTCACCGCGCGACCCGACGATCATGATGACGACGGACAGGGGCGGCACGTGGAGCGGCTCATCCGGGGAGGGGGCGGCCGCGAGCTCGCCGGCGTGGGCGGCCAGCCACTGGGGGACGTCCGCGAAGCAATCCGCGGCGTGATCGAAGTCCATCTGCAGACGCCCGCCGGCCCCGACCGAGACGGCCCGGAGGCCCCGCACCGCCACGGTGCGCAGGCGCCGGTGGTATAGCCGCCGCCGCAGAAAGGCCGAGGCCGCCGCGTCCACGAAGCCCCGTCGCCCGTCCGGATTCACCGTCGTCTACCACCCCAGCTCCACGACGTGGTGGAGCATCCACAGTGCCGCTCCCATCACCGCGATCCCGGCCGCCAGCGGAACCAAGTCTCTCATACTCGGAGGACCTCCATCTCAGGGACCGTCGGACCCCGCCGTCCAGTCGGCGCCGATCACGGTGACGCGGTAGGTGGCCGCGCCGGCGAACATGGTGATGCAGTACAGGGCGCTGCCCCCGGACGGGACCTGGCCGAGAACCTCCGCCTCGCGGCGACCGGTCACCCCGCCTCGCTCATCGAGGCCCTCGACCCGCAGCCGAACGTGCGCCGCGCTCATCGTTCGGTCATTGGCCACGTGCCCGCAAACCGCCTGCAGGCCGCTGTGCGGGGGGTCCGCCTGCCACTGTACCCGCAGGGCCGTAGCCGCCGGCCCCTCTCCCTGACTCTTCGCGGGAGACAGGAGCAGCGCACCCATGAGAGCCGCGCACCACCACGATCGCCTGGTCATGTCTGAGCGTCGCCTCCGCGGTCATTGAGACCACCTCGACGCCGCGCTGGGTGCGCCCCGCCGGCGTTTCGGCAAGAATCCGACAGGCGGACGGAGGCACGACGCGGGGAACGTTCGAGCGGCGGGCCTCGTCTAGACAGATGAGGAGGGCTACGCGGAAGGCGCCGGTCGGGCCGCGGACGACCGTCTCGGGCAGAACACCCGGGCAAGGGCCCTTCTGCTCTGTCTCGTCTGCTTTCTAAGCCGCCAGATTCTCACCTGCGTCGCCGGTGGTACGGGGCTTGCGTTCGAATCACTGCGACGATGTTCAACCAGTGCGGAGAAACGGAGATGTTGAAGGACGCGATGAACCTCGAACGCTGGGTTGCGGTCATTTCTGTGCTCCTGCTGCTGGCCTTCGCCGAGCTGGGCTGGCGCTAGCGACGTCCAGGCCGCTATCAATCGACGGGCGTTCCTGGCTGGCTTGGCGGGCAGCCTCCGCGCCGCGGCGCTCGCGGCCGAGCCCCACCGAGCGGAGAAGGCGCGGCGGATCGGCTATCTCAGTCCGACCGTGCCGTCGGCCCTCGAGTCGGGCTGGCTGCAGGGATGTCGGGTCGCTCTGAGCAAGCGCGGCTACTCCGAGAATGCGGTGGCCTTGGAGGAGCGGTATGCGCAGGACCGGCTCGAGCGCCTCCCGGCGCTGGCGACGGAGCTCGTGAGCCTGGGTCCCGACCTCTGCCTCACATTCGCAACACAGGCGACCCTTGCGGCCAAGGCGGCCACCGGCACCATCCCGATCGTCATGATCGCGGTCGGCGATCCGGTCGGCGTCGGAATCGTGAAAAGCCTCAATCGGCCCGAAGCCAATATCACCGGGCTGGCGTTATCCAACGTGGACACCGCCGGCAAGCGGCTCGAATTCCTCAAGCAGGCCGTACCGGGTCTCTCCCGGGTCGCGGTTCTGGCAAACCTGCGGAACCGCGCGTTCACCGCACTGCATCTGGCGCAGACCCAGAAGGTGGCGGACCGGCTCGGCATCGCGCTCGAGCGCCCGCAGGACGCGAGACCGGAGCGCCTGGCCGACACGTTCGCGGCCATGGCCAGGCAACGAGTCAACGGCCTCATCGTGCTTCCGGACCCGAGCTTCCTTACGCACCGGGAGCGGATCGCGCAGCTGGCGCTCCAGCACCGCCTGCCGTCTGCCGCTCCGGCGAGCCCGTTCGTCGACGCCGGCTGCCTGCTCGCCTACGGGCCGGACATTGGCGAGATCTACCGTCAGGCCGCGCGATTCGTGGACAAGATTCTCACCGGCGCCAGGCCGACCGATCTCCCGGTCGAGCAACCGACCGAGTTCGAGCTGGCCATCAACCTCACCACCGCCAGGGCCCTGGGCTTGACGATTCACCCGTCGCTGCTCGTGCGGGC
>Ga0137392_10002751_pt1 | contig 10648 bp, 9 predicted proteins | sample 15con2h34AmetaG_FD_101394 | JGI IMG/M metagenome (GOLD analysis project Ga0137392, IMG submission 101394) | Vadose zone soil microbial communities from Angelo Coast Range Reserve, California, USA - 15con2h3.4A metaG | ecosystem: Environmental > Terrestrial > Soil > Vadose zone > Saprolite... | reverse complement strand
TCACCGTGAGTGTCGTCGTCGTGCTGCCTCCGGAGCCGTTGGACTTGGTCGGGACGCCACCAGGTGCAAAATAGAGTCCGCTGCTCGAGATAAATCCGAATTGCAGGCTCCCGCCGGGCGTACCATTCACGGACCAATTGACAGCCGTGTTCGAAGTGCCGCTTACCGCTGCGCTGAACTGCTGCCTGCCAAAGTTGGGAACCGTTGGTGTAGTTGGGGAAACCACGACTGTTATATTCGAAGAAGTTCCCGTAACAGTGATCGAGCCGGAACCCGATTTTGCCGGATCCGCCTGCGAAGTAGCAGTCACCGTGACTAGCGCCGGGTTCGGAACTACTGCGGGAGCCGTGTAGAGCCCGGATGCGGAGATGGTGCCGTCGGCGGCCCTGCCGACGACAAGCCAAGTGACGGAAGTGTTTGTGGCGCCGGTGACTATCGCGGTAAATTGCGCTTGCTGGCCTGCTGCAACGCTCGTCGCACTTGCAGAGACGCTCACGTTGATTACCGGCGACACCGGGCCGCTGATCCCGCTCCCGCAGGAAAACACAAAGGGCAGCGCGGCGAACTCAAACAGCAAGAAAAAGAAGCGGCGCATCAGGAGCCTCATGGGAGCGGGGACCTTTTACGCTAGCACACAGAATCTGCCTGGCGCTATGAATTCAAAACCAAGCCACGAAAGTTTGACTGTCCGAAGGGCCAGAAGGGATGCTTGGGCTTTTCTTCGCTTTTCGAGGATCGCCTGCAGCTTCGCGATCGCTTACTCCAGGTCCCGCCAGTTGGGACCGCAGCCGATTTCCACGACAATAGGCACAGCCAATTTGTGAACGCCTTCCATCTCTTCCTTAACTAGTTTCTCCAGCTTGCTGCGTTCCTTGAGCGGTGTTTCAAAGAGCAGCTCGTCGTGAACCTGCAGGATCATTTTCGCTTCGAATTTCTCCTCGGCCAGGCGGGCATCAATATGAATCATCGCGAGCTTGATGAGATCGGCGGCCGTGCCCTGCAACGGCGAATTGAGCGCCGTGCGTTCTGCAAAATTGCGCAGCTGCATCTGCGGTGAGTTGATTTCCGGAATCGGGCGGATTCTTCCAAACAAGGTCTTCGCCACCCCCGTCTCGCGCGTCTCGGCAAGAATATGGTCAAGGTATTCCTTCACGCCGCGATAACGCGTGAAATATGCGTTGATGAATTTGGCCGCTTCCTTCTGCTCGATGCCCAGCTGCTGCGCGAGCCCGAACGGCGACAGACCATAAATGATGCCGAAGTTGATGGCCTTTGCGGCGCGACGATGTTCCGCCGTTTGCGCGAGCGGCCCGATGCCGAAAACCTCCTGTGCCGTGCGCGCGTGAATGTCTTCGCCGTTCCGGAAGGCGTCGACCAGCACGGGATCCTTTGAAAAGTGCGCCATGATGCGCAGCTCGATCTGCGAGTAGTCGGCGGAGAGCAGTAAGTTGCCCTTTTCTGCCGCAAAAGCAGCGCGAATTTCGCGGCCCAGCTCCGTTCGAATGGGAATATTCTGCAGATTCGGATCGCTGGAGCTCAGCCGGCCCGTGGCCGTCCCGGTCTGCGAAAAACTTGTGTGCAGCCGCCCGGTCTCCGGATGAATCAGCTTCGGCAGCGCGTCCACATAGGTTGATTTGAGTTTGGCGATTTCCCGGTACTCGATGATTTTCGCGGGCAGCGGATGCTGCGCAGCGAGGTCTTCGAGCACATCCACTGCGGTAGAGCGCGCCTTGGCCTTCCCCCGGCGCGAGTTCGGCTGAAGATTCAATTTGTCGAAGAGGATTTCCGCGAGCTGCGCCGGCGAATTGACGTTGAACTCCGAGCCCGCGAGCTTCCAGATCTCCTTTTCCAGCCGGTGGATTTCCTTTTCCATCGACTGGGACATCTTGCCGAGTTCTTTGGGATTGACGCGGATCCCTGCGCGTTCAATGTTCGCCAGCACGGCCGCCAGTGGCAGATCAATTTTCTCGTAGACGCTAGTGAGTTTCTGTTCTTTGACTTGTGCCTGGAGAGCCGGGGCCAGCCTCTGCAGGTAATCCGCGCGCTCGCCGGGCCCGCCGCCCATCATGGCGCTCGATTGCCGCATCACGGCATCCGCAAAACTGTGATTCGCCGTCGTCGGCCGCAGCAGATACGAGTAGAGCTGCGTCGCATCCTGAATGTTCGCGGCTCGTCCGGTAAGCAGTTGAAAGACCTTGGGGTCGTGCACGATCTTCGGTCGTTTCGAGTCAGCCAGCAGCGGCGCAAGCGCCTTCAGCGCTTCCCCCTTTTCGTCGAACCACACCGAGCGGCCCTCGCCCGCCTTCGAAGAGACCTCCATCGAAGCGATGCGCGTCCCGAAGCCTTCGGCCTCGCGCTCGCCCGTCTCGAGATTCAGCCAAACGGCCAGCGGCTGCTTCGCCGGCAATTTTCCCAGGTACTCTCGAAATTCCATGACGCCGGCGAACTGTGCATAGTCTCCCTTCGCTACGGGAGCTGCATCCGCAGGTAGAGACGAAGCCGCCGCCGCCGAACCCAATTCCTTGAGCAAGGAACTGAAACCCAGCTGGCGATAGAGGGTAGCTAGTGCGGCTACGTCCGGTTCGCGGCGTTGCAGTGCGTTCAGATCCAGTTCCATCGGAACGTCCGTCGCAATCGTCGCCAATTGTTTGGACATCATTACCTGCTCGCGCTGCTGCTGGAGCGCCTCGCGGTAGCGTTTATTCGAAACCTCGGCCGCATGATCCAGCGCCTTTTCCACTTGTCCATACTTTTGGATCAGCTCCGCCGCGCCTTTTTCGCCGATGCCTTTCGCGCCGGGAATGTTGTCGATGGTGTCGCCCAGCAGCGCCATGTAGTCGACCACTTTTTCCGCCGGCACTCCGAGCAGCTCCTGCACTTTCGCTTCGTCAACGATCACGTCGCCTTTGGCGCCGCCGGAGCCGGTCTTTAGTGTGCGGATATTTTTCCCCACGAGTTGCATCATGTCCTTGTCGTTGCTCACGATCAGCACTTCGAAGTCTTGCTTGGCCGCCCGCTTGGCGATGGTTCCGATTACGTCGTCCGCTTCGTAGCCTTTTTCCTCCAGCATGGGCAGACGCAGCGCTGCGCAGAGCGCGCGAACGTAGGGAAGCTGCACGCGCATTTCATCAGGCATGGGCTGGCGCTGCGCCTTGTATTTTTCAAAGAGTTTGTCGCGGAATGTCGCGCCCGGAGGATCAAACACGATTCCGATATATTTGGGCTGGTAATCGTTAATCAGGCGCTTGAGGATATTTCCAAAAAGGAATGGAACATTGGTCGGAATGCCGCCCGGTCCTGTCAGCCGCTGCGGCATCGGCGCAAAAAAAGCTCGGTACACGTGCGCCATCGCATCCACGAGAAATAGTTTTTTCGGCCCGGAAGGCATGCGCGCGAGTATAGCAAAGGACTACGGAATGACTGCTTCCACTCGAGCCATGCTTCGGACGCAGGAACAAAAAGGCCGCACGGGATCTAATCCCCCTGCGGCCCTTTTCTAAAATAGTGCGTGCTTATTGTTTGTTAGGTTTGTTGGCTTCCGGCTTCGACTCGGGCTTTCCTTCCGGCTTGCTGGCCGCGGATGATTTCGATGCGTTTTGTTCGCCTGCATTCGCCTGCGAAACCAGCAACATCCGTGTCCCGCTGTCGAGATGCACGTTTTTCCCAGTGGAAGTAATCACCGAGCCCTCCGTCGCATTCGAACCGGCCGCATGCAGGTTCAAGCCATGCAATCCGAACGCGCCTTGGCTGTTCGAGCTAAGCTGCCCGGCCGCGTTCAAGCCGCCGACCGCTCCCTTCGAAGCACCGGCGATGCTCCCGCCGGCGTTGGCCGCCGAGTTCAAAGCTCCGCCGGCAACTCCCCCGGCATTGGCCGCCGTGTTGGTCACCGCGCCGACAGCGGCGCCAGCCGTGGACGTTGCGCCGCCCAATGCGCCGCGTCCGCTGGCCATGCCGGAGCCCGCCGCCGAAGCGCCCATGTCACCCATGGTATCCATGTCCGCTCCGGGCGCGGACGCGCTGCTCTGCGCCGAAGCGATCGCCTGGATCGTGACGTTGTCCAACGGAATTTCCTGCCCGTTCTTCAGGATCGCTTTGTCAAACACGATGCCAAGCGACGATTCGGACTCACCTTTGGCGCGCGCCGAAGCCTCTGTCACGTGGCCGACCAGCTTTGAGCCCTTCGGGATTACCGTCTTCCCTTCGGACTTCGCCGCTTCGGTCGTGCGTGCGTTCACCGGATCGCCCGGCTTGCACTTTTTTGAATCGATGGGCGAACTCAGCGCCGCGTTGAATGCCGTGCCGCTGGCCAACGAAGCATTCGCCTGCTCGTTTTGCGCCGAGGCCGCGGATGTCACCGAGGCATTTCCCGAGGCTTGCGCCTGGCTCGGCCCCGCCTGCACCGATGCCTGCCCGCTGCTCTGCGCTCCCGCCTGTGCGCCTGTCTGCGACTGTGCCGCAGCGCTGAGGCAGAAAAGAGTTCCCACTGCTATTGCCATGCCTGCGCATTTCATGGTTTTAGTTCCTCCTCAAAAATTGCATTCGGGTAAGGAGCTGGGTTTACCCCTGGATATAAGGGTATCCACCCAACCATTTAATACTGGCAAGGAGCATGCCGCATAGTAAAGATAGTGTTTTCTGTAAGTTAACAGCGCAAACGGGGCTACCGGTATCCCCAAAAATGACCTATGGTACGCAGCTTTTACAGGGTTTCCATCCAGGGTTTTGCCAGTGTGGACACCCTAGATTATGCCTAGGGGCTTTGCTACCTCAGCAAGGAGATTGGCAGCCTTTCGTAGTTGATCCCGTTTGTGCGTCGCACTCACAATCGCCCGCAGCCGCGCCCTGCCTTCCGCCACGGTCGGATAGCCCACCGCCGGCGCAAACACGCCCGCCTCAAAGAGTTTTTTCGAGAATTCGAAGGCCTTCGCCGCATCGCCCACATGAATGGGAATAATGGGCGTTTCGCTGACCTTGAATTGGAATCCGCGCTTCTTCAATTCGCGCTTGAAGAATTTCGTATTGGCCCACAGTTTCTTCACCAGCTTTTCGCCTTCCGGCGAATCCAGCAGCGCGAACGCCGCCTGGCAAGCCGCCGCCGTGGCGGGCGGATGCGATGTGGAAAAAAGAAAGGGCCGCGCCCGCAGATAAAGAAAATCGATCAGATCGCGCGAACCGCAAACATACCCGCCCATCGCGCCGATCGCTTTGCTCAGCGTCCCCACCTGGATGTGCACGCGCCCGTGACAGGCGAAATGATCGATGGTCCCGCGCCCGCCGCGGCCCAGCACGCCGGAAGCATGCGCGTCATCCACCATCATGATGCAGTTGTACTTTTCCGCCAGATCGCACAACTCTGGGAGCGGCGCGATGTCGCCGTCCATGGAAAATACACCGTCCGTGATGATCAGCTTCTTCCCTGGAAAGCTCGCGGTCTCCTGCAAGATGCGTTCGCAGTCCTTCACGTCCTTGTGCTTGAAAACCTTGATCGTCGCCCGCGAAAGCCGAGCGCCATCGATGATCGACGCATGATTCAATTCATCGGAAACAATCAGATCTTCCTTGCCGAGCACCGCCGAAACCGTTCCCGCGTTCGCCGTGAACCCCGATTGAAACACCACGCACGCTTCCACGTTCTTGAACGCCGCGATCTGCTCTTCCAGCTCCACGTGCAATTTCATGGTGCCGGCAATCGTTCGAACCGCTCCCGCTCCCGCACCGTATCGTTTCACTGCGTCCAGCGCGGCTTTGCGCAACGCCTTGTGCGTGGTTAGTCCCAAATAATTGTTCGAAGCGAGGTTGATCACTTCCCGCCCGTCGAAAATACACACGGGCTTCTGCTCGCCTTCCAGTACGCGCAGCTTCGGCGCCACGCCTCCTGCGCGCAATTCCTTCAACTGCTCGGTGATGTACTGCAAAGGATTCTGCTTCGTTGTTTGCACCCCAACATCGCTCATAACCTGACTTCCAACTTTCCGCGCCCTCGGTGCTCCGGCCTCAGTGTAGCTCGGTGTTGCTTTTTTTCTCTCTTCGTTACCGTGGTATCCCATTCGGATACATCAAAATCTTTCCCGCAAGCCCTGCTTGCAGCAGCGAAAACGCATTCTCAAATTTGTCCAGCGAAGTGCGCTCTCCAAACAGTGGCTCCAGATTCAATCGCCCGGCCTTCAGCAACGAAGTCATCTGCACCCAGGTCTCATACATTCGCCGCCCATAAATCCCCTGCACCGTCGCGCCCTTGAAAATTACGTCATTCACCAGATCGAGCGGCACAGTCTCCGTTGGAATCCCCAGCAACGAGGCGCGTCCTCCCGCTCGCAGCGCCTTGAAACCCTGCTGAATCGCCGTCGGATTGCCGCTCATCTCCAGCAGCGCATCCACTCCCGTGCCGCTGGTTTCGGCAAGAATTTTCCCCACTGCGTCTTCCTTTGCGGGATTCAGCACCACATCCGCGCCCATTTTCTTCGCCATCGCGCGCCGCTGCTCGTTTGTCTCTGTCGCAAACACCGTAGAGCTCCCGCACGCCTTGGCCACCGCAATGGACATCAGCCCAATCGGCCCGCATCCGGTAACCAAAACCGTCTGCCCGGCAATCGGTCCCGCCAGCACCGTGTGCACGGCATTCCCCAGCGGATCCAGAATTGCCCCATAGTGCTCCGGAATCGCCGCATCCAGCTTCCAGATATTCGACGCCGGAATCTTCACGAATTCCGCGAATGCCCCGTCCTGATCGATCCCGATAATGCGCAAATTCTTGCAGATATGCGACTGGCCCAGCCGGCACTGGTGGCAATGCCCGCAGTTGACGTGCATCTCCGCGCTGACAAAATCGCCCGGCTTGACGGCGCGCACCTCGTCTCCCACGCGCTCGACGACCCCGCAAAATTCGTGCCCCAGCGTCAATGGCGGCTTGATGCGTCCTTGCGACCAGCGGTCCCAGCCGTAAATGTGCAGGTCCGTCCCGCAAATCGAAGCCGTCTTCACCCGCACCAGCACGTCCGTCGGTCCAGCCGCCGGCACCGCGACCGTATCCATCTGCAAGCCCTTCGCCGCCTGCATCTTCCGCAACGCCTTCATCGTCGTCGCCATCTACCCGGACTCCCGCCCGACACGCAAATCCCGATGCTAGCACACCAGTAGCACAGACTTCAGTCTGGGCCCTTCTTCTTATTTGACCTGCTCCCTCCTGCGCAGGCCGCTTCCCATCCGCAAAATTCAACACCTCGTACGCATACTCTTCACCCGGGGTGTATACCAACAATTCCCATTTGGGTTCACCCCATCGGCGAGGGGAACTCCGATCTAGCGTTCCCTTTCTTCACGCTGGCCGGATCACAAAAACAATCCGCTCGCGCCGCCGGAACGATGCAAAGAAATCCAGCAGCTGCTTCCAGGGAAGGTACTTTTTGTTGAGCAGCTTCATTCCCTCTTCCGCTTCCGCGCCCGTAATAATTTCTGCTCGCGCCTCCACCCAATCGCCCAGCAGCTTGCCGCTTGCGGTGCACGGCGCAATTCGCACCCGTGGATTGTTTCGGATGCGTTTCACTTTCCCCGAAACGCCCAGCGTGTATACATACAGTTTCGCGCCGCCCGAATCGAGCCTCGCCGACGGATCCGCCGCAAACCATACCGGCGTCTTCACGCCCTCGCCATTTTTCTTGAAAGTCTCGAGATTCAAATACTTGTGCCGGGCAAACCCCTCAAATCCCATGGCCTCGCCCCCAGTAATTCCGTGCAAGGCATTCTACGCCGGACACAAAAAAGTAGGACAGACATTCCTGTCTGCCGCGGGAGTTTTCTTTCGTCGTTCATGCAGAGAGCAAACACAAAGAGCGCCCCGATTCAACCGGAACGCCCTTTGCACCACTTCAAAAAAGTTTCTTACTTCGTTCGCACGTACGTCACATCCTCCGTGAACGAGTCCTTCTGGTCTTTGCGGAACGTCCAGGTCGTTTTGAAATGATCGTTGTCAATGAAAGTGTACGTCGCGTGATGCATGTGCCCGCTATCGGCGCTCTTCAAGTTGCTGATGCTCTCCAGGTTGAACTTCAGCGTCTTCGTCTCCGGCGCATACGTTCCGCGCATCGTCGGTTGGTTGCCGGCCATGCAGTAATGCGTCAGCTTGATTTGATCGCCGTCCAAATAATAAAGCGTGATCATTTCCACCGGCTTGCCTTCCTCCACCATGCGGAATTTTTCCATCACCGCTGTTCCGCCGGAAGTCAACTCCAGGTCCAGCTTCGCCTTGTTCATGTTTGTCTTCTCAGTTTCCCAGTGGCCCACCAGAGCTTTCAGTTTCTCAAACGCTTCCGCTCCGCCGCCCGGCCGCGCCTGGGTCATCACCGGCAGAATTGCCACGCCCAGCACCAACACACAAAGTATTTTCAACATGCCTTTCATCGATCGTTCTCCTCTCATGTATCTTTCCGCCTCGCAAATAACAGACCACTCAAAAATCACTGCTCAGCGCGCAGCCGAGGCCAGTTCGCTTTTCCTGCCGAAACGCTGGGTCGCGAATCCTACGATCGCGCCGAGGAGCATGCCCGGAACCATGATGTCCCAGAACAACGCCAGCCGGCGCGAAGGATAACCAGAAGACTCAACACCGCCGCGATTCCCATCCCCGCCAGAATTCCCAGCAACATCGAATGCACGCGCTGCGAAACATATCCGGTTGCAATTCCTGCAACCAATCCCTTCAAGAGCGAAAACGTAATGACGCTTCCCATCACCGGCGCCAGCGAGGGCTCCAAGAAACCGCTCAATCCGTCCAGCAACCCCAGCACTCCTCCCACGGCAAGTCCCAACATGGGTTTCGCGAGGCTCATCGCTTCCTCCTGCGCAAGCGCGCTTCGGTCCATGGCAGCTGCATTTGGCATTCAGGCTCTCCTTAGCGTGCCGCGGTGGCCGATGCGGGCGTTCCGCCGTACCGTTGCGTTGCATACCCTACGATCATTCCAACGATGCTGCCGGGCAGAATGATTTCGAAATAGTAGCCGTGCTGCATGTAGGCAACCAGAAACGCCAACACGAATCCCACGGCCAGGCCGAACAAGATTCCGAGCGGCACAGAATTTACCTTTCGCGCGAAAATGCCAGCCGCGACTCCCGCAATCAATCCCTTCACCGTCGAGCCAATCACGATGCCAACCATCTGCGCGCGAACAGCAGGTGTAAACCACGCCGTTCCGCCGTCGACTGCGCCCAAGATTGCGCCGAGCAATAGCCCCAGGAGCACTTTGTTCATCACAGGCCTCCGTTGCTTTATCTTTTTGTCTCTGTCCTTTACAACCAACCGGCGAATTCCTTTAGGCCTATCTATGCAGGAAAAGCAAAATCAGGACGCGCATCAACAAGTAGGCTGCAATCAACAAGATGAAGAAGCGGTAGCGCCGGTAAAAGCGCCCGGCCTTCTCAAAAATGCTTTCGCGGTGGGCGGCCACCGCCAGGCCGTCCAGATAGCGGGACACGTCGAGGGCCAGCTCGGAAACGTTTGAATAGCGTACACCGGGCAAAGTTGCCGTGGCTTTCGCGCAAATGGCGGCCAGCGATTTTTCCAAGCGAGCTTGAGCTGGCATCAAAGTTTCTTCCGGTTTCCCGGTGAGCAAGTATCGCAGCAGCGCGCCGAGTGAATAGATGTCGCTGCGCGCATCCAAATGCTCCACATCCCCGCGCGCTTGTTCCGGCGACATGTAGCCCGGAGTGCCCATGACAGTGCCGTGCCCGGTGATCACGGAGATTTCCATGGCATCGCCTGCGGCAGCGGTCTGTTTTGGTATTTCGAAAATCATTGCTTCCGGATGGGCTTCGAGCGCCCCATCTGAAACTTCTTCCCGCAGGATTTTCGCGAGGCCCCAGTCCATCACCAGAACTTCGCCAAAAGGACCGACCATGATATTCGTGGGTTTCAGGTCGCGGTGGAGGACTCCGCGGGCGTGGGCGAACGCGACGGCATCGCAGACGCGGAGAAACATTCGCAATCGATCCGGAGTCGAGGCCACCGACTCAATGTGCTTGTCGAGGCGGTGACCTTCGACAAATTTCATGGTGTAGAAAACGCGGCCGTCCGCGAGTGTTCCGACGTCGTGCACGGGCACAATGCCGGGATGCTCGAGGCGCGCGAGGACGCACGCTTCGCGGAGCAAGCGATTGGCGAGATCGCCTTCGGCTCCCGGGAGATCCAGAACTTTCAGCGCCACCCGCCGCTGAAGCCGTTCATCCACCGCCGTGTACACGACGCCCATGCCGCCGCGCGCGACGCGGTCGAGCAAGCGGTAGTGTGTGCCGGAGAGGTCGGGCAGGTCTGCGGCGCCGCGCAGGCGTTCGAGTGCGCGGTCGGAAAGAAATTTCATTTCGCATCCCAGCCAAAGGCGGCGCGCGCTTCACGATGGAATTCTTCCTCGCTGCCGCAGAGTTCGCGCAGGCGCTCCAGCGCGATTTTTCGAAACTCGCGGCGGGCCCATGCGAGCGCGTTGGTCACATCCGTCATGGGAATGCCATATTCGTTCGAAAGCTGCTCGTAGGAAATCTTTTCGTTGCCCTGAAGATCGTAGGCTTCGAACAGACGAAAAGCTCTTTCGCGTTCGCGCGCAATGCAAAGTTCGCGCAATTCCTCGACTGCAAGCGCGAACAGGCTGCGCACCCATTCCTT
>Ga0137392_10002747_pt1 | contig 10654 bp, 13 predicted proteins | sample 15con2h34AmetaG_FD_101394 | JGI IMG/M metagenome (GOLD analysis project Ga0137392, IMG submission 101394) | Vadose zone soil microbial communities from Angelo Coast Range Reserve, California, USA - 15con2h3.4A metaG | ecosystem: Environmental > Terrestrial > Soil > Vadose zone > Saprolite... | reverse complement strand
TCGACGGCTGATGGCCCACACTCCCGAGGAGTTGGAGGGGAAGCTCCTCAGCAACGTCGAACTCTTCTCCGCCAAGATCAGTTGGCTCGCGTGGCAGTGGAGGAACATCGACCCGTGGCAGAGGCAAGTGTTGCTCTCGAAGGACAGGTACATGATACTCAACTGCAGTCGGCAATCGGGGAAGTCCTCCATCCTGATGCTGAAGGCGTTCCAGAAGGCGCTCACGACCCCGAACGCCTTGATACTTGTGATTGCGGAGCAACGTCAGTCGAACGAAGACTTGCGGAAGGTCAACGAGTTGACGAAGGCATACGACTCCTACCTCAAGAGGAGATATGAGGGGAGGCTCGCCCTCGGCCTGCTGAAGGACAACATCACTTCACTCGAGTACGAGAACAACGCGAGAATCGTCGCCCTCCCGGGGAACGAGAAGGTCAGAGGGTACTCGGCTCCGACGATGGTAATACTCGACGAAGCAGACTACGTAGACAAAGACGTCTTCATCGCCATCGACCCGATGATGGAAGTTTCGCAGGGACAACTCGTCCTCGCCTCCACCCCCAACGGCACCTCAGGCTTCTTCCACCAGGAATGGGAGAACCCGCGCTACACCGCCCGCTTCCGCGTCCCCTGGCAGCAGTGCCCCCGAATCTCGAAGGAGTCCATCGAGAGCAAGCGGCTGATGTACGGGGAATCGTATGTGAAGCAGGAGTACGAGACGGACTTCCTGGACGACGTCGCGGCCCTCTTCACCGAGAGGAGTCTGTACGAGAGCATGGACCCCGACCAAGAGGTCTTCTCGGAGGAGATGCAGGGGATACAGAGGGCGGTTACAGGGGAAGCCGAGCTGATCTAGACGAGCGAGCCACCCCGTACCTTTCATGTCGGGCTGGATTTTGGGCAGAGGGTCGATCACAGTGCACTCTGCCTGGTGGAGCGGTACGAGACGAAGGCAGTCGTGAAGCTGCTCGTCAAATATCCGCTCGGGACGGGGTATCCTCTCGTGATGAAGACCGTCGCGGACATGTACAAGTCCGTGAGCCAGCAGGGGGAGGTCGTTTCGTTCACCTGTGACGCGACCGGGGTGGGCACGGTCCCGGCCTCGATGCTGCAGGAGGTGTTGCCGGACGTCAGGATAGAGGCGTACATCTTCACGAACCAGAGGAAGAGGGAGCTGGTGGGGAAGGTCAAGATCATGCACAGCTTCGGGCGTCTCAAGTTCGCGGTGAGGAGGGGGGAAGAGGTCTACAACCGGACGCTGCACGAGCTCATCACGGAGATGAAGCAGGTGCAGGCGAAGGTCATCCGGGAGGACTCGAACAACCCGGAGATCGAGATCTTCAAGACGGGGCAGCACGACGACCTCTTCACCGCGTTGGCGCTGGCGGTCAAGGACATCCGCTTCGAGGAGGGCTGGAACGAGCTGGTGGGGTTCATCGAGGACAAGACGTGGGCGAAGTCGCCACTGACGAGCAACCCGCCCCCAGAGGTGCTATTTTTCTGAAAGTTCCTCATGGATCCGAAGCCTAGAACCGCAGAGCGCCCATGTGAGAGATGGATACGCGGCGAGTATCCTTTCGAGAGTCCTGATCTGTCTCTGGTCCAGCCAAGCCCCGTAGAGGTAGATGTCCCAGGGTTCTCCCATCCTGTTGCTGGCATCGGTGTCAAACTTGAGAATGTGGAAGTCCCCGCTGTCAAGGAGCTTCTTTGCCACCTCACAGGCGAGTTCGGACTTCACTTCTCTTCTATCTCCAGAAGTTGCCTCAGGATTGCATCGAAAGTCTGTCTCGCTCGGCCCTTGCTATAGACGTAGTTGTAGACTTCTTCGCTAAGTTTGACGCTCTTCGGCAGTTTGTCTATCTTCCTCATCACACTCTACATCTTCCTGCTACACTAGAGCGGGAAGAGAAAGTATAAATGCTCTTCTTTCTCCATCTGAATCCCGTAATGGATGAATACAACCTCAAGGCGTCTGCCAAGTTCCTCGGCGAACTCTACCCTGTCCTGCTCGACGCCAAGGGCCGCGTCATCGCAGACGGGTTCAACCGCAGCCGGGCCAATCCCAAGTGGCACACGGTCAAGCTGGAGAAGGTCGACACCCCTGAAAAACTCTTTGCTGCGAAAATCATAGCGAACTGCGCTAGGCGAGATGTCCCTCGCTCGGAGTCTGAGAAGTGGGTCAACGAGCTTGCGAGTCACTTGGACAACGATGGTCACATCACAAAGACCATCGTAGAGATGACTGGGATGTCCCCCTTCTGGGTCAACCAGCGATTGTCGAACCAGTACAAACCCCGCCATAAAGTGGCCAAAGCCAGAGAAGCTGTGAGACAGGCCGAGAAAATTGACACGCAGACTGAGACACTTTCAAATCCACTCGAACCCCCGACATATACCGAAGTCCCAGATGTTCCGGCGCGAACCGACCAAGGTCAGTGGGTCATGAACGAGTGGCGCTACATGTGGGACCACAGGCCCACCGTGAAGGCGGTCGCCGAGGTGACCCAGGAGCAGAAGACGTTCCTTCGCGGCTTCCTTCCGAAGTTTGTCGAATGGATGAACACTTGGATCGTAGCGCTAGGGAAAGAACCGATTGAAATCGAAGGAGGTGATACAAAGATTGACAGGTAAGAATGCACAACGTAAAGCCGATATCGGGCGATTCGGTGAACTACTCGCAAAGACGCCTCTGCCAACATCCCTGAACCATTTGTCGGACGAACTTGACTGGGCACCTAGCTACACGAAGAAGGTCTATAATTCCTACAAAAAACGAGTGGCGGACGCACGTGACGCTGCTCGAGCCAAATACAACGGAGCCCCTGCAGAAGAGGCATTCAGCAAGGCGACGCAAGAGATACTGGATAAGGGACTGATTCCTACACTCAGCCAGTACATCCCGGGTCTCGGGTGGTCCATAACGGGGCCTACGTCGGCCATCGACCTCGAGCATTTCTACAGGACCGGGGGTGGGAGTCTACGCTTTGCCCAAGTTCTACTCCTCAACAGATACGAAAAGTATGGAATCTATGGGTTCAAGTTGCCGTACGATAGACAGAAAGCAATAGAAACTGCCCAAGAACAAAAAAGGCTTCTCCAAGAGGGAGCACCTCTCTGATAGTCGTCAAAGAGGCCCCAACCGGGGGCCATCCTTCCCTTTTTTACTGTGTTCTTTTAGAAACCTGAACCCCTCTCGGGGCCAGTGTCCGCCTTCAACCCGGTCACGATCTCAGGGGCCAGCCGCTCGGACGCCCAGCCCACCGTCTACGTGAAGTACGGCAACGACCTCCTGCAGTATGGCTTACCGTTCCCCAACAACGGGAACACCGACCCCATCCCCGGCTTCATGTACCTGATGGCCGACCTCGAGTATGGGACGGACCAGGCGGGGAACGTCAGGGCGGTCGCACGGAACAAGGACGGGAGCCTTCCGACATGAGCGATGAACCGGTCGGATTCAGGAAGCGGAGGTTCGTGGCCCGCATCCTCGATTCCAAGACCGTCGAGAAGATCGCGCCCGCCTCATGGGTCCACTGGCTGAAGACCACCTCCGTGTACTGGGGTGTCGGATACAGAGGGGGGCAGAAGCCTCCCGATTCCGGGCAGCTACTGGTACAGTCGCCCTACGCGGACTGGTACAACCTCACCTGGGGTCTGGCACCCAATCAGGACATGCCGAAGTGGCGGTACATGTTCAGGACCCGCCCCGAGATCCGCAGAGGGATAGACCTCAAGGTCATCCTCGCGGTCGGGAGGGGGTTCAACATCATCTGCGAGGAGGACCAGGAGGTCGAGCAGTACGTCGGGCAACTCGTCAACCACCTCCGGCTGAGGGAGATGCTCCAGACCGCGGTGAGCGACATGCTCATCTACGGTCAGGCGTACTTCGAGAAGGTCAGGACGACGGAGGAGGAGAAGCAGGAGCAGGAGTCGCTCGAGCTGGCTCCCATCGAGAAGAGGGTCGAAGCGGGCGCCCTGACTGCCCCGCACCTCTTGAGGGACTGGTCGCTGGACGACTTCGATTCGAGCGAGTACAAGGATGTCACGGAGAAACTCGAGGTCTTCGGGAAGGACCTGCGCACCGTCGACAACTGGATTATCAAGAACCGGGTGGAGCTGGAGGTGGCTTTCTCCACCGCAAGCCAGAGCCATGAGAGGTTCCTCGCGCACGCGAAGGACAAGCTGATGAGGTGGAAGGCCTGGTCCAAGGGGCCGAAGAAGCGGTACAAGGGGCAGCTCCTCCAGAGGCTGAACACCCAGCCCGTCGTCGACGTCGACCGGGAGCAGGTCTCCGCGCCCATCTCCGGGGAGCTCGTCGAGCTGAAGCCTCTCGACCCCCTGTGGATGCGCATCAACAGGGACGCCTTCGGGAACGTCACGGGTTTCGTCCAGTGGGGTCTGACGCCCATCCCGCAGGCCATCATCGCCGAGAAGCTGGTCTTCCTGAGGTGGATGCCCAAGTCGTGGGCCCACGAGAACGCCTACGGGACCTCGATACTGATGCCCGTCCAGAGGCAGATCTCCTTCCTCATCCAGGCGGAGGAGGACATGAAGGTCTTCTGGCACCAGTACGCGAAGCCGATGCTCGTCGTCGCTGGAGGGACCCCCGACAAGCCTTACCCGGCGGGGCAGCTCACGGGCCTGCAGAACAAGTTCGCGGCGAGACAGCCGAACACGGATGCCGTCGTCCCAGGGGACGTCAAGGTGGAGATGCTCCAGTCGGGGGCGCGGAACACGGCGATGGTCTTCGAGGTCTGGGAGAAGTACCTGCGGGAGAAGATCTACGAGACCATCGGGATTCCATCAATCTTGATGAACCTGCCAGGTGAGATCACGAGGGCGACCTCGGACGTCACCCTGCAGGCCTTCATAGCGGAGGAGAAGATGATCCAGGAGATGTCTGGGGAGGGGGTCATGAAGCAGATAATCGAACCCGAGGTGAGGATGCACTTCGCGGACAAGTACCCAGACGGCAACATCCCGGTGATGAAGATCATGTGGCCGCCCGTCTTGGAGGAGGACCGCAACAAGAAGATAGACAGGCTGACGAAGTCTGTGGGGAAGCCCTTCGAGACGGTCAACGAGGCGAGGTCGGAGGCGGGTCTGGAGCCGATGGACGACCCCCAGTACGACCTCATCCCAGAAGCCGCCGCGCCGGGGTTCGGCGCCCCTCCCAGCCAGTCTCCGGAGCTGTCGGCGGCATCGACGATAGGCCCCCGAGAGGAGGGTCTCCAGAAGCAGGACAGGCAGGTCTCCCCCGAAGAGCCCGTCCGCTAAGGCTTATCTCTCGTGCCGAGAGAGTCTCACAGTTGCAGTCAGCCGAAGAGATCGTCACCACGAAGCACGGCTTCAGGATGGCCGTGGACCCCCAGGACGAGAACATCCGCCTCGTCCTGAAGAGGGACGGCGAATGGGAGCCTGACGGCACCAGGACCGCGCTGGAGCAGTTCAGGGGAGGGACCTTCGTCGACGTGGGGGCCCACTGGGGCTATTACTCGCTCCTGCTCGCCAGGCAGGTTGAGAAGGTCTATGCGCTGGAGGCGAACCCCGTGACATTCGGATACCTCGCGAAGAATGTGGAGTTGAACGGGTTCGACAACATCTTCCCCATACATATGGCGGCGTGGGACAAGAGCGTGAAGCTCAGCAGCCCGGTGAAGCTCAGCAGCAACACGGGCGGCGCTGGGGTCGGGGAGGACAACGGGGGAGAGGGTTTCGTCGCAAACGTCAACGGGCAACGGTTGGATGCGCTCTTCGTGGAAGAGGTGAATCACATCAAGGTGGACTGCGAGGGGAACGACGGGAAGGTTTTGAGGGGGGCGCAGCGGCTACTCGAGTACGGGAACCCCAAGATACTGGCGGAGTCGGCCCCGCAGGACTATCTGATGCCCTTCGGGTACAGGCAGAGGTGGATGTCTGACAACGGCGGGCAGGGCGTGACGGCCCTGTGGACGCGATGATACAGAAGTGCTATAGAAATGCCATACGAGAACCTCCGCAAGATCAAGCCCGAGGTCAAGGACATCACGAAGAACCCGTACGGGCGCCCGAACCCACGCTTCAGGGGTGTCACCACGCAGGTCCCCGCGAAGCTCGTCGGGAATAGTAAGGGGAACATGGATCTTCTCAGGCTATACGCCGGGGGGCCTTTGAAGTGGGAGAACACGGGGAAGACCTGCGGAAATTGTGTGAATTTCTATCCGGACCCGAATCTGGGTAGCAAGATGGGACGATGCAGGGCGAGAGGTTTCCTCAAGGTGCACGAAGACACGCCTGCGGATGACCGACCGAAGGGCTGGACCGACCCGGCATCGGGGATCTCGTTCTCGAGCTGGCCCGGATGTCCACTGTGGCTGGAGAAGAGCAGGTTGAGCAGAAGATGAAGATGGAAGACGCCCACAAAGACTGTGAATATTGCGGGAATCCTCTCGTCGAAATCGCGAAGGGGCTAGTCTGGTGTTCCCGTTGCTCCGGCGTGGGCAGGTTCGTACGGACCAAGAAGAAAGGACGCTGAATCCGTGACAGCCAAGACCCTGTTAATTACGGGCGCCTCGGGGTTCATGGGTTCACATCTCCTTGACCTAGTGTGGCACGACCAAGCGAACTACAGGGTGAAGGCCTTCCAAGGAGACATCACGAGCAGGAAGGACGTCGTCAGGAACCTTCGAGACGTGGACACAGTCATCAACTTCGCCGCCCTGACCTACCTTCCCCCGAGCTGGTACTCGCCAGAGGCGTACGCTCGTGTCAACTACGAAGGGGTCCTGAACTTCATGCAGAACCATGAGATGTTCCTCCGCTTTGTGCAGATCTCGACGTCGCACGTGTACGGCAATCAGCCGAAGCTGCCCATCGAGATCACGATGCCTCCCCTGCCGGACGACCCCTACGCCATCGCCAAGTTCGCGGCGGAGCAGGCGGTGAAGGTCTACTCGGAGAAGTTCGGGTTCAAGTCCCTGATCGTGAGGCCCTTCAACAACTTCGGGCCGCGCCAGTCGAGGCACTTCGTCGTCCCCTCGTTCTGTATCCAGGCCATCGAGAAGGGCAAGATCGTGGTGAAGGGGAACACCCAGAGGGAGCTGATCTACGTGAAGGACACCGCGAGGATCCTGAAGGCGTTGCTGGACAAGGGGTCCACGGGTCTCCTGCAGATAGCCAAGGGGGTAGTATACTCGATGTTCGACCTTGCCAAGATGGTCCTCACGGCGGCAGGGAAAGACCCAGACGCGTCGATGGTCGACCTAGTCCCTACTGAACGACCATTCGACATCCAGACCCTGTTAGGTTCGTCGAAGAGCCTCTCCGACATGCTCGGCACGGACTTCAGGGGATTCATGTCGATGGAGCAGGCCCTGAAGGAGACGGTGGACTTCTACCGCTACGGGGAGTATCTTCCTCTAAAGCGAGAGAGCGTAGCCGTCGCCGCCCCAGATTGAGACTGGCGAGGTCGTCGAGGCCACTTCGACCCCCGCCGTGAAGACCTTGATGTTGGCGAGGACGGGGTGAGGGTATTGCGGTATCTTTATCGTCACTGTGCCGGAGGAGTCCACCGCGGCGCTCTCGACCACCGCGCCGGAGGGGTCCACGATCTGTCCCTCCGAGTCGGGGGGGACTCCCGTGATGGTGACGCTGTCGCTCGTCGTGGCGTAGTAGTTCTCGAACGTCCCGGTCAGCATCCCTCCGGAGTAGAGGCTCTGGGACTCGAGGAAGACCATGAAGGGGGACTTGTACCCGAGGAACAGGGTGTCCGTCGAGAAGACCTGGGTGCCGTCGAAGTAGACGGCAAGGACGTTCTGCCCGTTCGTCACGAGCGTGCAGTCCCTCGTCAGCGATTGGGTGGGGGAGGAGTCGAGGGCGGACTGATACAGGATCGTGAAGGTCGTGGCCTGGTTTACGTTACCAGTCGCCTGTATCACGAGCCACTGGACGCCCCCGTCGTTTACCTGCCCGACGCACGTGAGGTAGTTCACCTCCGGACCGGAGGTCTGGATGTACAGGCCGACGTTGAAGACGCCGCTCGGGATCGTCGGGGAAGGCAGGGAGAGGGCGGCGTGGAAGAGCTGTCCGCCCGAGGATAACAGGGCGTAGAATCCCGACCACTCTCCGGGGCGTGCCTGCACGCCGATGTGCAGCCCGTCGGCATCCTCCGAATAGGCGAAGGGGGCGCCGTGCACCGTCGCGGAGCCGCCGAAGGTCCAACGGCTCGTATCTCCCGTCGCCAGGGAGACCTGCATGATGAGGCCGCTCGTTGTCTGCGTCATCGGCATCCCGGCGGCGTGGACCGAGGAGATGACCATGAGACTCGCGATGAAGACGGACGCGAGAAGCTTTCTCGAAAGCATGAGCAGGCAATCGGTGGATGGTTGATGTGGCTATGGATTGTCTCTTCTCATGCATTTCTCATCACTTTCGCGGTGCCTGATTGGTAAGATAGCACCAGCACCCCCGGAAACAGACGAAACCCATATATAGCACAGGTTGCATACGTTGCACCTGTGACACTTCAGAAGATAGCGTGGGGGCACCGCATCGTCATCCCCAAGAAGCTCTGGGAGGAGAACGGCATCGAGGATGGGGACCAGTACGACATCTCCTACGACAGGGAGCACAACAGGCTCATCGTTCAGTTCGTCGACGTCGTGGTGAAGGAGGCTCAGAGGAATTGAGCCAAGCAGCTCCGGAGGTCGGGGCGAGGACCGACAAGCCGAAGGCCTGCAACAAGTGCGGCGGGCAGATCATCTTCGAGTACCTGAAGAGCGGGAAGTGGGCCGCAATCGAGCTCGACGGGAGGTTTCACAACTGCAAGGGCAGAACTGAAGCCCAGCTGCTCCGTACTCCGGCTCCGATGCCTTCACACGCGCCGCCTTCGGCTTATCCCCCCGCGCAACCCCCTGCAACCGCCAGAAAGTCTCCGATGGCCGAGTCCTACTACTCCGGGATACAGGAGGTCAGGGAAGGGGACGCGGTGCAGGCGAACGAGATGCTCAAGCAGGGGTGGCTCATCCTGAAGATCACGGAGAGGAACGGCTACAGCTTTGCGGGACCGGGAGAGGTCCCGGAGGTGGTGGCAACCTCGGAAATCGTGTACATACTTGGGCGCAAGTCGGATGCCAGTCAAGGTCAAGCGTAGGACCGCCTGCCGCTTCGACGGGGGCAGGTTGGAGACCGTCGCGGACTTCGGCCAGCTCTGGGTAACGAATTTCGGGGACAAGGAGAAGGTCAAGGTCCCTCTCGAGCTGACGATGTGCCAGAAGTGCCACCTGGTGCAGCTGAGGCACTCCGTGGACCCCGAGGCCCTCTTCAGGAGGTACTACTACAGGTCGGGGACGAACGAGACGATGCGGATGGCGCTGAAGGATGTGGTGGACGAGGCGATGAAGCGGAGGCCTGTCCAGGACGGCGACATCGTCGTGGACATCGGCTCCAATGATTCCACACTGCTTTCGAATTATCCGGAGCACATCGTCAAGATGGGATTCGAACCCGCCGCCGAACTGGTCCCGAGGTCACCGGGGTTCGATGCGGAAATCATCTTCAATTTCTTCAACGCCAAGCAATATGTCGAATCGTGGAAGGAGGGAGCCAAGATAGTCACGGCCTGCGCAATGTTCTACGACCTTGAGGACCCGAGCGCCTTCCTGAAGGACGTCAAGAAGGTCCTTGCAGAGGACGGCCTCTTCGTCATCCAGCAGAACTACCTTCCGGAGATGCTCCGGCAGAACGCGGCGGACAACGTCGTCCACGAGCACCTCTGCTACTACACCTTGACGACGCTGGCGAAGGTCCTGAACGCGAACGGCCTCATCGCGACGGACGTCGAGTTCAACGAGGTGAACGGCGGCTCCTTCCGCGTGTATGTGAGGCACGACAAGTACCTGCAGGTTGACCCGAGAGTCACCCAAGCGCTCAAGGCCGAGGAGAAGATGGGACTCGACAAGGTGATGACCTACTGGGACTTCAAGCGCAAGGTCGTTGAGAACCTCTTCCGGCTGAAGGACTTCGTCGTCAGGGAGTCTGTGCTCCACCACAAGAGGTTCATGGTCTACGGCGCCTCAACGCGCGGTGTGACGACCCTCCAACTCGCGGGATTGGACGACCCCCATCTGATCGGGCTCGCGGTGGACCGGAACCCGGACAAGTTCGACAAGACGATGGTCACAGGACAGCAGATCGTCTCCGAGGAGGGGATGAGGCAGAGTTCGCCCGACTACCTCCTGATCCTGCCCTGGCAGTTCCTCGGCTCCTTCGTCGAGAGGGAGAGGGACTTCCTCCTCAACGGGGGCAAGTTCGTCGTCCCCTTTCCGGAGCCGTACCTGCTGGGAGCCGAGAAGATATGAGCGACCTGTTGAAGGTCGCGCTCGTGGCATATGGCTTCGGCCTCCTCACGGGTCTGCTCGTCGGCGCCGCGCTGGTCATCCTCTTTGGGGTGAGATGAGAAGATGCCAATCAAGATCAAGGACCTGAAGAAGTTCAAGCAGCGCGTCGACGACTACCCGGGCATCGAGATCTTCTACCTGCGGGAGGACAGGAGGTTCCGCATCCAGGCGGGGAAGGCCGCTATGATCGCCGAGATGGGCACCGAGAAAGACGCGGACCAGTTCCAGCACTGGCTGGAGGCGCACGACGCAATCGAGACGGAGGGATGGATCGAGAC
>Ga0137392_10002741_pt1 | contig 10667 bp, 11 predicted proteins | sample 15con2h34AmetaG_FD_101394 | JGI IMG/M metagenome (GOLD analysis project Ga0137392, IMG submission 101394) | Vadose zone soil microbial communities from Angelo Coast Range Reserve, California, USA - 15con2h3.4A metaG | ecosystem: Environmental > Terrestrial > Soil > Vadose zone > Saprolite... | reverse complement strand
GTTCCGAACGCCGCTCGCGACCATGCTGTCATCGGCGGAGCTGCTCGAGCATTACTCCGAGAGCCTGAGCCCGGCCGAGAAGGTGAACCTTCTGCAGACGATCCAGGGCGGCGCAAAACGCATGAGCGAGATGATCGACGACGTCCTCACCTTGGGCCGCGCGGAGTCGGGCGTGCTCAAGCTCAACCTCGGCCCGACGAATCTGCGCGAGCTCTGCGCGAGCGTGGTGTCCGAGTTCCGCATCGCGCAAGGCAAAGAGCACGTCATCACCCTCGACGACCGCTTCGACCGGGTCGAAGCGACCATGGACGAGAGGCTGCTGCGGCATATCCTGAACAACCTCCTGTCGAACGCGGTGAAATACTCCCCTCCCGGCAGCGAGGTAACGCTGTCTCTTGCGCGGCGTGAAGAACAGGCTGCGATCGAGATCCAGGACCGGGGAATCGGGATACCTTTGGAAGACCAGCCGAGAATGTTCGAGAGCTTTCACCGGGCTTCGAACGTGGAAAACCGCCCCGGCACGGGCCTCGGCCTCGCGATCGTGAAGAAAGCGGTGGAGCTCCACGGCGGCGAAATCAGCCTTTCGAGCGCCGTCGGCTCCGGAACCCGGTTCACCGTGATGCTCCCCTTGCGGTCGATCAAACAGCCGGTCGGCGTGAGCTGATGGCCAACGAGCCCACAAGGAAGGTCCTCGTCATCGAGGACGAGCCCAGCATCCGCAACAACATCATGCTGATGTTGAAGGTCGAGCGTTACGCCGCGACCGGGGCGGAAAACGGCCGCATCGGCCTGGAGCTGGCGCGCCGCGATCCGCCCGATCTCATCCTCTGCGACGTGATGATGCCGGAGATGGACGGATTCGCCGTGCTCGAAGCCTTGCGGGCCGAGCCGCGTTTTGCTGAAATTCCGTTTATCTTCCTTACCGCACTCGATGACCGATCGAGTACCCGGCGCGGCATGAATCTCGGCGCCGACGATTACCTCCCGAAACCCTTCACCCGAAACGAGCTGATGGAAGCGGTGAACAGCCGGCTGAAGAAGTTTGAAAACCTGACCCAGGCGCTGACAGCGCGGCTGGTCCCGCAGCAGGATCTTCTGACGCAAAAATTCCGCGAAAGAATCTCCGGCGGCGACGGCGGCGCGGCGCTCGAAGAGGCCGATGCCGGCAACCTGACCGGCAAGATCGCCGAGGCGACGGTGCTGTTCTCGGACATCCGCGCCTTTACCACCTATTCGGAGCGGCTTACCAGCGACGAGATCGCGGAGTTGCTCAATGCCTATCTCGGGACCGCCTGCGCGCCGATCATCCGTTACGGCGGTGTGATCATGAAATTCATCGGCGACGGCGTCATGGCGCTGTTTGAGGCGCGCCCGAACCAAGCGGGCGAGTCCCACGCGCGTCGGGCGGTGCGCGCGGGCCTTGCGATGCAGCTCGCCGCGCTCGAATTCCGCGAATGGGTGAGGCAGCACCACCCCTCCAAGAGCCTGCCCGAATTCTCCATCGGCGTGGGCATTCACAGCGGCGAGGTCCTTCTGTGCCACGTCGGCACGCCGGGTCGCGGCGAACTCACCGTCGTCGGCGACAGCGTCAATATCGCCGCGCGCCTGGAAGACCAGAACAAGGAGCTCGGCTGGGCGGTGGTCGCAAGCGAAGCAACCGTCAACGCCGCCGGGTCGGCGGTCGTCGTCGGCTCACGCCGCACGGTTCGATTGCGCGGACGCAGCACCCCCACCGAGGCGTTCGAAATCATCGGCATCGCGGCCGGCGACATCGACGATGCTCCGGTGCAGATCCCCGAGGACATGCGCGAGGCGCTCGCCGCCAACGCCCGAATCGCCGGCGACGCCGCAAAGGCCGCCCTCGGCATCACTCTGAGCATCATGACCGGAGAATTCGGCGAAAAGAGCCTGATAATCCAGGGCTACCGCGTCGTGTCGAAGATCGGCCGTGGCGGCTCCTCGGTCGTCTACCTCGCCGAGCGTGAAAGCGACAAGCAGCAGGTCGTCCTCAAGATCCTCAACGCCACCGCCGGACTGGACGAGATCATGCTGCAGCGCTTCGTTCAGGAGTTCGACATCATCTCGTCGATCGATCACCCGAACGTGGTCAAGATCTACGACCGCGGCTTCAGCGACCGCCACGCTTACATCGCGATGGAATATTTTCCCGACGGCAGCCTCGCCGAAGTCATCTCCAAGGGCTTGAGCGCGCGGCAGACCTTGTCGCTGCTCGCTCAGGCCGCGAGCGCGTTGCGCGAGGTTCACGGCCGCGGCATCGTCCACCGCGATATCAAGCCCGGCAATCTCATGGCGCGCGCGGACGGCAGCATCGTTCTCGCCGATTTCGGCATCGCAAAGCGGCTCGGAGACGACCTGGGCCGCACGCGGCAAGGCGAGCTCTACGGGACTCCCTATTACGTTTCACCGGAGCAGATCGAAGGAAGCCCCGCGACGATGCAGTCCGATATCTACTCCCTCGGAATCATTTTTCACGAAATGTTGACGGGCCAACGCCCGTTCGAGGCCGAATCGGTGTCGGGATTGATCGCGCTGCACGTCAGCGCGCCGCGGCCCAAGCTCCCGGAAGCGCTTGCCAGGTATCAGGGGCTGCTCGACCGGATGATCGCCGTGGACCCCCGCAGCCGTTATGAAAGCGCCGACGAGCTGCTCGAGGGGATCGACGGCGTATGGACGCGGGACGCCTTGCGGGCGCTGAAGCAAGACGGCTGAGCTCGGACTACCGAAGCCCCAACACGTCCTGCATGTCGTAGAGGCCGCGCTCCTTGTTCATGAGGAAGCGCGCGGCCCGAAGCGCCCCGAGGGCGTAGGTGGCGCGGCTGCTCGAGCGCACGGTGATTTCAACGCGCTCGCCCTCTCCGATGAACATGACGGTATGCTCACCGACGATATCGCCGCCGCGAACGGCGTGAAACCCGATCGCCTTGGGATCACGTTCACCGACCTCGCCCTTGCGTCCGTGCACGGCGGTGCGCGCGAGATCCCTGCCGAGGGCGCGCGCGATCACGTCTCCGAACTTGAGCGCCGTGCCCGAAGGCGCATCGATCTTGTGTCGATGGTGCGCTTCGAGAATCTCCACATCGTAAGCATCGCCGAGCGCGCGCGCGGCGGTCTCGGCGAGCCTGAACGCGACGTTTACGCCCGCCGACATGTTCGGCGCCTTCACGATCGCGATCTCTCCCGCCGCCGCCGCGATACGTTCATCTTGCTGCGGCGAAAAACCGGTCGTTCCGATCACCATGCGCACGCCTTTTTTCAAGCACTGTTCCAGGTGCGCGAGCGTGCCTTCAGGGCGGGTAAAATCGATCAGGCAGTCGCCTTTCGCGACTCCACCGAAGTTGGAGGCGATCTTCACGCCGCAGGGGCGTCCGACCAGCTCTCCGGCATCCTTGCCGATGGCGGGGCTTCCGGGAACTTCCACCGCCGCCGCGAGCTCGAGGTCCCCCGATGCGAGCGCCATCTCGATCAAGCTCCGCCCCATGCGGCCACCCGCGCCGGCGATGACGAGCTTCACTGCTCGGACTTTCCGAGGGCCGCGGCAGCCACGATATCTCCCTCGATTCGCTTCAACTTGCCGTCCTCGAAAAACACTGCGATGCGTCGGTATTCGGTCTCGCGGCTGTTGGCGGGTTGGCGCAGGAAAACGTAGTCCCAGCGTTCCTCGTGAAAGATGTCGCTCACCAGGGGCGTGCCCAGGACGAATCGCACCTGATCGCGGGTGAGGCCGGGCTTCAACTGTGCGACCATCTCCTGCGTTACGTAATTCCCCTGCTGGATTTCGATCCGGTAAGGGCTGAGGCCGGGCGCAAGAGCGCACGCCGCAGTGAGAAACGGTAACGCCAAGATCAGCATTCGCGGCACGATGCGGGTGTTTCTGCGGCAATAAAACGCTATATCATAGCGGAAACGGGCACCCTGCCCGAGGCAATCCTCCGTGACCAACGTCCACGACTTGAAGACCAGCGGCCTGAAGGCCACGGGACCGCGGCTGCGAATCCTGAAGCTTTTCGAAGACAGCAAGATACGCCACCTGTCGGCCGAGGACGTCTATCGGATCCTCATCACCGAGGGATTGGACATCGGGCTGGCCACTGTCTACCGCGTCCTCACGCAGTTCGAGCAGGCCGGCATCCTCCAGCGCCATCATTTCGAGTCCGGCAAGGCGGTGTTCGAGCTGAACGAGGGCAGCCATCACGATCATCTCGTGTGCATGCAGTGCGGACGCGTCGAAGAGTTCTATGACGCCGAAATCGAGACGCGCCAGGTCCGCGTGGCCACGGAGCGCGGTTTTGCGATTCGCGAACATTCGCTGCAGCTGTATGCCGACTGCACCAAGCCGAATTGCCCGTACAAGCCGCGCGCGAAGGGCTAGGGTTCAGGACGCAGCGATCTGTCTATAATGAAGTCCTGCATTCGCTCGACCACGCCTGCGGGAAAAGGGGAGGACTCATGGGTTTGAGACTGAAGTTCAATCTGGTGCTTCTTTTCGTGTTCATTCTGGGGCTTGCCGTCTCGGGCTACGTTTCCTACGACCTGCTCCACAAGAACGCGCGCGATGAGGTACTGCGCAATGCAGGAGTCATGCTGGAGGCCGCACTGTCGATGCGTCAGTACACGGTGAGCCAGGTGCGCGACAAGCTCGCGCAAAAGGAAGACGAATTCCTGCCGCAGAGCGTGCCCGCCTTCGCCGCGACCGAGGTCATGAACCAGCTGCGCAAGAAGTATCCCGACTACGCCTACAAGGAAGCGGCGCTGAATCCCACCAACCCGCGGGACCGCGCGGTGGAATGGGAAGCGGACATCGTCAACGAGTTCCGCAACAACTCGGCGCGCGCGGAAATCTCCGGAACCCGGATAACGCCTACCGGCATGTCGCTATTTCTCGCGCGGCCGTTCCAGATCAAGGATCCGGCCTGTCTCACCTGCCATACCACGGCGGAGATGGCGCCGGCGTCGATGGTCAAGCTCTACGGGACCAACAACGGCTTCGGCTGGAAGTTGAACGAGGTCATCGGCGCGCAGGTCGTTTCGGTGCCGATGTCTCTCCCGATCCAGAACGCGAACCGCGCCTTCTATACCTTCATGGCTTCGCTCAGCGGCGTCTTCGTCGTATTGTTCGTGATCCTGAACCTCATGCTGTCGGTGCTGATCGTGCGGCCGATTACGCAAATGTCCGACGCCGCCGACCGAATCAGCACCGGCGACATGGAGATTCCTGAGTTCGCCCAGTCCGGCCGCGACGAGGTGGCGCTCCTGGCGAGATCCTTCAATCGCATGCGCCGCAGCCTGGAGAAGGCGATCAGCCTGATCGACCAGAAATAGCCGCATTTCGATGGCTACCGAAATCGCCCTCCCCTCGGGTTACGCACTGCACGAATATCGCATCGAGCAGACTCTCGGGGTCGGGGGCTTCGGGCTGACTTATCTCGCCACCGACTCGAACCTCAACCTCAAGGTCGCGATCAAGGAGTACCTTCCCGGAGACCTCGCCCAGCGGTGCGAAGACCAATCGGTCCGGCCGAAATCCGAGTCCACTTCCGAATCGTTCAAGTGGGGCCTTTCGCGGTTTCTCGACGAGTCGCGCACACTCGCCTCGTTCCGCCATCCCAACATCGTGCGCGTCCTGCGGTTTTTCGAGACGAACAGCACCGCGTACATGGTGATGGAATTTGTTGCTGGGCAGCCCCTCGGCGAATGGATCCGCAGCCGCCGGCCGCTCGAGCAAGCCACCGTGCTCGCGATCGCCGGCCCGCTGCTCGATGGGCTGGAAGTCATTCATCGCACCGGGTACCTCCACCGAGATATCAAGCCCGGCAACGTCTTCATTCGCGAGGACGGGTCGCCGGTGCTGCTCGACTTCGGTTCCGCCCGAGTAGTTTCGGAAGGAAGCGAGCTGACCGCCATCGTCACCCCTGGATACGCTCCGATCGAGCAGTACCACACGCAGGGCCAGCAGGGACCATGGAGCGACTTGTACGCGTTTGGGGGAGTTCTGTATTGGATGATCACCGGCAAGAGGCCCGTGGAGGCAGTGGCGCGCGTGCGCCAAGACATGCTGCCGCCCGCGGCGCAGGCGGCCGACCGCGAGCGCTACAGCGCGGAACTCCTTGCGGCGGTCGACTGGGCGCTTGTAACGCACGAGGAGCGGCGCCCCCAATCCGTGGCGGAGTTTCGCTCCGCGCTTCCCGGACTCGCCGCCTCGGACGCGAAGACCATGACGTACCAGACGACCTTGAGAATCCAAGATCCGCGGCAAGCTTCCGCCGCGCCGACCTCTTTGCCCACGGGGGCCGCGTTCGACCGCGATACCCTCAAGAGAATCGAAGCGGCGCTCGCCAAGCATATCGGCCCGATAGCCCCCGTCGTGATCAAGTCCGCCGCCAAGAAGGCCTACAACATCGCAGCCCTCGCCGAAATGGTGTCGGCCGATATCGCCGACGACAAGGAACGTGCCGCGTTCGTGAGGCGATTCTCCGGAGACAAGTCGACGCCGACCGGAGACCCGACGCGTGCCGGCGCCGCAGCGCAGCAGTCTGTGCCGCCGACCACGCCCAAATTCGATGCGCAGACTCTCGCCAAGGCCGAAGCCGCGCTCGCCAGGTACATCGGCGCGGTCGCCAAGATCGTCGTAAGGCGCGCGGCGGCGAAGGCGCGTGACCCTGGAGAGCTCTACCTCCTGATCGCCGAAGAAATAGAGGACAAGAACGAAAGGAAGACGTTCATTCGCAGGGCCATCTCTGCATCGGGCAAGGAATGAATCCGAGCGCCCTGCGGTTCTCCCGGGGAAGATCTATTTCTGATACTTGAACGACAGCAGCACCCGGGTGCGGTAGGCCACGACCTTGCCGTCCTCGATCTTCAGATCCTGCTTCACCACCTCCGCGATGCGGAGGTCGCGCAAAGTCTTGGATGCAGCCTGGACCGCCCGCTTCGCCGCATCCTCCCACGAGGTCTCGCTCGTTCCGATCACTTCCGTGATTCTGTAGACTCCATCGGCCTTGGCCATTGTTCGTCTCCTTTGACAGGGGTCGCCCTTCCCAGACGAGAGCGTTTCGGGATAATACTCCTCGGTCCGGTCGCGTAAGCTCGACCGGCGCGGATCTGGAGAAGGCGCGACGATGGATTTGATTCTGTGGCGACATGCCGAAGCCGAGGACGGCAGCCCCGATTCTGCGCGAAAGCTGACCGCGCGCGGCCGGGAGCAGGCGCGGCGCATCGCCGCCTGGCTCAAGCCACGCCTGCCCCGGCGGTGCGAAGTTCTGGTCAGCCCCGCCGTACGCGCGCAGCAGACTGCTCTGGCGCTCGGCGTGCCGTTCCTGACTTCACCCGCGGTGGGCACCGATGCGGCTGCCGCCGCTGTCATCGCCGCGGTCGATTGGCCGGCACGCTCCCGGACGACACTGATCGTCGGGCACCAGCCGACGTTGGGTCGCGTGGCTGCGACCTTGCTTTCGGATGCGCAAGCCGACTGGGACATCGGCAAGGGAGCGCTGTGGTGGCTCCGGCATTCCGGCGGCGAGACCAGGTTGTTCGCCGCCATCGACCCCGAGCTTGCGTGATCTCCGGGCGACCAATGCATCGCTCGCGTCAAAACCCGTAGTGAAGTCGTGCCGAGATGACGCTCGCCGTGCCGCGGTCGGCGTTGTAGCCTGGATTCGAAATCCGTTGGAAATCGGCAGAGAACCAGGTGTCTTTTGCGACATTGAGGCTGTAATAGGTCTCGAGGATGACTTCCGGCCGATAGTTGAGCGCCCCGTCGCCGAGGAAGAACCCGAGCCCTCCCGCGGCGAGGTAATCGCGGTGCGGGGCGGAAAGACCGTTGCGCACATAGGCGATTCCAAAGGTGTCCCTGGCTCGACCGAATGTCCCTCCTTTCACCGACACCCCTCCCGAAAGCGATCGATCGATCTCGGTGAAAGCGTAAGTCTCGGTCTGGCCGTCGGCCCAGCTCGACCGGGCGAACAGGCCCACGCCCGAGGAGATTTCCTGCTCGAAATTGATCCCGAACCCGCGCTTGACGCGCTCGACCGTGCGCGCGGCGTTGATATCGGGTGCCCCACCCGTCTGAGCCGCCAGATCCAAGGCGTCCTGATAGCGTGCCATTCTCGCGACGTTGCGGAAAGCGAGAAAACGTATTTTTCCCGGGCGTTCGGCCAGGGCGTATGCGCGTTCGATCTCGATCTGGTCGCCGTAGTGCTTGAAGATCCTGGGGTCCAGAGCAAGCTGGTTCGGCTCCTTCGGCTGGATGAAGCGGCCGACCCGCAGCCTCCAGTCGTCGTGAAAATACTCGAGCGCCGCTCCCCAGGAGTAACCGCGCGCGTCGGCGGCATAGTCGTAGGCTCCGTGCGTCATGAGCGACCAGTTCAGAAACTGGGTTCGCGGGTCGTGGCTGAAGGCGTTGTCGTCGAAGATGTCCAGCACCGACAGATTTCCGGCGGTCAAGACCAGGCGCTGCCGATCGACGCTGCCGGCGAGCTGATTGGCATCGGACTCCAGTTTTTCGCCGCCGCCGCCGAGGCCCCAGGTCTGGCGCGCAAACAGCCTGGCCCGATAGAAAGTCGGGCTCGGGCCGGATGTGCGGGCGATCTCTCCGTTCGTGAATCCGCCGAGGCCGGTCAACCCTGAAAAGGGCACGCCTTGCGCCACCTCGGGGTTGAAATAGAGTTCGCCTCCGCTCCAAGTCCTTGTACCGAGCGCGGCGGTCGCCGTGAACGAATAGCTCTTCTCGCGATCCGGGGATAGGCTGTGAGCGCCGGAATACGCCGCGCCGAAAGGGTATTTTCGCTGCCAGACATAGGTCGCCTGAAACTTGGCGCCGGTTTCTTCCGGGGCGTCTTGCGCGTAGCCGATTTCGCCAAGCGCGAGCATACCCGCTACGAGAATGCTCGCCTGAATCCCGTTCCGACGCACCGCCGTGAGCCCTAGGCGGTCCTGACTACGTCGCCTACGACCCAGATCAAAGCAACTCCGAGCGCGATAAGCCCAACCTGCTGCGCCGTGGCGCCCAGTTCCGGACGTTTGTGCAGCCCGGGAATGAGGTCGGCGACCGCCACGTAGATCATGCTGGCTGCGGCGAGCGCAAGCACCGTGCCGATCCATTCCTGCGCCGATTGCAGCGTGAAGTACGCGAGTAGCGCTCCAACCAGCATCGCAAAGCTCGACAGCAGATTGAGCGCCAAGGCTGCGAGCTTGCTGTACCCGGAGTGCAGGAGAATGACGAAGTCCCCGATTTCCTGCGGGATTTCGTGCGCGATGATCGCCGCCGCGGTGACCACGCCCAGCTCGGTGCTCTGCAGGAACGCCGCTGCGATCAGGATGCCGTCGACGAAGTTGTGAAAACCGTCGCCGATGATGATCATGAGGCCGCTGCGGCCGCGGTCGTTCGGATTGGCGTGGTGATCGTGAGCCTCGCAGGCTTCTATATGACAATGCCGCCACAGCACGAGCTTCTCCAGAACGAAGAACCCCAGGATCCCAGCGAGCACCGTGGCAAACAGCGCTTGAAGGTTACCGGTGCTGGCGATCGCATGCGGCAGGATCTCGAGGAAGACCGCACCGAGCAAAGTACCGATTGCAAAGCTCACGAGCGCCGGCACCCAGCTTGCGGGCGCGGAAAGGGCAAACATCGCGGCGATCGCAATGCTGATCACGCCACCCGCGACGGTCGCCGCAGAGATCCACGCAATCGTCGCCACGCTCTAGTCTTCCTCCAGCCAGATGAGGCTCGCCATTCTGCCGGTGGTCTCGTCTCGACGGAAGGAAAAGAAACGCTCTTCGCTCGCGGTGCAGAACCCGCCCCCATGGATTCCCGCAACACCCGCCGCTGCAAGGCGCTGGCGCGCAAGCCCGTAGAGATCGACGAGGTACTTCCCGCCTTGCCGTGGAGCAAACGACCGAGCGGCGGCAGGGTCTCTATCGACGAAGGCCTTGCGGACGTCCTCTCCGACTTCGTAGCGATGCGCTCCGATGCCCGGTCCGATGTAGGCGATGATGTCTCGCGAAGGCACACCCATGGCCTGCACGACGTTTTCGACGATTCCCGCCGCAAGCCCGCGCCAGCCCGCGTGGGCGATCCCCACGCTCTTGCCCGCGCGATCGCTCAGGAAGATCGGCAGGCAGTCGGCGGTCATCACCGCGCAGACCGGGCCCGGGCTCTGCGTCACGACCCCATCGGCTTCTGCGTCTGGTGTCGCTCGCGTCGCGTCGATCACGGCCGTACCGTGCACCTGCTTCACCCATACGGGCTCGTGTGGCAGGCATGCCCTCAGGATGGCGCGGTTACGCGCCACGCAACGCGGATCATCGCCAACTCGCTTGCTCAAATTGAGGCTGGCGAATTTTCCGGAGCTCACTCCACCTTCGCGCGTGGTGATGAGCGCGTGCACTCGCCTCTCCGCCGGCCAATCGGGAGTGATCCAATCGGGGTGAGGCAGGCTCCTCACTCTAGCGAGTCCAGGAGCGATCGTAGGTCTTCGGGCAAAGGCACCGAGAAACGCTTGAGCACGCCGGAAACCGGATGTGAAAACCCAAGCCGGACAGCGTGCAAGGCCTGACGACGAAGCTGTGGGGTTCGTGGATCGTTCAGTCGCTTGCTGCGATAGACGGGATCGCCAACCAGGGGATGGCCCAAGGACTGCATGTGCACCCGG
>Ga0137392_10002740_pt1 | contig 10667 bp, 17 predicted proteins | sample 15con2h34AmetaG_FD_101394 | JGI IMG/M metagenome (GOLD analysis project Ga0137392, IMG submission 101394) | Vadose zone soil microbial communities from Angelo Coast Range Reserve, California, USA - 15con2h3.4A metaG | ecosystem: Environmental > Terrestrial > Soil > Vadose zone > Saprolite... | reverse complement strand
CGCGCTCGAGCGCGACTACTTCCTGACTGGGGAAATGGCAATGGAGTGGGGCATTGTCGACAAGGTGATCAATAAGCGGCCGGAAGACCCGGCAGCGCTCAAGGTCGTCTAGGGTTCGACTGCCGGCAGCGGGCGCTGCGGCACGACGGCTCTGCCGCGGCTTGCTGTCGTCATATTTAGGCTGACCCTCGAAATCCGCGCGAAATGGGGCCATTCGTCGGATGCCGCACCACCATCGATACGCACGAATCTAGTTTTCGGAAGGGACAGGACTTGACGGCGCTGGAATTTATTTCATTTGGGGCGCATATTGGTTCTGAATACGGAGGCGCCCAACATGCCTCTAACAGGGCCAATTCCGGAAGGCAGGACGTTCTTTTGTCCTCATTGTGGAGCACTTTATTCGGTGACGTATTCGCGGCTTTCCAAGAGTGATAGCAACATCGCAAAATGTGTGGTCTGCCTGCAAATCATGACAAGTTGGGATTCAACCAAAGTTCCGATCTACAAGCTCGTTCAGCGGCCTGAAGATCCCTGACCGCCTCCGCAATCTAACGCGGTCGCTGCCCTGATGGAGGCTGTCGCTTCCGAAAACTCAGTCCATTTGACTCGCGATCAGCAGCGAATCAGAACATGATGGCCGCATGATTGCAATTGGCCTCTTTTCGTTCGCATGCTGTGCGACTGCTTCAAGTCGCAGCTCGAAGCCGAAATCCTGGTTCTGCGGCATCAGCTCAATGTCCTAAGGCCGCGCGCGCCACGTCGATTGCATTTGCGTTGGGCCGACCGTGCTCTGTTCATTTGGCTCTATCGTCGCTGTCCTCGCATACTTGACGCCATTAGGATCGTCAGGCCCGAGACTGTTGTGCGTTGGCATCGAACGGGTTTTGCCGCCTACTGGCGATGGAAATCCCGTCCGCTCGGGGGCCGACCGCAGATCGGCAAAGAGGTGCGCGATCTCATCCGAAGAATGAGTTTTGAGAACCGGCTGTGGGGCGCTCCCAAGATCCATGGCGAGTTGCTCATCCGCCGCCGTGCCTTTGTGACCCAAGCGATCCATAACGGCTTAAGCCAGCGTCCAAGCTCGTCTTCCCAATCCGACGTCGTCCCCACCATGGTCGGCCCTCCAAAAGCCGACCACTCATGAATCATTGAAAAACTGATTCGGGAATCCCATCACGCCGACCATTTGCCAAAATCTGCCAAAGTAGTTGTGTGTACCGAAAACCTCGTCCGTGTTGATCTGATGAGAGAATCGCTAAACGGACCTTAATAAAGCTGTCCGACTGAGAGTTAGCGCCAGAAGCGCCCACTGGCGCCGATGACGACCACGAGCAAGCCGAGCGGCAGGTTGACGGCGATGATCTGGCGGATGCGGTTGAGGCTGGCGCCTGCGCGCGGCCAGTCCTCGGCATCGACGGCGCGTTTGAACGCGAGCCACGGTCCGTGGAACAGCCAGACGAACAGCACGATCATCAGCCAGCCGATCATCTGCATTAGGTGGACGTGCAGACCGGTACCGGCAAAGCCGCTGAAGGCCGTGAACACCATCCAATAGCCGCTGGCGAGCAGCAGCAGGATCGCCAACCACACCCAGGGAAAGAATTTCTGGAAGGTGCCCCGCATCAACCGCAGGCGTTCCGGCGGCTCGAGCGTGCCGAGCGCCGGTCGCAGGCAGACATAGATCGCGAACATGCCGCCGACCCAGACGACGGCGCCGAGTGTGTGAAGGGCGAGGGCGAGGGCGGTCATGAGGAGGGTTCCCGGTTCGAGGCACTACAGAGGTTACATGCCGGCCTATGCGAGCCCTGGCAAGCGGCGGCTCAGTCTGCAGGCAGTCCTCATCACATGGCCGCTCATAGCACCTACCGGCCACCCCTTAGGGGACCGACTCGGCGCTCACTAAGTCCCTTAACATTTCCAGCCTACGTGCGATGTGATTGTCAGTGATTGCCGCCTTCACCAGTTTGTCCTTCGACGGAACCGACAGGGCTGGCATTCCCCCCCCCGAGCCGACGCGTATAGCCGCCGGGATCAACACGTTTCGATGGACGAGCTCCAGTCGCATGTAATGCCATACGCTCGACCGCGAGCGGCCGTGGCGACCCAATTCAATGTTGTTGAGATGCCGGGTAAAAGGGAATGTGGTTCGCCCGCGAGCTGGACCATAGAGTCACAAAAGCCCTGCGCCAGCATGGTCCTTGAAGATCTCTCGTCTCGCATAGCCAGGCAGGGTGCCAACTGAGCGATGGCGACTTACGTCGATCATTTTGAGGATGCTGGCGCCACGTTAGGAGGCGAAAATGCCGACAAAATTGTGCCCTAAATGCCACGGCCAAAGAACGATCTTATGTCTCGCATGTCATGGCACTGGCAAAGAAATTCCAGTAGGTAACTGCAAAGAATGCGGCGGAACTGGCCGGCGTATATGCGATATTTGTAGTGGTACGGGCGAAGTCGAACGTTAACCCGCCACATTCAAAGAGCCACTGCCGCTGCCAACCAGATTGCAAAGCGATTTTGAAGCGCCGGACGGAGTTGTAATTACCCATCTGGCTGACGTTCCTCGATGCGTCGAGGCCGAAGCGGATTACGCGAAGGTGTCCTTCCCGAAAATCATATCCGCGCGTAGCGATGATGCCATCCGGACAAGAGCGGTGTAACGAATATGGTCCCAGATCTTTGGACGGATCGTCGTAGCGGCGCGTCCTTGCCCAACCCCAGGTGCGTGCGCGTCTCATTGTAATAGAGCGAATACAAAGTCAGCGTGCCCGGGATCGGGCCAATCCATCTCCAGCGCGATGGTAGCTGCAATCGGCACCGGCGATGCGTTTACTAAAGGCCGCGACTTCGCTGCTTGGCTGGGGCTAGTCCCCAGGCAAATCTCCACCGGCGACCGCACCATCCTCGGCAAGATATCGAAGCGCGGCAATCGTTACCTCCGCGTTCTGTTCGTTCAGGCCGCGTGGGTTGTGCTGGTCAAGCCAAAGGAGTTGGCATCGTCACGGGCTCAAGCCGTGGCTCGAAGCAGCCAAGAAGCGGCTGCATCACAACGTCCTCGCCATCGCGCTCGCCAACAAGCTCGCCCGCATTGCCTGGAGCGTCCTTGCTCACGGTCGAACATTCGAGGCGAGCAGGATCGATGAGGCCGCCGCCTAACCTGCGTGATCATTGAACGCAAGCAGGTCTAGGACCCGTTACCCGCCGAGGTCTGCGAGGGGATGAAACGAGATGGAGGATCGGTCTTCCCGGCGCGCGCGGACACTGGTGACCCAACTGGCCCACTCGAGGCCTATCCGGTAATGAGATCGCACGCGCGCTGATATCCATGATGGCCGGGAGCACGAAATGCTCCAATCAGAGGCCGGATACATTGATGCAAGACCGCACGTCCCCCAACTCGACGAAATCCTCTTGCAACGCACGGCCGGACCATACAGTTGGGTCATTTGCGACCGAGGCGGTCGAAGCCACACTACGGCGCATGTCCGCTTCGCCCCGAAAGCGACCGTCCGCTATCGAGATGCAGTTCGTCGCTGAGTGCCAATAGCTGCCAGACTCAAGATGAGCAACGGCTCAAATCGGCAACAGTTGGCAATGCGTCCTAAAATCTAGGCGAATTCGTTTTGGAACTTCTAGGAGCCCTGCAAGGACACATACGCTAGCCGAGTTTGTATGGTGCCTGACAACGGGGCTTAGGCATCCAAGGGTGCGCGCCATGCCCCCGAAGCGACAGACCGGTAACCTGCATCAGCCTGTAGCGATGAAATGGAGCTGACGGTGCTTATTCCACCGTTTGGAAGTCCATACGGGCTTAAGGTTTATACTTGCCCAAAGTGTGGGCGCTCAGAAGATTATCTCGTTACGTCGTCCTCGAAGGCGGCCTAATGGGTTTCTGGCAGCGTGACTGCCGAGCCAATCGCGGTCGCCAAACGAAAACGCATCCCGAAGGTCGAAGAATACGGGACGACATTCTTGTGTTAAACTTTTGCCCCCGGTCGAAGCGCCCCGAATCAAGAGTTTGTAAACTCAGAACACGGTTCAACAGACAGACCAGAGCTTGCACGTCAAGGGAGCCCAATCTGTGGCGTCCTGGAGTTTAGTCCTCGCGGGACTCGTCGTAGGCATCACCGTCTGCGTCGCAATCGGTTACATTGTGTTCCTTCAGCCAAACCCGGACTCGAACGTGCCCGATCTGCCGCCCAGCGATGCCGTGGTGAAAACGCCGCCTGACGAAACATCATCTACGCAGCACCTGAGTGAAACTGGAACTGTGATCAATCACAGTAAAAACGGGGCTGAACCTTGAATCGTTCTGAATCTACGGGGCTGCCGACCCCGCTGTGCTTCCAACCCAATGATAGCACGCCACGTTGGAGAAGGAGATCGCTGCACTGTGGGATTACGATCCGGCCAATGACCGGTTGGGGGTCAATCACGTCGGACCAACACGCCCGATGAGTTCGTGGGATGTCTGCTCACCTCCCATCGCTTCCGAACTTTGGTAGCGGTGGAACCTTCCATGTTCCGGCCCGTTGTGTGGCTGTATCAAGCCCAAGGAGGCAGTCCCAAATGATGAAGATCGGTTTCGCAGTGGCAGCAGCCGCGGCGGTGCTGATGACTGCTCCGTCGCTTGTCAGCACCACTCCGGCCAAGGCCCAAACCCTAAAGATGGCCCAAGGCGTCGATGTTCAGCTCGGGCGGGACCGCGACGACCGCGACCGTCGCCGGCGGAACGACTCAGACGTCACCATCGGCGTCGGCCCAGGCGGCGTCACCGTCGGCCCACGGCAAAATTGCCGCATGGTGACCACCACGGTCGAACGGGACGATGGTCGCACAATCACGCGCAAAGAGCGCCGTTGCGACTAAGCGGCGCGCGACAAGAAATAATAATTGTTCGAGCGTGGCCACCGTCAACTACCCGGAACCGCCGCCGCCATGGCGGTCGCGGGGGTCGGGCTATGCTGGCAAACTAACGAAAGGCAGAGGAACGCGAAGCCGCCGGTGGTGAAGTTCGCCGGCATTAAAGCGGAGTGATCCGGGCAATCCCGGCCGGATATTTCGTAACGCCCGTTTCGTTAGGCGAACGCTGTCGCTTCGACGCTCGTCGCCGATATCGTGTTAGCCAAAGGCATTAGGCACTACTAAGAAGCTCAGCAATTTTTCTCACCGACATACGCCCACCCGGTTCCCCAGCAGAGATTGCATCGCCGGTCACCTCGAAAGCCCAAACCGGAGCATGAGCCGCATCGCTTCCAGTCGCGAGGGCTCATAGTAATTCCGTAGGTACCGTTGCAGCGACGACCATCAACACGTCCGGTGCAGCGGTCATTTATGAAGCGGGGGTCTTCTATTGGTGCGCCGCACGCCGTGCAGATAGCTATAGGATGTGACGGCCAGCCCATATCGCCCTTCCTTCGCGGAGCGCTGGAGCGGGAACCCAATCGGCACATTATTGAGTCCGTTGAGCGTGACCCTGTCCCTATCGTAAATCTCATCCGTTGAGAAGCTGATCAAAATCAGTGCTAAGATGGTGAGCCACGGATAGCTGCCGCACCCGGCCCACGTGATGCAACTCCGCACTCAGGGTAACAGAATTGAACCATCGAAATTCGGCTCCAAACCTCGATTCTCAAACGGAGGCAGCATGCGACTCAATATTACAGCGATGTCGATGGCTTCCGGCCTTTTATGGGGCGCCTCCATACTCATCATTGCGGCAGCCAACTTGATCTGGCCGGGCTACGGGCAGGCGTTTCTTCAGCTGTGCGGGTCCATCTTCCCTGGTTACCGTCCAGGCACCGGCATGGGCTCGGTCGTTACCGGGACGATCTATGCGCTGGTGGATGGCGTCATCGGCGGAGCGATCTTTGGGTGGCTCTACAACCTTTTCGCGGCGCGTAAGGCGGAATAGCGCAAGGCGTGGGAATTCAAGTCCGGCTTTGATGTGGTGGACGGCGCCCGCTCCGGCATCGAAGTGCTGTAGGGTGATCGTTGTTAGACGAAATTGAGTCACATAGAGACACCTTCGCCCGTGGAGCGGATTTGTGATTCCGGGTACTAGACCTCTTCCTTCGACCGGCGTAGCCCAGCCAGATTACTATCGAGAAGAAGCCTTATCGGGAGTCATGGCAGTGCCCCCGACGACTTTACAGCAACGACGATGGCGATGACGAACACGAGGATAGGAGCGACGAAAACGACGGCCAGTGCGTCCCACACTCCGGCCGATAAGAACATTCCGACTACAGTCATGATCGTTACCGCGGCGACGCCAGCGAGAATGAGCCCTGGGTGGCCCGTTCGTGAAGCTCGCCACGAACCGGTTGCCGGGTCGAACACCGGTTTAAGCGGTGGTGGCCTTGGCGGCTCCTCGCCCCCGAAGAGGGAGGCTGGAAATTGTGCGGCATAGTGCCGGTGCCGACTTTTGGGCGGATGTAGGTGTTCATGGCGAGCGTTCGGGTCCGCCTCCACGACTTTGCGATACAAGTGCCAAGTCGAGTGACCGAGCACGGGCACCACCACGGCGAGGCCGACGAAGAACGGCAAGGAGCCGACCACTAGGAGGCCGGCCACGATCAATCCCCAAACCGCCATGGGCGCGGGATTGGCGGCGACGGCTCGCACCGAAGTCAGCACCGCTTCAACGGCGCCGACATCGCGATCGAGCAGCAACGGAAATGAAACCACGCTGATGATCAAGACCGCGAGCGCGAACAGGAAGCCGATGCCGTTGCCGACAATGATAAGCGTCCAGCCGGCGCGCGTGGTGAAGACTTCGCCAACGAAATTCGGAATCGAGGCCGCCGACTCGTGGCCGAAGGTTTCAATATAGATAGCCTCTGCAACGCCAAGCCAGAACACGAAGATCGCCAGCAGCAGAAAGCCGAGCGCGGCGATGGCGTCGCGAGACGGCGAGTGCAGCACGTCGAAAGCGTCCTGCCACGAAGGCTCGAGACCTTGCTCACGCTGCCGGCTCAATTCGTAGAATCCGATGGCGACGAATGGGCCAAGGAGCGCGAAGCCGGCCGCAAGGGGAAACAGCAGGGACAAGACGTCATATCCGAAGCTCACCCGCGCCAGAATCAGACCGACGATCGGATAGATCAGGCAGAGAAAGAACACGTGGGTGGGCATGGCCGAGAAATCGGACATTCCGCGTGCCAGCGCGTCCTTGAGGTCCATCACGCCGATGGTGCGGATCACCGGCGGACCGGTGGTCGACTCTGCCCCCATGAGAGCATGGACATACATCATGTTGGTGCCTCCCGGGAAAGAGGAGCACCGCGCTGCGTCTGTGGCCGCGACCCGAGCCCATATTAACGCAGCAAAGCCGGGACTCCTCGGATGACTCCCGAACTGGCGTGAATATTCGCGCTTTTCCGGCCTCGTAGCAAGACTGACGCGAGGTGTGGATGGCTACCAGCAGCTCGAGCAGCCCGAACGCTGGTCGAGGGGCTGATCTGGCTATTTTCACTGGCATCTGGACGCATTCCTTCTGTCGATTGCGCTTGAACGCGTGACAATCAAACGCTTCATGCTGGCGCGGGCGGCGGCTGCGGCCGTAGGTCCGCGAGCCGGCGGGGCAGGATCCCGAACTGCTACTCACGCCTGGAACGGTCGCAGTACCGCTCCGTTCGCAGCCGAATGCCAGTCCGAAGTGGACGAAACTTTCGTCGGTGGACTGGCGAAGAACAAGCACAAGGACAAGCGCGGCAAAGGCGGCGGAACTGGCGGCGTGGGTTCGGGCAAGACGCCTATCGTCGGCGCAGTCAAGCGCAAGGGCAACGTGATCGCTCGCGTTATTGAGAACGTCCGCGCCGATACGCTCTGTGATTTCGTGCGCGAGGCTGTGTCGCACAAAGTCAGCTTGCTCTGCACCGATCAATGGAAGGGCTACAGGAAACTCGACAAGGAATATCCGCACGCGACCATTGACCATTCCAAGGGCCAATACGTCATCGGCGCGGTCCACACTCAGACAATCGAAGGCTTCTGGTCCATCTTCAAGCGCGGCGTGATGGGCACGTTCCACAAAATGAGCGCCAAGTACATGCCGCTCTACGTCGCGGAATTCCAGTTCCGCTACAACAATCGGGAAAATGCGGACATCTTCGGAACGGCGATTGAGGGATGCTGAATAAAATCATGATCTTTTCAATTCAACAATTGCATTTCTTTTATCGGAGCCACGCCAGTTTATAAATAAATGGCGTTTTTCGGAAATTTCCTTGCCATCGCAAAAACCAACCACGCCAATCTCCAAACGATGAAGGCCGTCTCGTTGAAGATTTGGATACAGGTTACTTGGTGTTTGCACAGCAGAATCGAATTGTAGATTTCCGCTCGCATTAAATGTAGCAATGTTAATTCGTGCTGGCGGGTCCTTTGGATTTAGCTCTGTAACTAGTCCCGCCTTTGACCACGGAAGCGGATGTCGCTCATTGTGTTCCAAGGCAAACGGCGTAATTCCATCCGGGCTGTAATGAGAGCGCCAGTACCATGCTTTACATTGCGTCACTTGTTTCGATGCCGTCACCGAAACTTGGATGTACGTGAGGCCCGGGAAAGTATGAATTCCGACGCGATCTGTTTCTGAATCTCTCTCCAAAAACATGCGAACGATAGTGCGTGGCCATGGAAGTTTATGCTTTTGGGGTAAAAATGTGGCTACGACGAGCGCGCCAACTAAAAACCACGCAATTCGGCTAGAAACGACAAATGCCAATGCGCTCTCTATAGAAGGCGCGGCTGGAGCAATCTCGGGCCAAAAAATCGCACACGCCGCCAGTCCGGCCGATAGAACGAACATGCCCCGCACAAACCAGCGATGAGTCCAACCAGCTTGGGTCATCGCGATCCCCAACGCGCCAGCCGCCAGCGAACCGAAAAAGAGTTGAACTGATAAAAGATCGCTATCAGACATCGCAGCACCCTTCCCTCGGGGGATCGTACCCCAGAGAGAGGGCGATAGGGGTACGTTCCCCGGGAACATCGCCCAAATTAGGACTACCGGATAATGTTGTTGCTGGTTTTGGGCAGACTGGATAATGGGATGATCCGCATTTGGCAGCCCAATACGGGAGTAGCTTAGATGCCGTCCACCGATCCAATCCCCAGCGTGACTGCGGATCAGCTTACTCGGGCTTTGGGCGAGGCTGTTATTCGGATATGGAGCAATCTGCCTCAAGACGTGCAACTTCATCTATTTCAGGAGGCGGTGACGTCCCAGGGTGAATCCATAAGAGCGCAGCTTGCGGTCTTCCTGCGTGACAAGGATCCGCGCACTTCGGACCCATTAGGCAACCCTCGCGAAATGACGGAGCCGGACAGCCTTGGGGGTTAGCGCGATTGCCCGCCGCGTGAGTCTCGCGATATGCAACGGCGCCTGCGATCGCGGTCCTCTCCGCTACATACACGGTCGCGCCGTTGCCCCCCGCGATCAAGACCCGCCGGCGTTGACCCCGGTGGACCAGCGGCAAGCGCTCAAAGGGCGCCGTCGCCTTGACGGGCATCATCAAACGGGCCACTCGCAGCAAAGATCTTGAGTGGGGCGGGCGAGGTCATCGAGCGGGCGGTTTTTTCTGCCCGAGGATCATGCGGGAGTTCTGCCCCAGGGCGCGATTAAGTTCAGGTTCGTCCAGAACGTCCAATAGCCGATTGATCGTCGTGTTCGGCTGACCTTCGTCGGATAGGATGCGATTTACGGCGCGGAGCGCGAAGCAAAGAGCGGTGTCGTTGCCCCGCTTCAACGCCTGATGCACTTGTGGCGTGCGTACGAGGGCTCGGAGAGATTTGACGGCTTGAGCATCGGGAAGGTTGCTCGCTGGGGGCAAATTCGCCCACAGCATGCCCTGAGCCTCCCGCAAAGTCCGTTTGATTACGAGATCGTACTGCATGGGTAGAACATCGGCAATTAGCGTGAGTTCCTTGCGATTTACTTTACCGAGTGCCATCCATTTTGGCTATGGAGTGGCCTACCGCGCGTCGCCCGGCGCGAAGGCGAGCCGGGTGCGGCTGTTCACGCGTAGGGCTTTGAGACAGTACCCCGGCCAGGTCGTGTAATGCTCGGCCGTCCCCACGTCGTGGTAAACTGCCGTGGCAAACTCGTTGGACGTCGAGTTGAAGCCTATTGGACTGTCCGACGCTGGCGAGATCGAACGCGCCGTCTCGGCATTCGCGAGCTCTCCGAATGGCGGCCTGATCGTGGTGGTGAGTGGGGCGTCGTTGATTCACCGCGAATTGATCGTCACCCTTGCGGCGCGGCATCAATTGCCCGTGGTCTACCCCTATCGCGTCTTCGTCACAGGCGGCGGGCTGACGAAGGTTGACACGGGGCACGACAGCTCCGCGTCAACCGACCAGCCGCCGCCACCACGGCCGCCGCAGCGGCACCGCCGCCACCGTGCTCGTGGCTGGCCGCGCTCGCAGGGCCAACTCGCCCTCGACTAGTCGCATGGCCGTAAGCTCGCCTTCGAGCCGCGCGGCCGTTTCCCTGGCCGCCATGAGGTCGGCCGTCGCCCTCAACGCTCCGCCATGAGCCGGTCGGCCCGATCGCGCTCGCGTTCAAAGTCAGCGCGGTGACCGCCCGCCACGGCCTCGAGCTTGGCCAGCTCCGCCTGCAGGGCTTCGATGCGGACCTTGGCAGTGCCCCCTACGACTTT
>Ga0137392_10002733_pt1 | contig 10671 bp, 5 predicted proteins | sample 15con2h34AmetaG_FD_101394 | JGI IMG/M metagenome (GOLD analysis project Ga0137392, IMG submission 101394) | Vadose zone soil microbial communities from Angelo Coast Range Reserve, California, USA - 15con2h3.4A metaG | ecosystem: Environmental > Terrestrial > Soil > Vadose zone > Saprolite... | reverse complement strand
TGTTCCCGTGGGACGCAAGGCGCTCGGCATGGTGGAAAAGTATCTTCGCGACGCGCGGCCGGACTTCGTCGGCAAGACGGCGGGCAGCCCGACGTTGTTCCTCAACCGCCGGGGCCGCCAGTTGAGCCGTGTGGGCGTCTGGAAGATTCTTTCCGCGTACGGACGCAGCGCGGGACTGCGAATGGCGCTGACTCCGCACATGTTGCGGCATAGTTTCGCCACGCACTTACTCGAGCGCGGGGCGGACTTGCGGTCCGTGCAGCTGATGCTTGGCCATGCGGACATTTCCACAACGCAAATCTACACGCACGTTGTTGAGGAGCGGTTGAAGCAGATTTACAAAGCGCATCACCCGCGTGCATAACGCGGCGGGCTACGGAAACCTATTGCGGGTGCCTCTGCGGCGGTCAGCGCAAACACCCTGAAGCAGAAGGAGCGCAATGCCAGACTATATGTTTTTGCTGGAAAGCCGGCTCTCGCCGGAACAGCGCGCCGCGATGATGCGCGTGCAGGAGCTTTCCGCTGCACTCGGGTTCAACGTGTATCTGACCGGTGGAACGGTCCGCGATCTCATCACCGGCGCTTCGCTGCGCGACTTGGACTTCACCGTCGAGGGCAATCCCTCGAGGATTGCGCGCGAGCTGGAAAAGGGCGGCGCAAAGGTGCTGGTCGAAGATGAGAAGCTGCGCCAGGTTGAACTGTTGTTTGCCGGCGACTGTGATGGCAGCATCTCCGCGGCGCGGGACGATCACTATGTCCGGCCGGGAACGCGTCCCGAGATTCGCTGGTCCACTATCATGGAGGACCTGCGGCGCCGCGATTTCTCGCTCAATGCCATCGCCATCTCACTTAACCCGGCCTCGCGCGGCTTGCTCCTCGATCCCACGAACGGATTGTCCGACGTCGAGCGCGCCGAAGTGCGGGCGCTCACGATTCACAGCTTCACTAATCAGCCCGTGCGGTTATTGCGCGTGCTGCGCTTCGCCGCGCGCATGGGATTCAAGATGGAACAGCGGACGCAGGAATGGTTTGATTTGGCGATCGAACGTGAACTGCACGACACGATTGCTCCCGAGGATGCCGGTGCTGAGTTGCAAGCCGCGGCTCGCGAGGAGCGGCCGGCGGTCGTTCTGAAAGCCTGGGAAGAGCACGATTTGCTCGAGGCCATCAGCCCCGTCCTCGCCAAGAAACATCCCGGATACGAAGCGATCGGCCGCCTGATGAGGGTGCGGGAGGATTTGTTCACGGCGGGTTTCCGGCCGCGCCTGGCCACGCCGATGCTTTTGGCTATTCTTGGACGATTGAAGGACAGGGAACAGGCCAACCTCTTAGCGAAGGTGGGCTTCCGTTCCGCGGAATCGGGGGCCGTCCTGGAGTTCGAGGAAGTAGCGTTGCAGGCGCAAAAGGAGCTTCTCGGTAAGAAAACGAAAGCCCCTATCGATGCCTACCGGTTTCTGGAAAAACTGCCGCTGGATCAAATGGCCTATCTGCTGGCGGAGTCGAACAAGTCCGCCGCGCTCTCGAAGATTCGCGCCTATTTGAACAAGTGGCGGCCGGTTCGTCTTGGTCTTCCCGGTGTGGCCGCGCAACTGGAAGCGCTGGGTATGCCGCGAGGGCCAAAGTTCGACAATGTGGTCGAGCAGGTGTTTGCATTACAACTCACGGGCCGAGGGAAAACGCCGGAAGAGCGGGAAAAGATCTTGCGCAAGATCACCGGAATCAAGGAACCGCCCAAAAAGAAGGAGAAGGAAAAGAAGCCTGCAAAAGGCACGGACAAAGCACACGCCGCAGCAGCAATGGGCAGTGCTGCCAAGCATAAACATGCTGCGGCAAAGGCGGACGCAAAACATGCGGCGAAAGGAAAACCAGCGCCCGCCAAGCCGGCCGCGAAGCACCACGCGTCCGCCCCCCGCGGAAAGACCGCGCCCGCGTCGAAGAAGCGCCACAGTCGCAAGTAGCACCCACAAGCGACGGGCAACGTTCACCTATGGAAGGCTTCACAATTTGGTTCCGATACCCGTGACTCGGGCGGAATCCGAAGAGGCGCGTCGATGTATCGAACCCGTTTATGGTGCAAGGCCGACCTGGTGCACCAGTTGCTGAAAACGCGAATCTGAGCGGATGGGATCCAATATTCGATCAATCGATAGTCTTTACCTCGGGAATCCGATCCTTTGCAGGAGTTGTTGAAACCGCGGATTGGAGCGCAGCGGTGCAAACGCGGGATCTATGTTGAGATGATTCATCGCGGCATTTTCGCGTTCGGCTTTTTCCAGCCACGAGATCGCCTCTTCGTTTTTCCCCATGCCGGTCAAAACAAGCGCTTGCGATTTTGGCGATACGTAGTGGGATTTTGCCTCTTCGTTGAGTTTTTTCAGGATCTCGCGAGCTTTCGCTTTATTTCCGGATAGCGCATAGGCATATCCGAGCTTGTCGAGCGCTCCCGCCTTAGCGAACTCCTTGATCGCCTCCGGGTACATTTTCTTTGCAATGTAAGCCTCCCCCAAACCTGCACGGTTCACGGAAAACTCAGGATTCAATTCCAACGCCCGCTTGTACTCTGCGATGGCTTGATCGTACTCGCCGAGATAGCGGTAGGCATCGGCTACAGCTCCGCTGGCGGTGAAATTCAAAGGATCAAGTTCGTGCGCGAGTTTCCTTTCGGCCAGGTTGGCGGACTGCTGCCCAAGGGCTTCATGCAGGTGTCCGTACCAGAGGTGGGCGGTTGCGTAGTTGGGATTAAGCTCTATAGCTCTCTTGAATTCCCAGTCTGCATCCTGCCAACGGTATTGATTGAGGAAAACCGCGCCAAGCGCATTATGGGCTTCTGCGAGACTATCGTCGAGAGCCAGTGCCTTCGTCGCCGCGATGGTGGCCTTCTCGAGGTACTCGGGCAGTGGCATGAGGCCATTGCCTACGAGAGGTATGTAGGCCTCCGCCTCTCCGGCATAAGCCAAGGCAAAATTTGGATCCTCGTCGATAGCTCTCTGAAAATAAGTTAGCGCTTGAGCCAAACTCTCCCTTGACCTCTTCTCCCAGGCGTAGCGCCCCAACAGGTAATTCTTGTAGGCCTCGGGATTTACTTTGTGGGTGGTAGCCCGGGAGTCATGAGGAACGATCTTCGCCTGAACTTCAAACGCAATCTGTTCGGCCACTTCGCGCTGCATCGACAAGACGTCGCGCAAGTCGTGCTCATACGACTGTGCCCACAGATGTCGGTCCGCCGGAGCATAGACAAGCTGCGCGGTGATTGCCACGCGATCTCCCGAGCGCTGGACCGCTCCCTCTACCACTGCGTCTACGTTCAACTCACGCGCAATCTCAGGAACACTCTTCTTGGTTTGCTTGTATCGCATGGCCGAAGTGCGCGAGATCACGCGCAGAGTGCTGAGTTTGCCAAGTTCGGTGGTGAGCGCTTCTGTCATGGCATCCGCGAAGTACTCCTGATCGGGATTGCCGGTGAGATTGACTAACGGCAGAACTGCCACGGACTGAATAGGAGGAACGACGCTGCTGGACGGAGAGCGGCCGCGACTCGAATACACGTAAAAGCCCGTCAGCAGCGCCACGAGCGAGATGCCGACTAGGGCGATCGCGTACTTTCGCGTGATGTGTTGTCGGTTCAGCCCTTCAGACGGAGGTGGCGCGTTGGGTTCGGACGATATCGCGACGGCCTGGCGCGCACCAGGTCCGTCCCGCACTTCGATCGGACCGATGAAGCGGTAGCCACGCTTCGGGAGAGTCTCAATAAAGCGTACGTCGGTGGTCGAATCGGACAGAGCCTCGCGCAGTTTGTTCACCGCAGCGTTGAGGCTGTGGTCGAAATCAACGAAAACCTCGTCTGGCCAGAGCTTGGCGCGCAATTCCTCGCGGGTGATCAGCTCCCCGGGCTTCTCGAGTAGCAACGCCAAGATTTGGAAGGGCTGGCCTGAGAGGCGGATCTTCGTCCCATTCTTCCGCAGCTCGCCTGTTTGCAGGTCAGCTTGATAATCTTCGAAACGCAAGATACGCGGCAATAAGTTCTCCAGGCAACGCGCTCGGTGGGAATGTCGCGAAGCTTAACACCTTTCGAATTACCCCTCAATGGGCCTCAATTAACGGAAACGGCCGATCAGCTGCCAATATCTCTCGTGTCTTCCGAGAGTTACCTGATGATTTTTTTCTGCCCTTTCTTTGACGGCGTGTGCATTGCCAATTTGCCGTCTTTCGGCCAAAAGGGGCTGCGATGTCACGATCTCGGGGCGCCGTGCGAAGAGCTTGGGGCTCTTCGCCCACAGGAAGTCTTAAAAAGGGAGACCCAACATGAAGGATTCTCAAAAATCGGCCGGATGCAAGCATTTTGGATTTCGGACGGTCGCGTTTATCTCGCTTGCACTCGCACTCTGCGGTGCGGTGAAAGCGCAAAATGCAGTAGTTGCTTGGAATGACATAGCCGTCACGGCGGCACTCAATGCAAATCAGACGATGTCTCCCGGTTCAAGCACTTCTGGTGGCACGAGCCTCTATCTGGCTTATACACATTTGGCCATTTATAACGCTGTGAATGCAATTGACCATCGCTTTCAACCCTATGGAGCCGAAATCTCCGCACCGGCGGGAGCATCGGTCGATGCCGCAGTCATTTCAGCGGCTTACAACACACTCTTTTTCTATTTACCGGATCAGTCGGCTTTTCTGACTGGACAGTACACGGCTGCGCTTGGTCTCATCCCCGATGGCCAGGCGAAAGACGACGGAGTTCAGGTCGGGAAGGCGGCCGCGAATTCGATTATTGCCATGCGAGCGGGCGACGGTCGCGCTGCCAACGTGCCTTACATCTTCCCGTCCGTGCCAACAGCAGGAGTTTGGATTCCGACCCCACCGGGACACCTTTTGCCACAAACCCCTTGGGCCAGTCAGATGGTGCCCTTCACAATGAGTAGCGCCTCGCAATTCCGTCCAGATGAACCCCCGCCCGCCCTGACCAGCCAGGACTGGGTAGACGATTACAACCAGGTCAAGATCGTGGGCGCAGTAAACAGCACGGTACGGACTTCCCAGCAGACGGAGATTGGCCTGTTCTGGACTGAACAAACGTCGAAGCAATACGCGCGAGCGTTTCGTGGCCTAGCCGTGGCACGCGCGCTCAACACCTCCGACACCGCGCACCTGTTTGCCATGATGTGGACTGCCGTCGCCGACTCCTTCATCGGTTGCTGGGACGCGAAGTACCACTTTAGCTTCTGGCGACCGGTGACGGCTATTCCGAACGGCGGCATAGATGGAAATCCCGCCACGGTTCCCGACCCGACGTGGATGCCTCTGGGCACCACCCCCAATCATCCGGAATATCCGGCCGGCCACGCGTGTCTTACGGGTGCGGTCGCGACTATCCTGAAGGGCTACTTCGGGACTCCTAACGTGAACTTCACTGTCAGCAGCACAGTCTTCAGCCCTGCGCATGTCCACACATTCAACAGCAGAGGTAGAGTACGCCCGCATCTATACAGGTTTCCATTATCACCACTCGGTGCTCCAGGGCCTTGTGCTGGGTCAACACGTTGCCCACCAAGTGCTGGAGAACTTCTTCCAACCTGTGGCAAGTCACTAGCGCCGGTCGGCGTACATTGCATTTCCAAGTTTGCGTCTCCTGCGAAGATGAACAATGCGGACCTGGGCCTTACTGGAAACCTCCTAGTGTGGCGAGCGGAGTTCTCGATTTTCCCCGTGTGCTTGTTGGAGCCATTTCCACCTGGTGCGGCCACACAGGCGTTTGCTGCGTGCCGCTCGGGGGGCGTTCACTTGCGGGAAACATCACAATTTGGTTCCGAGAGCGCCGTCAGAACCAATGGCCAAAAACGTCCGCAAATCAGGTTTTCCACACGTTCATTGGACGTTGACCTACCAACGGGTTCTCCGTCGGCTGCGCGAAGCACTACTCCCATCGCAGCTACTCGTATCTCAGGGCCACCAGGGGATCGACACGCATTGCGCGGCGAGCCGGGATGTAGCATGCAGCGAGGGCCACAAAGGTTAGCAGCAGTGCGACGGCAATCATCGTTAGGGGATCGTTGGCGTGGACGTCGTAGAGCATGGATGTCAAATAACGCGTTACGCCCAGGGCCACGCCGATGCCTGCGGCGGCTCCGACTATCGCCAGCACAATTCCTTGCCGTAACACCAGCTTCAGGACACTTCCCGGATGCGCGCCGAGGGCCATGCGAATTCCAATTTCGCGTGTGCGCCGCGAAACTTCGTACGAAAGCAGCCCGTACAATCCCACGCACGTCAGGATCAACGCGAGCAAAGCAAAAAAGCTGGATAGACGGGCGACCAGTCGCTCCTGAAACAGCAACCGGTCGATTTGCTGCGATTCAGTCTTGACGTCAAAGAGCGGCAAATTGGTATTCACTTTTGCCACCGCTTCGCGAATCGCGGGAAGAATGGCCTGCGGATCGGCCGCGGTGCGCAATTCAAATGACGCTCCGCCGAAACTCTGCGGCATGTACATCATGGGGTGAATCTCCCGCCGCAGGCTGTTGTACTTCGCATCGCGCACCACGCCGATGACTTCGTAGCCCGGACTCCTCGGGCCGTTCGCATCAGCCTCCGATTGGCCGAACTGCTTCCCGAGCGGATATTCCTTGCCGAGGTATTTCTCGACGAATGTCTGATTCACAATCACCGGAGTCGGCGCCGAAGTTGGAGTCGCTCCGCCATTCGAAGCAGACAGCTTGAAATCGGAAGCGTTGAATCCGCGGCCGGCGAGGAATGGAATGTGCAGCGTCTCGAAGAAATTCGGCCCGACCGGGAGCACGTCCGCTTCGGAACTTTGATCCTGCGGAGTGCCCGGCCAGTGAAACATAGTGATCATCAGGCCGCCGCTCAGAAGAGCACCCATCGAATAGCTTGCCGACTTCACGCCCGGTATTTCCGAGAGGCGCCCCTGCAAGTCGCGGTAGAAGGCGTCCACCTGCGGGCCTTTGTAGCCGATCAGCGTCGGGTCGATTTCGAAAATCAAGATATTGTGGGAATCGAATCCAACGTCGATGCTGCGCAGATTCTGCAGGGTGCGCACGAGAAGGCCCGCGCCCACGAGGACAACAATGGCGAGCGCGACTTGCGTAACCACTAGCACGTTGCCGATACTGAACCATTTTCCGCCGGAGTGTCGCAAACTCGCGGAGCTTCCTTCGCCTTCCTTGAGCGCCGGGGTCAAATCGACGCGCGCGCCGCGGAAAGCCGGTGCGACGCCGAAAAGGATTCCGGTGAGCGGCGAAACCGCGACAGTGAATCCGAGGACGCGCAAGTCGACACCCGCGGCGAATCCGAGTGGACGCGTCTGGTTGCTGGACACAAACGAAATGATCGCGTGGGCTCCCCAGTAGGCGAACAAAATCCCTAGCACGCCGCCGAGCACCGAGAGCATTACGCTTTCCGTCAAAAGCTGGCGCACCACCCGCGCGCGGCCCGCGCCCAACGCCAATCGCACGGCCATTTCCTTTTGCCGCGCGGCGGCCCGAGCGAGCATCAGCCCCGCGACGTTGGCGCAAGCAATCAGCAAAATGATGCCGACAGCGAGCATCAGTACGTACAGGGGATTGGAGTATTGACTTCGAGCACCGGTCAGGCCGGTTTGCGCGTGTACCAGAGTTACGTTGGGATTATCGTCTGGCTTGGATAGGGTCTTCGGGCCGCTGGCCGCTTCGGATTCGCGAGGGGCGCCCGCGGGCATTGCACCTTGCGGAGCCGGCGCGATCGCAGGCTTATTGCCAGGGAATTGCGGCATCGGGCCGCCAAGTGCTTCGCGACGCGACTGCAGCGGGATTTTCTGCGGGGCCGGCCCCGGCGCCGCGGGCATGCTTGTTGGAGGATTCCCGGTGGGGGGCGCTGACGTTCCGCCATAGACCATTTGGCTACGAACTGCGCCGCCCCGAGCCGGTCCACCGGGCCCGGGTCGCAGCGTAGGCGTTGCCGCCATCTCGCCGCCATTGAAAACCGGGACGGGGCCGTGAAGCATTTCATTGCGGAAGATGCCGCTTGCCGCCGCTTGCGCCTGGGCGATCGGTGTGCCGGGTTTGAGCCGACCGATAATCGTGAGCCACCAGTTACTCACGTCGCCAGAACGGCTTTGCCAGCGCAGGGGATCGCTAATGCGTTGAGCGTCGGAGAGCGGCAGCCAAACATCGTAATCGCTGCCCGGAGTGATTCCCGTGAATCGCTGTTCGGCTACGCCGATAATCGTGAATGGGACGTTGTTCAGTTCAATCGTATGGCCGACTACGTCGCGAGCGGCGCCGAAGGCGCTCTGCCAGTACCCATAGTTCAGCACGGCGACGGGTGCGGCGGACGGAGTGTCGTCCGCTGCGTCGAACAGTCGGCCTGCGGCGGCTTTGAGACCCATGGTGTGGAAGAAGTCCCCCGAAACGAGCTGGCCGTTGATAACCGTCGCAGGGCCGTTCCCTGTCAAGTTCAACCTGCCGGAGTTGGCAAAGGCCGCCGTCGCAGAAAAGACATTTGCTTGCGCTATTTCGCGAAACATCGGTTCGGAGAACGAGCAGCCTGTGGGATTCGCAGCGCCGGGTCTCAAGTTCGTGGGGCAATCTTCCGAAGTCATGTAGCCGTGAATGTTCGGCGCGTTGCGCGCGCCCCACTTAAGCAGGACCAACTGCGAAGGATCTTCGACCGGCAGCGACCGCAGCATTACCGCGTCGACCAAGCTGAAAATAGCGGTGTTTGCGCCAATGCCTAGAGCAAGCGTGAGAATGGTCACCGCCGCAAAGCCTGGGGATTTCGCGAGCATACGCAGGCCATAATGAATGTCCTGCCCGAGCTGCTCCAGCCAAACGAAACTCCACACCTCACGCGTCTCTTCCTTTACCTGCGTCACATTGCCGAACTTTCGTACGGCCGCATAACGCGCTTCCTCCGGCGACATCCCGCGCTCGATGTAGTCCTGCGTCTCCCTTTCGATATGGTCCCGAATGTCCTGATCGAGATCTTCCATCATTTGCTTGCGACGCCGCATGTTTCGCCCTCCAGTTACGCAGGTCGGAGAATCCGCGCGATCGCTCCCGCCAGCTTGTTCCACTTGCTGGTTTCAACCTCCAGTTGCTTGCGCCCCTTGGCGGTCAAACGGTAGAACTTGGCGCGGCGATTGTTCTCCGAGGTCCCGTCCTCGACCGTAATCCATCCACGCTTGATGAGCCGGTGCAGCGCAGGGTAGAGTGAGCCTTGTTCGACCTGCAACACGTCAGCGGAGTTGAATTCGATGGCCTTGGCGATGGCGTGACCGTGCGCCGGGCCCAGCAGCACCGTGCGGAGAATCAGCAGGTCCAGGGTACCTTGCAGCAGCTCGATGCGCTCTTTTTGTTCTTTGGTAGACATCCTAGGGGAGAATAGACCGCTTCCAGTAGAATGTCAAGGTGAGTTGCCATACAACGAATCCTTGCCGGCCGCGGGAAAACGCCGGAAGAGCGGGAAAAGATTTTGCGCAAGATCACCGGAATCAAGGAACAGCCCAAAAAGAAGGAGAAGGAAAAGAAGCCCGCAAAAGCCACCGACAAAGCACACGCCGCGGCGGCCATGGGCGACCCTGCCAAGCATAAACATGCCGCAGCCAAGGCAGACGCAAAACATGCGGCGAAGGGAAAAACAGCGCCCGCCAAGCCGACCGGGAGGCACCATGCTGCCGCGCCCCGCGGAAAGACCGCGTCGGCGTCCAAAGGTATTCGGCGCGCGCTGATGCCCCTCGGCAGCGGTACCTGCAGTATTCAGATCCAGGCAGCCCAGTCGGGCGCTAGTTAGAAATTAAGCTTCAGGCCGAGCTGCATGACCCGGTTTGGTTCGCCAATGGCGATCACCGTTGCCGAAGCCGGCAGAGAAGCTGACGCACAGCAAGTCCGGGCGAAAATGCTGCTCTGGACGCTGGGCGATCCGGAAGTCGCGTTGCGCGGGTTTTCCCAATTGGTGTGGTTCAGCACGTTGAAGACTTCCGCCCGCAACTGGAGCTTGAAGCGTTCCGTGATGCCGAAGTTCTTCAGGAGACCCGAATCCAGATTCCAGAAATTCGGCCCCTGCACGATGTTGCGGCCATTGCCATTCTGTCCCGGCGGCGGGATGCAGAAGAACGTCTGCGTGCCGGTGACGTTGACGCAGTTATAGTTCGGGTCGGCGGGGTTGGTGATGAGTTGGCCAACGTTGTACATCACCGGCCCTTCCACTCCATTCACGAACTGCACGTTGCCCTTGTCGAGTGGGCCTCTCACCTGCGCGAAGCTGACATGTGCTCCATTGGTCGTGAGGGAACCGCTGGTGACGCTATACGGCTCGCCGCTCTGGTACGTGAAGATGCCAGTGAAGGACCAACCGCCAACAATCTGGTTCGCCCAGTTGGGCATGGACGAAGCGACCTTCTTGCCTTTGCCGATGGGGAGTTCGTATAGCAAATTGGTCAGCAGGACGTGCCTGTTGTTGAAGTCCGAAAGCGCACGGTCCAGCCGCCAGTTGTGGATATCTGTCGGTGTGCGGCTGTTCGTCGTGCTCAAGCCTCCGCCGGTAGCCGCGCCGGTCGGGTCGATAGACATGTCGTCGATGGACTTGCTAAAGGTGTAAGAAAAGCCTAAATCCAGGCCCGCTTCGAACCGGTGACGCACGGCAACGAACAAGCCATGGTAGTAAGAGTCGCCACCT